>ERZ1292633.6020-Hain-H41-02um-R1-6020-length-10748-cov-4_pt1 | contig 10748 bp, 7 predicted proteins | sample MGYA00564406_ERZ1292633 | MGnify/ENA primary metagenome ERZ1292633 (study PRJEB36523, sample SAMEA6512639) | groundwater metagenome | collected 2019-01-08 | study: AquaDiva: Metagenomics assemblies of 32 groundwater samples
CTCATCCCCAACTTCGAAGCCGAAGCCGAAGGCATCACCACCGACCACATCATCGCCCAGATTTTGCGCGACGTGCCCGTGTCAGCGGAAGCGGTAAATGCATAGCACAGAATCAAGGCAAGGGAATGAACGGCAGAGGAATTAAAACCAGAACGGAACAATTTATTTTCCCCATTCCCCTGCCGTTCATTCCTCTGCCTTTGATTTAATTCCCATGCCTTCGCTGCTCACCCCTGAACTTCTGCGCCGCCTGGAGCAATTCCAATTGCTCGCCGCCCGGCGCGCCAAGAGCAGCGCCAAGGGCGAGCGCCGCAGCCGCGCGCGCGGGCAATCCGTCGAGTTCGCCGACCACCGCAGCTACGTCCCCGGCGATGATTTCCGCTACCTCGACTGGAATCTCTTCGGTCGCCTCGACAAGCTTTTCCTCAAGCTCTACGAGGAGGAGCGCGAACTGCCCGTGCGCATTTTTCTCGATGCCAGCGAGTCCATGACCTTCGGCGACCCGCGCAAATTCGATTTCGCCCGCCAGGTCGCCGCCGCCATCGGCTACGTGGCGCTGTGCGGCTTTGATCGCGTGAGCGTGATCCCGTTTCCCAGTGCGGAATCCGGAGTGCGGAATGCGGAATCCCAAAACGCCGCGTCGAGCGCAAATACTCCGCACTCCGCACTCCGCACTCCGCATTCACCCGCCGAACTGGCGGCTCGCGGCGCGCTCCGTTCCGTGCGCGGCAAGAAATCCTCGATGCAGTTCTTCCAAAACCTGAATGCTCTGAACGCTGCTGGTAGCGTGGATTTCAACGTAGCCCTGCGGCGCGGTGCGTTGGAAGCTCGTCAAACCGGCCTTGCCATCGTGCTGAGCGATTTTCTCGATCCGACCGGATACGAACCCGGCCTGACCGCGCTGGTCGGTCGCGGCTTTCAAGTGAACGTCGTCCAGATTCTCGCGCCCGAAGAACTCGCGCCCACTACCTTCGGCGACCTGCGCCTCGTGGACTCCGAGAGCGGCGGTTTGCAGGAAGTCACGTTCGGTCGCTACCGCATGAAGGCGTATCAGCAGACCGTGCAGAATTTCATCCAGCGCCTGCGCGAGTACACGACCAAACGCGGCATCAACTTCTTCATGGCGCCATCCAACATGGACCTTCAAGATTTGCTGCTGAAGCAGTTGAGAAAGTCGGAGGTTTGGGGCTAGTAGGGACGAGGATGGAAGATTGAGGATAGAGGATGGAAATTTATGGCAGTCATCCGAAGTTTTAGAGACTTGAAAGTTTATCAAGCAGCGCGCGACGAAGCCCGAAAGGTCTTCGAGGCGACGCGTGCCTTTCCTTCGGAAGAGAAGTTCTCGCTGACAGATCAGATTCGCCGCTCCTCGCGTGCCGTGAATGCCATGATTGCCGAAGCTTGGGCGCGGCGGCGTTATCAAGCGGCGTTCGTGAACAAGATTAACGAAGCCCTTGGCGAAGCAATGGAAACGCAAGCTTGGCTCGATCACGCCTTGGACTGCGGTTATCTCAACGCAGCGAAGCACCGTGACTTTGATGCCGCATGGCAGTCTATTGGCGCAATGCTCCACAAGATGATGGATCGGGCGGACACCTTCTGCCCTAAGCCCGAACCACGCGCATGACGCCGCGAATGAAATCCATCCTCCATCCTCTATCTTCTATCCTCACAGGAGGTGAAGCGTGAGTTTTCTCGCCCCTCTCGCCTTTGCATTTGCGGCGGCCATCCCCGTCGTCATCGTCTTTTACCTGCTCAAGCGCAAGCGCGTGGTGAAGCTCGTTTCGAGCACCCTGCTCTGGCAAAAGTTCCTCGCGGATACGCAGGCCAGTGCGCCGTTTCAGAAGTTGCGAAAGAACTGGTTGCTCTATCTGCAAATCCTCCTACTCGCGCTCGCGGTGCTGGCTTTGGCGCGACCGTTCGTGAAAACCACGGCCACACCGTCGCAAAAACGCGTCGTGATCCTCGACGGCTCGGCGTCCATGCAGGCCACGGACGAAACGCCGTCGCGCTTCGAGAAGGCCCGTGCCGAAGCGCTCAAGTGGGTGGACAGCCTCCGCACCAGCGATGAAATGGTCGTCATCCTCGCCGGCGCGAACACCGAGGTCCGCGCTTCCGCCACCACGGACAAAGCCGCGTTGCGCCGCGCGCTGGAAAACTGTCAGCCATCCGATTCGCCCACGCGGCTCGCGCCCGCACTCAAGATGGCCGAGTCGCTGATCCGCGATCTGGACCGCAAGCTCAACCCGGAGATTCATCTCTTCAGCGACGGCGCGGTGCCCGAACTGGCGGAGTTCGAGAACAAGGCACTGCCGCTCATCTATCACAAGGTCGGCTCGCGGGCGGACAATCTCGGCATCACCGCGCTCGATGCCCGCGCGAATCCCGAAGACGCCACGCAACGCGCCATCTACGCCAGCGTCGCAAATGTTTCGTCGAATACGATGAGCGCCGATCTCGAACTTCTGCTCGACGGGCAGCTCGTGAACAACGTTGCGCTCAGCGTTCCCGGCGGACAGACCGCGCCGCACGTTTTCAAGGCGTCGCAAGAGAAGGACGGCGTGTTCACCGTTCGCCTCACGGGTAAAGACGATCTCGCCGCCGACAACGAAGCGTCCATCGTGAGTTTGCTCCCAAAGCCAGTGAATGTTTTGCTTGTCACGCGCGGAAATCGGTTGCTCGAAAAAGCGTTGCGCGCCGTGGCGAACGTGCAACTGGCCGTGGCGAATGATTTGACCGACGCGGGTGCGGGATTTGATTTCATCGTGCTCGACGGCGTCGTGCCGACCGCATGGCCCAAGGGCAACGTGCTCGCGTTTCGCACCGTGAACACGAACTGGGTCGAGAGCGTCGCGTCCGTGGAAGCGCCGGTGATCGTGGACTGGAAATCCACGCACCCGCTGTTGCGCTACGCCGGGTTCGACAACGTGCAGATCGTGCAGAGCCTCACCGCGCGCGCGCCGACGTGGGCGGTCTCGATCCTCGAAGCGCCGCAAGCGCCGCTCATCCTCGCGGGCGACCTCGGCCGACAACGCATTGTGTGGGTGGGCTTCGATCCGCTGGAGAGCAACTGGCCGTTGCGCGTGTCGTTCCCGATCTTCATCGCCAACGCCGTGGACTGGCTCAATCCCGCCAACGCGAAAAACTCCCAACTCCTCATCAAAGCCGGCGACCCGTTCCGCCTCGCACTCGCCGAACCGGTAAAAAGCGCCGAAGTGAAATTGCCCGACGGCTCGACGAAACAACTCAACGTTGAAGGCGCGAATGAAATCGTCTTCGGCGACACGGCGAAACAAGGCATCTATCACCTGCGCGCCGGGACGAACGAAGTCACGTTTTGCGCAAACCTGCTCGATGCCGCCGAGAGCAACATCCGCCCGCGCGACGAACTGAAATTCGGCGAATACACGAAGGTCGAAGCCACGACCGTGCAACGCACCAACATGGAACTCTGGCGCACGCTTGCGGCGATCGGACTGGCCGTGCTGCTGTTCGAGTGGTGGTGGTACCACAGACGAACTGTTTGAGGATGGAAGATTGAAAATGGCAAACGCCGCAACAACCAAGCACACGACGACCCGCGACGTTCAACGCGAAGTGAAGCGCACGAGCAGCGAAGCCGTCACCCTCTCCCCTTCCGAAGGGGAGAGGGCCGGGGTGAGGGGCATCCCCGCGCCAACAGACGCCCACATCGCCCGCGCCCGAAATCTTCGAGAGAAATCTTCATGGGCAGAAAAACTCCTCTGGCGAATGCTCCGCAACGAGCGTTTCTCCGGCTACAAGTTTCGCCGCCAGCATCCTTTCGGACCATACACGCTGGATTTTTATTGCGCCGAAGCGCGGCTGGTTGTGGAAACGGACGGCTTCCAGCATGGTCATCCCGCACAGCAGAAACATGACGCTGAACGCGACGCTTTTTTGGCAAGTCACGGCATAGTGGTAAAGCGAATCTGGAATTGGCGGCTGAGGAGAGAGCCGCAAGTAGTTCGCGATAATCTGTGGACGCTGCTGCAAGAGCGCGCGCCACATCCGGGAAATGTGAAGCCTGCCAAGCGTGTAACTTCGCGGGTTTTGAATCCTGATCGGCCCACGACGAAAACCCCTCACCCTGCCCTCTCCCCGTCCGACGGGGAGAGGGTGACGCCCGCAAACACCAAAACTAGCGGAGGTCGCTTGATATGAGCAACCCCTCTGGTCGCAGAATCAGACTCTCCAGCTTGCTTCTGGTAATCGCCTTCATTTGCATAATTTCGGCGGTCATTATTCCGCGCTTACGCCCCGTCCACCCAAAACGTCCACGAGTCGTGGTTTACGCCGCGCAAGACCAGGTCTATGCCGAGCCGATTCTAAGAGAGTTTGAGAAGGAAACCGGCATCAAGGTCGAAACAGTTTTCGACAACGAGTTGGTGAAAACCGTCGGATTGGCGAATCGGTTGCTCGCCGAGCGCAGTCATCCGCAATGCGATGTCTTTTGGGGCAACGAAGAAATGCGCACCCGCCTACTCGCCGCGCAGGGTGTCTTCCGCGAAACCAACGGTTGGGCCGCGTTCGGCTATCGCAGCCGCCGGATCGTCATTAATACGAACTTTGTTTCAATAGGTAGCCGACGAGGTAACGGGGCGGACCACGCTTCTTCTGCAACGAATCCGCCTCCTCACGTCGGCGGCTACAATGCTCCGGCTTCTTTACTCGAACTCACCAATGAAATCTGGCGCGGCAAGGTGGCGCTGGCGTTTCCGCAGTTTGGCACCACGGCGACGCACTTCCACGCGCTGCGTCAACTCTGGGGTGAGGAACGCTGGCTCGCATGGTGTCGCGCGCTCGCGGCAAACAAACCGTTCATCGTGGATGGCAATTCCGTTGTCGTGAAACAGGTCGCGCGCGGCGAGGCATGGATTGGGTTGACAGATTCAGATGATGTTTTCGCCGGACAACGCGAGGGCGCGCCGATTGCGATGTTGCCGATTAGCGAGGAACAGCTTTTGATTCCGAACACGGTGGGAGTGATCCGCAACGCGCCGCATCCAGCCAACGCGCAGAAGCTGTTTGAGTATCTCCAACGGCGGGAGGTGGCGGAAAAACTGGTTCAAGCCAACGCGCTCGAATCATCGGATGGCCGAGCGCCGCAAGGCCCAAACTCTAAAGATGGGGCGTCGCAGCGCTCCGCCCTCCGACAACCCGATTGGGATGCGCTGCTCCGCGATCTGGAAACGACGACCAAACAACTAAACGAGATTTTTTTGCGATGACTGTTTTGATGCGCGAGCTGATTGCTGCTGTAGCACGGGCCTCCGGCCCGTCGGATTCGGCGGCCCGTCGAATCCTGCTCCGCGCGACTGAACGTGCTCGATCTAATCCGGCGCTCGGCAGACAGGACGCCCGCCCCGATTTCGGCGGGACGCCGAAATCTACCCGCGGGACGCGGGTGCTACCATGAACTGGCCACTACTCCAGAACAGTCTGTTGCTCGCCGGGATGACCACGGCGCTGGCAGTGGGCCTTGGTCTCGTCGCGGCGTTGTGGCTGGCGACGTTGGAGGCGCACTGGCGAAATGTCTTTCTCGCACTGGCAGTCGTAGCGCTGGCGCTGCCGCCGTTCCTGGTGACGAATTGCTGGATCAACCTGCTGGGAGAAACCGGGGTGCTGCGCGCGTGGTTGCCGCTGAAGATTTATTCGCTCGGCGGAACGATCTGGATTCTGGTGCTGCTGCTGTGGCCGATCACATTGTTCGCCGCGCTCGCGGCCTGGCGACGATTGGAAGCCGCGCAATTCGAGTGTGAGCCGGCGATGACCGGCTTTGCGCTGCTGCGCTGGCTGCTGATTCCGGTGGCCAAGGGTGAACTGGCACTGGCAGCAGTGCTGACGTTCGTGCTCGCGCTGAACAATTTCGCCGTGCCCGCCATTCTGCAAACCAAAGTTCTGCCGGACGAGATGTGGGTTCAGTTCAATACCAAGTTCGATACGTTGGCTGCGCTGAAGTTGAGCGTGCCACTGGTGATTGCGCCGGCGCTCCTGCTTGCGTGGGCCACGCGGCGGTCGGTGGCGTGGCCAAGAATCCAAGGCACTGTGTCGGCTGGCGTCTTTCATCGCCAGCTTGGTTCAACGTGGCGAATCGGTTGCGGAGTGTTGACAACATTTTTGTGCGCTGTCTCCGTTGGCTTGCCACTGGCGCAAATTGCTTTCGCTTCACGGACGTGGGCCGAACTTTCGGGCGCGATCGAAGCCAGCTCCGGTCCGATCTGGAATTCGTTCTGGTTTGCCACGCTGGCGGCAACGGCGGTGGTGGGCGTGGCACTTGGTTTTTGTAGCCGCCGACGTAAGGAGGCGGAAACTAAACGCTCAAGCCAGATCCGCCTCCTCACGTCGGCGGCTACGATGATTGGGTGGCTGCCATTCTTTATTCCCGGTGTTTTGATCGGCATTGCACTGATCAAAGTCTTCAATCGCCCAGGGCTGGCGGCGTTTTATCAGAGCGCGGGCATCGTGCTGCTGGCGCTGGTGGTCCGCTATTTTGCGCTGGCGTGGACGGCGGCGCGACACGCGGTCGCAAGCGTGGACAAAGATTTGACCGACGCGGCCCGGCTGGAAGGTGCGACGCGGTGGCAGATGTTTCGGTTCGTGGTGTGGCCACAGATCGCGCCGCAGATGTGCGCGGCGTGGTATGTGGTTTATCTGCTGTGCCTGTGGGACGTGGAATCCATTGTGATCATCCAGCCGCCCGGTGGCGAAACGCTCGCACTCAAGATTTTCAATCTGCTGCATTACGGCTACGCGGCGCAGGTGAATGCGTTGTGTCTCGTGTTGTTGGGCGTGGCGGTGCTGCCGCTGGCCCTGGTGGCTGCGTTCGTGAGAGCGCGGCAAATCCTGTCCGCACGCACGCCAGGTGAAGTTAGCCGCGCTCTGACGAGCTCAGCTACGGTGATCATATTTGTCGCGTTCTCCGGCTGCTCCCCCTCGGATTCCAAGAATGAAGCGGCGTTGCCGAGCAAACTCTTCAGTCGCGCCATCGTCATTGGATCGCGCGGCGTGGGCATTGGGGAGTTCAACAAGCCACGATCGCTGGCTTGTGATACGAACGGAAACGTATTTGTCGTGGACATGACCGGCCGCGTGCAGAAGTTTTCGCCGGAGGGAAAGTTTCTTCTGACTTGGCAGTTACCGGAAACCGATCTCGGCAAACCCAAGGGCATGGGGCGCGACCACGACGGAAACATCCTCGTCATCGAGCCGCACTATCAGCGGGTGAATCATTTCACGCCGGACGGAAACCTGGTGGCGCAGTGGGGCTGTCGCGGGACGAACGAAGGTTGTTTCATTCTGCCGCGCGGGATCGCGGAGAATTCGCGTGGAGAATTTTTGGTAAGCGAGTACATGGGGTCGGAACGAATTCAGCGCTTCGCGCTGAAAGTCCAAAGTCTGAAGTCTAAGGTCCAAAGTCAGGACGTTGTTTCAACAAATCCCCTCACCTCCACCCTCCGCAGTAATGCTACGGAGGACGGGCCGGCCCTCTCCCCTTCCGAAGGGGCGAGGGAGAACACGAATTGGCCGTATGCACGAGCGGATGCGCCGCTCGTGGCGCAGACTTCGCCATCCAAGGAACATGCCGAGGCGGGGCTCGGCGCTCCCGGGCGGGAGGCTACGTTGCTTCAGGTGATTGGCCGGGCGGGCACCGCCCCCGGGGAGTTCAATCGCGCGGAGGGGATTTGCGTGGATGCGCAGGACCGGCTTTACGTGGCGGATTCGTGCAATCATCGGATTCAGATCTTCGCAGCGGACGGGAAATTTTTGCGCGAATTCGGTCACGCGGGGACGAAGTTGGGCGAACTGAGTTATCCCTACGACGTAGCGGTGGACAAAGCGGGAAACATCTTCGTCTGCGAGTTTGGCAATAGTCGGATTCAGGTCTTTGACGCGAATTGTCAGCCGGTCGAGATCATCGGTGGTGCTGGCAGTGAGCCGGGGCAGTTCAACAATCCGTGGGCCATCGCGCTGGATGCGCGTGGAAATCTTTACGTGGCGGACGCGCTCAATCATCGTTTGCAGAAACTGGTCCGAAAGAGTCTCAAGTCTGAAGTCTCCAGTCTAAAGTTGGCGATGGCAGACGCGCGCTCGGGACTTCAGACTTTAGACCTTAGACTTGAGACTGCCGCCAACTGACATGCAATTCACGCATCCCATCTATCTGTTGCTCGCGCTGCCGGCGCTGGCGTGGATCTTTTGGCTGGCCTGGAAGACGGATGTGCAGATTTCGCCGTGGCGCCGATGGACGGCGCTGGGATTGCGCACCGTGGTCTGCCTCGCTCTGGTATTCGCGATCGCGGGGCTGCAATGGCTGTTACCCGTGGAGGGGATGAACGTGTTCTTCGTGCTGGATCGCTCGGACAGCGTGCCGTCGGCGCAACAGGACGCGGCGAAGGCGCTGGTCAACAAAATGGCCGAACAGAAAAAGAAGGACGACAAGGCGGGCGTCATCATCTTCGGCACGGAGGCGAGCATTGATCGGATGCCGAACGAGGCGATCAGTCTGGAGAAGGTCGAGGCGGTGGTGGATTCACAACGCACGGATGTGGCCTCAGCGGTGCGATTGGCGACGGCGGCGTTTGCGGAGACGGGCCAGAAGCGCATCGTCCTGATGTCCGACGGCAACGAGAACATCGGCGACGTCATGGGCGCGGTAGCGCAGGCGAAAGCGCAGGGCGCGAGCGTGGATGTGGTGGCGCTTGGTGCATCGCGGGGCAGCGATGTATTTGTGCAAAAGGTGCAGGTGCCGACGAAGCTCAAGAAGGGGCAGCCGTTCGAGGCGAAGATTTTCATCCAAGCGGACGAGGCGCAGGAGGCGACGGTGCGGTTATTTCGCAATGACGTTCCGCTCGGCGAACAGAAGGTGAAGCTGGAAGCAGGCAAGAATCTGTTCTCGTTCCCGCAGACATTGCCCGACCAAGGGTTTTACAACTACGACGTGCGCGTGGATGCGGCGGGCGATCTGTTGCCGCAGAACAACCGGGCGATGTCGTTCGCGAGCGTGAAGGGCGATCCGCGCGTGCTGATCATTTCGGGCGAACTCGGCTTGGACGACACACTGGCGGCGGCGTTGCGCGCGGCGAAGCTGGATGTGCGGGTCACGGGCGTGACGGGCTTGCCAACGTCGCTGGCGGAGATGGACAGTTACGATGCGATCTTCCTGTGCAATGTCAGTGCGGGCGATCTCGGGCGCGATACGATGGGTTTGATCGAGTCGGCGGTGCGGGATTTCGGCGTGGGGCTGGTGTGCATCGGTGGCGAGAATGCGTTTGCGGCGGGTGGTTATCGCAACACGCCGCTGGAAACGACGCTGCCGGTCAGCATGGAGCTGGATAGCAAAAAGGTTTTGCCGCCGGGCGCGGTGGTGTTGGTGATGCACGGGATGGAGTTCGCCAACGGCAACCAGGTGGCGCGCGACTGTGCGCAGGGCGTGTTGAACGCGCTCGGGCCGGATGACGAAATGGGCGTCATTCTCTGGGACGGCACGGAGCAGTGGGTTCAGGAGTTGAAGAAAGTCGGCAACAAGAAGGAGATCGGTCGCGCCATCGCGAGTATGAATCAGGGCGACCTCGGCAGCTTCCAGGGCGTGTTGGAACAATCACACCAGGCGCTGAAGAAATCCAAGGCGAGCTTGAAGCACATCATTGTGTTCAGCGACGGAGATCCGGCGAAGCCTTCACCCGAACTCATGCAGCAGATCGTGGACGATCGCATCACGGTGAGCACGGTGTTGATCGCGGGGCACGTCGGGCCGGAGACGATGATCGAGATTGCGGAGCGCGGGCATGGGCGGTTTCACAACGTGACATCGCCCTCGATGTTGCCGCAGATTTTCATCAAGGAGACGGCGGTGATCCTGAAGTCAGCGATCTACGAAGAACCGTTCAAGCCGCAGGTGAAAGCTTCGAGCGAACTCACGCGCGGCATCGCAGCGGCGGATTATCCGCAACTGCTCGGCTACGTGGCGTCGTCGGTGAAGCCACGGGCGGAGACGCCGTTGTTCACGGAAAAGGGCGACCCGTTGCTGGCGCACTGGCAGTACGGACTGGGGCGCACAGTGGCGTTCACGTCCGATGCGCGCGCGAAGTGGGCGAAGAACTGGCTCGGCTGGGAGCGTTACAAACAATTCTGGTCGCAGATCGCACAATGGAGTTTGCGTCGGCTGGAGAACGCGGATTTCAGCAGCGAAGTGGTGATTGATAAGGGCGAGGGCGTCATCAACGTCGAGGCGCTCGATGAAAAAGGGAATTACCGCAACTTCCTCAACTTGCAGGCGACGGTCGTCAGCCCGAAAGGCGAGCGGCACGTGGTACGCGTGGAGCAGACCGGGCCGGGGCATTACGAGGCGAAGTTTCCGACGAAGGAAGTCGGCGGCTACCTCGTGAACCTGATGCAGGTGGAGAACGGGCAAGCCGTCGCGGGTCAAGTTGTGGGCGCGAGCGTGAACTTCTCGCCGGAGTTCGCGGCAGCCGATCCGAATTTCAATCTGCTCAAGCGTATTGCGGAAGCGGGTGGGGGCAAATTACTCGATCCGATGAAGGTGACGGAGAATCCGTTCACGCATGATCGCATCAAGACGCGGCGCCCTCTGGACCTGTGGGAATGGCTGGTGCTGCTGGAGATCATTTTGTTAGTGTTGGACGTCGGCGTTCGACGGATTGATCTGGAGCGCTAGCAATGGCTGAAGGGCGTAGCCGCAGTGAAGCGCTTCGTGTTCTTCTGGCAGC
>ERZ1292633.6021-Hain-H41-02um-R1-6021-length-10747-cov-5_pt1 | contig 10747 bp, 13 predicted proteins | sample MGYA00564406_ERZ1292633 | MGnify/ENA primary metagenome ERZ1292633 (study PRJEB36523, sample SAMEA6512639) | groundwater metagenome | collected 2019-01-08 | study: AquaDiva: Metagenomics assemblies of 32 groundwater samples
TGTGGGTCTATTCCAAAGGAAACCGCAAAAAAGTCATTTTATTTTTCAGCTTGTTTATTTTGGCCAATACCGTGGCTTTTTTCGAGCCCTTTGTTGTCGCTAAAATCCTCGATACCATTCAAATCCAGGGAGTGACCCGGGACAACCTCCCCTTTATTCTCCTCTTGTCTTCCGGCATCATCGCTCTTGATGTGGGTTTCTGGCTCTTTCACGGTCCAGCGCGAGTGCTGGAAAACAACAACGCTTTCCTGGCGCGCGCCAACTATAAAATGGAGCTCTTGCGCGGCACTCTCGACCTCCCCGCCGCTTGGCACACCGACCATCACTCCGGCGACACTATCGACAAAATCGAAAAAGGGACGGCCGCTCTCTACGACTTCGGCAGTCATACCTTTGAGCTGATTTCCAGTATCTCCAAGCTAGTCAGTTCGTTCCTGATCCTTTCATATTTCGATTTGCAAGCGGGCGTTGTCGTTACCGTGATGGTCATCGTCACCATCGTGATTATTTTGAAATGTGACGTACGTCTCATCGCCCAATACCGCCAGCTCAATAAAATGGAGAACGACATTTCGGCAAAAGTTTTTGACGTCATCAGCAACGTGACCACGGTGATTATTCTACGGATTGAAAAACTGGTCGCCCAATCCACCGCCAGTAAAATTTTTATTCCCTTCAAACTCTTCCGCCGCAACAATATCTTAAATGAAGTGAAGTGGTTTCTCGTTTCCCTTTGCGGATCGCTTCTCTTCTTTCTTGTCCTGTGGTTGTATTTCTTCAATCATGTACGCCTGGGCCTCGTTGTGACCATCGGAACCGTCTACCTTTTGTATAGCTATGTCCAGCGTGTGACCGACGTCTTCTTTCGTTTTGCTTATCAATACGGAGATTTCGTTAAGCGAAAAACCGCCATTCAGAACGCGGAAATTGTCTCTAATGAATTTAAAAAAAGGGAAAACAAAAAACCTGAAGCCATCGGGACGTCCTGGCAAGAACTTCGTCTGGAAGGATTGTCATTTTCCTATCACAACGAAGACGGCGCCAATTTACATCTCGATAACGTGTCCATCACCTTAAAACGCGGCCAACGCATCGCTCTGATTGGAGAAAGCGGAAGCGGTAAGACGACGTTTCTTAAATTACTGCGCGGGCTTTACGCGCCGAAGAGCGTCCGTGTTTTTGTCGACGAAAAATTCATTCCTCACGGACTTGAAGCGATTAGCTCACAGATGGCCCTCGTCCCTCAAGACCCGGAACTCTTCGCCACCACGATCAGAGAAAATATTACTGTCGGGGTGGAGACAACGCTGACTAAAATCAAAACGTACGCCGACATGGCCCGCTTCACGGAAGTCGCCGAACGGCTTCCGAATTTATGGGATTCCTCGATTGTTGAAAAAGGCGTCAATTTGAGCGGCGGGGAAAAGCAACGTCTGGCCTTGGCCCGCGGCTTGATGGCTTGCGCCGATAAAACGATCGTCCTCTTGGATGAACCAACGAGCAGTGTTGACTTGAAAAACGAACTAGTTATTTACGAAAATATTTTCCGCGCCTTCCGCGATAAAGTCATCGTCTCGTCAATTCACCGTCTTCACCTTCTCCATCAATTTGATCAAATCTATCTTTTTGAAAAAGGCCGCGTGACTGCCTCGGGAACGGTAGACGAGCTCCTGGCAACGTCACCTAAATTCACGGCAATGTGGACCAAATTTCAAAAGACCCATAAAAAATAACGGTTTTTGTTCCCGCCTCAAGGGCTGCGAGGAATCCAATGTTACGAGGTCAAGCCAACACTTCGCAATGCGAGGAGAGAGATTTTCCCGTAACTTGCGTTACAGGTAGCACTGACGGTGATGATCTGACTACATCGAACCCTCACAGCCCTTGAGGGAGAACTCTACAGACCTTTAGTTTATCACAAGGGGTCGGAGGAAAAGAAGCCAAACAGTGACTAGCGCGAACGCGAGTATGTTTGGCACGACGCCCGATCGGTGGAGGGTGAGTCAAAACCCATTCTCCATCGGCCTGGCAGTCACCCTGATCATCGGCCTTAAGCCCTCATCTTGCGGCTCAAGGCCTCCCAAGGTCTCTCTCCCTCCAGCCCCCTGTGACAATCCGTCCTTCAGAGGATAAACACAAAAACGAACCAAGGATCAGCGCCATTGCTAGCGCCTACTCCCCAATTCGTTGTCCATCGCCTTTTTTTGACGACTGGTAAAGATACCAGAAAATGAGTTAATTGTCAACCCACCCGCACCTGTTTCATCCTCGCGGTTAATCCTCGCACGATTTCAATTTTAGACTTTGGGACGTCAAGCGCGTCAGATAAAAAAATAATCAACGCCTTGTTGGCTTTCCCATCCACCGCCGGCGCCGTCAGTTTGATTTTAACCGTGTCCTCGTCGAGCCACTTGATTTCATTCTTCTTGGCATTCGGCGTGACGTAGACGGTAAGAAGCATAGATTAAAAAAAGACTTCTTGTTCTAGCCCGGAAGACCGGATGATGCTCATCAACGTTCCACGCGGAAGCTCTCTTGTGTGATAGGCCACAACAACGCGGTGCTTGGTCAACGGATGATAAAAAATATAATGACTTCCTGTGACATGGTCGCGCAGGAAGCCGTGTTGTTCCAAAACTTTTATCACTGCTCGAGGAGTTAAGCTCCCTAGTCGAGCTTCCATAATTTAGCGTACAGCCACGTTGACCATGCCAACAAAACTATATTGATCACGCGGAATCGGTTCACGATGTTTTCTCAAACTCGCGAGATAACCGCCGATGGCGTCTTCTGCCATTTTTTGAGCTTCTTCAATATTTTCTCCATAAGTTACACAACCAGGCAGAGCCGGAACGGTGACCGTGAACCCGCCCTCTGGTTCAGATTGGAGAACAATGGTGTAATTCGCTGTTTTCAACTTCATATAAATTTATCTTACCGACCAAAACGCGCCTTGTCAAAACAGGCTTATTTAATTAACCTGAATCGATAAAACTTGGTTAAAAACATAATTTACTCAAATCTCCATTGATGACACTCGGATGCATGCCCAACAATTCTTCCTTTGCCGGCTGATCGGGAACGGGTGCAAACAAATAAATCTTCTTCCCCAAATAAAAAGCCAAACCCATTTCCAAAAGCGTGTTGGAGCCGATATAGCCGGCGACACCATTTTTTTCTAGGTTCATAATCAGGACCGCTTCCGCGTATTCAATCTTGCGATTATGATTATTCATCGCCCGCTCCCTGTTTTTCCATACCCATGCATCATCTGCCTTGGCATTTTTGTAAATAACATACATCTCAGCGACAGGAATCGGCTGACCATTTTCACCGGGGACTTCAGTCGGCGGAGTCTCGACTGAGTGCCCAAGCTTTTCAAGCTCAACCTTCGCTCTCATTATTTCATCAATAAAATAAAGACTACCGCAAATAGTAATTTTCATACCGAATCAATAAAACACGGCCAATTGTTAACGCAATAGTGTTCAAGAGAAACTCTGGCTGAGTCAAACATCGGTTCTCTGATTTCGTCGAGATCCATCCATTTGAAAAATTCGGACTTGTCTGGCTCAAGGTTGGCGGGTTCACCACTGGCCCAGTCGGCGATCATCGTGACATGGACGTAGTGCTTGGGAGCATAAGCGGTCATGTTGTAGAGCATGAAAAAGCGGACATTTTTAATTTCAACACCGCACTCCTCCAATGTTTCACGTCGTGCGCAAGCTTCGAACGATTCTAAATTTTCTAAATGACCACCGGGAAAAGCCAATTGACCGGACCCGTGGGCGTTCTTGCGTCGTGACATTAAAATCTTGCCATCTTTGACGATCAGCACACCGACGCCGACTTTGGGTTTTAGTTCTTCTGTCATAGTAAGAGATTGCTTCGTCGGCCGGTTGCCTCCTCGCAAAGACACGTTATTTACCGCGGAACTTTTTTAGATATTTCATGTCGGCGGACAAGGCGTCATCCCAAGGGGTTTCGAGGATCAAATCCAAATGCTGAAGTTTGGGATGAGCGACGATGGCTTTGAAACCTTCAAGGCCGATTTTTCCTTTGCCCAAATGTTCATGGCGGTCTTTGTGGGAGTCAAACTCGACCATTGAATCGTTGCAGTGGCTGGCAATCATTTTTTTGAGGCCGATGAGTTTGTCGAATTTTTTCAAGACTGCGTCGACCGATTCTTTGGTACGCAAATCGTAGCCCGACGCAAACGCATGTTGCGTGTCGAAACATACGCCGATTTCCTTTCCTCGCTCCGCGCCATCGATGAAGGTAGCGATCTCTTCAAATGTATCGCCCATCACCATGCCGGCTCCGGCGCTGATCTCGATCAACAACTGACACGTTCCTTTGTATCCGTCGAGGATGCGGTTAAGTCCTTCAATCACCATCTGCACACCCTTCGCTTCACCGACGTCCTTGGCCGAGCCAGGATGAAACATCATCGCTCGCGCGCCGATTTGCGTGCCGCGGTCTAACTCTTGGCGCAACATGGTCACCGAACCGTGGCGCGTTCTCGGCGTCGAGGAAGCCAAGTTAATAAGATACGGCGCGTGAATGTACGTCACTTCGATCTTGTTGGCTTTGGATGCTTGCCGATACGCCAGCGCCTCGTCGTCGGTTATCGCCTTGACCGCCCAGCTCTGCGGCGGACGAGAAAAAATCTGAATGACCTCGCACCCCAAAGCCGCCCCATTCTTGGGGCCGTTAAACAATCCTCCGGCCGCAGACACATGAGCTCCAAAACGCATAGATGAGTGTTAGATCATCCGGCTAATTTTCCTCTTCAAATCTGGAATCTCCTTTTGCCAAGCTTTCCACATCTCCTCGGCATCGACGTAGGCATATTCGTGAATCAAAATATTACGCATGGCTTTTAATCCACGCCAATCAATTTCTTTGTGTTTCGAACGCTCGAGCAACAGCAAATTGCTTCTCGACATGATTTAAAAAATCCTCCTGGCGGACATCACACAAAAACCCTTCCAAAATGACAATATGTTCTAAAACTTCCTGTAAATACGCATTGTCTCGATTAACCATAAATGTACTTGGCATCCTGAAGAACGGTTTCAGCGAATCCAGGCTTAAGCGCCTTATGCTTTACTAAATCAACCCTTGACTGCAAAGCATCTTCAAGCCGATAATTTAATTCAGCAAACCGAAACAAACCAAGAGGTTCAAAAAACTCGACTAAAAGATCCACGTCAGAATCGACTCGTTCTTCTCCACGAGCCCTGGAACCAAAAACCGCCGCTCGTTTGATGCCAAACTCACGGAATAAAGGCGCGGATTTAATGCTAATTTCTGCTATTGTCATAACGAAAACACCTTATTACTTAATGAAGTTTAACAAACTTTTGCCTTAGAAGCAACTACAAGCCCTGAACTATCGTAACCACTCGCTGTCGAAGCTTGTTGGTATTCCCATGTCCCAATAGACCGAGGTAAGAGGCCAAAGATTCTTTACTTACTCCTTGATTCACATTTTTTAACATACGCCGTTTGCTCGAGGCGCGCAAAACACGATGATGCGGAAAATGCACCCAGCCAAGAAAATCAACTCCTGAAGCGATCGTGGCAATAGACACTTTGACCGGATGAAGAGCCAGACGCAAACGCGCTTCTAAAAATGTTGCGATTTGTAGAAGTAGACGCTCTAAGTAATTTTGATCTTGGTGAAGAAAAATAAAGTCGTCAGCAAAACGGATGTAATGAATCGCCATCAATTTTCGTTTTACAAATTGATCAAACACGTTCATGTAAATGTTTACCAAAAGCTGGCTGGTCAGATTGCCAAGTGGCAGTCCCACACCTGGTTTATTTTTGCTGTCAAAACTTCCGACCACTTGGCGCAACAACCAAATGATATTTTGGTCTGTTATGTGTCTTTGCATAATTTCGATCAGAATGTTGTGGTCAATATTGGCGAAAAACTTTCGAATGCCACACTTCAAAATCCAAACGGTGCGAGTGTGATTTTTAGAAACCTTCCTGGCAAATGAACACAAGCGATTCATCGCTCGGTGGGTTCCCTTATCAAAGCGGCAGGAATATGAATCAAAAATAAACTTACGTTCAAAATAGGGATAGAGGACTCGATAAATGGCGTGATGCAAAAGGCGGTCGCGAACCAAAGCCTTGTGAATGTCACGAGGCTTGGGATCGTTGATTTTGAAGGCTTGATATCCACCATGCCGATAGGTTTTATTGACCAGCTCGTTGTGCAGTGCAGTGATGTTATCCAAAAGATGTAAAGAAAAATCAGCCACGTCTTTACGCTTTCTTTTTCCGCGCAAAAACTCCTGCCAGGCCGCGAGCAAATTTTCTACAGAAATGATATCCTGAAATGTATTATGGAATTGTCCTTTAACTCTCTCTCTCTCTCTCGTTCCGGTAACGCCACGATCCTTCAACGCATCAAAGAGGGATATTTGGTTTGGATGAACATTACTCCGCATATAGGCAAAGGCGCCAGATACACCATTGGCGCCAGAATTGAACACAAATTTTTGGACTTGCTCGAGCTTGGTTATAACGCTTATTTTACACCCAAAGAAAAGAAGGTGGAAAAAATTACCGAATGTATTTTTCTCCTTGATGTATTGAAATTCTTAGTATCTGTAACACTGGAAGGAAAACTGATTAGCAATAAGCAGGGTGAAACGCTGGCCGCCAAGCTCGACGAAATCGGCAAAATGCTTGGCGGATGGAAAAACAGTTTTGAAAATCCAGAAAGAAAAAACCGCGCTTTGAACGCGGAAAAATAATGACTTGCGGGGACGGAAGAGAAACTGATTGTCCGCATTCCACTTCTTGTCCGGCTTAGCCCAGTTGTCGTTGAGGTTGGAAACGCCGTCATTACGATTGACGGTGAAAACGTGAGGCTTGCCGTTGGCGTCGCTGTACGAAATGAGCCGTCATTGCCACTGCCGACCTATATACGAGAGAGGTTCGGCTGTATTTAATTTGTAATCCAGAATCACCAAGCTCACTTCGCCAAGTTATTCATTTTTTTGGACAGTCTGCTAATCCTCCTCGGCAAACACATTGCCGGCCGAGCACTCAATCAACAGATGTCGAACAGGTCTCGAAAAACTCGTTGGGTTAGCCGTTCAATGTAACCCGTCTACGCAGATGATACTAAAAAACTTCGAAACGGAAAAGCATCAAAGTATTAAAGGGACAAAGGGTCAGAAAGTAACTAAGTTTTTAATGGTAACTTGCGGGGACGGAAGAGAAACTGATTGTCCGCACCCCACTCCTCGTCCGGCTCAGCCCAGAAGTCGCCGAGGAAGGAAACGCCGTCATCACGACTGACGGCGAAAACGCGAGGCTCGCCGTGGGCGTCGCTAATAGTTTGCATACCAATCGCCACATATTCATTGTCTGGCTGATCGGTATACTGGATGCGGTACTCTGGACCAGTCCCTGATGAACAAAACTCTAAACCGAGCTCATCTTTACGATCAAAAATTTCTTTTATGGTTGCACCGCCCGGAAAACCTAAATCAGCGACAGTCAAACGGATAAATTTCGCCTGTTCTCTTGACTTGAGTTTGGTGCAAGCGTCATCAACATAAAGACTCCGCTTAAACTCTTGGCTTTTCAGCATAAAACTAGCTTCGCCCCACAACTCGTTGCCTGCACTTTCCACGGCTTGCTCAAAATCCTCCAGACGTCGACCGCCAAGTTCAATTTGCTCGCGTCTAACTTTACCGCCAGGAAACGACGTGTAAATGTGTTCGATGGATTCCAAAAGCAGGTCAAAGATAGGAATAATTACTCCATCTTTGTCTTTCTGCACCAACGAGCCGACATAGGCTTTGGTATCTGCATTTATTTCTAACGGCGTGTGGGCAATCTGTTCTTTTGGGCAATCAAAAATCGCCAATATGTCTTCTTCCGCGTTTCTCCCTTGGCGAAGCTCGGCAATACGAGGATCTTTCACATAACCAAAGTACTGAATCGGGGCGTTGATTTCGTAATGAAACGTCAGATCGTCCTTGGTCAGCGGCTCGCGGGCTTTCGACTTTTTTTCGATTGCGCTCATGGCCGCCATGTCGTTCGTGCGCCGCGAATAGACCTCACCGCCAGGAATTGTTTTTAACTTTTCCGAAAGCACTTCGCCCATAAACGGATCCACATTTTGCTTTTTGGCGATGCCACGAACTTCGGCAATGTGATCGCCTTCCATACGAATGGCAAGACGTGGAATAGTGGCTTGGCCCACGTCGTCAAGAGATTTGAAAATCCAAAAATCACCAGTGGCTAGTTGGGTCTTGGCGGTTTGTTCACCGGCCGTACACCAGCCTGTTCCCCATCCGCGAACAGATTGCACCAGAGGCATCTGGTCGGAGCCTTGATCAAACTTAATCCATTCCCCTTCCGTAATTGGCAAAAGATGTTCAGGAATTGGGTGCATCAACTCATTCGCCCAGGCGTAAAGTTCGGCAAAGCTTTCTTTGTTCAAAGCCTTCTGGAACACCGCTCGTTCTTCTGGCTGAATGTCGTGTTCAAATTCAATCCCAACGCCCTGAAGTTTCTTTTGCAAGGCGTCGACAATGTAGGCCAAGGCTTCGTAGTTGATATCTGGAAACAAACCGACCGTGCCGCGCGAACGCGGCAAAAATGCCTGCTTGTCTTTGTCGTATTCCTTGAGCTTAGTTACTTCTCGCAAAACCCAATACTTAAGGGCTGGTGGAATAGCGAAAGAATCCGGAGAAGCAAAATAGTCTACCCATTGTTCAAGAGAAGCGCGCTGGTCAGACAACACCATTTTGGCATGTTCTTTGCGAGCTTGTTCGAGTTGATCCGCGGACGCTTGCGCCAAATCCCCACCTTTTCCTCGGGAACGTTCAATCTGTTCCTGGTTTTTCCAATAGCTTTCAGGGATTTCTTCGTAAGTAAGCGTGTTAGCGTCGAGAAAACGCTTTTCCAATAATTCCAAACCGCGCCGCTCGCCGCGTTCGTTGGTTGAAAAAGCCACACGCTCCAAGCGCGCAATATAGCGATCAACACGATCTTCTTTTGTCTTCGCGCCCGGTGCGCCTTCGTTCAATGTTTTTTGCACTGCCCGCTCAACCGGTTTGGAACCGGGAAGATCAGCATATTTTTCGGCAAGAAAGGAAGACTCGCTCATACAGCCACTATCCTATCAAAAATAGCCCTACTTCACCATCGCCTCTTTGAGCAAAGCAATCACTTTTTTGTTGCGCAAAACGTTTTCCATGTAATCGCGGTACATCGGCGAGTAGACGCGATCTTTCATCTCTTTTTGTTCGTAGCCTGCGGCAACGCGGTCGATCTCCAAATCCAACTCTTTGGCGTCAACGGTGATCTCTTTCTCTTTAGCCACCGCGCGCAAAATCAACATGACTTTAATGCGTTGCAGAGCCTGCGGCGTAAAGTCCAACTTCAGTTGGGCAATCGTCTTGCCGATCGACTTCACGTACTCGTCAAACTTCATTCCTTGCTCTTCAATATGACGCTCCAGCTCGTGGATCATCTTGTTGACTTCTTCACTGACCAACAAATCAGGAATGTCGCTGAAGCGTGATTCCTTAGCCACGGCTTCCAGTAGCTCGCGTTCCAAGCGCATCTCTTCTTTGCGCGACTTTTCTTCCTGCAAATTTTTCTTGAGAATATCTTTGAGTCCGGCCAAATCTTTCTGCCCAAGTGTAACCGCAAAGGCGTCATCCAATTCCGGATGATCCAAGTGATACAACTCCTTGGCGTTGACCGTGAACTCCACCGGCGCGCCGGCCAAATGTTTTTGATAATGTTCTTTGGGAAAGGTCAATGTGAACGTCTTGCTGTCGCCCTCTTTCATGCCAACCACTTCCTCTGCAAAACCAGGGATGTAATTGGGCTCGGCCAAATAAACGTGATACGCCTTAGCATCGCCGCCGTCGACCGCCACTTTGTCTTTAGTCATGGACATATCCACCACCATTTTGTCCGATTTGGTGGAGACTTCTCCGGCCGCTCCGCGCACTTCTTTGGTTTGCATTGTTTGCAATTCCTTGAGCGCCTTGTTCATGTCTTCATCCGCAATCTCGGTCGACACTTTTTTGACCGAAAGCTTGGTAAAGTCCGCCAACTTTTCCACCTCTGGCATCAGCGCCACCGTGGCGGTGTAAATCAAGGCATTCTCTGGCGCCATCTTTTCCATGTTGATCTCCGGCGAACCTGACGTCTCCAGTTTTTCACTCATCACCGCGGCCACAAAAGTCGAACGAACAATCGACTCAACCGCCATTTCCAAAATCTTCATCTCGCCGACGTTGTTTTTGACCGCTTCGTAACTGGCGTGTCCCGGACGAAATCCCGGCACCTTTAAGGTTTCCGACAATTCTTCCGCGGCGGCTTGCAAAAATGGTTGCATTTCATCGACCGACACCTCGATCGTTAGTTTGACACTGCGCTTGCTTAAATCCTCGCGTTTGATGTTTGCCATAAGACCTTTTGCACAATTAATTTCGAGCTGGTTTGGATGACAGGCGAGCCGAAACGGTTAAAAAATGAGGAGGAATACTCAATGTACTTCGACGAATTCTGAGACCGTTGCAGGCCGCATGGCGACAAATCCAGCCGAAAGCTAATTGTGCAAAGGGTCTGTAGTTGCCCGAGTGTAAAAAAAAACAGGCAGACTGTCAACAACCACCCCCCTTGTGTATAATGGATCTATGAGTCCCGATGGTTTTACAAACCGAGAAGAACATGTGGAGATGCCAATGCA
>ERZ1292633.6022-Hain-H41-02um-R1-6022-length-10747-cov-5_pt1 | contig 10747 bp, 9 predicted proteins | sample MGYA00564406_ERZ1292633 | MGnify/ENA primary metagenome ERZ1292633 (study PRJEB36523, sample SAMEA6512639) | groundwater metagenome | collected 2019-01-08 | study: AquaDiva: Metagenomics assemblies of 32 groundwater samples
GGTCAAAATTTGCTGCATTAATCGTGCGCACGGCTTTGAATTAACCGCTAACACTTCAGCTTCTTGCATGGTTTCGTTTAATATATCCAAAGAGTCGTAATAATGTTCTATTATTTCGTTTAATAAAGTGAACAAAAGAAAAGTCGCGCCTTTCGCGAAAATTTGGTTTTTATAAATTTCCTGATAGCTTTCAATATTGCTGATCGCACGCATGGGTTTGGCGTGTATCGTAATAAGATCATTTCGCGTATGCGAAATTAAAATCACGCATGGTTTCGCAGAAATCGTCCGTTTGCCGTTTTTAAGAACTTCCTCCACCGGTTCCAGAAAAGTCAAAACCGAATATTTTTTATAATCAAGCGCGGCAGGTCGTTTTTTCTCCCCCATCCATCCGCGGATTTGTTTTTCTTCAATGCCGGTATGCTTGGTGATTTGTTCCAGTTCTTGATTCGTCGGATTTACAACGTCAACCCAAACCGTATCGGAAGTTTTTAGATCGTTAATTTCGCCTTTTGAAATTTTCCCTTGGCGGTAAACAAAAACATTATGCATATATGGTTTTATCTTGTAATTATACCATTTTTACGCTGGATAATCCACAAGATCGGCAAAGCGATAAAGAGCAAAATCGCTTCTATTACAATTGTCCAGATTCTGCTCGCGAAAGCGTAAATGATCGCGACCGGCGAGGTTACGATCGTTTTTAGAGCTAAAAACCAAACTCCTTCGCGCACCCCGAGTCCGCTGGGAGCGAAAAGCGCGATTATGCTTGCGACGTACGAAAACGAACCGACGCTGATTAGGAATGGAAAATATTCCGCGCTTACCGGCATGAAAGATTGCAGAAATACGAGGTGGGAAACGCCGAAGCCACCCATCGCGGCAACGTAAATGATTTGAAGTAATATTATTTTTAAAAATGAAACACGTTGGATTTTTTCTATCGGCGGTAGCTTTGTAATTCTTAAATATAAATTTATAAAAAAGTAAAAAACGGGCGGAGAGAGGAATACGAGTCCGAGTCCGCTGATAATTATTGTCGCCCAAACCGAAGAGCTGTTAAATATGTCTGTTTGCAGAATTGCTACGAGAGAAATATATGCGCCGGCAAAAATTTCCATCACGGATTCGGTGCCTGTGGCGAGAAGAGTGACCGGATTAGGTACGTCGTGCGTTTTAAAAAATTTCATGCGGGCGACGGCAATCCAAATTTTCCCCGGAATGTATTTCGCGGGCTGGGTAATGCAGAAATAGAGTAAATTTTCGCGGAACGGAATCGGTTTATGGAAAAATTTTAAAATAAAATGAAGACCGAGCGCGAGAAAGAAAAATGTTATTGCGTACAGTACGACCGAAAGAGAGAGCAGGCTAAAATTAAAATCAAAGGAAAACGCTTTAATTTTGTCCCAGTCATTTGCAAATTGTTTCCCTAAAAAATAAAAAATCGCGATAACAAGAAGAACGGATAAGGTATTGATGATGATTTTTTTTACAGCGCTTTTCATAAAACCTTTTCAGTGTATCATATACCCGTTGTGAAGAAGCTTATTTATCTTGACCATTCTGCTACGACAGCTGTTGATCCGCAAGTTTTCGCGGCGATGAAGCCGTATTTTTCCGATTTATATGGAAATCCATCCAGCATTTATCAGCTCGCGCAGAAGTCGCGGCAAGCGATTGATTTAAGTCGTGAAATTTCGGCGGGGATTTTGGAGGCTTCTTCTCGTGAAATTATTTTTACAAGCGGCGGCACTGAAAGCAATAATCTTTTTATACTCGGTGCCGCACAAGCGTTAAAGCCGTTCGGCAAGCATATTATCACTACGAAAATTGAGCACGATTCCGTGCTGAACCCCATTCGTTTTTTGGAAAAACAGGGGTTTGAAGTGACTTATTTGGATGTTTATAAAAATGGCATCGTCAAAGTTTCGGATGTGGAAAAAGCGTTCAGAAAAGATACGATTTTAATTACTATTATTTACGCGAATAATGAAATCGGCACGATTCAACCGATTGCCGAAATCGGAGAAGTTATAAAAAATCATCGCGCAAAAACCATTAACTCCTCCACCGCCAAAGCGGGGCAGTCGCCTCTCGTCCCATATTTCCATACCGATGCGTGCCAAGCGGCTTCGTATTTGGATTTGTCCGTAAAAAATCTCAATATAGACGCGATGACTCTTAATGGAGGTAAAATTTATGGGCCGAAAGGCGTCGGTTTATTATACTTAAAAGAATCTTCCGAAATCACGCCGCAAATTTTTGGCGGAACACAAGAACGGCGTATCCGGGCAGGGACCGAAAATGTGCCTGCCATCAGAGGTTTCGGAGAGGCTTTAAAATTGGTTCATGCCGATCGCGAAAATGAAACGCGTAGACTTTTGCCCCTAAGAGATAAATTAATAAAAGGTGTTTTAAAAATTTCAAATTCACGCTTAAACGGAGATGATAAAAAACGTTTGGCGAATAATATAAATATTTCTTTTAAGGGTGTGGATTCTGGTGCGCTTTTAATAAAGCTGGACATGCTTGGGATTGCGGCATCAGCCGGATCAGCTTGCAGTTCGGGTTCGCTGGAGCCGCCGCATGTTTTGTTGGCGCTCGGAGTTCCTCCGGAATGGATTTCGGGAACGGTTCGTTTTACTCTCGGGCACGGGAATACAGGAAAAGATATAGATTTTTTATTGAAAAAACTATCTGAAATCATAGAGGAACTGCGGGAAATATCGCCGTTTGTGTGATATAATTCATACATGGCGTACACAGACATTATTTTTGGCATCGGAGGACTGTTGGTTGGTGTTTTGGCGGGGCTTTTTGTGATTAAGCAGAAAAAGTTTAATGAAAAAGAAGTTTTGGCTAAAGCGGAAAAACTTCTCGTTGGAGCGAAGGAAAAGAATAAAGAAATTGTGATCCAAGCGCGGGCAGATGTTGAAGAAAAGAAAAAACAATTTGCGCAGGAAGAAGAGGAATTTGTTGGACAGCTCAACAAAATGGAACAAGCGCTGGGTCTTAAAATAGCTTCGTATCAAAAACGCGAAGATAAAAATCTTGGGTTGAAAAAAGCGCTTGAGGATGAGAAAAGATCGCTCAATGCGGTACAGGAGCAAGTCGTTGCGGTGGGAAATAAAATAGACGAAAAATTAATACAAATAGTGGGAATTCCGCCGGAACGGATGAAAGATCAGCTTTTGGATCAATATGAAAATGCGTTTAAGCAGGACGCCGAATTGCGTTTACAGCACGAGTTGGAATGGGTACAGGAATGTTCTTTGCGCGAGGGGAAAAATGTTTTGGAGAAAGCCATTTGCCGTTATGCGGATTCCGCTTCCAGCGATACGCCGCAAAAAACCATTATTGTGCCGAGGGATGAAATCAAAGGGCGCATTGTCGGACGCGGCGGCTCCAATATCGCTTTTTTTGAAAATCTTTTCACGGTGGATGTTATTTTTAACGACGAGCCGAACATTATTATTATCAGTTGTTTTAATCTTGTTCAGAGAGAGATAGCTTGTGCGGCCATGAAAAGGCTAATGAACGAAAAGATAATTAATGAGGATACGATTTCGCGCGTAAAACTTCTTGCCGTGCAGGATACGGAGAAAACTTTATTTAAAGAGGGGGAAGCCGCGCTTAAAATCGTAGGATTGAAAAATATGCCGCCCGATTTTATTAAATTGGTCGGCAGACTGAAATTTCGCACCAGCTACGGACAAAATATTTTGCATCATTCTTTTGAGGTCGCTTATAATGCGCGATCGCTTGCAGGCGAAATCGGAGCCGACGAAAGAATAACTTTTACCGCGGCATTTTTTCATGACATTGGAAAAGCGATAGACCAGGAAGTGACGGGGTCGCACGACGCTCTGACAAAAGAGATTTTGGAAAAATATAATTTTGAGCCGGCTATCGTTCATGCGGCGTGGGCGCATCACAATGCGGTTCCGCCGGAAACCGCGGAAGCCCGTCTTGTTCAAGCCGCCGATGCGCTTTCCGCAAGCCGTCCGGGCGCACGCGCCGAATCTCTTGAAAAATATCTGGCCAAAATAAAAGACTTGGAAGAAACGGCGAATTCGTTTGAGGGAGTTAAAAAAGTGTATGCGATAAATGCCGGTAGAGAAGTAAGAATAATCGTTGAGCCGGAAAAAGTTGATGATGCCGGCGTAAAAAAACTTGCGGGAGATGTTGCGGCGAAAGTGGAAGAAAAAGGCGGATATCCGGGCAAAATAAAAGTGACGACGATAAGGACGACGAAAGTTACGGATTATGCGAGATAGATTCCAATTTGACTGTCAATCCATGACAATATATAATGGAAGTAAGAATAATTATAACTTCCATCAAATATATGGATAATCTTATTGCACTAGCCTATAAATCCGACAAGACAGTCCTCACCAATAAAGATCTGGCTTTAATTTGGCAAGAAAGCAACCCTATCAACTTAAAAGCAAAAATCGCTTACTATGTGAAGCAAAAGGCTTTGATCCGCCTGACCAGAGGGGTGTTTGCCAAAGACAAAAATTATAATTCGCGAGAGTTGGCTACAAGTATATATACCCCTTCCTATATCAGCTTTGAAACCGCGCTCCGTGATGCCGGTATTATCTTTCAGCACTATGACACTATTTTTCTAGCTGGTACTTGGCCCAAAACCATAAAAGTAGATAAGTACACTTTTACTTTCAGGCGCTTGAAGGACGAACTCCTCTTCAACCCAATTGGCATAGAATTCAAAGACAATTATAATATAGCCACTCCGGAAAGGGCTTTTTTAGACATGATTTACTTGGCTCCCGTGTATCACTTCGATAATTTGCATTCTCTGAACTGGGAAAAGTGCTTTGAGCTGGCGCCAATGTATAAAAATCAACAGATGATCAGGAGACTTAACAAATATCACAAAATCCATGCTCAATAAAGAAAAACATCAACTTATAATGGGGCGGATTTTGAGGGATATTTACACAGATACCTCTATTGCACCGCTTTTGGGATTCATGGGTGGTACATGTGCCTATTTTTTTTATAATCTTCCACGGTTCTCGGTGGACTTGGATTTTGATCTCTTTTCTACCGATGCAAACGGACAAAAATACATGTTTGAAAAAATCAAAAGCATTATTGGAAAATATGGTGAGATTAAGGATAGTCATATTAAGCGCAATACTATTTTCATGTTGCTCTCCTACGGCGATACCGATCACAATATCAAGATTGAGATCAGCACAAGAGGGCTCATGCCTCATATTAAAGATTACTATGAACTCAAGGAATATCTCGGTATTTCCATGCTGGTCGGCAAGAAAGAGTATCTGTTCGCAAAAAAATTGGCCGCACTTACTTCGCGAAGCGAAACAGCTATGCGTGATATTTATGACATTTGGTACTTTGCCAAGAATAGTTGGGATATCAACACTGAAGTTATCAAGATAAGAACCAACAAAACAATTAAAGAATATCTAGCGGACTGCATCGCTGTTATTGAACGGATTAAGGATGATCAAATTCTTCATGGACTCGGTGAACTCTTGAGCGAGAAAGAGAAGATATTGGTCAAAAATAATTTAAGAAAAGAGGTGATTTTCATGCTCAAAAACTATATGTCCGTATTGTAACGTATTTCAGAAGCTCCGATTGAAATTCAAAGAAAAAATCTGATATACTAGCTTCCGATGTCAGATGATGATAAAAAAATCGGTTCACAAATAGATAAACTTGTAATGGGCGTTATTCTCGGCGGAGCCATAGGTTCCGTTCTTGGGCTTACTTTAGCGCCGAGAAAAGGCAAAGAAACTCGCGAAATTTTAAAGAAAAAGAGTGAAGAATTTATTCGCGATCATCGCGAAACAATAGCTGGAGCCAAATATCAGCTTAAAAAAGGGAAAGGATTTTTGCGATGGCTTTTTAAGAAAAGCGTGAAAAATCAAAAAATGCCGAAAGCGACAATGGAGGATGAAGATGTCCATTAATAAAACAGCTTATGTTGTCTTTTTTGCGTTTTCTGTTCATTGCGGCGGTAATTATTTTGTTGGCCGGCGCGTTTGTTGCACTGGATAAGTTTAAACGCAATGATTTGATAATCCCGCGCATCGTTATGGCTGACGTGTCTTTATCGGGCATGTCCAGAAGTTCTGCCGGAGCATTTTTAAAAGGGAGAATAGAGAAATTTTTGTCGGATTCCAACCAAATTGCTGCCAGAGGAAAAGTTTCTTCAATTATCTTAAAAGATATTGATATTTCAATTAACGAGTTGCAGTTTATGGATGACTTGCCTTTTGCCGGAGATTTGTCCAACGCTCAAATTCTGTTTTTAAGTTTTTTCGGGCGGAGAATTTCGCCGAAAGCTTTAATTTCCAGCGCGGAACTGGCGCGAGTCATAGAGGAAAAATTTCCCGAAATTCCGCGTGCTCAAAATGCAAAATTCGTTTTGAAAAACGGCAAAATGACGGTTGAGCCTGAAAGAGCAGGAGTGGCGCCCGCGCTTCCCTCGCTGGTTAATCAGCTGAAAACAAATATAGCGTTTCTGCAAAATTCACCGCTATTTATTGAATTTCAAGAATCACAGCCGACCGTTTTAACTTTGGATTTGGAACAAAATAAAAATGAAATTTTAAGTAAATTCCCTAAAAAAATATCGCTTGTTTTTGAAAAACAAAAATGGGAAATAAATTTTGAACGTCATCCGGACTGGATTAATTTTGATAAAAAACCTTACCAAGTTGCGGAGGGCGAATCGCCTTTTTCTTTAACCTTTAATCCCGTTGATTTCGCTGATTTTATAGACGATAGCAAAATGCAAACCTTGGAAGAAAAGCCGGAAAATATGCGCATTTTTCGCGATGCGGAGGGGAAAATTCAATTTGAAGGACATGACGTTGCCGGCCGCGCGATTGATCGCGAGAGGTTGCTTTCTATTATAAATAACGCGCTCGCGAACCAAAAAGCGGAAATAGAAATACCTCTCATTGTTGTTTTGCCTAAACTGGAAATTCCGGATGATTTGCAAACAATGGGCGTGCGCGAGCCTATATCGGTCGGCTTTACGCGCTTTGTCGGATCTCCTGCGAACAGGATTCACAATATAGGGGTCGGCACCGCTAAATTTGACGGCGTTTTAATCGCACCGGGTGATACTTTTTCATTTAATGATCAGCTCGGCTTGGTTGATGGTTCCACGGGCTATAAAAAAGAATTGGTAATAAAACCGGAAGGCACAATTCCCGAATTCGGGGGCGGTCTTTGCCAAGTTTCTTCCACAATGTACAGAGCCGCCGTATTCGCCGGTTTGCCGATTGTTGAGCGCTCGCCGCATACTTATGCAGTAAGTTATTATGCGCAAGTTCTTGGACATGGATTGGATGCGACCATTTATCCGCCGAGCAAGGATTTAAGATTTTTAAATGACACGCCCGGATACATTCTTGTGCATTCGTATGTGGATGGAGCGTCTCTATATTTTAAATTTTACGGTACGAAAGATGAGAGAATTGTTGAAATGGACGGGCCGTATATTTCAAATAAAACTGCGGCGCCGGCAGATCCGGTTTTTGTTTCCGATTCAACACTCGCGGAAGGCGAGAAGAAACAGGTTGAAAAACCGCATGGTGGTTTTGATGCTTTGTGGTTCAGGCGCATTACAAGAAACGGAGAAACGAAGGAAGAGAAAATATTTACGCGCTATAAAGCGATTCCGGCGAAATTCCTTGTCGGAGGGAAGATAACGGCGGAAGGCGAAAATCAAGGGCTTAAAGAGACGGTGAATCCGTTTGAGTAATACACACGAGCTAAGCGAGTGACAATAAAGGATTGATGTTGTAAAACTAAAAAGGTTTGCCAATTTTGCTTACAGACGTACATTCAGTTGCACTTTTATGAGTTAATGTGTTATTCTAGAGTCATAGAATAACTAATCTCTAAATATGGATTATCTATTTGGTCCTCTTAATCCCTGGTGGGAAAACGCGAATTGGGATACGGAACGCTATGAACGCCGTGAGCTTCCGGATATTATGCGTCTTTTGGATTTAAAAAATATTAAAAAACCTCGTGCACCAATTCTTATCGGCCCCAGGCGTGTTGGAAAAACCACACTTATGTATCAAGTGGTTCGCTCATTTCTCAAGGAAATTCCCGCTTCAAATATTTTATATTATTCTTTAGAAAGAGCCGATCCCGAACTGCAACACAATCCCAATGCGTTGTCGGAAATTGTATCAAGATGGGGAAATAAGGAATACGATCAAAAAAAACCTCGCCTTCTTCTTCTCGATGAAATACAAAACGTCAAAGACTGGGATGGAAGGATGAAGACGATTCTAGAAGCTACGTTTCAGGCTCCACTGCTCATTGTCATGACGGGATCTTCATCTTTTGATCTTCTTGGAAAGTCACTGCAAACGTTGCATGGAGTAACTAGGAGGATTTTTATACCTCCTTTTTCGCTCGTCGATTTCTGGCTGATGCAATATCCAAAGGATATTCATCTTGTAGAGAAAACCGAAAGATGGCGTAAATTATGGTTAAGAACTGCGAGTGGAAGTTTCGGAACCACTGTCCATGTTGAAACAACGAAGGACGTGATGTGGAAAAAGGCATTAGAATTGCAAAATAAATGGCTGTCTAAAGGTGGATTCCCTGAATTTTGGAGTGATACCCCTCAACAGGCTGCGTCAGAATTATTCGATTTCTATGTAAGGCGCGTTGCGCAAGATGATATTCTTGGAATTAAAGGTATTTCCCAATCAACCGAGGCAGCTCGATTCTTAAAATATTGTTATTTTCATCCCGGCGGAGAACTGAACATTACCACCGCAAGTCAGGAACTTGGAATACCAAGAAGTACTCTTGATGTGATGTTAGACCTGTTCATGCACGCAGGATACATAAGAGTGATTTCTAAATATTCTGGAAACACAGCTCTATTGCGACAGCGGCATGTAAAAATCTATCCTATAGATCACGGCCTTATACCAAAGAAAATCCGCCAAGATCAATCAGTGCCAAACGGCATAGCCATTGAAACGATGGCGGTGAATATTTTTTCTAGAATAGAAGAAGCTGAAATTTATTTTTTCCGTAAAAAAACCGGGCGCGAAATTAAAGAAATTGATTTTGTTGTGAAGGTGGGGTTACGTCTCATCGCTGTTGAGGTAAAAAGGAGAGTTACCAGAAGTGATATTGAAAAATTTCGCACAACGGTTGCTGAATTATTGCCGAAAGCAACCAACAGAATACTCCTCTGCTGGGATACAGACGAAGGTGGGCTTATTCAAGACAACAGGGGTGCTGACGATTCCGAACATATAGAAATACAACCGCTATGGAGACTAGCTCTTGGACTACCAACCTCTCTCCTTATGGAGGGGGAGTAAAAGTCTGCATTCCCGACTCACCTGCCTCATTTATTGTTCAATTTGCTTCAGCTTTTCTTTCGCTTTTTCATTATACGGATCCAGTTCCATAATTTTTTTCAAACTTTTGTGCAAACGATCGTTATCGCCGGTAATTTCCGCGAGTTCGGATACAAGCCTAAGGTAATCTACATTTTGCAAATCCAAATCAAGCGCTTTTGCGAAACACGAAAGAGCTTTTTCAAACTCCCCTTTTTCATAATAAATTTGTCCGGCGCTTATAAATCGAGAAGGCTTCAGGGCATCCAGTTTAATGGCATTTTCGTAAGCTTCCAGAGCTTCGTCCAATCTACCGAGACCATATAAACATTTTCCATAATTACAATAATAAGCCGGTTCTTTTTGCGTTATAGAAAGCAGTTTTCGGTAAATTAATTTTGCTTTATGAAGATTATTTTGATGAATATAAATTACGCCGAGAAGATTCAACGATTCTTTGTGCTGATCGTTTAAAGCCAGCACTTTTATAAACCACTTTTCCGCTTCTTCCAAATTTCCACGCGAAAAATTCATGTCAGCTATGCGATAAGCGCGATTTATTGCGGAAAAATCCAAAGTCTCTTTCTCTCCCTTGCCCGCAGGTTTCGATATATCTTTTGGGGTAATCTGTTCAATTTCATCTTCCGGTTTTAGTATTTCGCTCCATATTTTGGAAGCCAAATTTAATTTCTTCTGTCGTTTTTGAAACAGGAGCCCCAAACATAAAGCCGAAATTACAGTTGTAATTAAATAGGTCATATTTTTAGCATAATATTTTCAAGAAGCAGGCGGGGATTCACATTCCGTTCCATTAAATTCATTGCGCGCTGGGTTTCTTTGATTATATTTGCCGCGCGCATTTTCTCTTCAAAAGAATTTGTTTTTAGCATTTTTTGTCTGAAAAAATAAACCAATAAAGAGAGAAACGTATTGATTTTTTCCGGAGTTTTGCTTAATTCCTGCATACTTGTAAGACGCGCCGAAACGGACGCTTTTTCATCCAGAAATTGTATATTCCTGTAAATTCCCCGCAATTCTTGAAAAGTTTCCGGCTTTGAAAGCAGTTGTATCGCAGTGCCACTTCGGCCCAGAGAAAGCAGTAAAACCTGATCTAGAACTTCATCTTCGGTATCGGGATATCGTTTTTTTAAGGCATCTTTTAAAATGTCGTCCGGAAGCTTTTTGAAATTAATTATGCGCATGCGCGAAGCGATCGTCGGCATAACATCTTGGATTTGTCCGGCTGTAAAAATAAATATTGTTTTCGGCGGCGGTTCTTCCAGTGTTTTTAAAAAACAGCTGTTAGCCTCGTCAGTCATGCGTCCTATATTTTGAAGAAGAAGAACTTTATAAGT
>ERZ1292633.6023-Hain-H41-02um-R1-6023-length-10746-cov-18_pt1 | contig 10746 bp, 13 predicted proteins | sample MGYA00564406_ERZ1292633 | MGnify/ENA primary metagenome ERZ1292633 (study PRJEB36523, sample SAMEA6512639) | groundwater metagenome | collected 2019-01-08 | study: AquaDiva: Metagenomics assemblies of 32 groundwater samples
ACGTGGCAACGATCTCCAATACAACCTCGAGGTTGAGTTCGAAGAGGCTGTGTACGGAAAAGAGGCCAAGCTCAAAATCCCACGTTGGGAAATCTGCGTCGACTGTAAAGGAACGGGGGCGAAGTCAGCGGCGTCCATCAAGACATGCGCCAGCTGCAAAGGTGCGGGGCAGCTTCGCTTTCAGCAGGGGTTCTTCAGCGTCAGCCGACCCTGTGGCCAATGTGAAGGCACCGGTCACTTTGTCACGGAACCTTGTTCGACCTGCCAGGGACGTCAACGGGTTTACAAAGAACGCACCATCGCCGTCCATATTCCAGCCGGTATTGAGACCGGCATGCGACTTCGTCTCTCCAATGAAGGAGAGCATGGCCCCAATGGTGGCCACCCCGGAGACCTCTATGTAGCCGTTACCGTCAGACCCCATCAAATCTTTCATCGCAAAGGGCTCGATATTGCCTGTGATGTGCCGGTCAATCTCGTCACGGCCGTGCTCGGCGGGAAAGTGGAAGTTCCGACCCTCACGGGGGCAACCGTCATCAAGGTGCCGCCCGGCACACAACATGACAAGGTGCTTCGGATTAAAGGGTTAGGGGTTCCCAGTCTGAAGGGCGGATCGACAGGCGATCAGGTCTATACGATCAAGGTCCAAATCCCCACCAAATTGACGGCCAAACAAAAAGAACTGCTGATGGAGTACGCGAAAGAATGCGGCATGACCATGGAAACCAACGGCGACGGTTTCTTCGATAAGATGAAGACCTTCTTCGAGTAGTCTTCCCTACCCACCATCCGGATTAATCCCGTAGAGTCTCTCATGCCCGTGTTTTTCGTCTCCCCTGAGTGCATCGATCAGCAGACGATCTCGGTCACCGGCGACGTGCTGGTGCATATCAGAGACAGCTTGCGCATCACAGTCGGTGAGACTCTGTGGCTCAACAATGGACAGGGCGCCCGGTACCGCGTCGAAATCACCGATGTGTCCAAACGAGCGGTCACCACACGCATTCTCGAAACGATCCAGGAGCCACCCCGCCGGACACCTCGCCTAATCCTCGGCCAATCGCTGCTCAAGGGTGAGAAGATGGACTGGGTGATTCAAAAGGCAACGGAACTCGGCGTGAGCGAGATCGTGCCGATTGAAAGCCAGCACAGTGTTGTACAACTGAAAGCCGACCGCGTGGATCATCAGCTCGCCCGTTGGCAACGAATCGCCTTAGAAGCCGTCCAGCAATCCGAGCAGTGGCGCATCCCAACTATCGCGATGCCTCACTCCCTCTCTGCGCTTTTGAGCAGTCGGGCAACCGGCACGCTCACACTCATGCTGGTCGAACGGCGAGATGGAAAGAGTTTGCAAACGGTCGCGCTGCCGCAAGACGTCACCAGCTCCGTGCTGGTCCTGATCGGGCCGGAAGGCGGCTGGAGTAAAGATGAAGTGCTGCTCGCCGAGCAGGCGGGAATCGAACAAATTACTCTTGGTCAGCACATCCTCCGGGCAGAAACAGCTGCCATCGCCACCATCAGCATTCTTCAATCACGTCTCGGCAAGCTGGGATAAAGGAACACCCTGGTGATCGGCTCAACATGGCACCCATTCACGACCAATTAGCCTCTGGACGATGGCACTCTCTCTCGCTCGCCGAGCAACTGGCCAATGTCGGCAGCGATGTGGCGCGCGCCGCTCGGTGGTATGGAAAGGACCAGGAGCGCTGCGAACAGGCCTTCGACCGCGCTCTAGAACTCTTGGATCTGACCATCACAGACGATCGGTGGAAAGGCCGGCGGAAAGAACTGACCCGCGCGCGTGAACTGCTCTGCGATGCCATGTTCAGCGGCAACACCTACGGCAGTGACTTGGCCTCGCTCGATCGCTATTTCTTCCACTTCGCCATGGCTGCCAGAGCCGGTCGGTGATCGACGCATGATGAGGGAATGCACGAAACAAGACTTAACCCCGATTTATGTGCGCGCTCGGTGTGCAGCGTTTCCACCTGTCCCTCCCTGCCGGAAGCCGTGTACACGGCGACCACATCGAGCTCGACCTCGCTCTCGATAACGACAAACCCCTTCAGGAATCCTGCATCAGTTTGAGCCATCTTGAAGATGTCCGGGCAGTCGATTTCAAGACTGATACTGCGAACGCCTTCGCTGCCACCATCCGGTAACGGTCAATCACATGTTCACAATCTTCGGACGTGGCGTGGCTATGAACAAGAAGACGATTTGCGAAACATTTCATGGTAATCCAGTGTGCTTGGAAAACTTCGGGTTAGGGCTTGCCCGACGGCTTGGCGCGGGCGGCGGCTTCCAGGCTGTCCACGGCCACCTGAGCAAACCGGTTGTCGACCAACTCGCCGAGTTTCGGAGCTGCTTTAAACAATCCGCCCTCCTTGAGACCCCACCCGTTATATTCCGCATCGGTGATATCGGTCGTCGTCCAGATGAATCGGTCATAGCGGTTCATGGCCACCCATGACTTGGTCATCTCTTCGGAGACCGCCTTGACACCTTGCCGATGAAAGAAAATCATAAGTAAGCGAGCGGCGGCGTCGGGGTCCTGTTGAATGTACCGAAGCGCGTTGACCCATCCTTTGACGAACTGTTGAACGGTCTTTGGTTCCTTTTCAATTAACTCCTGACGAACGACAAGCGGCGCAGCGCCGATGTAACCCAGCTGCTTGCTCACATCGTGAGCGCTAAGCACCACTCGGGCTTGGCTGTTCTTCTGCAACACCGTGGTAAAGTGCCGAGATTCGAAGACGGCGTCGACTGCCCCTTCCTTCTGATGAAAGACTTGCGTCAGCGTCTCTGCCGAGAGATCTTTAATCGTCACATCCGTCGGCCGCAATTTAGACTTGTTCAGCAACCGCACCAGTGCAGGATATGCTTCCGACCCCTTGCCGACAGCAATGGTTCGGCCTTTCAGATCGGCGAACGTTTTCACTCCCTCCTGACCCGGCGGCACGACCAGCTCCATCTCAGTCCCCCAATGGTTCATTGAGACAATCCGCACCGGGAGTTGACCTGCCGCGAAGGCCAAGAGCGTCCGTTGCGGCAGGGCCGCCACATCCGTCGAACCATTGGCTAACGAATTGGCTACGGCTTCGGACGAGGTGGCGGTCAGCCCGCTGACGACCAGTTGTTCCTTTGCAAAAAATCCTCGCTCGATCGCTACGATGGCCGGCAAGGCGTCCCAGCCACTACTGAACGAGAACCTCACCAACTTCCACTCCTCTCCCTGCGCCGGACCAACGAAGCAGAGAAGGACGGTTATCAGGATGACCCAGTTCGCGGTAATGGTCTTCATGGCCGTTTTCGCCGGTTGTGAAACCAGCCCTCCTCACTTAAAGATGTTAAACACGTCAAACGTCATCGGTAAGCTGATAGTGAACTGAAAATCCGGCGACTCCTTCGTCAGTCCTTTGCCGGCAGAAATGAGCAGGGTCCGGTTCGGGCTGAGGACGATGGAAGTCCCTATCGCAAGCACGCCGCTGTTAAACGCCGTGTTTTTCCGCTTCACGCCGTCGACCTCCAGGGCGGAAAACCCGGAATCGAAAAATGTCATGTTGAGCCCGAGTCTCTCGCTCACCGCAAAGTTCAACCCCACAAACGCTTCCCAGTTATCACCCGGGTTCAAGCGCCCCACCCCCGCAATCGTGCGCGAGAAGTTGATGGAATAGTTCGCTCCCGCGAAAAGCACCACGGGATCCATACGCCACACGAGTGTCACGCCGGGAGCGACGCTGTAATAGCCATTTCCGGTAGGGACGTCCGTCAATCCCGGTCGAGTCGCTCCAGGATTCTGAGCATCTCCCACGGGGACCTGCACGATCGGGATGGTAAACGGATCCCTGCCAGTATGGGTCCGGCCTCGCACCCGTACCAAGACCGCCGGCATGGAGTCACTTCCAAGGTAGGGCTGCCAGACCAGAGACGCTTCGACATCACCGATATGATGATTCTCAATGTTTCGCTCGACTTCGTTTGCCGTACCAACCCCGATCAGTTCCCGATCGTGTCGATAGACATAGGGGATTCGCGTCTCAAACTGGAGCCGATTCATGAGCCCATAGCGAAAAGTGGCCGCTCCGGTGACAATCTCCCGTGTGACCTTGTCGGCGCTGATCTTGCCAATGACGATCGCTTCGAAGAGACTGACGCCACTGATGGCTAATCGATCGGTAGAAAACCTCGTGACGTCGAGTGACGGTTCAACCTGAAGCCATCCGCGGGGAAGCAAGATGGCGCCGCGCTGGAGAAGCAGTTGGTCAATCGGCTTTTTCGACTTCGGGCGTTCCGGTTCGACGGTCGCCGTTGTATCAGGCCCAGCCGATGGTGGTTTCATGGGTCCGATCGGCTCCTGAGGTACTGGAGCTTGAGGCTTTTCCGTCGGCACGGCGGGCCTTGTGGGTTCGACCGGCTCTTCGGGAGGTTGCGGAACCGGAAGCTCTTCCGGTGGCTGAGGCACCGGTCTTTGCGCAAGCGCAGGCACAGAAACCATGCACACAAAGAGTAGGACGAACGGCACGAGCAGAGCCAGAACAAGCGAGCACGTCATTACCTTCAGACGGAGCCACATGAACAAAAGGAAAGAAGATGAGGCAGTCGACCTCACCTTGGAACACAACTCCCTTGACCTCTTCCTCATCATGATACGTGAGGCCTATACCTATAATGGAGCTGAGGTCGACTGCCTCTGACACTCACCACCTGTTTCCACTCATCATGTGCTTGTTCGCTGGCGAGCTCCTCCATACTTACTTCACAGGGCTTCCGAACATACTGGCGAAATTCGGCAGTTGGGTCGCCGGATCAGTTAGGTTAATCATCGCAATCTGGACGTATAAATTGTTGTTCACGACGTTGTAGTTCCCCGGCACCTGTGCGATCTGGAAAATGCCGTTGGCTCCCTGGAAGTTGCCGATGTGAGTGCTGATCGCCACCTCACCATTCTTGATACTCACGTCGGGCGGTGGCCCTGGCGCGATGGCACCGTTCTGTCCGACCGCCAGACTGCCTGAACCGTTTCCCAACTTGTCGACAAACCCGGAGAAGGCCACATTGAACGCCAGACCATTGAAGCCACCCCGTAATTCGGAGAGTTCATTGTCCGTGAGGGGGCTTTCCTCCATATCGAGCTGGGTGAACAAACCGACCGTCCCGCCGGCATGAGCCATCGGTACAGCCAGCATCCAGCTCAGTGCTACGATCGTGACATGCTTGAACCACATGAGCGACCTCCTCTTCTGCGAACCACCTTGGCGTCAAAATTCTCCTGGCCCCGGTCTCATAACCGGGGCGAGTCGTTCCAAAATTGATAGGACCTGATTTCGTGGTGCCGTGGGCCTGGCATCCATGGCAAAGGTACTGTTGCCTTCCTTCGTGGGGTGCAAGACCACCAGGACGATCCCGTTCCATTCCTGACTGAAACCGTCCACCGGTCGCGTGCTGTTCCCAAAGGCAGGGTCGGCAAGATACACTTTTCCTTCCCTCACGCCCTTTATGGCAACAAAGTGGTTGTACCCTCGGACATTGACCAGGCCGATCACGGGAACCGGCAATTGTGCGAGCCGCTGCACATCCTCCAGCCGATAGCCGCTCGAGACATACCCTAACTTCTCCGCATACCGTTTCAGTTCGAGCAGCGAAAACCCTTCTTTTTCGATCTTCTCCTTGTCGCTCACGTTTGACAGCGTCGTCATCACGCCACCCATCACCGACTCTTCTGTGACGGTCTCGTCATAGAAATAGTTGAGGATGGTTGCCAGCGCCGCCGCGCCGCAACTGACGTCATTCGACTGCCGCACCATATTCTTGTAGCGGAGTTCTACAAAACTGGCGACCGGAGCCGTGACCATGGTCGTCCCGCCTGGCAAGGGGAAGGGAAATGTTCCCCATGATGGCGAGTGCATCGCCATCATACCTACCAACACTGCGACGCCCAACCACGCTCGCCTTTCCACCGTGGATTACCCTTATTTCGAGAAAAAGGACACGTTCATGGTGTTGCTTATCTGGTTCAGGTCTCCTGCTGATTGCGAGACCTGCGCCAACCCACGGAATCCGGCAAAGGAACCAGTGATCACATCCGCCTTGGGACCTGGGGAGCCCTGGATTAATTTGTTACCGGAATTCACCTTCCCCAGTGACGAATCTTCCAAAGCCACAAACCCGGACCCCTTACCGAGCGTGAGCACCACGACATTGGCTTGATTGTTGAGATTGCCGGCCGATTGATTAATGCCGACGATCCCAACCGTTCCACCGAAACTGTTCTCAATGCGATCTTCCCGCGCCACGCCGCTGGTCACGATCGTATTGTCCACCAACCGCTGCTCGACCGTGGCCTCGCCCAGTCGGATCGTCGGACCGCCGGCTACATGGGCAATCACCTGCACATTGGCCTGATTGTTCAGGTTCCCTGTATTTTGATTGGCGCCGATGATGCCCCGATTGTTCTGAAACGACTCGCGCACCACAGCCAGGCTGGCTGCTAATCCTTCTTCCATCCTATTGCCGATCTGGATCTGACTCACGAGGGCCTGAGCTGAACTGACTCCTACAGCGTCGACTACGGCATGGACCGCATCCAACCCGGTTGTCTCACCTTGGGAAACAAGGCTGTCGGGCGGTGGCGCCGTCACTGGGCCGTCCTGTACCTGGGCGGTGGCGATCGACCATCCCATCAGCGACCACACCAGCCCCTGGAGAATTATTGCCATCTCCACCATACCGACATCCCACCTCAGGGTCCTGTGCCTCTCTGCGCGGGGAGCTTGATGCTCCCCCGCGCAAAGGACACATAGCGAACTCACTCCACCCCTACGGCGTTGTAATCGCAACCCGGCTTGTCAGCACCGCCATACTCACGACGGAAGCCTGGTTGTTCATGTTGCCGCTGGACTGATTGGCCCCCACGATGCCGCTGTTCCTATTAGCGGAATCACGAATCAGATCCACCCGGAAGGTTTCAATCTCTCGGACTCTATTGCCGGTATTGACCTGACCCAAGGCGGCCTCGGAGAGCGCCACCTTCGCACCAGGCCCGACGGCTAAGGCGAGTTTGTTCAGCTGGTTGTTCATATTCCCGGAGTTCTGATTGACGCCGATAACCCCCGAGTTGCCGTTGATAGAATCATCAATGGTTGCGCTGCGATCCGGAGGCGACACAATTTGCCCCTCCCTCAGCGTCAATCGCTCAAGCTGAAGCACATTATTGAACCGGTTCACTTGGTCAGCCTCGGCCTGGGAGTTCGTCACCGAGCTGGGGCTCGCCGTCAAAGCGACCGCGACCACATTTCCTTGATTGACCATGTTACCGACGTCCTGGTTCACCCCCACAATCCCCCTGTTCGTGTTGATCGATTCATCGATGAGCGCGTGCCGATTAATGCCATAGGCAGGCCGAGTCGGCGTCGATCCCTGAATATTGCCTCGCACATCATTGCGCTCGTTCAATTGATTCGATACGGCATCAGCTTCCGCGGCTCCCTCATACACTTGCCGTAGGGCCACCTGGATTTGAATATTCTTGTCGATCTGAACTCTTTCAATCACTCGAATATCCTTCTGCTTGGTAATCCTCGCGAACAAATCGAGCGACGCCTCCGCCGGCATGGGCATGGCCATCGCCACCATCGGCAGGGTCAGCAGGACTCGCCCCATCAGTCTGTGCATATCCATTGCAATTCCTCCTTTTCGCTACCGTGCAAACCCGGTGGATGAGAACGACACCACGTTGGCTTGGTTGGCCATATTCCCCGCGCTTTGGTTCACACCAACCACGCCCGTATTGCCATTGATGGACCCGATGATATCTGCGCGCTTGTTAATGCCGATAAACTGCGCGTCCCGGATTCCACGGGAATCGGATTCTTCGACGCGGTTGTTTCTATTCACCTGGCCCAGATCGGCTTCCGCCAAAGCCACGCCGCCTCGAGCCAGTGACACGGCTAGCGAGAACGTGTTGGATTGATTGGCCATGTTCCCCGGCGCCTGATTCACATGCGCCACGCCAGCGTTGTTGTTGATGGAGTCACGAATCAGCGCATCGCGGAAGAGGATATTCACCGTATCGACCAGATTGTTGAAATTCTTCTGATCGACATGGGCCTGCGAATCGGCAAACCCCTCATCTCGAGGGTCTTCAGTGCCCCCATTGGGCGGGACTTCAATCTGAACATCGACAGCGATGCTGACGGCGTTCCCCTGATTATTCATATTGCCCGCTGATTGATTGATGTCGAGAACTCCTGAATTCCCGCTTCCGGAATTCACAATGATGTCTCGCTTCTCATCGCAATTGGTGCAGACCTCGTTGTTCCAATTCGTTTGGTTCACGAGTGCCTGAGATTCAGCAGCCTTCGTCACCTCTCTGCGAACCCGCGCATCGATCACAGCCTGTTTCTGAATATTGATTCGTTCCTGAATGCGAATATCCTTTTGCTTGGTGACCCTCGCTCTTACGTCGACATCCGCCATCGCAAGGGTGGGAAGCAGACCCACCAAGGCAATGAGCGGGAGAATGACACGTGTCTTATTCATCGCTTTCCCTCCTTCTGTGTTGCATCATGATTACCTTGTGACTCTCTCTGGCCATCGGTGGCCACCCCATTTGTCCAAACCTCCTTTCTCTTCTCTTTGAAGCACCTTGGCGGAGAAGCACGCGCCCCAACGGCTCCACATCCGGTTTTTTGGAGATTCATCACTGCTACCTAAAAATAATCCCTTCATTACTTTTCAGAGGTGTCGACCGGTTTGCTCTGACCGCTGCGTACCACTCACGACTTGGTTGCTAGATGTGCAAAGCAATTCAGGCGCCAGTCCGAGAACGGTTTGATTTGATTACGGTTTGTGAAATTGGGGCTTGGAACAGAACGAGCCGCTTGAGGACAATCAGCCCTTTTGTCTCACATCAGGACGCTCTAGGCCTGGGTCTTTCCCTAGGTCTGAAAAAGAGATGAGGGGCAGCCTTCTTTGCCGCATCGATACAATCGCCATTATCTTCGGATACTTAACTGTGGGACACGAACTTTCTGTATCTTAGGGGAATGCCTGAGAGGCATTTGGCCACGTTCTAAAAATGGATGGAGCCAAATGCCCCTAGCCGGGTATGATCAGCTATAAAACATGAGCACCTACAATGACATAGGTGGGTGGTAGAGAATATTTTTCAGGAAAGAGGGGCTGTTTCAAAATGAAACAGATCTGCTAGACCGATTAGGGAAGCTGATTCGCTGGTTCCAAGGGAAGATCCATTGGTGTAGATTCACGCGACATCTCGCCTCCACTCTCCTTGGCGGAGGGTCTTACCGATTTCTTGGGCTTGGGCCTGGAGGTGGAGGAGAGTGGAGTGGCGGCTGGTACAAATTTGTCGAGCCCATAGGCCCGTAGTTTGCGGTACAACGTTGAGCGACTTACTTCTAGATCGCGCGCCGCCCGGGTCAAATTCCCGTGGTGCAAACTGATCGCCTTTACCAGTAACTCCATCTCAATCCGGCGGTGAGCGGCCCGCAGGGAATCCAGTGAGTCCACCGTTTGGAGCTCTTCACTGGCCAGAGCTAGGTCCTGCGGAGTAATCTCCGCCCCTTCCGCCATGACCACGGCGCGTCGGACCCGATTGCTGAGTTCCCGCACATTCCCCGGCCAGGCATAGGTGCGCATCGTGTCGATAGCCTCGGACGTATAGCCGCGAATCGGTTTGTGATAGGTCGCAGCGGCCCGTTTGAGAAAGACCATCGCCATAAGGAGGATGTCTTCCCCCCGGTCCCGCAACGGAGGCAGATGAATGTGCAACACACCAAGTCTATAATAGAGGTCCTCTCGAAACAGGTTCTTGTCGATGGCCGCTTTCAGGTCAACATTAGTCGCGGCAAGGACCCGCGCATCGACATGGAGCGTCTCTTGCCCCCCGGACCCGTTCGAACGTGCTCTCCTGTAAGAACCGAAGCAGCTTGACCTGTAGGGCGGGCAGCAGATCGCCAATCTCATCAAGAAACAATGTCCCGCCGGCCGCCGCTTCTAGTTTGCCTTTCTTTTGGTGCACGGCGCCGGTAAAGGCGCCACGTTCATGGCCGAAGAGTTCCGATTCCAACAAGGTTTCCGGGATAGCCCCACAATTGATCGGTACGAACGGCCCTTGCTTCCGCTGGCTCCGCTCATGAATCGCTTGCGCGGTTAGCTCCTTTCCAGTGCCCGTCTCGCCGGTGATCAGCACCGACATCTCGGTGGTCGCCATCTTCCGAACCAAGTCAAAGACTGCGCAGATGGCGGGACTCACTCCCACCATTTCGTCCACGGTTTCCACAAACACCTCCCCGGTGTAGATTCCTACAATGACATCCCTGAGGTCTTGCCTTTCGCGAGATATATGTCCACCATACGATCGGACATGGCCCTGCGTTCAACAGGCTCGAATGGCCTTATTCCAAAGTGGGATATGGTGATGAATAGAGTCAGGCCGTGCACATTACGACGATGCTCGATACGTACGGCTCTAGCTTATACCACGGATGGGCACTGCGGCTCTAGTCAAAATACTTGCACAGTTCTACATATCACGCAGAATCTCAGGATGGCTCCTTTGCCGCTCAGCCAGATTCAATACATTCCTCCTGATCGATAGCATTGAGCGCATATGGATGGTTAGTGCGTAATGGCCCTGCTCGATGTCTCTTAGTTAAGGCCTTTGGGATCTATAGCTAAGCCCTCAATCAGTGATAGGCCTTGACGATGTCGTCGAGGGTGGCC
>ERZ1292633.2655-Hain-H41-02um-R1-2655-length-18061-cov-6_pt1 | contig 10744 bp, 6 predicted proteins | sample MGYA00564406_ERZ1292633 | MGnify/ENA primary metagenome ERZ1292633 (study PRJEB36523, sample SAMEA6512639) | groundwater metagenome | collected 2019-01-08 | study: AquaDiva: Metagenomics assemblies of 32 groundwater samples
CCCCCCCCCCCCCTCTCCGTTTTCGCCCTTATGCTTTTCCCACCCTCCGCATGACGAGAGCACCCACTCTGGAACGTTTGTTGCGGCAAAGCGCAAAATTGATTTTTTGATTTTCGCTGACGTGTCCCGAGAGAAAAAAAATCCACACGTAGGTTCAGCTTTTCTGTTCAGTCAGTCAGCGATATATGAAGCGCGCGGTGCTGCGTGCCAAGTCCAATCGGCACGCCCTTCGCCTATGGCGAGTTTGCTGCTTGAAAGCGGCTGGTCTGCCAGCCGAGACGGTTGGCGTGGCGACGACGGCGATAACATTAGCAGCAGCAGGTCAGCCATCCGACACGCGCAACGACGCTGACGGCGCAGCGACACGGATTGCTGCCGTTGTCGCGCCACTCAGCCCTCCGTACTACGTGGTGCCTGATTTTTCGTTCCTACGGTTTGCTTTACAGCTGCAGGTTGACGATCTGTTCCCCCTGTTCAAGGAAAGCCTCGACGTCAAGTCCATTCGGGTCCTATTGTCCGAGGCGGTCGAAGGCGACATTGTGAACTTGGCGATGCTGGGAACGACAGCTGCGCGGCCTGCCCCTGTACCTGCGTCATCGACCGCGCCTGCATCGGCCGCAACGATCCACAACAAAGGAGCGACACCTCTTTCCCCAACGACGGCCACAGCGGTGTCGAAGAAGCGGCGGCATCATCGACTGCCTAGCCGGTGGCCTGCCATCTCCCCAAGTTCTGGCCCGCACGGGGGCGGTGGTGTCTTCCGTGCACGGGGGGGGGGATCTGCGCCGTCGGGCCGCATGGACGCCGCGCCGGGGGACATCGTCCCGCTGCTGCGTGGCATGACCCGGTGCGCCATGGCCTCGGCCCCGACGACGACCGCCGCCGCGACGCCCCTGACGACGACGACGATGACGGCTGACGCGGCTGCCCTCGTCGCTCCGTCGTCGCCCGCGGCAGAACGGAGGATCAACTCTGATAAGGCGACACTCGCCCTACTGCGCGCGTTGCTGACGGAGCCAAGTCGAGTGATATCGGCTTGCCCAGCGCGGGACGAGCACACTAGCGGCGGTGAGTCGAACGGCGACGCCACTACGCCTCCAAAGAGGAAATCTGCGGCCGACGTGCGCCGAGGCTTTGACGAAGAGGTGGCCGCAACCAGTCATCGGCTCGCGGCGCAAGGACGGGGGGGAAGCCGTGGAGCGGGTGGATATCCCCATGCCATTGGTTTTGGCGACAAACGCTGGAAGTTTAGCGCTGCGACAGCAGCGGAAAGGGGCGGCGGACGGGGTGGAACTCCGTCGCGGGGCAGCGGCGGCCGCGGCAGGGGAGGTCACAATAATAACAGCAACGAAAGTGACGACGAGCAGCAAACGGTGGAGGCGCTACGCCCCGTGGTGGCGGGCGCGCCGGTGATGTCGACGGCCCCCGCCGTTGTGTTCCTTGCCACGGGCTCACACGATCTGCGTCGCTGGGTACTTCGTGACCCACTGCTTTGCCGTCGAGTCGCGTTTCTTCGGCTCACAGCGTCGCCGACCGCTGTGTGGCTAGACGAGCCGACTGGCCTTTGTGCCCGCACTGCAGCATCGACCACCGCCGTGGCACATTCCGATCCGTCTCTTTCGTCGTCAGTTGGCCCCAGCCGGCTGTTGAGTAAGGACGCTGCCTTCATGAAGCACCTTGCTAAAACGGGTCTCATGAAGAAGTTGCCATCGAGGAGCCCCTCCGCCACCCATCCCCCGGTCGGCTTCAGACAGCAGCAGCGAATGGCGAACCAGCAACAACAGCTGCGACAGCAGCAGCAGGCAGCCGCCACCAACACAACGGCTTCACCAAGCACATCCGCTGCGAATAACACAGCCCCGCCGACGGCTTCACAAACCCCTTTGGGTGCAAAGCGGCCCAGAGAAGAAGTAGTGGCGGTCCCCACGCCAGTTGTTGCTTCAACAACCGCACAAAAAGGCGTCGGGCGAACTGCTGGTGGCGAGGTCGCAGGAGTGTCGTGGTCTGTGGCCGCCTCAAGTGGGGTCGTCACCACCGCGGCAGCGTCTCCCCTCAGAAGAAAGATCCCGCGGAGTCAGAGGGTCAATCCTTTGGCAAGGAAGGCACCCACAACGAAGGTTCGGTTTGTTTCGGCAGCCGCGTAAGGCTTTACGACATACCCACCTCACTCAGGCAAGAAGCACGACGGTTAAAACGGTTACAAACAATAGCAATACTTGGCTTCCAAGTATCAATCAGGAAACCAAAACATGACGGATTCGCCGGACGTAATGTCGCTCTGACGCCTCGGGCGAAAAGCATCCGCGACTTTTTTTGTGTCTCTGTTTTTCACATTTTTTATTTTTCATTTCACGGTGCCAACGCATCCCCTGTGCGGAGGAAAAAAAGGGGGGAAGCCTTGCACCCCCTCTCCCTTGACGCTTTTGTGTCGCGAAACACAACGAAAATGATGTCTTCTGGACCACCGCTTTCTGTGAGCCGGGACAGTCAGCCACAAGGGCACAGCGGCGTCGCGCCGGAGGACGACTTTGTGTCCCAAGCGGTCACCGAGCACTTGAAACATGCTGCCGAGAGTCGTGAACGGGAAGCGGCGCGAATCGCGGAGTGCCTTCATGATTGGCGTACCTTGAGGCTCACACAACAACAACCACCACGTCCTTCAGTGACGACTTCGAGGCCGGCCAGTGAACCGTCGCCGTCTGTCGTCGTCGTCGTCGGTGGTGTCGCTGAGCCTTTTGCGGACAGTTCATCGTCATCCGCAACGGCGGCCGTTGTGGATTATGGCGATGTCCCGCGGTCGAGTGGCGCGGCGGCCGCAACCGTCGACGAGGTGCAAGCCTTGCGCGAACGGGTCGCATCGTGCGAGGCTCATATTGCGCAACTCACGAGGTACAACGCTGCGCTCTCGACCATCCTGTTGTCTCTCGTATCGGCGCCTCCTCCGCCCACCCGCCACAACGACCTTGGGGACCGCGGGTTGTCTGGGACTGTCTCGCCCATTGCCGCACGCAAATGTCTGGAGTTGATCGCGAATGCGGCGGGAGCTCCGCCGTGGTGAAGCGCGGAAGGAATCACCACACATCAAACAGTGTATGAGGACAAATTAACATTGTAGCAATATGCAACCCGATGTTCACGATTCGCGTAGGATTTGCTTTTGGCTCAAAGCATCGTTGCTACACCGCACTGCAAACCAAAACGCCTAAGGGAGAACTATAAATTAGAAAAAATGCCGTCGCTCTTCGTCGGCCGCAGCCTGGTCGTCATCGCGCCCGAGCCCGCGCGCGCCGCACTAGACGCAGACGTTGTCGAGGAAGATGGCGATACCATTTTCGTCGATGATTTTCTCTTGTGGTCGAACAACGCCAAAGTTCTGGACTGTGGCAGGCCTGATGTTGTTCTCACGACCACAGCCACGTGGAAGTCTTTCCGCGCCGCGACGTCCCTTAGAGGTGCGTCAACAACGAGCTCTGCGTCGTTCTCAACTGACTTCGACGTCCTATTTCGAGGCCTCGCGGCCGCACTGCGGAAACAGATTCCGATTGTTGACGGTACCACGTGGATCCGCTATTGCCGGCAGGCTTGCTGGTTTGTCGCGCCCCAACCGGATGATCGCCTGGACTTTGCAGAACAGGACTTCGCACGGGAGGAAAGCACCGCGTTTTTTTATTCTTCCGACGAGGCCACCACCGCCGCTTCGGATGACTTCGTCAGTGCGCTGCACCCTCCTCCTCTTCCGCATCGGTCTCTGGCCGCACCTCTCGCCGCCGCCGCGCCCCCTTCTCTCGCGTACCCTTCTGCTCCTGTGGCCGCGGCGGTGGCGACGTTCATCCTCAAGCCATCAACAACCACTCAACAAGTCCACTCGGATCAACGCGTCCCGACGGCAGCAGCCGCGCCGTGGGGTTCAACGCTCTCATCCAACCCTACCACGACGACAACAACCGTCAGTCACGGGACGACGCGGACGGCAGGGGCGGGCGTCGCGACCACTGCCGTCGTCTCTACCGCGGCGTCAACGATGGGGGCGGCGGCATCCGGTGTGACCGACATCGCAAAACGGACACAGCCGCCGCTGGTGGTTCCGACCCCTGTCGCCGCTGCCGACGAAGACGACAATCATGAGCTCCTCGTGGTCGGTGCGCGATGCGAATCGTTCGACCTCGCTGCCTACGACGGCGAAAATGAATGCACTTTGCAGTCGCCACATTGGGCCGTCCTTCAGTGTTGCGATTTTTCAAAGAATAACAACAAGTTTTACGTCCTGGAGCTTCACACGGTGGCTCCTCGGAAAACCTCCACAGTGTCTGCTGGCGGCGGCGGCCTTGATGATGACACCGGGGAGGGTGGTTACGTCCTCCTGTCGCACTATGGACGCACGGATGATCTCGTTCAGCTGAGTCACTCGGCTGCAGGCGGTGTGACTTGGTCCACCCCTAGTGGTCAGAATGGGCGCCAGACCGCTGCTGTCCCAGGCCGCCGGGAGGCGCGGCCCTTCGCGACCAAGGACTCCGCATTAGCCGCCTTTGCTGCACTTTTGAAGCAGAAACGAGAGGTGAAAGGCTACCGCGACGTCGCACTGAGTTCATGCACGGTCGGAACGCGACAACTCCAACGCGCGATTCGGACTCAATATTTAGCCGATGTTGATGGGTACGTTGCCGCCTCCGGGAACGACGGCATGCACGAGGAAGAGAGTCTCGATGATGACGACGGCGAAGGCGACGTTGAGCAACGGGCGGCGAGGTCATCGGCTCCGACGGCCGATGTCCTCGCGATGGTGGATGCTCTCTTCCAATCCGCGTCGCAAGCGCTGTCCAAGTTGATGTTCGTCAAGGTCACGAGCCACGGCGTGGAGACGCCGCTCGGAGCGCTCTCCCGCGTTCAAATCCGCCGCGGCATCGCCATCTTGCGGCGCATCGAATCGACGATGTACGGTGGCCACAAGGACACCACACTCACAACAAAAACGACGACGACGATGCCCGCGGCCACCTCCTCGTCGCTTCCAGGCGCGGCGCCCATCAGTTGCTTGTCGTCATTAAGCGCCGAATTTTATTCTTGTGTGCCGCATTTTCTTGGCGGCCGGGCCAAGTCGACGACCCAAGCCAGCGTGATCAACAATCCGGGAATTCTAGCGGCGAAGCAAGATATGATGCAGCTCGCAAGGGACCTCATTCGTCTCTTCGATCGACAACGCCGAACGACAAGGTCTGCGGTTGAGGTCGATTCAACCAACGCGGCCAATTTGTCGCTGATGTATTACCGTGCCCTGAGAAGTTCTGTGGTGAAGCTGAGCGACGTCGACCCAGCCTATTATTGGGTGAAGAAACAATGCAGCCTCGAATCCATGCGAACCTCGGTGGTGGTCACGAATGTGTACAAAGTCGAACGGTATGCCGAGGCGGATCGGCATCAACGGTTGGATGCGTGGCATCGCATCGACGCAACAACGTCTGCTCCATCCTCCACGACCACGACGAAGACGGTCAATGCCACACGGCGGCTGTTTCATGGCACTCGTCACTGCAACGCATTTGGCATTCTGTCTCGAGGGTTGCTACTGCCCAAAGCAGTGGAAACCACGGGCGGGAAGCGCACGAACGCGGGATGGCTCGGGCAAGGTTTGTACTTCACCGACCAGCTGGATACGACAACGCGGTACACACAACCCGGCGGCCCGGATGGCCGCACACGGATCGCTTTTGTCTGTTTCGCGAACGTTGGTCGAAGCTTCGAAACCGGTTTGGCCATGCCAGAGCTATTTGCCGCCCCGGCAGGGTATGAGTCGACGCATGGAAATCCAGCGCTACCGGGCTCCATCTTTGAGGATTCGGAGTACTGTATCTACGACCACGCTCGTCAGGCCATGACGCTCGTTGTCGAATATCGTTGCGGCGTGCCGCTGCCGCCTCCGCACACGAAACCCGCGGCCGCTGTCAACGGCGTCGCCGCGCCACTGATGACACCGGCTTCTACGGGGCTGTTGCCTACGTCCTTTGGTCGCACGACGACGACCTCCACTGGGGGAGGAGCTGGCAACCCCCTCCTCCTGTTTCCCACCCTCGACGCCCTCCCGTTACCTCCTCGGCCCCCGCCGTTACCGGCAGTTGCAGGGCAGCAGCCGCGGCCGCCACTTCAGGGCGGCAGCAACACGTCGCTTTTCCCTCCGCCACACCTGGCCACCACCACTGCCACCGCGACCGGTTCCACCTTACCCTTGATGCAGTGGGGTGGCCCCCCCGTGGGAAGGCAAGAGGCCCCAGTGCCGCCGCCAGCTGCTGGTGGTCCCCCGGCCCCGTCCCAGCCGCCGTCGGGGTGGTCGACTCATGACCCATGGGCCACCTTATTGCCGCCAGCGTCAACGGGGGTCCAATGGCCCCCACTGCAAGCGCCCCCTTTTCCGTGTGGTGGCGTCAATCTCCCCCCCCTTCCTCCTGTGCTTCCATGCGGTCAGGAAGAGGAAGCCATTGTTCAACGCTACATGCTGCGCCTTCAAGCCGTCCATAGTCGTTACATCGTGGAGATGAACGCTGTGCTGGGTCAGGCGAAGACGGAGCTGTCTCTCTGGACTTACTCGAAGCTCAGTGCCGCGGGGGTGCAACCGCAACAGGCGTCCTATGCACAAGGCTGTGGGGGAATGCCGCTGGGGCCACTGATGTTGCCTTTCTCCTCTCAGTGGTCCGCAACTAGTGCGGACGGAGGAGGGAACAACAACCAATCCACCGGACGGGGCCCCATCCCCACCCCACCAGCACACTGGGCCCCCGCGAGCTACAGCACGCTGGCGACCCCGGCGAATCCAGCAATCCCGAATGCCGCCGCCGCAGCCACCGCCTTTTTGTTCCCATCAATCATCCCGTCGCCTGCTGTGCCGCCTGTGGCAAACGGAATGACGACGGCGGCGGTGCCCTTCGGCTCTTCATCGCTTCAACTCTTTGAAAGTCTTCAACGACCGCCACCAGCTAGCGTCGGTGGCGGTGGCTGGGGCGGCGGACCATTATCACTCGTCCCTCTGCCAGCGCCTGGCGGGCCGCCACCGTTGTCCCAATCGTCCATGGCTACGTCTCCCTCCTTCGGGCGGCCGCTGCCCCTCGAAATATTGAATGCGATGGTTCAGCGGTCGGTGGGCCCCACAAACAGCACGGCCGCACCCACTATCCTCGCGCAAGGAGACGGTCGAGGGGATTTGCCCAGCACCAACCTCATCATCACTGAAACTCATGACGTGTCCGACCAGGCCGTGGAGCTGACCCTCGCGCCACGACGCGATGCGGGTGCACCGGGGGTGGGGAGCACCACAACCGTCCCTTTCGCCTTCGTGCACCCACTTTGCGAACATGGCGTCGATGAACCTAGCAGCACCGACCATCATCGGCTTACTTCCACTACCTCCTCCTCGGTCCCTTCCGACCAAAACGACAACAACGGCCTCAATAGCCATTTCAATGTTGACGCTGAACCATCATGGCACCGCGGCACGTTTCCCTTCCTGTTGCAAAACCATCCTTTCATCCGCCGCGCCCTCGCAAAGCGATTGCGCTCCACCCAGCATGGAACGACGACGACGACGATGAGGACGCCTCGCGATGACGATCACATCATGAGCCTCATCGGCGGTGAGGGCCTTACTGTGTCTCTGAACGGAGCGCAGGAAAATATCATCATTGAGGTTGTCGACAACCTTCTACGCAAAGCATACGTCGTGGAGGACCACTACCACGCAACGAAAAACGATGATACCCATCAAGAAGTCGAGGGGGGAGAAGGAGGAGAAAGCAGCAGCCGCATCGACGTCGCCCATCCCAACAACCGCTACTTGGCACTCGTCGACGTGTATGGTGCCGCGATGCATCCATCCTTCGTGCGCACAGGACTCACGTCGACGGAAAAACAATGCGCCCGAATCTTAGAGCAATATTGCACACCGTTGCCCATGGCGGCCGTCCCACCGTTTAATGGTTTGTCGCCGGCGGAGCGGCAGCGTCGCTTGAGTCAAGTGCGGGCCGTTAAGCCGTCGCTTCACGACTTTCGCGCTGCGTTCGACAAGTTCACGTCTGATCAACTGATTGGATTGAACTGGGATAACGTGTTCGTCGCGGGCGGCAGCGTGTTGGCGTGCCTAATGCCGGCGACGTTGGATCCCGCAACCCCTGTCGCCCCACGGGGGGCCGGGGGCCTTGCGCAGCGCAACCGTGACTGTCCGGAGGCCGGGTTCAAAGGCAGCGACATCGATATCTTTTTGTACGGCCTCACCGATGTGCAGGCAGCTGAAAAGGTTCGCCATATTTACGACGTAGTGATGCGAAACCGGGCGGCCGCGACGTCTGCCAGGGAAGGCGCCGCAGCGTCCCCAGTGGGGACTGTTAAGCGCCCGCGACGAGGCCACGCCGACGACGGACGAGGTGAAGGGGATGACGATGATGTGAACATTGTCCGCACCGCGCACGCCATCACCATCATCGGCCAATTCCCGCATCGCCACATTCAACTCGTTCTCCGTATGTATCGCAGCCCTGCCGAGGTGCTGCTCGGGTTCGACGTTGACGCGTGCAGCGTGGGCTTTGATGGGTTTCGGCCTTGGTGTACCTTACGCGCCCGACGCGCGCTGTGCAAGCGCATCAACCTGTTCGACCTTAGCCGGCGTAGCTTGACCTACGAGAAGCGGCTGCACAAGTACTCTCGCCGCGGCTTTGCGGTGCTCGTCCCGGATCTCGACTTGTCCAAGATCGATTACCCATCTCTTCACGGCATCCGAGGGCAAGGGCTAAAAGGAGCGCGATTGCTTCTTGGCTTTGACGAGGGGGAGCGTCGCGCGGTGCTGCGTGCCGAAGTGATCAAAGAGGCCACGAGCACGGAGCCCATCGTGGCGCTCCGGCGGGAGATCGACGCGTGTAAGCGCCAACTCGGCCGGGGTCGACGACGACGCCGCATGAAGCAGGCCAACCCTGAGCTCGCACAACGCTGGGTGACGCTGACCTTGGAGCTCCGTCGTCGCATGAAAGGTCATCGCCGAGGCGTCAAGAGTGAAGGGAAGCAACAGCGAATGCTCAACCGAGGATACAATTACACCGGAAGGCGTGGCCGGCCGACGAAAGCCGACTGGTCGATGAAATTTGCGAATCAAATGAGCTGGAAACTGTGGAAGAAGCATGGGTTGCCAGCGGCGGAAGCCGGCCAAACGTCAGAAATGGCCGTGTTGCGCGAAACCACCATTGCGCAACACGTTGACCGGACGAGAAGCCAAACTCAAGGAAGAGGAGGTGCAGCAGCAGCCAATGCCATTGGTTCCCCCCTCCTCGGCACCGACGACGGCTGCGACTATGCGATGGACGCCTACTTGCCATGGGGGCCAAAGTGGCCGAACTGGCAGATCCACCAGCACTTGCGGCAGACGCAGCACACTCAGGCGCTCGCGGAGCTCCCGCAGACAATCTTCTTTGGTTTGGAAGACGCGTTGTATCGGACCGAGGAGGAGGAGGAACGAGAAACGGGCGATCACGACGAACACGCGGACGATCACGACGAGCCGCGTCACGGCGACGGCGACGAGGAAGGGGCCGGACGCCGCAGGGGTGCCAAGCCACCACGACCGCCGGTGCGCTTCCTGAGACGTAACCCTGGATCGCAACTGCTCACCGGGTCGTTTCACCCTGTGTCGGATGACAATTACTTCGATGGCTTGTATCTGGTGGTGCGATCGGACGACGCCTCAACAAACGCTGGCAAGTCGGTCGCAAGACTCCGCGTGCGCTTCGCGGCGCCGCCGTTGGCGCCGGTCGTTCCTAGTAGCGCTCCTGCCTCATCATCGTCCTCGGCGGCACCGCAGCTTAGTTTGTTGGACGCACTCGCCGAGCTAAGCGGCGGCGCCGTCGACGCAGCCACGCAGCGACTGGTTAGCGTCGTGGGAGCCGCGGCGTTCAATCGGCAGCTGCTGCCAGCTCCATTCACACTTTCGTTGGCCACGGTATCGCCGAAGTCAACAGCAATGGCGCGGGTGGACAGCGAATCCTCTGAAAGGGATTGAAGCCAACGCAACAACGGGGAACGGGGGCGGCGTGGTCCTACGGCGGACAACGGGTGGCCTGGTTAGTACCGCCGCTCCTATTATAGAAAGAGGGTGACCGTACACAGCGTCGATGACCTTTTTTTTTTAGCGTAAGGGTGGGGGTTGCGAGCTCTCCCCTACAAAATGCTCGATTTTCGGCTACAGTCGGTTGACACACAGCACCCGACCACCTCACCCGTCCCATGAAACGCATGCAGAGAGAAGGTCAGACAAACGGGAAAAGGAGTAAAATACAGAGAGTTCACACGGACCAATGTCCTTCACGCCCGGTGCACGGTGTGGTGATGGCCGAGAGGAGAACGGCTCCGCAGGAGCAGTCTTCGGCTACATGGGTGTAGCCACGTCGCGAGCAACCGGAACTAGCGCGCCGCTTCCCGTGGCGGGAACGTTCGCGTTCGGCACCGCGGGCACAGTCACGTCGGCAGCGTTCGGACGAACCGCGGCAGATCCCTCGCCAGGATTGTTCGGCTTCGGCTACTTGGGTGTAGTCACGTCGCGAACAAGCGGAACTACTCCCGTAGCAGGAGCGTTCGGCTTCGGCACCGCGGGTGTGCCCACTTCGGGACCGTTCGGACGCGCCGGGTTCGTTCCCTCTCCGGGATTGTACGGCTTCGACACCTCGGGCATAGCCACAACCGGGAGTACCGCGTCGGTTCCCGTGGCTGGAGCGTTCGG
>ERZ1292633.6025-Hain-H41-02um-R1-6025-length-10744-cov-7_pt1 | contig 10744 bp, 8 predicted proteins | sample MGYA00564406_ERZ1292633 | MGnify/ENA primary metagenome ERZ1292633 (study PRJEB36523, sample SAMEA6512639) | groundwater metagenome | collected 2019-01-08 | study: AquaDiva: Metagenomics assemblies of 32 groundwater samples
CCGCGCCCCTCACTCCGACTCCGCGCCTGACAACGACTTTTTCAGGGACGACTACGTAGGGCAAACCAGTGAGCCGCAGTGCTTCGTCTTCGCCACCGACGACTCCGCAGCCGCCCCCTGCGGCCTCTCCGAGGCGCTTGCCGCCCTGGATGACCCGCGGCGGCGCGTCTGGGTCAACATCCTCGCTCCGGACCAGAAACTCCTCGGCAAGCTCGTCGCCCGGCTCGGCTTTCACGAGCTCGCCGTCGAGGACGTGTTCAGCCCCCGGAGCCGGGCCAAGGTCGAGGAGTACGCGGGACACCTCTTCTGCGTCGTTCCGGCCCTCAATCTCAACACGCCGCACGAGTTGTTCGACATCGTCAACCTCAACGCCTTCCTCGGACGCAACTACCTGATCACCACGCAGCGAGCGCCACTTCCGGCGGTCGCGCGCGCGCGGGAGCGCATGGAGCGCGGCGATCCGCCGCTTCGTCGCGGACCGGACTTCGTTCTATACCAGCTCCTCGACACCATCGTGGACGAGTATCTCGGTCTATCGGACCAGTTGAACAACGAGATCGATGCACTCGAAGACCGAATCTTCGGTCGGCAGGACGCGAACGTGCCGGAGGTGATCTTCGATCTCAAGCATCAGGCGGCGTGGCTCCGCCGACGCATCAGCCCGCAGCGGGAAATCTTGAATTTCATGACCAATCGCCCTCACGAACTCATCAGCCGCGACACCCAAGTCTACCTGCGCGACGTGTACGACCATATCTATCGCATCAGCGATAACGTGGACACCTTCCGCGATCTGCTGCAAGGCGCGCTGGACGCCTATCTGACGCTCGTCGCCAATCGGACCAACGCCGTGATGAAGGTGCTGAGCGTCGTCGCGACCATCGTCCTGCCGCTCAATGTGCTCACCTGTCTGTTCGGGACCAACTTCGCGACGCTTCCCGGCGGCGACCACCCCTACGGGTTCTGGATATTTTGCGGCGTGCTTGCGGTAACGGCCGCCGCCGCCACCGTGCTGTTTCGTTTACGCAAGTGGTTATGAGGTCGCCGCTCCGCATTCCCTAGTCCACCGGCTGCGGCGTCAGACCCAGAAGATGCCGCAAGCGCTCGTTGCTCACGCGTTTTCCGCGCGGCGGTCCGCCGTGGGCGCCGCTCCCTCCTCGGTCGCGTCGCCCCCATCGGATTGGCGAAAGTCCGGCGCGTGCGATTTCCCGGTCGTAAAGCTCACGTCGCAACATCGGTCGACCGTCGCAAACATTGATGACGCCGTGATAGCGCGTCTCCGGGATTCGGACCATGACCTCCACAATGTCGTTCAGGTGGATCAGGTTCACGAACGCGTCACCGTCTGTTCGCTTGTTGCCCGCCGCTCGATGAATCCGTGACGAGAATTCTCGGCCCGGTCCGTGAATCCCGCCCAACCGGAGAATCGAAACGGTTGATTCGGGAGGCAGAAAACCGTTACTCGGCGCGTCGAGAAGCGTGCGCTCCGCCTGAACCAGCGCCCGCCCGTCCTCGTCGGGCGGTTCCGTCGGCGAGTCCTCGTCCACCCAACTCCCGTCGTCCTGCGCGTACACCCGCGTCGATGACGTGTAGGCGATCCGCCGAACGGGCGTGTCGCGGCACGCCGCCACGAATCGGCGCGTTCCTTCCGCGTAAAGCTCCCCGTAGCTTTGCCCGGTTCGTCCGGCCGACACGCAGAGATAGACGAATTCCCGATCGACGAGCGCGTCGTGCAATCGCTCGGTCTCATGGAGCAAAAGCACCGCCGGCGCTGCGCCGAGTTCGGTGATCCGCGGCGCACGAGAAGGCGTTGTCGTCGTGGCGACGACGTCGTGACCGTTGCGGACGAGGCGCTTAGCCAGAGCGGAACCGACGTACCCGCATCCGAGAATGAGAATCCGGTGACGGTGCTGCAAATGGGACATGATTTGATGGGCCGCTCGCTGCCCGCCGGATGCGGCTCGTCGCCCCGAAAGTGAAAGCTTATCGCTCGCGCAAACGGTGACGAACAATCTTGCCGGTGCAGAGATAGAGCACGTCTTCGGCGATGTTGGTGGCGTGATCGGCGATCCGCTCGAAGTTCTTGGCGACGGAGAGGGCGTCGAGGAACGCCGCCACCCGATCGGGCGACCCCGCGGCGTCGGCGACCACTCGGCGAATGATCTGCCCGTAGAGCGCGTCCACGGCGTCCTCTTCGAGAAGAACCTTCTGCGCGTCATCGACGGAGGCCGCCCCAAACGCCTTGACCGCGTTACGCAGCATGTTCTTGACGATCGGACCCATCTGTTCGAGGTCCTTGTATTCGCCCGTCAATGTCCGCGCGTCGAGGTGCCGCGCGCGTTCGGCGACGTTCACGGCGCAATCCGCGATCCGCTCGAGGTCGTTGTTCACCTTGAGGACCGTGCATAGCAGACGCAGGTCGAACCCGACAGGCTGATACAACGCCAGGAGCCGGATCACTTCCGCCTCGACCGCCACTTCCTCCGTGTCCACGTCGCGGTCGCGCTCCATGACTCGCCGGGCGAGCCCCGGGTCGGCCTCCAGCAACGCCTCGCACGTTTCCTGAAGCATGTCCTCCACGAGGCTCGCCATGCGCAGCGAACGTCGTCGGAGATCATCCAGTAGATCGACAAAATGTGCGGTCATGAAACTATCCGAACCGGCCCGTGATGTAGTCCTGCGTTCGCTGTTCGCCCGGCATGGTGAAAATCATCGCGGTGTCGTCGACCTCGATCAGCTCGCCCATGTACATGAACGCCGTGCGATCGGAGACCCTGGCGGCCTGTTGCATATTGTGCGTCACGAGCACCACCGTGTAATGCGCCTTGAGCTGGTAGATCAAATCTTCGATCCTCGCCGTCGCGATCGGGTCCAGCGCCGAACACGGCTCGTCCATCAAAAGCACGTCCGGCTGCATCGCAATCGCCCGCGCGATGCACAATCGCTGCTGCTGCCCGCCCGAAAGTGCATAGGCGCTCTCGTGCAGCTTGTCTTTCACTTCGTCCCAAAGGGCCGCCTGCCTGAGCGCATGTTCGACCAATTCCTCGATGTCTCCGCGGTATCCGTTGATTGACGGCCCCCACGCTACATTCTTGAAAATCGATTTCGGAAACGGATTGGGCTTCTGAAATACCATTCCGATCCGCAACCGCAATTCCACCGGATCGAACCCCGCGCGGTAAATGTCCTCGCCGCGATAGAACAGTCGCCCCTGCACCGACGCGCCGGTCACGAAGTCGTTCATCCGGTTCATCGCCCGCAGCAGCGTGCTTTTTCCGCACCCGGACGGACCGATGATCGCCGTCACCCGCCGGGCCGAAACATCCAGCGTCACTTCCTTGACCGCGGCAAACGTTCCGTAGCGAATCGTGAGGTGCTCAGCCCGAAGAACCTGTTCCGCCGGCGGAAGCGGCTCCGACGGCTTATGGCGGGCGGCGTCCACGTGCGGCGCGGGAACCAGCGGCGCACTCTTCTCCCGCGTCGGCTGCTCGCCCACCACGTTCACCATGCCTTCTTCCTTTGGTGCCACGCCCGGACTCCGATCGCCAAGGCATTCATCGGCAAAAGGATTCCAAGCAGTACGATGATACCGGCGGCGGCCAGATGGTGAAACTCCGGCTGCGGACGGTCGATCCAGTCGTAAACCTGAAGCGGAATCGCCGTGAAAGGATCCCACGGACTCTGCGGAACAAACGCGACGTAGGTCAGCGCGCCCAGAATCAGCAGCGGGGACGCTTCGCCGATCGCCCGGGAAAGCGCCAGAATCACCCCGGTCATGATTCCGGGCAGAGCGGCCGGAAGCACGTGCGACCGCACCGTCTGCCACCGCGTGGCGCCCAGCGCGTAAGCTGCCAACCGGATGGACTTCGGCACGGCCGACAGCGCCTCGCGGCTTGCGATGATGACCACGGGAAGCACGAGCAGCGACAGGGTCAGCCCGCCCGCCAGAACACTTCGGCCCAAGTGCATCCAGCGCACGAACACGGCGAGACCCAAAATGCCGTACACGATCGAAGGCACGCCCGCCAGATTGCTGATATTGATATGAATGAACCACCGGACGCGCCCCGGCCGGGCGAATTCTTCGAGATAAACAGCCGCCGCCACGCCAATCGGCACGGAAACCGAAACCGTAATGAGCGTAAGCCAGATGGTGCCCCACAGCGCACTCTTGATGCCCGCCAGTTCCGGCGAGAGCACTGACGGAAAGTTCGTGAGAAACGCCGTCGTCAACCAACTCCAGCCTTCTTTCCCGATCCGCACGAGAAGTACTCCGAGGAACATGACGCCGATCAGGCTGAGCACGGCGCATGCAGTCGCAACGATCGTTCCGATCCGGCGTCGGTGTCGAAGTCTCGGTACGAAAAGGCCCGGGGCGACAGTCATTCGTAGGCCTCCCGGAACCCGCGAAGAACGCGATGGGCGATCAGATTGACGGCCAACGTGATGGCGAACAGCGTCAATCCCACCGCGAAAATCGTTTGGTACGCGATCGAACCCGCCGGAGTGTCACCCTGTGACACCTGCACCATGTATCCCGTCAATGTCTGGACGCTAACAAACGGGTTGAGCGTCATCTTGGGACTCATCCCGGCCGCGATTGCCACTGCCATGGTCTCGCCGATCGCCCGCGCCAGGCCGAGCAGAACCGCAGCCATTACGCCCGAAAGCGCCGCCGGCAAAACGATCCGGGTGGACACTTCAAGCTTGGTGGCCGAGAGTGCGTACGCCGCCTCGCGGAGATTGCGCGGCACTGCCCGCAGCGCGTCGTCACAAAGCGACGAAATCGTCGGAATAATCATGATGCCGACTACAATAGCCGCGCTGGCCGCGTTGAACACTTCGATATTCGAAAAGAGCGGTTGCAGGACGTACGGCGTGACGAACGTCAGGGCGAAGTACCCGTATACGACAGTCGGTATCCCGGCCAGGATTTCCAGGACCGGTTTGAGCACACTCCGCACCGATGAAGGCGCGTATTCGCTGAGGAACACGGCCGACGCCAGACCGATCGGCAGCGCCACCAGCAAGGCGCCCCCGGCGATCAGAAACGTGCCGCAAATCAGCGGCAGAACGCCGAAATGGGGCGGTTCGTAAAGCGGCGCCCATTCCGTGCCGGTGACGAACTCGACCAGCAGCGACCAATTACCGTGGAAAAACAGCGCCGATTCATAGACAAGCACCCAGATGATCCCGGCCGTCGTCACCACCGAAACGGCGGCCGACAGAAACAGCGCCGCGTGGATCGCTCGTTCCCTGAATCGTCCGAATGTCGACAGCATAGGTCCGCCTGACCGGGCCTGCGAAAAATCCTTGCTTGCCGAGCATTGTGCGCGAAAACCGAGTGCGATGGAAGGGCTGGCCCTTTCCGCATTGAGTATGGGCGTTTCTGCCTCGCAACGTCTGATTGCAGGCTAGCGGGTCTTGTAGATCACGGAGAGATCACTGACGCCCTTGGGCGCCGCATTCATAGCCGACCCCGTCGTTCCACTCGCAAGCCTCTGCATGCCCATCTTGTAGAGTTCGTCGCTCAGGCCGACGTAACCGACACGCGGATGCTCAACAATCTCCTTCGCGTGTTCGAAATAGAAATCGAGAAACGCGCGGACTTCCGGGCGCTTGTAGGACTCCGCATTCACATATAGAAACAGAGGTCGGGAAAGCGGTTTGTAAACTCCGCTGCGGATTACGTCCGTCGTCGTCGGCGCAATCGGCTTGCCGTCGCCGTTGTCGACCGCGACGAGCTTGAGCTTGCTCTTGTTCTCCTGCCAGTACGAGTGGCCGAAATACCCCAGCGACCCCTTGTCGCCGGCGACACCCTGGACGAGTACGTTGTCACTCTCGCTCGCGGTGTAATCGCTGCGCGAAGCCTTCTCCTTGCCGACGATCACCTCGGTGAAATAGTCGAACGTCCCGCTGTCCGTTCCGGGACCGTAGAGCTTCATCGGAAGATCGGGGAATCCCGCACGCACATCCTTCCAATTTTTGATCTTGCTGCCCGGTTCCCAAATCCGCTTAAGCTCCTCGACGGTGAGTTGATCGCAAAAGCTGTTTGACGGATGAACCACGACCGAAAGCCCGTCGATCGCGATCGGCACTTCGATGAATGCAACGTTCAGCTTCTCCGCCCGCGACAGCTCAGCCTCTTTGATCGGACGCGAGGCGTCGCTGATGTCCGTCCGAAGACCGGGCTGATCGTCGAGAAACTTCTTGAACCCTCCGCCCGTGCCCGAAATACCTACGGTCACGCGGACATTGGGGAACTTGCCCTGAAACATTTCCGCGGCGGCCATCGTAATCGGCGCCACCGTGCTGGATCCGTCCACTTTGACCGACCCGGACAGTTCCGGACCGCCTGCGAAGGAGTAGGCCATGCCGCTCACGACTCCCGCAACCGCGACAAACGCGAAGCCAAGCCCACGCGAGGGGTGAAGAATCTTTGACAGCCTATCAATGTTGAACATGCATTATCCTCCGTTGGTGTCAAGGACCGACCTCTGTTCGAGTCACGCGACCGAACGCGGTCCACAATGAACCTTTATGATTCGCGCATCGCGCCAGGCGATCGCTTGCCGGTGCAGAGGGGGATGCGATCCCCGATCAGCTACTGCCCATCCAGGATTTGGTCCAAGGGAAAGAGGGTGCTGAGCACATCTCCGGCGCTGGACTCCACGAAGTCCAGCCCTGCCGCCACAACGCTTCGGCGAAGGTCCGAAGCACAACTCGTTCCCAGAAGCGTGCCGGGTACCGCGAAAACAATCAAACTGCCGATTCGTAGCTTCCAATCTCTTTTTGCCATATATGCACCTTTCGCCTTAAGCTTCGATGAGGACTCGGTTAAAAAATGATTCGTACCCGCACTCCGCCGACGATGGCGTCGCGGGCGGTCTTGTCTCCGCTGGGGTTCGTGATGACCTGTACATCCGGGCTGACGATCATCCACGGCGTCACCTGAACTCCGTAATACCACTCGTACACGGTCTCCCGATCCGCCAATCGCCGGACCTCGTATCGGTAACGCTCCGATTCGATGCCCTGCGAAACGGCGAACGCCATAACATCGTGATCGCGGGTCGGTACCAGGCCCTTCATGGACGCTCCGATCTCCCACGAATCAGTCACCCGATTGCGATCCGCATGCGCGTGTCCGTAGCGCATGAACACGCCCAGTCCTTGCGTATCTTTCGGGTCATCCGTTTCTTTCCAGACCATCTGATCCGCGCCGATGTAGTAGCCGGTGTCGCCGTCATTGGTGGCGGCATGCCGACGGCCGCCCAGAGAGTTTCGATAGATCGTCTTCGTGTTTGGATCGTACCACGCACCGATGCGGTATCGCCCCGGCATCGGCCCCTTGTTCGCCTCCCATTTCGGCGTGAACCCCGCTTCCGAATACCCGGCAAACCACGCAGGTCCATGAAAGGCCGTATCCCAGCCCGTCGTCCGGGGCTGTTGCCGCGAATCAATTGCAGCACCCTGCACGTAAAACCACTTGACCGGCTCGTACTTCAGGAAAACGCCGTTTCCTACCTTGTGTGCAATCGTTGCGTTCCGAATCGAAAGGCGGTTGAGGAAGTCCTTATCCTCGTGATTGGCATAGAGGCTGATGTCGAACAGGTCCTTATTGGTCTGCAACAAGCCCAAGCGCAGCTCGACTTTCTTGTCCGCGAACTTCTTCCAAAACCACCACTTGTTGATGAAGATGGGATGATCGTCTCCGGCATCCGAGTTCACGTTGAAGAGCGCCCCGACTTTGTCGGGATTGATACCGTCCGACCAGGTTCCTTTCGCCGCACGAATAAAGAAACCGGCGTCATCCATCCAACCCATCTTGCCAAAGTCGAGCGCCAGGTTGAGATCGTAGCTGCCTGAAAAGCGGTGTCCGTTATGCGTGTCCAACCCACCTCGAAAGTTCTGTTGGAACTGCTGATTGTAAAAGAGCTCTATGTTGACGCCGGACTCTTTCAGCTTGGTTCGGTGTCCGCCCCAGTCGCCGGTCAGGTTCGCGCTCGATCGCAAATCAAAAGGCTTGGCCGCCTGATCTTCTTTGGCCGCGGAGGATGCCGCGGCAGATTCCGCTGGAAGTGGTTTCGATTGTGCGGCTGCGGCGTCCGTTGCCTGTTTGGGTTGATCGGCGGCTGTGGGGCTTTGTCCTCGGACACTTGTGGCGACCGCGAACAGAAACCCGGCTGCTATCAACCATCGATTCGCCACAGGCGCCCCGTAAGCTGACCCGCGGCGCGTTCTGCCTTGAAGGTGGATCGCCGACGAGTTCTTCGAGCTGCCGTTGACGTTTTCGCCCGGATTTCCTGCTGGTCGGTTTGGCATTCGTAGCTCGCTTAAATCGTAACGCCGGCGCACACTGCAAGCGATCCAGCGTATACTCGCTTTTTTCAAAGCGTGTCAACTACCCACGCACCCAAAAATGTTGACCCATTGGCGGAGGCTTGTTCTCGAATGGCCGCGAGACTTCTCGGCCGCCTACCGCACCCGACGGTCGATCCGGGCTTTTATCAGGATCCCGGTTCGCGCCACGACAACGATCCTGAAGAGGAATGCCCGAAAGGCATCGACGCCCGGTCGACCGAACAAAGCTTTTATGGCAACATTATTAAGGGCGCGCTAAGATTCGGTTGATTTCGCGCAAACGCAGTTTTTCCATGGGCGTATTCAATCCCCACAGATTCCCGAAATCTACGCGGGTTGGGCTGATTTTCAGAAACCCCTCCTGTTGGTCAAGAGCGCAGATCGTCTCGGATCGTCTGTACGTATGGCTCGAAGACGGGGTCGTGTGCTCCTGTTTTCAGGGCTGAACACGGCGTCGAATTTCAGATGCGATTGCTCCTGAGCGATCTGCCGTTTGATATCAAATCGGTTTCGGCTTGTACAACAGCAGGCGTAGCGCGTTGAGGACCACGAGGACCGTCGAGCCTTCGTGCGCCACGACCGCGACTCCCAGGGTCGCGCCCCCGAGCGCGGCGGTGGGGGCCATGATCGCGATCACGCCCAGGGCGATGCACAGATTTTGCAGAATGATCCGCCGGCTGAATCGCGACAGGCCGATCGCTTCCGGGAGTTTTTCGAGGGCGTCCGCCATGAGTGCAACGTCGGCGGTCTCAAGAGCGACATCCGTACCCGCGCCGCCCATGGCGATACCGACGGTCGCGGTCGCAAGAGCGGGGGCGTCGTTGATACCGTCGCCGACCATGGCCGTTCTTCCGAACCGCCGTTCGAGATCGCGCAATCGGTCTACCTTGTCCTCCGGCAGGAGCTCGGCGAAGTATTCGTCCGCGCCGATCTGCTTTGCGATGGCTGCCGCGACGCGGGCGTTGTCTCCGGTGAGCATCACCGTCCTACGGACGCCAAGCCTGCGAAGTTCGTCCAAGACCTCGCGGACTCGTTCGCGCGGATGATCGGCCAGAGCGATGGCCCCGATCGGCGCCAGGTCCACGCTTACGACGACGACGGTCTTTCCGTCGGCCTCCATTCGCTCCGCGGCGAGCTTGAGTTCGGGCGATCGTGCGATGTGCTCAGGCGTGATGCGACCGACGGCGACCCTCAGAGCCCGGACATTTATGTCGGGCGGGTCACTACACCCGGCGTAAACGCCGGGGCTCAGGACGCCGGTTACGCCGATGCCCGGTGTCTGCTGCACGTCGCGGGCGACGGAAACCCGACATCCACGGGCTTTCGCCTCGGCGGTGATTGCGGCGGCCAGAGGGTGAGTGCTTTCCTGTTCGACAGCCGCGGCGAGACCGAGGATCTCTTCGATCGAGTGCGAACCGATCGGGGTCACATTGGTCACCTCGGCGCGCCCTCGTGTCAGCGTCCCGGTCTTGTCGAAGGCGATCGCCCGCACACGACCGAGGTTCTCAAGGTGTACACCGCCCTTGATGAGTACGCCGCCGCGGGCCGCTCGGGCGATGCCGCTGAGCACCGCCGCCGGAGTGCCGATGGCGAGCGCGCAAGGCGAAGCCGCGGTCAGAAAGGCCATCGCGCGGTAGAACCAGACGCTCCAGGCGCCATCGGCAAGCGTTATCGGCAGCACGATCAGGCAGGCGGTCGAAATGAAGACCAGCGGCACGTAGAACCGCTCGACTTGATCGGTCAGCACCTGCGTCGGCGATTTCGTGGTTTGTGCTTCTTCCACCAGCTTGATGATCTTGGCGAGCTTGGTTTCTCCGGCGGCCCGGACGACTTTCATCACCATGGCTCCGTTGCCGTTGATCGTGCCGGCGTAGAGGGGCAATCCGACGGTCTTCTCGACGGGCATGGATTCACCGGTGATGGGCGACTGATCGACGGCCGACGCGCCGGAGATGACCTCGCCGTCGGCGGGCATTCGATCGAACGGGCGAATGACTACCTGGTCGCCAATGGCAAGGTCGGCGACGTGGACCACGCGCTCGCGACCATCCGCGTCGCGCACGGTCGCGGTTTCCGGGGCGAGTTCGGCCAATGCGTGAATCGCACGACGGGCGCGATCCATCGCAAGGTTTTCACCGGCTGTTCCCACTCCGAACAGCATCAAGAGCAACGCGCCTTCCTCGTGCCGACCGAGGCTGATCGCGCCGCCGGCGGCGATGAACATGAGCACGTCGATGTTGAACTGCATGTGGCGAAGCGATCGCAGCGTATCCATCCCGGTGTAACGCGAACAGCACAGATAACTGAACACGAGAAAGGCGCCCCGCAGCCAATTCGACCCGTTCGAGCTGTGGATCAGGAATGCGAGGAGCAGGAACAA
>ERZ1292633.6027-Hain-H41-02um-R1-6027-length-10734-cov-8_pt1 | contig 10734 bp, 9 predicted proteins | sample MGYA00564406_ERZ1292633 | MGnify/ENA primary metagenome ERZ1292633 (study PRJEB36523, sample SAMEA6512639) | groundwater metagenome | collected 2019-01-08 | study: AquaDiva: Metagenomics assemblies of 32 groundwater samples
AAACGACTTCTTCCGCCGTCGGACCATAAAGCATTTCTCGGTCATGGCGATCTTTTATGCGGAGCATTTCCTTACCATAATCCTCATACCTACCGCTTTCTTTCCATAAATCAGCGGGTTGAATGGTCGGCATCGTAATACGTTGACAACCCACCGCATCTAATTCTTCTGTGATAATTTTTTCAATTTTAGAAAGAACCCTCTGCCCTAAAGGCAACCAGGAATAAATACCAGCCGCCGTTTGGTTAATCATACCCGCGCGAAGCATCAGTTGATGTGAAATAACTTGCGCTTCCCCTGGCGTTTCCTTAAGAAGAGGCAGCAGCATTTGTGAACGACGCACAGGCAAAAACAAAGACATCAATCTGCATTTATAGTGATCCTGTTCCCCTATTGGCGTCAAGTATTTTTCCTGTATAAAAACGCGCATCACTAAGAAAAGATAATGCGCTATCCTTTCTTAGCGGGCGTGACTAAGAAAGGATAAGCGGCTCTTCTAAAATATCCATAATTTTTTTGGCACAATAAACTCTATCTCGCTTGCCTGGCGTTGTTTGCTCAATGATTCCTAGCGCTTCTAATTTGTTGACGGCACGCTGCACCGTTGTAAACGCTACGTTCAAATGCGCTGCAATTTTATTGACCGTCAAAAAGGGGTTAACAGAAAAATGTGTAATAATCGCATGTAAAGCACTTGACGATGACCCTACTGTCATTGCTCTCCATTCTTGGAGCAAATTATTAATACGTTCAGCGCGCGACAAGACATCAACCGATTGAATCGCAACGCCATTTAAAAAATAAGTTAACCAGTCATGCCATGTGCCAAAAGCACTAACATTATAAAGTTGTTTATAGTATTCATTTTGAGTGGCTTCAAAAAATGCACTTAAATAAAGTAACGGCGCCGCTAAAATCTTTCGTTCAATCAACAGCAAGGTAATCAGCAATCTGCCTGCTCTCCCATTCCCATCTAAGAAGGGATGTATGGCTTCAAATTGATAATGACACAAAGCAATGTGAACAAGCGGCGGCAAAGTTCTATCATGTAAAAAAATTTCAAATTTATTCAACGCTTCAATCATGTCGTCTGGAGCAGGCGGTACATATTTTGCCGTATTTAACGTGCACCCAGGAACGCCGATCCAATTTTGTGTGCGTCGCAATTCACCAGGTGTAGCATTACCCCGGACCCCTTGCATTAATTCTGCATGGATTTCTTTGATAAGCCGCATTGATAACGGCAAGCTTTCCAATCGGCTTAATCCACAGTTTAAGGCACGAATATAGTTTTGTACTTCTTGCAAGTCATCGGGGCTTTTGTGAACAACAGATCCAACCTCATCAGCAAGAATTTCACCTAAAGTTGCTTGCGTACCTTCTATCTTACTTGATAAAACAGCTTCTTTAGCGATGAATGGTCGTATTAACAAATGTGGATTAGGCAACCCTGCGCCTTCTCGAGAAAGCTGCCCCAAGACATGATCGGCTTTAGATAAACTATTGACCAAATCAATGGTCCATTCAAAATTGGGGGGTAAATTATTAGGCACAAAAAAATTGTACCCTGTGGATGCTTTTAAAACCTTGCCGGCAGCGCCGCTTACAATATCCATACTAGTTTTATGCATGCAATCTGTATCATAATACTGATCGCTATTTTCGAAAATGTCAAAAAACGAAAATAAGACGTTTTCTTATTTTCACCGACGCAAATAAGGCATCCCTATTACTGTTTGCGATTCATCTTTGATGCGATCGAAAAAGAATATTATTAATATTTGACCACTGCAAATAAAATATATTAAAATAAATTAATGAACATAATAAAACAAATTCAAATATGTTTACGCCATCAGGGCATACTGAGATACTACGTCATCCATGCACGCCCAATAAACCATCTGATATGCCGCATTGCAAACCTGACTTTTGCGATACCGATATGGGATGGCATTCATGCGCCACAGTAGGAATGCATGAAAAAATACATAAAAGATACGCAAAAGATGAGCCATGTGTTTTCCCCAAAGCAGCCCATTTGGTTTTGAATTTTTTAGCGCGCGATGCAAAAACGATTATTGCAGATCCCTGCTGCAATCTTGATTGGAACCAGCTACGGTCCATCCTGAAAAAGATGTTGGTCGTGTCCATGTTTACAGGACAAAACAAATCACAGCATATGTGCGACGATGATAATGGAGGAAAAAAAATATGGTAGTACAGCAAATTCTTGGCAATATAGACGCCGCCTTAAACGAATGTTGCGACCAAAGCTGCAATGACATCAATATCAAAAAACTGATGATGGCCCTGCGTCAATTAGAAACTCAGCTTTGTGAGACCGATCAAAATGAATGTGTGGCAGCGCCCCATCATCACAAAAAATATGCCCTGCAAGATTGCCGCTATCAAGCCCAGCCACACTTTGATGCTTGCGCAGATAATTGCCGCCCCAGCTTTTTCTGTAGTGATTTTGCAAATATTTTATTGATGGGATTGCTGATTGGTGTTTTGGTTGGTATGCTTGTATACATTTTCAACAAATCAAGCTGCTGCCAAACTGTTTGTTGTTAAATCAGACTATTTCTTCCGTGACGCTCTTTTTCTTTCATTCGGATCAAGCAACTTCTTACGCAATCGTAAATTCTTTGGCGTTACTTCCACCAATTCATCATCATTGATGTAAGCAATCATTTCTTCCAGTGACATTAAACGCGGTGGAACCAAACGAATGGCTTCATCAGCACCAGAAGATCTGACGTTGCTCAGCTGCTTTTCTCTTAAGACATTGATTTCCAAATCATTATCACGAGAGTTCTCCCCAACGATCATCCCCTGATAAACTTTATCTTTTGGCTTAACAAACATCGTCCCGCAGCTTTGCAACATAAAGATGGCGTAAGCCACAACTTCGCCTTGGTTTGTGGCAATTAATGACCCCTTGTTACGGGTTATAATTTCACCTTTGTAAGGACCATGACTGTGGTAAATACGGTTCAAAACACCTGTCCCTTTGGTGTCCGTCAAAAATTCACTTTGATAGCCGATTAACCCACGTGAAGGACAGATAAACATAATACGTGTTTTGCCGCTTCCCGAAGGACGCATATCCGTCATGGTGCCTTTACGTGTACTGACTTTTTCAACCACAATGCCGCTGTATTCATCATCTACATCGACAGTCACTTCTTCCATAGGTTCTAAAATATTTTTATGTTCGTCTTCTTTGAAAAGCACTTTGGGCGCAGAAACAGACAATTCAAACCCTTCACGGCGCATGGTTTCAACAAGAACACCCAACTGTAATTCACCGCGACCACCCACTTCGAAAGAATCTTTATCATCAGATTCTTTTACCGTGATGGATACGTTTGTTTCCCCTTCTGCAAATAAACGATCACGAATCATACGACTGGTGACTTTTGTACCCTCCTGCCCTGCCAAAGGTGAATTGTTAACACTAATGGTTATGGCCATTGTTGGTGGATCAATTGGCGTAGAATCCAAAGGCGTTTCAACAGCCAAATCACACAACGTATCAGACACCGAAGCTTTTTCCATGCCGGCAATACAAATAATATCCCCTGCAATGGCTTCTTCCTGTTCGACGCGTTCGACCCCTGAAAACCCAAATAATTTAGTCATACGGAAACGTTCAACCACGTCGCCATTCAAATTAATGGCTTTGACAGACATATTGGCTCTAGCGCTGCCACTAAAGACTTTACCCGTTAACATCCGCCCTAAAAACGGATCGTAGCTTAGCAATGTAGCAAGCATCGAAAATGGAGCCTCTTGATCCACATCGGGTTTAGGGACGTGCTTCAGGATCAAGTCCAATAAGGGAAATAAATTTTCGCGCTTATCGTTCAGACTTTCAACGCACCATCCACTGCGACCTGAGGCATACAAAATGGGAAAATCGGTTTGATCATCCGACGCATCCAAAGCCACAAATAAATCAAAGACCTCGTTAATGACATCATCTTGACGGGCATCTTGGCGATCAATTTTATTGATGATCACAATAGGACGTAAACCTTTTTTAAGCGCTTTGCCCAAAACAAATTTGGTTTGCGGCATAGGTCCTTCAGCCGCATCTACTAGTAAAATAACACCGTCTACCATCGACAAAATACGTTCAACTTCTCCACCAAAGTCTGCGTGACCTGGAGTATCCACGATGTTGATATGGCAACCCTTCCATTCGACAGAGGTACACTTTGCCAAAATGGTAATGCCGCGTTCTTTTTCAAGATCATTGCTGTCCATCACGCGTTCATCAAACTTTTGATTTTCGCGAAATGTACCGCTTTGCTGCAATAAAGAATCAATTAAAGTCGTCTTGCCATGATCGACGTGCGCAATAATGGCCACATTACGAATCTGCTTCATTGTGATATTTTCATGTCCGTACCTTATAAAAGTAGTACGCAGGCACGTTGAATGCAAGGACTGTCTTCAAAATTGTTAATCGTAAACGATACGCCGATGTTTAATAGCAGTTACTACAACCAGATGAATCTCTGGCTGTACGATGTATACGACACGAAAATCACCAACGCGTAGTCTGTAACTTCCACTCAAACTGTATCGTAAAATTTTACCAAAACCAAAAGGGTACGCACTCAACCTTGTCTCAATAGCTTCACAAATACGCCGTCTTATATTTGAAGGCATATCCCGCAAATCTTTTTCGATATCCGGCTGGACATACTCAATTCGGAAATTTTGCCCAGAGATCATCATGTGAAATCCTTGGTTGGTTCATATCAACAGAATCAGCCAACTTGGCCAGAACATATTCTTCTTTTTCATCTTCTATAGCTTGGACAGTTAACAATTCTATTAACGTAGGGATAGACGTTTTTTTTTCATTGGCCATATGGGCAAGAAGACCAACAGCTTCTGGAGAAAATTGCACATAAAAATCAGATCGCATCACAGATTACTCAGAAACACACTGTTATCAGATTGATTGTATAGCAAACTCATCTGGGAACAAAATTACCTAAATTTCCATTTTCTTGCGTATAATGATACAAACACACAGTGGAGGACAGTATACATATGCAGGTAGACGCGTTGGCGGCGACCAAGGGACAACGGTTGCTGGCCATCGATTACGGAGAGAGATTTCTAGGTGTGGCCGTATCTGATATTATGTGGCATATTTCAACGCCACTTTTTCCTATTGATTCCAAAAGTTGTAATGCTTTTCAAGCCTTGGGTGTGTTAATCGATCAGCACGCCTGTGGTGGCATTGTTGTGGGGTATCCCATGAACATGAACGGTTCTGAAGGCCCTGCGTGCGAACGGGTGAAGGAATTTTGTCTGAAGTTGAAAAAATTCTTCCCTACTCTCCCTATTGGTTTTTTTGATGAACGGCTATCAACCGTAGCCGCAGAACGCAATATGATAGAGGCAGACATATCCCGCAAAAAACGCAAGCAAAAAGTAGACAGTCTGGCAGCCTCTTATATTTTACAAGGAACGCTAGATTATCTGCGCAACCATGTAGCTGAAGTAGCGGTTGCTGTAGCGACAACCGAATAACTTTTGCATCCCTGAAAGAATACCGCTTTGGGGTAGACTTGCCGATCTGATCAAAACAACGGCACAATGATTATGGACAGGTGTATTCAGGCGCTGCATTGCTTCTCGCAATTTTGCTTAGTATTATTTTTTGTTTGTTATTAGCCGCTGGCGCCTATTTTTCCCGCCAATCTAAAGTGTCGGCTTTTCGTCTAAAGCTACTGCAAGACTTGCTTGGTAAAGCCGCGCAAGATTCTTTTGTTTTTGATACATCTGGGCAATTGATTTTTTCGCATTCAGCCCAGAAAATTCCCACCTATTTGGAATTGGTTGGTTTTTTGGAAAAACAGTACACCCATTATTTTTCTGCCGATAATTTGCTGCAAAAGTTACGCTTATCACAGACAGGCAGCGGGTTACTTGTGCGTAGGCAAGATAATGCTTTGTTTCTGTGTGAACACACCGCTACGCTATCTTCTGATTTTCATGTGGTACTGCTGAAAAATATTACCTGTCAGTTTCAAGCGATATCAGATTTGGATTTGCGCTATAAGAAATTGCAACGCTTTTTAGATGATGCGCCTTTTGGATTGCTTTATTCTGACGCCAGTGCAAATGTGATTGGCGCCAATCATGCAGCTCTTAATTATCTAGGTAAAACAGGTGCTGAGATTGTGAATCGACCAACTGACTTGGTCTTGGCTGGCAATATGACAACGCTTTCTGTTCATCAAACACAAGGCGCTGATTTGAATACAACGCATGTCATTTTCCCGCAGCATGGTTCTGGAAAAACATTTTATGATGTATCACGGTTACCATCAGTGGTGATTGATGAATCTGGCACTATTGAAGAAGAGAATTTAACCTTTCATGAATTGTTTCCACAAATGGCAAACTTTTTTGATGGAGTTGATCCAACCATACGTGGGGACATTCGCAGCAAATTAAAACTGGATACGATTGAACCTTTTGAAGTTCGATTTAATCAAAGCGATTTGTGCGTTACGGTTTATACCAGCAAGCTAAAATTGGCTGACGACAAAGTTGGATTTTTATTACAATTCGTTGATATCTCGGAACAAAAACAGCTTGAACAACAATTTATTCAATCTCAAAAAATGCAAGCTGTGGGTCAACTGGCTGGCGGTGTTGCACATGATTTCAATAATTTACTGACAGCGATCATTGGCTATTGTGATTTGCTGCTTCAACGCTTTTTGCCCAATGATGGGGCGTATACAGATTTGATCCAAATCAAACAAAATGCAAATCGCGCAGGTAATTTAGTGCGCCAATTATTGGCCTTTTCACGTCAGCAAAATTTGCAGTTCAAATGCGTAAATATTTCGGATGTGCTTTCCGAAGTAACAACACTTTTGAAACGGTTACTTGGTGCCACAATTACGGTCAATGTGCATCATGGTCAGGGGCTTTGGCCTGTGCGCGGCGATTTTGGACAGTTTGAACAAGTCTTGATTAACTTGGCCGTTAACGCCAGAGACGCCATGAAAGGTGAAGGCAGTTTGACAGTTACAACATCGAATTGCACCATCGCCAATGATCGTAAAATGGGTTCTGATGTTTTGCCAAAAGGTGAATATGTCAGCATAGAGGTTGAAGATACAGGGTGCGGCATCCCAACAGAAATGATCAACAATATCTTTGATCCTTTCTTTTCAACCAAAGAAGTAGGCGCAGGGACAGGGCTTGGATTATCAACCGTATATGGCATCATCAAGCAAAGCGGTGGATATATTGATGTGAAATCATCATCTTTAGGCACAACATTTATTTTGTATCTGCCCCGATATGAAGGCGAAATGCCTGCCGAAAAAACGAAACCTGATGAAATTATCGACCTTACTGGTAATGCCCGCATTTTATTGATTGAAGATGAAGATGCTGTACGTATATTCAGTTCACGGGCTTTGCGCGAAAAGGGCTACCTGGTGACAGAAGCTTCTTCAGGGGATGAGGCTTTAGAACTTGTAAAAAAAGGGGAAAATTTTGATTTGATTATTTCAGATGTGGTTATGCCAAAAATGGATGGTCCTACTTTCTGTCAGAATTTGCGCGCGATTGGTTGCACCACTAAGATCATTTTTATGTCGGGATACAGCGAAGACACCTTTCGCAATGCACTGACTCAAGATGGTACTATCCATTTCTTGTCTAAACCCTATAATATTCAAGATCTGGCGACTAAAGTGAAGACGGTTTTAGGTTAGCTGTTCAGCCAACATAAACCATTCTACTTCAGCAGCTGATAATACAGCTTGCGCAGCCACTAAATCAGCTGATAATTTTTGAAACTTCTCAGGGGTCTTGGTAAATAAATCAACTTCTTCCAATTGATATTCAAGGTCTTGGATCTTGTTTTCCAGGGCTGTTACTGTCAAAGACATTTGTTCAAAGGCGTGCTTGTGTTTGAAGGAGGTTTTTTTCTGCCTGTCATCCTCGGCAAGGTGTGAAGCACCGCTGACCGAGGACCCATTTATTAAATTAGGACTGGAAGATCCAGTATCGTTCGAGGAAATAGATCCTTGCTTTCGCGAAGATGACGATGGGGGGCGTTTAACAGTGTCACTATACCCGCCTATAAATTCTTCAACCTTACCAGAGCCATCCATGACAAGGACACTGGTGGTCAGGCGGTCCAAGAAATCGCGGTCATGTGAAATGATGATTAATGTGCCTGGATAATCGCAAAGCAGTTCTTGCAGCATATCCAATGTATCCATGTCTAGATCATTGGTTGGCTCATCCAAAACAAGCAAATTTCCTTGTTGGCAAAGCGCTTTTGCCAAAGCCAAACGATTTTTCTCGCCCCCTGATAATATGCCGACAATTCCGCGGATCTGTTCGTGATTAAACATAAAGCCTTTTAAATAGCCCATAACATGAACATCGACGCCTTGAACGGTCACGTAATTGCCATCCGTCAGATTTTGCCACATGGATTTATTGGGATCGAGAGAGTCCCGCATTTGATCAAAGTAAATGAGTTCAGTCTTTGGCCCTATATACACTTTGCCTTGATCAGGTGGGATTTTTTTGACAAGCATTTGCGCCAATGTTGTTTTACCAGCGCCATTAGGACCTATGATTCCAAGGCGATCCCCTTTTTCAATATCGATGGAAAAAGGTTTAATCAAAATGCGATTGCCGAATGCTTTCGATATGTCTGTCGCGCGAATCACCAATTTCGAGGACGATGATGCAGACATGCCTTGCTGCGCCATTTCTTTTTTGCGCAGACGCTGCGTGTCTGTTTTAATTTCGCGCAATTTCAGTAAAGCTCGTAGTCGTCCTTGATTGCGGCGCCGCCTTCCCGTGACCCCGCGGTGCAACCATTCTTCTTCTTGCTTCAATTTTGTATTGAGTTTTTCCATATGACGTTCATCATCGGCTAAGACTTGTTCTGACCAACGCTCATAATCTTTGAATCCCTGATCGTGATAGCGTAATTTTCCGCGATCGAGCCAATAGGTTTTGTTGGTGGTGTTTGCCAAAAACCGTCTGTCATGACTAATGACGAGCAATGCGCCTTTGAATTGATTCAGGTATCCTTCTAGCCATTCGATGGTAGGCAGATCCATATGGTTGGTTGGTTCATCCAGTAGTAATACATCAGGGTTGCCAGCCAAAGTATGCGCTAGCGCGCAGCGGCGTAATTCTCCACCAGAAGCTGATATCAGCGCAAGATCCGTGGGAATTTGCACATGCATCAAAAACTCTTCGGCTTCATACTGTTCAATTTTCTGGGACATCACGTAATCTAAGGCGGTTGTGTAGCCTATGAATTTAGGATCTTGCGAGAGAAAATGGATTTTCAGTCCTGGCTGGATGAAAACTTCACCGTGATCAGATTCAACAGAGCCGGCTAACAGTTTAAGAAGCGTTGATTTCCCGCAACCATTGCGTCCGATTAAGCAATAGCGTTCACCTAAATTGATATACCCTTCTAGGTTCTGGAATAAGGGTTTTCCCCCAAATGTAATGCCTAATCCTTTAAAACCAATAACCGGCGCTGCCATATTGCTACAACTCCGTTGTTGTCATCCTGACGCACGTCAGGATCCAGTAAAAACCTGATTTCATTACTGGATCCTGACGTGCGTCAGGATGACAGATGGAGGTTTGGATATTACGCATCAATATTTCCATAAATAGCATTTTCTTGAATAAATGCGCGGCGGGGTTCGACCACATCACCCATCAGCATGGATACCGTTTCTTCAGAGGTGTCCATATTGTCTAATCGGATCTGAAGCAACGTGCGATTTGCAGGATTCAAAGTGGTATCCCATAATTGCTCTGCATCCATTTCACCAAGACCTTTAAAGCGGTTGATGTTGATACCCTTTTGCGCTTGTTCGTTGACCATCACAACCAAATCTACGATATTTTTCAATGTATGCGTTTCGTTTTTATGTGTCGTCACTGTCGTTTTTGTAAAGTTAAAGAACTTTACTTCTTCATAAGACTTCTTCAGTGTCCTAACATCCAATGAATTGATTATGTCTGGGGTAATATAGATATCTTCTTTTACGCCGTAATGATCTTTTTGCACAATGTATCCGCCGTTTTCCAAGACCGTGGTTGCATACGGGGCTTCCAATTCGGGCATCACACCAATTTCCAATACTTCCTTAGTAATCAGCAATTCCAACAGATCCATATCACGTACGCGCAAATTAACCCGGTCCATCAGATCTTTCAGTTGGAATATACGTTGTAAAAATTGAGACAATTCTTCACCAACCAAGGTGCTTTGCCCATCATACAAGGTCAGATCTTCGACAACCTGTTCGATCAAATGCTTGCTAAGCTCTTTTTCATTCTTCAAAAAGATTTCTTTTTGGCCTTTGCGCACTCGAAACAAAGGAGGTTGGGCAGCGTACAGATATCCGCCAGTAATAACTTCTTTCATATGGCGGTAGAAAAATGTCAAAAGCAGCGTACGAATATGGCTTCCGTCTACATCAGCATCGGTCATTATGATGATTTTGTGATACTTCAATTTAGACAAATCAAAATCGTCCTGCCCAATGCCTGTACCTAGTGCCATGATCAAGGTTCCAATGTCGGGGGATCCTAAAACGCGGTCAAATCTGGCCCGTTCCACGTTTAGAATTTTACCACGCATCGGCAAAATAGCTTGGCACGCACGATCGCGGGCTTGCTTGGCGG
>ERZ1292633.6030-Hain-H41-02um-R1-6030-length-10730-cov-6_pt1 | contig 10730 bp, 8 predicted proteins | sample MGYA00564406_ERZ1292633 | MGnify/ENA primary metagenome ERZ1292633 (study PRJEB36523, sample SAMEA6512639) | groundwater metagenome | collected 2019-01-08 | study: AquaDiva: Metagenomics assemblies of 32 groundwater samples
CCACCGGATTGCCGGTGGCCTACACACCGTTCACGCAGACTAATCCCGTCGGCCCGGCGGGGGGCAGCCTTCTTCTCTTCAACGAGACGATCACCGGCACGAACAAGAACAAGACCCGGACCGACAACCTGGACGTGCGCATCAATCTGACGGCCAGCCCGGTGGTCCCCACGGGGACGTATGCCGGAACGCTCCGGATCCAGGCGCGCGCCCTCTGAAGCGGGCGCTTCGATGCACAATGAGAAAGGAATCGAGATGAGGTCGTTGATGAGGCTCGGACGGAAGGGAATGCTTCTCGTGCTCGCGATGCTCACGCTGGCCGGGCCGGCCATCGCGCAGACGGTGCGTCCAGTCATCGTGGAGCACCAGGGGAAGCGGATCCACGGCAAGTTCGACCTCGTGAACGACCAACTGATGCCGGTGAACGTGATCCTCGAGGCGCGGAGTTTCGACGTGACCGAGGATGGTGACCCGATCTACCGGACGCTCGATGCCTCCTTAAAGCTGAAGCTCTCCGAGATGAGCTTCCGCCTCCCGGCAGAGCAGGCGCGGACTATCTTCTTCGAGGCGCGGGCCGAGTCGGTGCCGGCCTGGTTCACGATCTACGCCACCTTTTCCGGGATGCCCCGCCGCCAGGGCATCGAGGTGGAAGTGGAGCTGCCACACACGGTCTACATGCTTCCCAAGGAACCGCTCGGCGTCTCGGATGTGCGTGTTGAATCGGCGGTCTGGGACTCCGTCGCGCGCAACGTCGCGCTCCGGCTCCGGAACGTCGGTTCGCGTCTGGGCCGCGTGGAGGAAGCCGAAGCGCGGGCGAACAAGGAGAAGCGTCAGATCGGGAGCTTTCCGCTCCTCCCGGGCGCGTCGCGTCGCGTCCTCATTCCGTGGGATGCCCCGGGAGCGCCGGCCACGTACCGGCTGAAGTTCCAGAAGTTCGTCATGGAGGACTCGCTTCGGGCCGGGTAGCCCGGACGTCGGAGAAGACGTGAGACCGAGCCTGCGAATGAGGCACCCAGACGAGGCCGCGCGGCCCCGAGGGGGCCTCTTCGTGCTTCTGGCGCTCTTGGGGCCCTTGGGGCTCGGCTTCGTAAGCCCGTCCGCCGCTCGCGCGCAGGTGTTCCAGATCGCCGGCGGTACCTCAAGTCAGTTCCGCTCCACGGGTGGGACGGTGAATGTGCGTGGCGCGGGATTCGACGGTTGGCTGGGGCTGGGAGATCTCGAGTCCTTCCGAGTGGGAGGCCTGGTCCGGAGAGAATTCCGCGGCGGCATCGTCTCGATGGGGGACCAGGCGCTCCTCTTCGGGCTCCCCACGGACATCTTCCAGTCGCCCCACTCGTTCTACGGTCGCGGCGTCGGATTCGAACGCGAGATCGGCGACGTCCGGCTTCGGGCCATCGCGGGGAGCACGGCCTCGGTCTTCGGCTCGCCCTTCTTTCTAGGAGCTCGGAGCGAACGCGGCGCCGCGATCCTCTTCCTCGATCACGAAGTCTCGCCGACCGTGCGCGTCCTCACGCGCTCGGTCTTCTCCGATCGGCAGACGGTCATCAGCGGCCTCGAATGGACGCCGCGGACGGACGTGAACGCGGCGCTCGCGGGCGGCGGAGGCGCGGGCGAGCCATACGGGGCGGCGAGTGTCCGATTCGAGCGGCCCTGGATCACGGCACGCGCGGCCTGGTCCGCGGCGGCCGACGCCTTTCGCCGCGTGGCCATTCCGCAAATGTCTTCCTCGGAGATGGAACGAGAGAATCTGGACCTGAAAGTGCGGCCCTGGAAGGGGCTCGTGCTCCAGGCGGGGCGCTATCACTTCGTACAGCCGGAGACCGACGACGCTCCCGCCTACCGAGGGCGCGTCCATCAGGGGTTCGTGAACGCTTCCCTGTTCGGAACCTCGACGAGCCTTGGAATCTACGACTCGCGCGGAACCGATGGCGGAAACCGAGGTGTTTCGTTCAGCGCCGATCGTCCGATCGGGCGGGTGCTCCAGGTCTCGGGGAATTTCTTTCACGCCGAAGATCGTTCGGGCGAGCAGTTCAACACGGTTGTCGGCGTTCTCCGCCAATCGGTCTCGACACACCTCGACCTGACCCAGGTCGTCACGCACACGCGCGGGAACAGCACCGTGTCGTTCGGTGGGAACTACGTCTCAAGCCGCTTCAGCATCGGCGCTGAGTGGCAGACAGTCTACGTGCCGTTCGGCGAGGGAGACCCCTTCCGCCAGGCGCTCATGCTGAGCGTGAAGATCCTGGGACCGGGAAACTTCACGGCCAATCTGGGGAGTTACGTGGCGCCCGACGGGAGGGTGAAGTACACGCTGGCCGGAAACCAGTATCTCTACCGCGGGATGAGCGGCGCCTCGGGCGAGGCGAGGCCTTCCTTCTCGGATCACATGGTGCAGGGAATCGTGACCGACGAGAGGGGAACTCCGATTCGCGGCGCGGCCGTTCGCGTCGACGGGGACCTGGCGTACTCCGACTCCGATGGCTACTTCTTCGTGCGGAAGCCGAAGGGGAGGGTCTGTCCGTTGGAGGTGGTGGTCGGAGAGTTCCTGACGCCGCTGCCTTACGTCGTGGTCAGCGCTCCAGAAGCGTTGGAACCGCAGCCGGAGGGGCGCGGCTCGGGGGCGGTCATCGTGGTTCGTTCGGTGATTCCTCCGATGCCGAAGCCGGAAGCGCGGGAGTGGACGGGGACGAGGTAGATTCGGGACCTGGGGTGGGTCGTGGGACGCGGATTAGTGCGGGAATACCCCTCAAGTCGCCCTCTCAAGGCTCAGGTTGCGGGGCCCCTATCCCGGGCGTAGGCTTTGCGGTATGCGAGTCACTCCGCTCTGCGCCGCGATATCGCTTTTCCTCCTGTTCCAATGCCATGAGGCTGGGGCGGCATCCCCCCGCCTAGAGCCGCCATCCAACCTCTCGGCGGGATCGGTGGCCCGCGCTGGCGAGTGGCGGGGCACCCTCCCGCCCCCGCCGATCTTCCCTCCTCCGCCAATGCCCGGAAGCCTCCGCCCCCCGCGTACACCTGTGCTCGGGGACGAACTCTGGGGTGATGGATTCGGGCTGCCTTCGGTTGACGGTCGGATCGACAGCGTCGTCAGGTATGGGACAGACATCGTCGTTGCCGGCGATTTTCAATCGATCGGCGGCATAGCCGCGAACAACCTGGCTCGATGGGACGGAGCCGCGTGGCACGCGCTCGGCGATGGAATCGATGGGTCCATCACCTGCCTTACCGTGTTCGGCAACGACCTCTACGCCGGCGGGCAATTTCAATTCGTCAATGGCGTGTTCGCGCCGAATCTGGCCAAGTGGGACGGGGAGTCCTGGTCTCCCTTCGGAATCCTCTCTCACTCCTACCTCTGCTGCTACGAGGTGAATTCGCTCGTAGTTTACCGAGGGGAACTACTCGCCGGAGGCACATTCTCACCTAGCGTTTCCGGAGTCCAAGGGCTCGCCCGCTGGAATGGATCGCTTTGGGTTCCATTTGCCGGCGATGTGGCCGGGCCGGTTGGATGCATGCTGGCCGTGGGCGACACTCTCTACGTGGCGGGCAGGTTCGACTCAGCTGGCGGCGTGCCGGCTTCGAACGTTGCGCTGTGGGACGGCGACTCTTGGTCGCCACTCGGGCCGGGCCTCGGCGTTCCGTCCCAGCAATGGGGCGTCCAATCGATGGTCAGCCTGAACGGAAAACTCTATGCGGCCGGGTACTTCGAGTACGCGAGTGGAGCGACACCTACCACGTTCGCTGCTTGGGATGGCGCCTCTTGGGCTTCTATGGAATTCGTGGGTGGAGGTGTTTCTGGTCTCGCCTTAGACGGCAACGCCATTGCCATGGTCAGCTACGGAGGCGTAGTCCGATGGGATGGCGAAACCGCCCCTCGCAGTTTGCCTGGTCTCTTCGGATACCCCGCGGCACTCTTGGCCGATGCTGGCGGCCTTCTTGCGATCGGTGGCATGCTTGCTGGGACATCCGATCTCTCGACCATCAGCGGACTCACCATAGCTCGATGGACCGGACAGTCCTGGCAGGCCGTGGAGCCGTGGAATCCGCTCATGAATGGGCTCGCTACATATTGGGGAACTCCCGCCAACGTTGAATGTCTCGCGGTCTATGAAGGGGAACTGATCGCGGGGGGAGGCATCGACCTCGCGGGGGATGGTGCAGGATGGAGGCTAGTCGGCGGCCTCTCCCGCTGGAATCGCACAAGCTGGTCATCAATGACTCCAGGATTGCCATCCGGTGCCCGACGATTCATGGCACTTCACGTGGAAGGCGACACGCTCTACGCCGGGGGGGAGTTCTCGGAGTACAACGGCACCGGACCATCAGGATACACGCGGCGCCCCGTATGGCGGTGGGACTCGAATCACTGGTCGCCGCTCGATACGCTCTCTGTTGCGGCGTCCTGGGTTACCCGATACGACGGTCACATTACGATCGGTACGGCAGGAGGGTGGTCGGATCAGCGCACCCTCGCTGGTGTGTACGCCCTGCGCGGCGGAACCTGGGAGGTGCTCGGCCTGGCCGGCGGGTCATACGCTTACCTCGGAATCGAGTGTTCCACACTCCACCAGGGAAAGCTGGTGATTGGTGGCCCGTTCACCTCGATCGACGGCGTCGCGGCCGATGGGATCGCCGCATGGAATGGCCATGACTGGGAGTCCATCGGCGACATGGGGCTTTCTCCGTTCCGCGTTCCGACGGTGTACGCGCTCGCATCAAACGCGGGACGCCTCTATGCTGCCGGCCAGTTTTGGCTGAACGGCGTGCAGGTTCCGGTCGTGGTCTGGGACGGGGTCGCATGGCGGGCCGTCTCGGGGCTCTCAGGATGGCCAGAGGGTCTCGCCGTGATCAGGGGCCGGGTATTCGTGGGGGGGCGTCTCCATATCCAATCCTATCCGGGTCTCGTGTCGGTAGCGATGTTGGACGGCGATAAGTGGGAACCACTCGGATCGGGTGTGAACGGATCCGCCAGGGAGTTTGTGGAATACGACGGTGCTCTTCATGTCGCCGGGAACTTCTCCTTCGCCGGAGGGAAGAGCGCCTTCTCCATCGCCAAGTGGCAGGGATTTCTTCCACCCAAGACACCCCGCAGTCCATGGCTCTCCGGAGGGCGCCCGAATCCCTCGCTCGCGGGGAGCGACTTCTCGTTCCGTATCCAGGAAGGCGCGGCCGTTCGGATCGCTGTCTACGACGCCAGGGGGCGAGAGGTCGCGCTGCTCGACGATGGATACCGCGTGGCGGGCACCCATGCCGTGAGATGGAATGGACGCGACCGTGGCGGAAGGATGACGCCCGCCGGAGTCTACTTCGTCACGGTACGAACGGGGAGTGGCTCGGTCACATCGAGGAAGATCGTTCGACTTCGGTAGCGGCGCCTACTTCCCGACGCCGGTCATCTCCTCCGCCGAGAAGACCTTTTTGATCTGCTCCTCGGTCAGCAGCTTCTTCTCCCGCACGATCTCCACCACCGTCTTCCCGGTCTTCGCCGACTCCTTCGCCACTTCCGCCGCGGCCATGTAGCCGATGTAGGGATTCAGCGCGGTGGCGAGAGAGATGGAGTGCTCGAAGTATTCGCGGCAGACATCCTCGTTCGCCACGATGCCGTCCACGCAGGTCGTGCGAAGGACGCGGAGTGTCGGCGCCAGGATGGCCAGCGAGCGGTGCAGGTTGTGCGCGATCACCGGCATCATGACGTTCAACTCCAGCTGGCCCGCCTGCGCGGCGTAGGCGACCGTGGTGTCGTAGCCGAGAATCTGAAAGCAGACCATGTTCGTCATCTCGGGAATGACCGGGTTCACCTTCCCCGGCATGATCGAGGAACCGGGCTGGACAACGGGGAGGATGACCTCGTCGAAGCCGGTCGTCGGGCCGCTGGCGAGGAGGCGGAAGTCGTTCGCGATGCGCGTGAGGTCGAGGCAGAAGCCGCGCAGGTCGTTCGAGAGGCGGACGAACGGCGCCATGCTCTGCATTGCCTCGAAGAGATTCGGAGACGGCCGGAAGGGCGCGCCGGTAAGCGCCGCGATGTTCGCGATGGTCCGCGCCCGGTACTCCGGATGCGCATTGATCCCGGTACCGGCCGCGTTGCCGCCGAGCCCCAGAGATAGAAGGCCCTCGCGGCTTCGCTTCAGAGACTCAACCCACCCCTCCACGCAGACCTGATACCCCGAAAACTCCTGCCCCATCGTGACCGGCACGGCGTCCTGTAAGTGCGTCCGCCCCGACTTGAGGACGGTGCGGAACGCGGCGGCGCGACCGGCGAAAGAGCAGGCAAGCGCCGCCATCTCCTCCACCACGGGGCCCGATAGTTCGTAGGCGGCGAGGCGGATGGCGGTCGGGATCACGTCGTTGGTCGATTGCGCCATGTTCACATGGTCGTTCGGACTGACCAGCGATGTGTCGCCGCGCTTCCCGCCCATCAACTCACAAGCGCGATTCGCCACGACCTCGTTCACGTTCATGTGGAACGAAGTCCCGGCGCCGGCCTGATAGGCGTCCACGACGAAGTGGCTGTCGTGCTTGCCGGCCACGACTTCCTCGGCCGCGCGGATGATCGCGTCCGCTTTCGCCTTGTCGAGGACGCCAAGCTCGCCGTGTGTCTTCGCGGCGGCGATCTTGATGCGCGCCACGGCGCGGACCATCTCCCGATGGAGCCGTTCGCCGCTGATGGGAAAGTTGGCGACGGCGCGAGCCGTCTGCACGCCGTAGTAGGCGTCGGCGGGAACCTCGAGCGGTCCGAGTGAGTCCTTTTCGATCCGGGTCTGGCGGGGGGCGCCCGCGGCAGTGGCTTCGCTCATGGCGTTTCGATTCCGATCAGATGGAGTCGAGGAGCCAGCTTTCCGGATCCTCGAGGAGCTCCTTCACGCGGTGGAGGAACTGGGCCGCCGGCGTTCCGTCGACGAGCCGGTGATCGAATGAGAGAACGAGCGTCATCATCCAGCGGACCACGATGCGGTGATCTCGCACCACGGCGCGTTCCTGGATGAGATGGACGCCCAGGATGCCGACTTCGGGGACGTTGATGACCGGCTGCGACGCGGTGGCGCCGAACATGCCGGCGTTCGTGATCGTGAAGGTGCCGCCCTGGATGTCGTTCAGGGTCAGCTTCTCGGCGCGGGCGCGCGAGGCCAGGTCTTCCATCTCCGCCGCGATCTGGAGAAGCGTCTTCTTGTCGGCGTCGTGGAGGATCGGAACGATGAGGCCCTGGTCGCGGTGCACCGCCATGCCGATGCTGTAGTACTTCTTGAAGCGCGCCTCCGTCTCGGTAATGGAGGCGTTCAGAACCGGATACTCCTTGAGGGCGCGGACCACTGCCTTGGTGATGAACGGCATGTAGGTCAGGTTGAGGCCATAGTCGGCCTTCACCCTTTCCTTGAGCCGCGCGCGGAGCTCCACCAGCGCCGTCATGTCGACTTCGTCCGTCACCGAACAATGAGCCGCGGTGTGGCGCGCCTTCGACATGTTCTCGGCGATCTTCTTCCGAAGCGTCGTGAGCGGCTGGACGACTTCCTCGCGCGATCCGGCGGGTGCGGCCGCCGCGGCGGGAATCGCCTTGAGGGGGCGGGCCGCGGGCGCCGAAGACATCGCCGAAGCCGCCAAGGCCGGGGAGATCGCCGGCGCCGCCATAGCGCCGGGCACGCCGGGAGCGAGCTTCCGCGCGTCCAGGTGCGTCAGGACATCCTCGCGCGTCACGCGTCCACCCATTCCCGACCCGCGGATCTGCGCCACCTCGACGCCGTGCTCCTTCACCAACTTCCGGACGGCGGGCGAGAGCCGGATTCCGTCGATGGAGGAAGGCGCGGGCAGCGTCGCCGTCGCGCTGGAGGCCGGGGCATAGCTAGGGGCCGGCGTGTACGGCGCGGGCGCGGCATGGCTGGGCGCGGGCGCCGCCGCGGTGGCGGACGGTGCGCCGGATGAAGCCCCCAGCGACTCGCCGGCGGCAAGGATCACTCCCAGTTCGTCGCCAACCTGCGCGACCAAGCCCTCGGCCACGGTGATCCGGCCAAGCGTGCCGGCCAGCGGCGACGGCAACTCGATGTTGATCTTGTCGGTGATGATCTCGACGATTGGCTCGTCCTTGGCGATCGGGTCGCCGACCTTCTTCAGCCACTTCCCGATCGTTCCCTCGACCACGCTCTCGCCTAGTTGCGGCACGATGATGGTGGTAGGCATCCTTCCTCCCTGTGGGCCCGAAGGGCCTAGTAGGCGACCAGATCGCGGATCGCCTGGGCGATCCGGTCGGCGTTCGGCAAATAGTGATCGGCCATCGTCGGTGCGAACGGTTCCTGGGGCGCGTCGGGCGGCGAGATGCGGATGACCGGCGCGTCGAGGTAGGCAAAGCCTTCCTCGGCGACCATGGCGGCGATTTCCGCGCCGACGCCCATCGTGCGGCTGCTCTCGTAGACCACCGCGCAGCGGGAGGTCTTCTTGACGGAATTGAGAATCGTCTCGTGATCGTAGGGAAGGAGGGTCCGCAGATCGACGACCTCCGCCTCGATCCCCTCGGCCGCGAGCTTGGTGGCGGCTTCGAGCGAGCGCTGGAGCATGAGCGAGTAGGAAACGATCGTCACATGGCGCCCCTCGCGCGCGACGGCGGCCTTGCCGAGCGGAACGACGTAGTCGCCCTTCGGCACCTGCCCCTTCGCCGTGCGATAGAGCCGCTTGTGTTCGTAATAGAGGACCGGGTTCTGACCGCGGAACGCCGACTTCAGGAGTCCCTTCGCGTCGTACGGATTCGACGGCGCCACGACCACCAGCCCTGGGCTGTGCATGAACCAGGAAGCGTTGAACTGCGAATGGTAGATCCCTCCACCTACGCCGCCGCCGCAGCAGACGCGGATGACCATCGGACAGGTCCACATGCCGCCCGAGCGGTAGCGCATCTTGGCCGCGTGTTCCACGATGCCGTCCACGGCGAGCGACGTGAAATCGTCGAACTGGATCTCGGGCGAGGGGATGAGACCCGCCAGAGCGGCGCCGACCGAGCCCTGCACCAGGAAGTTCTCCGAGATCGGGCTGTCGATGACGCGGAGGGCGCCGAAGCGCTCGTAGAGGTTCTTGGTGGCCTTGAAAACACCGCCATAGCTTGCAATGTCCTCGCCGATGAGGAAGATGCGCTCGTCGCGCTCCATCTCCTCCGCCAACCCCTGGTTGATGGCCTCGATGTAGTTGATCGTCTGGGTGTCGCTCGGCGCCGCGGCCGGGGCCGGTGCGCTGTCCATCGTTTTCATCGACGCGTGATCTCCCTCTCGGCGTGGTGGGCTTTCTTCAGACGCTCCGCTCGCCGCGCTTCCGCCGCGCGCGCTTCACGCCGTTCGTGTTCGGTTTCCAGGAGCAGCGGCGGCACCGGGACCGGCCGTCCCTTCTTGTCGATGGCGACGAAGGTCAGGTACGCCGTGCTCGTCTGGACCCGGCGCGCCGTCAGGAGATCCTCGCACTGCACGTCCACGCGGATCTCCATCGAGGTGCGGCCGGCGTAGGTCAGGCGGCCCGTGATCAGGGCCAGTTGTCCGACTCGAATCGGCGCCTCGAACGACACCTGGTCGATCGAGGCGGTGACGCATTGCGTACGACAGTGGCGGTGCGCCACGACGGCGGCCGCCAGGTCGATCCAGTGAAGCACCATCCCGCCCAGCACGTTTCCGAGCGTGTTCGCGTCGTTCGGCAGCACCAGCTGCACCATGTCGACGCGCGATTCGCGCGGTGCCTTGCCGGATACGGAGCGCTTGCCGTTCTGGCGTGCCGGAGCGGGCGCCGCCGTCGGGCTCCCCGTACGGACTTTAGAGCGGGGCGTAGACATCCTCCATCATCTCGCTCGGATCGGGATGCGGGGATCGTTCGGCGAAATCGATCGCTTCCTCGATCTCCCGCTCGATCCGTTGCAACGTCGCCTGCTTGTAGGTCTCGTCGATGACGCCGCGCTCCATCAGGAGCCGCTCGTACCGCGGAACCGGATCCCGCTTCTTCCAGTAGTCCACTTCCTCGGTCGTTCGGTAGTTGGCGGGATCGATCTCCGAGTGTCCATACCAGCGGTAGGTCTTCATCTCGATCAGGGTCGGACCATCGCCCCGGCGGGCACGGCGGACCGCCTCGTGCGCCGTTTCGTAGGTCAAGAGGAGGTCGTTCCCGTCGATGGTGATGCCCGGCATGCCGTAGGCCTTCGCACGATCGGAGACGTTCTCGAGCGGAACGCCCATGCTGGCTGGGACCGACTCGGCCCAGAGATTGTTCTGAACCACGAATACGCAGGCGAGCTTGTGGATCCCCGCGAAATTCAAGGCCTCGTGCCAGACGCCGTTCGAAGTGGCCCCCTCGCCGACGAAGCAGATGGCCGCGTTGTCCTTCTTCTGGATCTTCCAAGCGAGCGCGGAGCCGGTCACGATCACGGTCTGCGCCGCGATGGTGGAGGCGGGCGTCACGATTCCCATCGGCTTCCATCCGTAATGGCAGGGGTGGCTCTTGCCGCGGTCGGGGCTGTCCTTCCGCGCGAAGAGCTGCGCCATCAAGTACTTGATCGGCATTCCCTTCGTGATGACAGCGCCGATCTCGCGATGCTGGATGCCGATGAAATCGTCGGGACGGAGCCCGTAGCATGGTCCCACCACGGTCGCTTCCTGCCCGACCGCGCTAAAGAATGTTCCCTGGAAGCGGCCTTGCTTGAAGAGACGCCGGCAGCGCTCATACACCTGCCGGACGAGATTGATCTAGTAGTAGAGGACTTTCATCTCGTCTGTCGA
>ERZ1292633.6031-Hain-H41-02um-R1-6031-length-10729-cov-5_pt1 | contig 10729 bp, 9 predicted proteins | sample MGYA00564406_ERZ1292633 | MGnify/ENA primary metagenome ERZ1292633 (study PRJEB36523, sample SAMEA6512639) | groundwater metagenome | collected 2019-01-08 | study: AquaDiva: Metagenomics assemblies of 32 groundwater samples
TGAATTTCGGCGGCATGTGTTGCACGATAGCGATGCCGGGCGTGGAGCGTGGCAGTCGCGCCATGATTTCGGCGATTGCCTGTGTCCCGCCGGCCGAGGCGCCGATGGCGATTATGCCTTCGCGGGAGATTGGCAAAGTCGCCAGGGGTTTTTGAAACGGGGATCCGACAGAACGCACCGCGGGCGGCGCGGCACGCACATGTGCGCCGGCGGCGGACCTGACTTTTGCACGGATTTCATCCATGAGTTCAGGGGTCATGCCTTCACGCACACCCCCTTGCGGTTTGGCGACGAAATCGACGGCGCCCAGATCGAGTGCGCGCAGCGTGGCGGCGGCGCCCTTCTCCGTGTGCGATGACACCATCACCACGGGCAGTGGATGCAAGCGCATCAGTTTTTCGAGGAACGTGATGCCATCCATGCCGGGCATCTCCACGTCGAGAGTCAGCACATCCGGCTTGAGCGCCTTGATCTTGTCGCGTGCAATAAGAGGGTTGGCGGCCGTGCCCACGACATGGATATCACGGTCCTCGTGCAGGATGGCTGTCAGCATCTGCCGCATGACCGCGGAGTCATCGATGATGAGGGCCTTTATTTTCCTTGTTTTGTTCATGGCATCGCCAGTCTGATATCCGTGACAGCATTCTTGTCAGAAGAGCGTGACATCGCCGTCGAGCTTCTGTTTCTTCAGGCTGATCAGGTAGACCATTTCTTCCTCGGCGGTGCGTTCTGCCTCGTTATTGCCGAGGTATTTGAGGAATACCTTGCCCGTGTGCGTGTGGAACAGTACCCGCCGCGGCTGATAGCCACCCACGTCTTCCTTAACAACAGGAATCTGCTCCGTTTCAAGGAACTGTCTTGCAAAATCGATATTGCGCTGTGGAACGCCGTCGAGACTCTCGCGAATCTTGAGGACGTGGCCGCCACCGAAAACCTTGGCCTGAAAGCGGCGACGTTCGCCACCGAGCTTCATCAAATGGCTGATCAGCAGTTCCATGGCGTTGACGCCATAACGCGTGCTCGTCGGATTCTCTGGGTCGGCACCCTCCGGCAACATGAAATGGTTCATGCCGCCGATGCCCGACACCGGGTCGTACAGACAGGCGGCGATGCAGGAACCCAACACCGTGTCCAGTAACAACGGCTTGCAGCTGGCGTGCAAGCCGCCAATGTTGATGGTGATTCGCGCGAGATCTTCATCGAGATCCTGCGGGAGGCGGTTTCCGTTGATGCGAGGCGGTGGCACCGGTTTCATGAGGTGTTCTTCCCGCGGCACTGGTAGATGCTGTGACCCACCGGCTTGAAATAATCGACCAGGCCATAGATGGCCTCCGAATGACCAAGCATGAGATAGCCGTCTTTCTTGAGCATGCCCGCCATGCGCCGGAAAAGTTTCAGTTGCGTCGGCTTGTCGAAGTAGATCAGTACATTGCGGCACAGGATCACGTCGAACGGCGCCTGCATGGGCCAGGGATCGTCCTGCAGGTTGAGACGGCGAAAACGGATCAGCGATTTCAGGACCGGTTTGGCCAGAATCTCGCCTTCATGGGCGGCCTGCCCCTTTAGAAAGTAGCGTCGCAACAACGCCTCGGGAATATGCTTGGCTTGTTCGCGTGTATAGACACCGTTCTCGGCGCGTGACAGAACATCGGTATCGATGTCGGTGGCAAGAATGCGGATATCCCGCTCGTTGAAGGATGGCATCACTTCCAGGGCGGTCATGGCAAGTGAATAGGCCTCTTCTCCGGTCGACGCCGCGGCGCTCCACAGGCGTATCGGCCGATCGCGATTCGGGTTATTACGGTACGCCGGAAATATCTCTTCAGCCAGAAAACGGAAGTGATGCGGCTCACGGAAAAATTCGGTCTTGTTGGTGGTAATGGAGTTGATCATCGCCACCAGTTCAAGCCCGTCCGGATCGTTCTCCGTCAGCAGCCGGTAGTAATCGGAATAATGTTGAAGATCGTGGTGGCGCAATCGCTTGGCGAGACGCGAGCACACGAGCGCGCGCTTGTGTCCGGAAAGCGCTATTCCGCTGTGGGCGTGGATAAACTCGCGCAACCGCCGGAACTCCTCGTCCGTGATGGTCAATCGGCTGTCGGCCAGCAAGGATCTGATGCTATTAGAGGTGTTGTGGCTGGTTACCATGGTGATTGACCTGGCACATTCATTCCTGAATGAAAGCAGCCGGCACTGATCTTGAGGCGATATGGCGGTCTCGATCCAGGACCGAGGCACAAATAGACCAACTCAGATGTTCGGGTTGATTCATGCCGCCTCAATAATCCTGCACCACTGTAGTTGTTGTTCGGGACACGACGGGGTTACCGCCGTGCCCCGGATTGACTGAAAACCAGGGTCAGCCTAGAACTCCGTCCAGTCGCCTCCCCCTGCGCTCGCCCTCTGTGCAACAACCTTCGGCTTGAGGGAGTGCACGTTGGCGGGTTTGGCGACCGCTGCCGCGGATCCAGAGGCGCTATTGTCGAAAGACTTGGCCGCCGGAGCGGCCGATACCATCGAACCATGGGCGCTCTTCGCCGGAGCGGACGAGTCCGTCGGTAGCGCGGCGGTGTTCGGATTCAGCCGGAAGTGTGACGCCATCTCCCTCAAATGCTCTGCCTGGGAGGCAAGCGATTGACTGGTGCTCGACAGCTCCTCCACTTGGGCGGCATTGGACTGCGTCACACCGTCCATCTGCATGATGGCGCGGTTGACCTGCTCGATGCCCGAGGCCTGCTCCTGACTGGAAGCGCTGATTTCCGCGATGATCTCGGCGGTGTTCTTCACGTTCTCGACAATACCCTCCAGCGTCTTGCTTGAGGCGCCGACGAGCTGCGTACCGTCCTCGACCTTGTCCACGCTGTCCTTGATCAGCGCCTTGATCTCCTTGGCCGCGGAAGCACTGCGCTGCGCCAGGTTGCGCACTTCGGCCGCCACCACGGCGAAACCGCGTCCCTGTTCACCGGCGCGCGCCGCTTCGACCGCGGCGTTGAGCGCCAGCAGGTTGGTCTGAAATGCAATCTCGTCAATGACGCCGATGATGTCGGCGATCTTGGTGCCGCTGGTGTTAATCGCCTCCATGGACCGTCTGACCGAGGACGACATCACCACGCCCTCGTTCGCCGCTTCGCGTGCTTCGAGCGCGACCTTGTCGGCCCGCAGGGCGTTATCTGCATTCTGTTTGACGGTGCTGGTCATTTCTTCCATGGACGCCGCGGTTTCCTCGAGCGAACTTGCCTGCTCCTGCGCGGAAGAGGAAAGTTGCTCGGCCGCCGAACTCAGTTCCTGAGAGCCGCTGGCGACCGCCTCGGCGGCCTGCGCCAGCCCCAGCATGTGCTGATTCAACTCGTCCAGCAGCATGTTGAGCGACATGATGGCGTAACCGATCTCGTCGCGGCGTGTGGAAAAAAGCGAAACAGTAAGATCGCCCTGGGATGCCCGTTGCAGACCCTCCGCCAGCTTGTTGAGCGGATTCGACACCGTGCGGATAAAATACACGGCAATCGCCGTGAACCCGGTTATGCAGAGCAAAACTCCGCCTATAACGACCCCGACGACCACGGTATTGGAGCCCCGGGCTCGCGTGAGTTCCGCAGCGTATGTGTCCGCCTCCTTGGGGTCCTTCTTCTGCAAATGCACGTAGGCGCTCTCGGTATAGCTCATGATGTTGTTCAGGCTGAACAGACCGAGCGCGCCGATGACAACCAGCAGCAGGGCCATAATGGCGGCCCCACTGATCAGCTTCGTTTTAAGCGTAATGCCTTTCACCAGGTTCATTTCCATGACTCACTCCTTTTGCGACAACTCACTGTATTACAGGGCAGCGGCGACAGGTGCCGCGGTTTCGGTTTTATCCAGCGCTTCCGGATTAACCATCCGGTCGATATCCAGGAGGATGAGCAACTTGCCATCCACCTGCGCAAGCCCCATGATGAACTCGCGATTCTGCTGGCCTTCGTATTCCGGCGCCGCGCATTGCTGCTCCGCGCCGATATTGATCACGTCGCTTACCGCATCCACTACAATGCCCGCCAGACGCCCGCCGATGTTCACGACGATGATGACCGTGAAGGCGTCACGTACCGCCTCCGGGAGGCCGAACCGCAGACGCAGATCGAACACGGGGACGATCACGCCGCGCAGATTCAGCACGCCCTTCACATAGGGCGGGCTGTTGGGTATCGGTGTCATCTTGTCCCAGCCCTTGATCTCCTGGACCTTGAGGATGGCGATGCCGTATTCCTGTCCATCGAGACGAAAGGTCAGGAATTGTTCCGCATTAGCCTGCAAGGTCTTCTCCTGTAAAACGCGCGCTGTTTGCATATCCATTCCTCAGTTTATGGTTGGTGCCATGGTCCCGGTGTGTCTGCCTGCATCCTGTATGTGGCCATGCAGCGCCGGTGTCGGCCGGGTGGCGCCCGCATGCGCCATGCGTATCAGCCCGGTGACATCCAGAATCATGGCGACGGTGCCGTCGCCCAGTATGGTGGCCGCGGATATACCGTCCACCTTGCGGTAGTGTGTTTCCAGGTTTTTGATGACGACCTGTTGCTGGCCCAGCAGATCGTCCACGTACAGACCGGCCTTTTTGCCGTCGGCCTCGACGATCACCAGCAGTCCCTGGGTGAGATCGGTTGACCGTGGCACAACGTGAAACAGATCGCTCAGGCGAAGCAACGGCAGGTATTCCTTGCGCAGCCCGTATAACTCACCGCCACCCGCAGGGCGGCTGACCTGATCCGGAACGATTCGTACCGATTCGACGATGCTCACCAGCGGCAAGATATAGATATGCGTTCCGACTTGCAGGCTCAGGCCATCGAGGATGGCCAACGTGAGCGGCAGACGCACGATGAAACAGGCCCCCTGCCCGGCCTGGGAGGCGATTTCCACATTACCGCCCAAGCTGTGGATATTGCTGCGCACGACATCCATGCCGACGCCGCGGCCGGAGATGTCGCTGACGGTTACTGCCGTCGAAAAGCCGGGATGAAAAATCAGCTCGGAGATTTCATCCGGCGAAAGTTTCGCATCGGCCGGAATCAGGCCCTGTTCAACAGCCTTGGCGAAAATCCTGTCGTGCCGCAAGCCGCGGCCATCATCGCGGATTTCAATGATCACGTTCCCGCTTTTCTGGTAGGCCTTCAGTTCAATAGTCCCGGTTTGCGACTTGCCGGCGGCAACACGTTCCGCCGGTGGTTCGATGCCATGATCCAGACTGTTGCGCACCAGGTGCAATAGCGGGTCGATCAGACGATCAATCACGGTTTTGTCAATTTCCGTCTGCTCACCACTGATGATGAGTTCCACCTTTTTTTCCAGCTTCTGGCTCATGTCATGCACGAGACGTGGTAAGCGGTTGAAAGCGAAGCTCAATGGCAGCATCCGGATACGCATGACGCTTTCCTGCAGCTCGCGGGTGTTGCGTTCCAGTTGCTCGAGACCGGCAAAAAGCTTGGAGAGATTATCGAATGTGAAATTAGCCGTCAGCTGGCTCAACATGGTTTGCGTGATTACCAGTTCGCCCACGGTGTTGATGAGCGCGTCGACTTTGGGCACGCTTACGCGGAGAGTGTCGGTATGAGCATCGATGGAGGCAACCGCCTCCGCGACGCTGCGCTGCGATAGCGTCGGTACCGGCATTGTCTTAGACGTGATGTCCAGACGGCAATCGTCCAGTACCCAGCTGAATACATCGGCAATCGCCTCACGCGCGACGGATCCGACAAGCTCGACATTCCAGGAGAGATAACACTCCTCGGGATTCAGTTGTTCCCATGACGGCAAGCCTGAAACGTCAGCGGTTGTTTTCAATTTTCCCAGGCCGGCAAGCTCGCGCAAAATGCGCAACGGATCGTTGCCCGTGCAAAACATTCGCGGATTCGGCCGGAACAGAATGCGCCAATGAGTTGTCGTTGACGCCTCGGGCTGTGTCGAGGTTTTTCCCGTCACTGGCAAGACACCGCTTTCGATTCCCAGATTTTCGAGCTGCAAGCGCACCGCCTCGATGGCGTTCTTATCGGCATCCTTTCCTGTCTTGGCCGCGATGATCAGGCTGCGCAGACAGTCCACGGCCAATAGCAACAGGCCCACCACGCGCCGGTCCGGCAGAGAACGGCCATCGCGCAGGGCATCGAGCCGCGATTCGAGCACGTGCGCAAATGCCGCGACATCGCCGAATCCAAAGGTACTGCTGCCGCCTTTGATGGAATGGGCGGAGCGAAAAATGGTATTGAGAATTTCAGGGTCGGCGCTCACGGTATCCTGACCGCCTGCGCACGCCGTCCTTTCCAGGCGCAACAACTCGGCTTCCATGACCGTCAGCCCTTCGAAACTCTCCTCGAAGAACGTCTGGTGAAATTGGCGCATATCGATCGCCATCGCCTTATCCCAGCACCTTTTTCACCACAGTCAGCAATTGTTCCGGATTGAAGGGTTTGACGATCCATCCGGTGGCGCCGGCGACTTTTCCCTGCTGGCGTTTGGCTTCCTGCGATTCGGTGGTGAGCATGAGAATGGGCGTGAACTTGTAATCCGCCAATGCACGCAGGGATTTCAACAGGGTGATCCCGTCCATGTTGGGCATGTTGATGTCCGCGATCACCAGATCGACCTTTTTTCCCTCAATGACTTTGAGTGCTTCCTGTCCATCCGAAGCCTGGATCACTTCATGCCCCACGCTATGCAGCGTGAAACTGATCATCTGGCGCATTGAAGCGGTATCGTCGACGGTGAGTATGGTTGCCATGGCGGCCTCCTTCAGAACAATTCCACCGCAGGCCCGTTATCCGTGGCCTGGTGGATTGTGCGCGCTTCCTGTACAGCGTTTTTCATCGGTTTTGCTGCCGATCCCGGCGCAGGCTCGTCACGCATCCGTGACAGCCAGCGTTCGTTGTTCGGCAGATTCTTGAGCAGGCTCTTGTCGAGATTGATGGTTTCCTGCATCAGGTGATACAGCGAGCGGCGCAGGTCGTCCATCGGCTCCAGCATGCCGCTCAGTTTCTGGCTGGTAATATCGTGGAACTGCAGGGAGACGACGACGTTGCGCACGTCTTGCGCGATTTCCTTGCTGATCTCGTTGATGCAGCTGACGGTTTCGGCCACTTCGCGGTTCTTGTCTTCCAGCGATCGTGTGAGCGAAACCACGTCCTCCTTGATCTGGAGGGCGTGTTCCATATCCGCCGCGGACAGCATGCGCATGTTGCCGTAGGTCTTGCTCAGACCGGTTCTCACTTCCTTGAGATGCACGCGTATGCGATCGCTGAATTCATGCGAGCGCTTGCTGAGGCGCCGGACTTCGGATGCCACGACCGAGAAACCGCGCCCGTGTTCGCCGACGCGCGCCGCTTCGATGTCGGCATTCAATGCCAGCAGGCTGGTCTGATCGGCGAGTTTCTCCACGTCGAGGAGGAATCCGTCGATGGCCTGGGTGCGGCTCTGGACACCGTCAAGTTCGCGCACCATGTTGACCGACAGATCCGCCACGCGAACGACCTCATCGGCCATTTTGTTGAGCCGTTCATCGGATACCTGAATGAAATCTTTCAGCGACTGGGGCACGCCGTCGCTCGTCGCGCCTTGCGTGCCTTCGAGCAGTTCCATCGCCTGCCGCGCCTGAATCGTGGCCTTGTTGATCACCGCCTCGAAACTGCTGGCAATGGTGTTGGCGGCCTGCTCGGTCTGCTTGATCACCGAGTAGATATCCTTGCGCAATACGAGCGCGGCTTCGCTGTAACGCTGCGCCACGTCCACCCAGCGGCGCATCAGGTCCTCGAGACGGCGACGCTGGTTATCCGCCGCCATGTTTTGCAGCACTTCGTCGACTTGAGGAATCTGCTCAATATCCTTGGACGGCGACATCAACGCATCCACCTGGTCGAGCACCTGTTTTGCGTCGTGCCCGCCGAGCACTTCCTCTCCTTCCAGCGGCCTTTCCTCATGCTGCCTGCGGGCGTAAAACGCCAGGATGGTCAGCGTGAGAACGGCGCATAAACCGCTGCCCAAACCCGCCCACCAGGGTATGAACGGCACCGTCCACGACAGGGAAACCATCATGCCCACGACGGCCCATAGCCACCAGCGCGGCCAGGAGGCCGTGTGCGACAGGACAGACGGGTTGAAAGAAAGCGGTCCGTTCATGATTTCATCTCAAGAATGGATTCAAGGCCGAGCCATTGCGCGGCTTGCTGCAATCCGGAAGACGGGCTTTGCCAACTGATCGCCAGGCCGCGTTCGCGGGCGCTACGGCAAAAACACGCCAACACCTGCATGGCGGCAGTGTCCAAACGTTCGACCCGGCTGCCGTCGAGCACCACCGGCGTGGCGCAGGCAAGCACCGTGCTCAGCTTTGCATGCAGCGTCCGGGCATCGACAATGCCGAGCACCGCCTCCAGCGTCACGTGCGTCGTATCGGCGGTATGCTCGATGTGAACCGGATCCATACTATTTCCTGTCACGACCCATCCTTTTCGTGGCCTTAATTGGCCATGTACCTGCCGTTACCCCGGGACTGGCCGGGAAACCTGCAAACACCCTTACTCAATAGTTATAGCAATAGCCGTGCCAGCCACGGGATTTCAGCCGCGGCCGGTTAACTCGCCGAACTGGTGGGGATTGACGTAAAAACACTGATAAATGGCCATTTTCACGTATGGCCAGGGTCTTACCGTAGAGGGGATACAGCAATAAAGAAGACTGATCCCTATGGTTAAAGGGGGGTCAGGACCGGTAACGGCAGGATATTACAGAGAGCGGCAGTTCAGCGACCCAGGTTGTTCAAAATGGCCTGTTTGACGGCGCCCAATTCGGCCTTGACCTTGAGCATCGGCCCGCTGCTCTGTTTGATGGCCGTGTCGGGATCCTTGAGACCGTGGCCGGTCAGGGTACAAACCACGCGGCTGCCTTCGGGGATTTTGCCGCGCTTGATGTCGTGCATGGCGCCGGCGAGCGAAATCGCCGAAGCCGGTTCGCAAAAGACGCCTTCCTTCTGCGCCAGCAGTTTTTGCACCGCGAGGATTTCCTCGTCGCTGAATTTTTCAAACCAGCCTTGCGACTCTTTCTGGACCTGCCAGGCCTTGTCCCAGGATTGCGGATGGCCGATACGAATGGCGGTAGCCACCGTCTCCGGGTTGTCCACCATCTTGCCGAGAATGAAAGGCGCGGCGCCCGCGGCCTGGTAGCCCAGCATGACCGGGCGATTGTTGCAGATGCCGTGATCGGCGTATTCGCAGTAGCCCATCCAGTGGGCCGTGATGTTGCCGGCGTTGCCGACCGGCAAGCAGTGGTAATCCGGCGCGCTGCCCAATTCCTCGATGATCTCGAAGGCCGCCGTTTTCTGTCCTTGCATACGATAGGGGTTGATTGAGTTCACGATCGTCACCGGCGCTTCGTTGGCAACATTTTTTACCAGCGCCATGCCTGCATCAAAGTTTCCCTCAATCTGGATGACAACCGCTCCGTGGATCATCGCCTGCGCCAGTTTGCCCAAGGCGATTTTCCCGTCAGGAATAACCACGAAGCAGGCAATGCCGGCGCGTGCGGCATAGGCCGCGGCCGAGGCCGAGGTATTTCCTGTGGAAGCGCAGATGATCGCGCGACTGCCCTCTTCCACCGCCTTGGTCACGGCCATGGTCATGCCGCGATCCTTGAACGAGCCGGTCGGGTTGAGTCCCTCGAACTTGACATAGATGTCCACCTGCTTGTCCAGTTCGCGCGGGATATTGTTAAGTCGTATCAGCGGCGTGGCGCCTTCACCGAGACTGATGATGCGGGTGTCGTCCGAAACCGGCAGACGGTCGCGGTATTTGTCAATGAGGCCGGTATAGCGGCTGCCGAGATTCATTATTAAATCCAGTTGGGGTTCAGGTGCTCGAGGCGGATACGCGCCACGCTGCCCTCGATGGAAGAAAGCTTCTCGATGCGGGCGATGGCTTCATTCATGTTCTTCTCGCGCACGCGCTGCGTCAGAATGATGACCGGCACGGTCTTCTCGTTCGGGCGCGGTTCCTTTTGCAGGATCGACTCGATACTGATGTTGAGATCCGCCAGGATGCGCGTAACCTCGGCCAGGACGCCGGGCTTGTCGAGCGCATGCAATCGCAGGTAATACGAAGTCTCGACATCCTCGATCGGGAGGATCGGCAAATCCACGAGCGCATCCGGTTGAAACGCCAGATGCGGCACGCGGTTGTTCGGATCCACCGTCAGCGTGCGCACGACGTCCACGAGATCGGCGACCACGGCCGAGGCCGTCGGTTCGGCGCCGGCGCCGGCGCCGTAAAACATCGTCGGACCCACGGCATCGCCCTTGACCAGCACCGCGTTCATTGCCCCATCCACGTTGGCGATGAGCCGTCGCTCGGGAATCAGCGTCGGGTGCACGCGCAGCTCGACGCCGCCGTTCGCGCGGCGCGCAATGCCGAGCAGCTTGAGGCGGTAGCCGAGTTTTTCGGCGTATTGCACGTCCATGCGGGTAATCCGGGTAATGCCCTCGGTGTAGGCCTGCTTGAATTTGAGCGGAATACCGAAGGCGATAGCCGCCAGAATCGTGAGCTTGTGTGCGGTATCGATGCCTTCCACGTCGAATGTCGGATCGGCCTCGGCATAACCCAATCGTTGCGCTTCCTTCAACGCGTCGCCGAAATCCGCGCCCTTGTCGCGCATCTCCGTGAGAATGAAATTGCTCGTGCCGTTGATGATGCCGGCCAGCCATTCGATGCGATTGCCCGCG
>ERZ1292633.6032-Hain-H41-02um-R1-6032-length-10729-cov-5_pt1 | contig 10729 bp, 10 predicted proteins | sample MGYA00564406_ERZ1292633 | MGnify/ENA primary metagenome ERZ1292633 (study PRJEB36523, sample SAMEA6512639) | groundwater metagenome | collected 2019-01-08 | study: AquaDiva: Metagenomics assemblies of 32 groundwater samples
TTAAAGTGGGCGTGACGTTTGCCGAATATGATCTTTTTTTGAGAACGCTTAAAGATTGGAAAGGTGTGCATTTTCCGGAACCTTTATTTTATTATATGCGGCATGACAGCAGTTCAACCGCGAATCCAAATTTTGTCAGAGAAGGGGTGGACCAATTGAAGTCCTTGCACCCTGAAAAACTTGATTTTATACGGAAAATCAGGTCTTACTGAGGTGCTAATTTTAGATTATGGGTGAAGAAAGAAATCATTATTTCAAAAATTTGGGATCTCATTTGAGTGCCGAGCCTCTGTCTACAGTCCAATTGGGGACGCGACTTGTGGGTGAAAAACAGCCTGTTTTTGTCATCGCAGAGGTGGGAGCCAATCATCGGGGTGATTTAAATACCGCTCTACGTGCCATTGATTTAGCAAAAGAAGCCGGCGCAGACGCGGTGAAATTTCAACATTTAAATGCTGAAACCATGGCGGCCGATGTGGCTTTTCAAGAAAGTTGGCAGGGGAAAGAGGGGTGGAAGTCTTTAAGAGAATTTTACAAAGCTTCAAATTTTCCTTACGAATGGACAGAGCCGCTCATGGCTCATGCAAAAAAAGTGGGGATTATGTTTTTATCCACACCTTTTGATGCAGAGGCGATTCGGCTTTTGGATGAATTGGATATACCTGCCTTCAAAGTTGCCTCTTATGAGCTGACTTCGGATCAGCTATTAATCGAAATGGCCAAGACCATGCGGCCGATCATTTTGTCTACGGGTATGGCTTATTTGGAAGAAGTGGCGCACGCGGTCCGTGTGATTCAAGCTGAGGGAAATCCAAATATTGTTCTTTTGCATTGCAGCTCTTTGTATCCGCCTCGTTCGCCGGCAGATTTGAATTTGAAAGCTATCGAAACTTTAAAAAATGCATTCAAAGTGCCTGTTGGCTATTCTGACCATACAGATCCAAAATCTTTTGCTGCAAGTTTGGGGGCCGTGGCCTTGGGAGCCTCTGTGATTGAAAGGCATGTGAGCGACAATCAAGGCGGTGGAAGTCATGACGATCAAAATGCCATGTCTTTTGAACGACTCAAAGACTTCATTCAGGAAATTCGCTTTTTGGAAGCGGCCTTGAGCGGATCGGGCATCAAACAACCCGTCGTTTACCCGGATCATGATCATGACGAAATTTATGAACGATGGACTCGGCGTTCCATATTTGCAGCCAAGGCGATTAAAAAAGGTGAAGTTGTCACAGAAGACCATTTGATTTTACTTCGACCTTCAGACGGATTGGATCCCAAATTTTTTCCTTTGCTGATTGGAAAAGTGGCCATGGAAGACATTGCTGAAGGTAGCCCTTTGTCTTGGAATTCTTTCCTCTCTTCCGATGCCGCAAATTAAAAAACCTGAGGCCATTTGGCTTCTTGCCGGTGGGATCATGCAGAAGCCAGCTGCGGAAAAAATTAAAGAATTGGGTTATGAATTGATTGTTTCGGACATGAATCCCGACTGCGTTTGCGCGCATTATGCCGATCATTTTGTGAAGCTCAGCACTTTTGATGTGGCCGCACATTTGGAAGTGGCCGAAAAATTGCGGGCGGAGTTTGAAATAAAAGCCGTGCTGACAACCGGGGCGGACTGCCATGAAACCGTGGCCGCCATTGCCGATTTTTTGCAGCTTCCCGGTGTAAATCCTGAACTCTCAAAAAATTGTCGTTTCAAAGATCGTACACGAAAAATCCTTACGGAAGCAGGTTTGCCTCAACCGGCTTTTCAAGTGGTGCACAGCCATGGAGAAGCAATGGAGGCTGCCGCAACGATTGGGCTGCCGGTGGTGCTAAAGGCATCGGACAATTCCGCAAGCCGTGGATTTTCAAAGATAGAAAAACTGGAAGACTTGAGCGTGGAACGATTCGACGACGCATTGAACGCGGGAAGCACCGGTTATGTTTTGGTGGAAAAATTACTTAAGCCCACTACAAATGAATTGGCTGAGCTTTCCATTGAAACCCTGTGGTACAAAGGGAAAATGCTTTGGCTGAATTGGGTGGACCGTTTGTTTAGAAATGATCTTCATTTTTTTCCTTTTTTGGAAACTTCAGAAAAAAACCGTGACTTTCCTTGGGCGATTGAACTGGGACATCTCAATCCGGCACAGCACTCGGAATCGTTACGGCAAGAATTGGAAAATATGATTTATAAGGCGGGAATCGCCATGGGGCTGGAAAAGGAAAAAGATGGTTTTATTTTCAAAGCCGATATTTTTTTAACCGACCAAGGGCCTATCATTTTGGAGCTCACTCCCCGCTTGTCCGGGGGCTGGGACAGTTCAAAAACAACTCCGCTGAGAGGTGCTGATTTCATTGGTGGAGCCATTCAACTCGCCTTGGGAAAAACGGCTTCAGAAGATTTGATTCAAAAATATTTTTCTTTTGGAAAGGGTGCTGCTTTTGCCGCTATACTTTGCGATGTTCATAAAGACGCAAAAGATTGCACCTACCGAAGCTATGCGGCCGGAGCGGGAGAAAAATTAGAAGAAGCTTTGGAAGATGCACTGAAAAATTTAAACGAAAAAAATTATCTTTAATTCTAAACTATGTACCCTTGGAACAATGAAGCTCGCTTGGACACCCTGAAAGCGTGGGGAGAGAATGAAATTCTGCACGTGGAGGCCGGTGCTGAAAAAGCTGAAATACATCTTGAGAACGGGGAGATTTCCAAAGTGATTTTTAAGCATGGCGATGAAGAACATGTGATCGAAAAAAAAGACGCCAAAACCATCACCGTGGGTGAAAATAATTGGGAGCGCACGGTGCTTCATTTTTTGAAACCGGGCGGTCCGGCGCCAAGTTTGCGCTTGGGGATCACGCATCACAACGGTCTTGGCACTTGGTCCAGTTTGCCGCATGGCTTTGAGGAAAATTTGGAACCCGGCTTTGAAGAAGTTTTTTTCTATTTGCTGGAAGGCGGTCCAAAAAAAGCGTTTCAAGTGGGACGCGGAGTTTTTCATGATATGACACCGGTGGATAACATTTGGCCGGTGACTGACCGATCCTGGTCCTGCATTCCCATGGGCTACCACCCTGTTGTGGGTGAACCTCATGTTCGTGTATCGTACGTCTGGGCTTATTTGGTCAAGCAGCCACATTGGGAAAAAATTTAAAAACCGTTCGCAATGAGCAGAAAAAAAATGGCCGTTGTTGTCGGCGCCACGGGTAACTTGGGGCAAGCCGTTGTGAGTGTTCTTGAAAACGCGGGGTATTCCATCGATCCCACCTGGAATAGTGAGGATAGACCGAACGCCACAAAGGCCGAGTCTTATGCAAAGCTTCCCGATACAATTGACCTTCTTGTCTATTTGCCGGGACTGAATGTGGTGAAAGCCAGCGCCGAACTCAGTGAAGAAGAGTGGGACGACGTGATGAATGTGAATTTGAAAGGTGCTTTTCTTGCGAGCAAGGCTGCTTTTCCCGCACTGAAAAAATCCGGTCAGGCGACCATTGTGGTGATTTCTTCGATTATGACCACACATCCCTATCCAAAACGTTTGGCTTACACAAGCTCAAAAGCCGCACTTGAAGGGTTTACGCGCGCGCTGGCCGTTGAGTGGGGGAAATATGGAATTTCAAGTCATTGCATTCGCTTGGGCCATCTCAGCGGGCTGATGAAATCCACTCCCGCGAATCCCGATCTTTTAAAGGCGGTGAAGCAAAGAACACCGTCCGGTCATTTAGTTGAGGCGCGTGAAGTGGCCGACTACATTTTGTGGCTTGCCGAAGGAGGCTCAAAAGCTATGAACGGAACCGTGGTGGATTTTGATCCGGCCTATACTCTAAACCGCTGGCCGCTCGACACGGATGTCTAAACTTAAACTTTATTCCATTTTTCATCTCAACGGAACGTATTCCTCCATTTCAGAGGAAGATTTTTTGCATGTTATGGAAAAAGTGTATTGGCCCTTACTGGATCTCATCCAAAGTTCGCCGGCTAAAATTGCAATTGAAGCTTCAGGATATACTTTGGAAAAAATTCAAAGTGTGGACAAGAGCTGGATCCAAACCCTGAGAGGACTCATTGAAAAAAATCGCTGTGAATTTCTAGGGACCGGTTACGCGCAAATCATCGGACCGCTTGTGCCAAGTGAAGTGAATCGATACAACTTGCGCTTTGGGAACGAAGTTTATAAAGAACTGCTTGGCTTCACTCCATCAATTCTTTACATCAGTGAACAAGCTTACTCTGCCGGCATGGTCCCGCACTATCTTGAGGCGGGCTACCGGGCCATGGTCATGGAATGGAATAACCCCGCAAGTTTTCATCCCGAATGGGATGAATCATGGCAATATTTTCCACAAGTGGCGGTGGGGACCAAGAGCAAAAAAATTCCCGTTATTTGGAATCATTCCATCGCCTTCCAAAAATTCCAACGGACCGTTCACGGGGAATTTGAAATTGAAGACTATTTTGATTTCCTCGCAAAACATTTGGGAAAGGAAAATCGATTTTTCCCGATCTATGGAAGTGATGCGGAGGTCTTTGACTTTAGACCAGGTCGCTATAAAACCGAAGCCCTTTCCGGCAAAAAAAGTGAGTGGGCGCGCATGAAACTTCTTTTTAAAAAACTTGATTCCGATTCTCGTTTTGAATTTGTCTTTCCATCTCAGGTTTTGAGTTTTGGAAAAAATGAAAATGCCGGACATTTGTTACATTTGGAAAGTCCCGAACAACCGATTCTTGTGAAAAAACAGGAGAAATACAATGTCAGTCGCTGGGCGCTTTCCGGTCGTGACGATTTGATCAACAACACCAAATGTTATTCGGTTTACCAACGTTTGTTGCGTGAAGAAAACCGTGAAAATTTGGCGGAATGGAAGGAACTTTGTTTCTTGTGGAGCAGTGATTTCCGTACGCATATTGAAGGAAAGCGCTACAAAACCTTCGTGAATCGGCTTAATAAACTTTTCAAATGAGTTTTAAAGTAAAAAGAAAGGGTCGCTTTTTATTCATTGAGTCGTCAAGGCTCAAAGTTCAATTGAACGTTTTGAGAGGTATGGCGATTCACGCGCTCAGCTTTAAAAAAATTCATAAAGAGCCGCTGCTCGGGACCCTGGAACAGGGTTTCTATAACGATATTCGTTTGGGGAGTGATTTTTATTCGGCCCACAGTGTAATGGAAATTCCGGGACAGCATAAAATTACAGACCTAAATCCTTGTACATTTAAGACAAAACAAAACAAGGACTCGCTTTCCGTGGAATGCGAAATTCCTTTTGGAAGCGGTCAGTTGAAAAAAACTTTTTCATTTGATTCGGAGCGGTCAGGAATTAAAGTTCGCTATCAATTTTCATTAGAAAAATTGCCCCCGCATGTGCTCAGAACCGCCTTTTTAACTTTGAATCCTCAGGTTTTTGATGCTGAATCTCTTTATTATGCATGTCATAACGGGGGGGATGATCTTGAGGTTTTCTCATTACAGAATGTAAGAGAAATAGATTTTGGGCGGCCTATTTCCCACCTGATTAGTTCGCGTTTGGTCTTGGGGGCCACAAAAGGTTATTTGGAATTTGGCGATTCAGAAAAAAAGATTATCGTTCAAAGCGACCCGGGTTCGCTTGCCGGACTCCCTAGTTTGCATTATCTACGACTGGGCAATAATCAGCTTTTGCGATTTTTTTATTCGCTTGGAGAAATAGATGAAACCTCCCTCTTACAAAATGCGCCATCAAGCTCAGAACTGGACTTTGAAATCCTAATTCACGCCGAAAATCATGTTTCCGACTAAATTAAAATCGCTGTTTTTTGAAGCATACAGTCACTGGGGCATTGGTCTGGTGGACGAACCGATTTCAGCCTTTTTGAAAAAAAAACCGAAAGTGAAATGGATTTCGCCTGCAACAAAGAAGTCATTCCTCGCTGATCCGTTTGGTGTTTTTTACAAAAAAAAACTTTTTATTTTTGCAGAGCACTACATTCAGGATAAAAAGCGGGGTGAAATTGTTTGTCTGCAGGGTTTAAAAATGCATAGCGCTTTGAAAATAAACGTTCACGCTTCTTATCCTTATTTGTTGCAAGATGGAGGCCGTTTCTTTTGTATTCCCGAGTCAAATTTGGCGAATGAAGCGGTGCTTTACGAGGCGCTCGATTTTCCAAACAAGTGGAAGAAAAAAGCGGTGTTGATTCACGGAGAGCGTGTGGTGGACCCCACACTTTTTAGACACAAGGGTCTTTGGTGGATATTTTATACAAGAGGGGATGACCCGCATAGAAAACTTTACGCACGTTATTCCAAAAACTTGGAGGGGCCTTACAAGGCTCATGCTTTAATGCCCCTTAAGAATGATATTCGCTCCTCCCGTCCGGCAGGCACACCCTTTGTCCATGGTGGAGTGCTTTACCGTCCTGCGCAGGATTGTGAAAAATCTTACGGTTCGCGCCTGGTGCTGAATAAAATCAAAATGCTGAGTCCAAAAGAATTTGAAGAAGAGCTTGTCCAAATCATTGAGCCTTATCTAGATTCACCCTACCCCGATGGAATCCACACTTTATCTAAAGTTGGAGATCAAACCCTTGTGGATGGAAAGCGAACACTTTATCGTCTGCGCAGCCCTTTTGGAATACTTAAAATTTTGGCCCAAGCATTATGGCGCTGAGCACGCGGGAAGTTTACAGAAGAACCGTTGAAAGCAGTGTTTGGATGACATTGAATATTTTTGTGCAACGCGCAGCGGGCATTGTCACGTTTTTGATTTTGTCCCGATTCATTCTGCCTGAAGAGTACGGAATTCTGACCGCCGCTATGATTGTGGTTGGTTTTTTGAATGTGATTTCTCAAACCGGATTTGAGGGAGCAATGATTCAAAGCAAAGAGGACATAGGTCCGTACTTAAATAGGGTTTGGACACTGAATTTGCTAAAAGGTTGTCTCTTATTTGCGGTGATTTATTTTTCCGCGCCTTGGACCGCTGAATTTTTAAACATAGAAGAGCATGTAAATGTGATCCGTTTTGCGGGGCTTTATCCTCTAGCGGAAGCTTTCAATAACATTGGAATCCTTTATTTTTCAAAGGACATCAATTTCAAAATGATTTTCCTGCGGGATTTGGGTGCACCTTTTGCTTTTCTGGGTTTTGCGCTGATTTGGGCCTATTACGATGCCTCCGTTTGGGCGCTGGCGGCCGGCCATTTGGGTTCCTACCTCTGGACCATGATCGCCAGCTACTTTTTAAGCCCATATCGTCCGCGTCTGGATTTTAAATTTCGTGGTCTTAAAAAATTCATCCGTTATGGGAAATGGGCGGTGGCAAGTAATCTGGCAAATTATGTAAATAATGCCATCGATGGGGCCTTCCTTTCCAATCTTCTAGGTCCTCAGCGGCTGGGAATTTATTCTAAGGCTCGCGATTTTTCCATCATCCCTTCCAGCTACATTGCACAAATCTCCATGAAAGTGGGCTTCCCCTCTATCGCCAAAATTCAAGATGAACCTGAAGCCATTCGCGGTGCATTGAGCAAACTTTATGAGCTCACGCTTTTCCTTTCGCTGCCGTTTTCAGTTATTCTTTTCACGCAGGCACATCACCTCATTGAGTTGCTTTTGGTGGATACGTGGCAAGAAGTGGTTTTTCCGTTGAAGTTTTTGCTGATCGCCATGATGTTCCGCGGTTTCATCATCATCACCTCACCCCTGTTCAATGGCTTAGGGAAGCCGAATCTTTACTTCGGATCCATTATGGTTCAAATCATCACGTCCTTTTTTGCGCTAATGTACTTGGTACCCCGTTACGACATCATGGGTGCCGCTTACGCCACCATTTTAGCCATGGGCGTCACCTTTCTTTTCACTTCATTTGCGGCCATTCGTCTCACTAAACTCAATGTGCTGAAACTCATCCCTTCCACAGTAATGATTGTTTTATCCAGCGCGGTGATGGCGGTGGCCAGCATCGCCTTCAATCGCTATTTACCCGACCCTTCACTCCCCGTTTACGCGGCTTTCTTGATCGGTTTAGGCGTTCTTTATCTTGGTCAAATTGTCTTATTTGCGAAGAAATTCAACTTGGGTCCGGCAAAAATTCTGCTGGACATGACGCAGCGACTTTTTGAAAAAAAATCAGCCGCATGACGATTTATTTTCTCACGACCAAACTCAATATTTTGAAAGGCGGCGGTTCCAACTTGGCACTGGATTTACGTGCACGTAACCTCATCAAAGCCGGACACAAAGTGGCCATCATCACGGCTTTTTCGTCAAAAAATCGACTTAAATCAACGCCTTACAAAGTACATGAAGAGGAAATGAAAAGCTCTCATGCGCGGCAAAATCTCCCTGAAATTGTGGCGATTTTAAAAAAATATGAAGTTGATGCGGATGTCTTCATTGTGGACGGACATTTCTTTTTGTGGGGGGCTACAGAATATAAAAAACAGGGGGGCAAAACGCCCGTGATCGCCGACTTATTTTCCTATTTGGAATCGTGGAACAAATTTCAGGACCAATCTCATTGGGGAAATATTAAGCGTTCACTGGGACTTCTAAGACAACGACTTTGGGAAAAGAAAAAAGCCGAAGAAGCGGGGCGACTCATTTCTGCTTTTCTTTACACTTCGCCTGCGGTGCGCCATTTATTTGAGCGATTCAAATGGCCCGCACACAAATTCTTTTTGATCCCCCCTGCTGCTGAAATTGACCCCGGACGGTCCAGAAAACCCAATTCCAATCGACTGCTTTTTGTGGGTCGCTTGGTGCGCTACAAAGGGGTGGACACGCTTTTACGCGCGGTGAAAAAACTCAAGCTGCCCTATCGATTGGACATTGTGGGAGATGGCCAGCACGGCGATGCGTGGAAAAAACTCGCAAAAAAACTCGGCCTCAAAGAGCACGTTAAATTTCATCCGTTCAGTGATTGGGACAAATTGAAAAGTTTTTATAGAGATGCACAACTCCTCATTCATCCCACGCGGGATCCTGAGCCTTTTGGCATGACCATTGTGGAATCGCTGTCCTGCGGCACGCCTGTGATCAGCTCCAAAGGAAGCGGCAGTGAATGGGTGGCCGGCGCGGCGGGGCTGACTTTTAAGCCGAATTCTGCTAAAGATCTTAAGGTTCAAATAGAACGATTTCTCGCGGATAAGGACCTTCAAGAAAAAATGCAAAAAGAAGCCGTGAAGCGAGCCAAAACTTTTAATCATTCTGAGTGGACACCCAAACTCATTCAAGTGCTGCAAAAAGTAGTCAAAAAAGGCTGAAGATCTGCTTTTCTTTTCAACGCAACTTCACGCGCATTCAACACGCCATCGCTTTGGAACTCATGAAGCGCGGTATTGCCGATCAATTTTGTGGATTCATGACTTCCGTGAAGTCCGAACAGATTTTATTGGAACAAAAAGACATTGAGTACGGCACCTTGATTTCCGACGATGAACTGCATGAAGAAGCCAAGCGTACTAAGCTGGACCTCCATTATATTCAAGAGCTTGAAAAAGAGATCGGCCTGCCCACCTTGTGGCCTTATTTGGTGACGGATCGCTGTATTTTTCGCAATATTCCTCATGAAAATTTCTCCTACACTCCAAAATACGATCACGAAGGCATGCTGCGGCTTTTGCAGGTTGAATCCAAGGCCATGCGAGCCATGTTGGACAAAGAAAAACCGGATCTTTTGATACTTCCGCTCACCGGCTCTATGGGCGTGCAGTTGCTTTATGAAATGGCAAAAAAACGCGGCGTGAAAACGCTGTTTGTTTTGGCGGCACGCATTGATGATCGCATCACGATTTGTGACAACAACATGAACGACTTCAGCAATGTGGTGAAGAATGTGCATCCGACCAAAGAGGATTATGAAAATGCGGACGCTTTCATCCAGCGATTCAACGGCCAGGAAGAAGTGCGTTACGATGGCATCCATGCTCCCAAAAAAGTTCAGTTTCCTTTGAAATTTGTTTGGGATGAATTCGCGGGCTTCATCAAATATGTGCGGCAATATTTAAAAACTCAGCGCTACATTCGTCGTCACAAATTGGCACAGGATTACACTCTGCCTTCTCCGCGCGATTATGTGAGGAATCGAGTTAAGCGCTTTGGACGACGTTTGAAAGGCTACAAGAATCTGTATTCAAAACCAGATTGGAATGAGGATTTTGCCTACTTCCCTCTGCACGTTGAACCGGAAGTGGCGGTTTCCGTTTGGGCTCCCTTTTACGACAACCAAATTGAGTTGGCACGCAGCATCGCCAAATCGCTTCCCGCGCATTTCAAGCTCTACGTGAAGGACCATCCCAACATGCTCTACGACCGACCCGCATCGTATTATGAAAAACTTTTGCGAATCCCCAACGTAAAACTTCTAGATCCCCACACCGGCTCACAAAAAATCAGTAAACATGCCAAGCTGATCACCACCATCACCGGCACCGCGGGCTTTGAAGCCTACCTCATGGGTAAACCCGTGATCACCTTTGGTTCAGTGATGTACAACGCAGCGCCTTCCGTGAAAAAGGCCGGGAAAGTGACGGATTTACCTGCCCTGGTGAAGGATGCTTTGGAAAATTATAAGTTCGACAAAGAGGAAGCCCAACATTTTGTGGCTTCGCTCTATCACGTCAGCCAACCCTTTGCCTTTGGTAAATTATGGCATGAAGCGAATATGGACGAGGTCAAAAACAGCCCGGATATTTCCATGCTCACGGACATGCTCTTAAAAGCCGCTGATCGATTTTAAACCGTCTTCCAAGTTCGTTGCGGCTTCAAAT
>ERZ1292633.6034-Hain-H41-02um-R1-6034-length-10728-cov-6_pt1 | contig 10728 bp, 6 predicted proteins | sample MGYA00564406_ERZ1292633 | MGnify/ENA primary metagenome ERZ1292633 (study PRJEB36523, sample SAMEA6512639) | groundwater metagenome | collected 2019-01-08 | study: AquaDiva: Metagenomics assemblies of 32 groundwater samples
ACGTCTGAACTCGACTATTTCGCACAATAGGAGCGCAAGCGACCCCTGGGATTATCTCAAATTCAACTATCAACGTTTCAATTCGAGCTGGGCTACGGAGGTATGCACAGCTGCCTGTCTTGATGAGACGTGTCGCGCAATGCTGCAGAAAATGACAGAGGCACCTTCGGGTGCGAAGCAAACACAGGAGCTGATCTATAGTGCCGAGATGCTTCTGCTCGAAGTGTGCCCTTCGATAAAGAACGCGCGTGCTCGATGCGATATTGCGCAATTCGCGCGGGAAGTGGTATCGATGGTCTGCCTTCCGCTGCCCCACAAACTACTTTCTGTGGCAGGAGAATGTTTCTCAGCTGACGGCGTAGCATCGCTAGACACGTTCAACGACGGTAGGTATGTACCGCGCATGTCTCATTCCATGCAAATTGATGCACGTGGTTCCGCTGGAGCAAGCCGTCGGGTGGCGATGGGAAGCAGTCCGTCAACGACTGAGCGACTTGTCCTACCGTATCCTTGAGGCATTGTTGCACAGGAACGAAAAGGACAGGCTCGCCGACACTGTCCCTCGCAGCGTGGCGATGCTGTTAGCCGGTGCTTCGCTGCGATCCACGTCACCACGTGAATCAGATGCATACTTTCGCGGTGCGATGGAGATTGCTTCTCGGCTTATTGATGGCCATCCACATCAGCTTGGAGTTTACACCGCCGCGCGAGACGATCGTTGGAACGGTTGACAGCCATGGCCTCGGGGTCGCCAGAGAGCGAGGCCGCACGCCGACGCGAACACGATTTCTTCGAAAGTAATCTTCGTTCTGCGGGTGTTTCAATCTTCGTCCTGCTCGTTGCGAACGACTTCCTGGCCGATCAGCGCCTCGCAGATGTCGAAGTCGCGTGCGAGTACCTCAAAAATATTCAAAACGTCAGTCCTCCTGTGGGGCGTTGTGAGATCGATCCGGGTGAGACGGACGCGTCAGATGTGAACGCTGAAATACGACTTATGCATTCGATCGTGCTGCTCGGTTGCCATGTGATGAGTCGCTCTCCGGTTCCGGCGCAGCAGACTGAGCGATTTGAATTGCTGGATTGGTTGAAAATTCGAGCCGAACAGGCACCAGTCCTCGAGCCGCTTTGGCTGCTCGCTTCATTGTTGAAGAGCGCATTGCAAGGGAACCAAAATGGAGTATTAGTCAGCGAAGCTTTAGGTGCCGTATCGTCGTGCAACAACCAATGTTTCTGCCCGGGCCTGCTTGTCGATACTAAAGGCAACGTATCTGCCGAATCCCTCGCTGTCCACCTACAAAGAATGTCGCCGTCGTCACCAAAGTTGTACACCACAACATTGGTCCAGAGGGCTATTGAGCAACTCCACAGCCCTGGGATTTCATACGATGAGAATCTCCAACGTTTGTCGGTCAAGTGGCTGAAATCGCCGCGTTCCGACAGTACGCTCAACTTTGAGAACGCTCCATACGTGTGGAATCCGCAAACCGAACTTGGAGCCAGGCTGCACGACGTCGCGTGGATGCTCGACGAAGTGAACAAGACTGCGCAAAACCTGGGTTACACGCTGGTCGATCGTTGGGCTACGGGGGCAATTCACCAAAAGTTCGCGACAGGTGTCGGCATTGAATTCGTGGCGTTGGACTTTCTTGGCGCTATTCCTGTGAAGTGGCAAATTCGAATGTTCACATCCGACGACCGTTCACATACGCGCTTCGTCCAGCAATGTCTGGCCAGCATGCGCCTTCCCGGCACCGCTAGCTGGACGCCTAAGACTGTTCGTCGCGACGACGAACACGAAATCAAGCAAGCGCTGCAATCTGCCATGGACGACAAGCGACTTACTGATTTACACACCCATTTGACTGGTATGGGCTCAAGAGAGTTCTGGGTCGAGCAAGTCATGGAAAAGCTGTTGCCCGACGTGCTCCGGAACGCAGCACCGCAGGCAATGTTATCGGAACAGACGATCGGAAAATTGAAAGAGTACATTCTCGACCCGTCTCCGGCGCTTGATTTTGCAACCATCGCAGAGAAGCATTGCAGCGATCGGCTGAAACAACAGTTACGCGGCACAAAATCAGATCATTGGGAACAATTCTTCTCCGCTAGATTAACCAATGACGTCGTGTACTCCAGGGAGGTGCTACTCACCGGTCCATACGGTTATGATCCCACAAACGTTGTTGCGGAGTGCCGAACCGCGATTCATCCGGAAAACGCGTTGTGGCTGCTTGAACAAAAAATTTGCAATCCGCATGTCGCACCCACTTTCTCGCAGGCAGCCCTACATCGTGTTCAATCACGACAGTCAAAAGTTTGATCACGTTGTCGGTATCACCAATTCCGACCTCATCGCGTGGATGCGTTTCGCAGAAACGGACCTTCCAGCAGTAAAAATTCAGGCGAAGGCCGTGCGCGCAGCGATTTGGAACTGCTTCGAAATGCTTGGTAACGATGGCTGCGGTGCGTCCCATGCAGACCTGTTGGACTACAGGGGGAATTTTAGTCCCCAGTTCTATCCTATGCGGTATGCCGTCAAGGATCCAATTCTACAGCAGCAACCGATAGTGTACAGTGTCTTAATGAATCACGTCGCAACCGCATACGTTCGAAACGGCGTTTCCTACGCAGAACTTTCGGTCAGCCTCAAAACGATCATGTCTCCATGTTTTCAGAAGTACCTTGCCGAAGACCGCGTGTGGCCGCAGCTATTGATCGCAAGTTATTTACGACCGTACTTCCACGCCAAAGTGCCCTTCACGTATCGCTTTCTTGCCGGGATTCCTCGGACCAAAGCTGCGTTTTCGAAGTTGAACGGATGGATACGAGGCGCGCGAATTCAATTTGAACCGCATCATTGCGACGTAGCATTTTGGTCGCAGCGTGTTGGCCACTGTACGAAACGTACCAACAGGAGATGCTTAATCTCCTATTTTCAGACGCCATCAAAGAACTTGTCGTCCCTTTTGCAAGAAAATTCATCGCATCGCTTCCATCAAGTTTCTACCGGACGTACGTAGTCGGGTTCGATAGCATGAGCGAGGAAGACGGTTTTCCCTTTTGCCCATTCGCACATGACGAGGCGATAGATTGCCTGCGCCAAATCCTCCAACAAGAGCCGTCGTTTGGGGTGCGATTGCACGCGGGAGAAGGTGTGAAGCGCGGCTCTTCCGCCGCGAATTTCGAGAGCCGCCACTACTTGATCAACTTTGGTGCCCATATGTGCATCTTGTTTCGTGACATCCAAAAAATCACGAATGAGTTCCGTTTGTTGCGCATGCGCATCGGGCATGGCGTTGGATTCATGTCACAGCCGGAGGTGCTTGAATGCCCTGCGCATCGAGACGATAACATCGTCTACCCTGCGTTCAACCTGGGCGCTTTTGTCGTCGATTTCCGCGCGATGCGACAATACTTCACCATGGCATCGCCCTCGAGTTGAACATGCAGTCCAATTTATATTTGCTCCCGGATACGTTTTTGCGCACGCAGCGCGCCTGTGACGTTCGGTTGGTCCTTCGGCAGATGCTACTCCTAAAGGTGCCCGTGGTCCTATCGACGGACAATCATGGCATTTGGCCTTGCGACACTTGCGGCTGCGAGAAGCATCATCAGTCAGTTGCACACGAATTCTGTCAAGCCATTGCCGCAGGTTGCTTCTCGTCAGTGGATGAAATTGAACAAGTGATCAACGCTGGACGAACAACTGCGTTTATACCGGCCTCGACCGCCAGCACCCCATGGGCCACCGCCACCGCACCAGCACCCTCCAGCACCTCACCGGCAACTGTCAGCGCCGAATCGGCAACTGCGAGCCGCACACCGGTCACCGCCGCCGTCACACCGGCAACTGCCGGCGCACCGGCCACCGCCGCCGCCACACCGGCCGCGGCCAGCGCCGCACCAACAACCCCCAGCGCACAACCAGTAACCACCACCGTCACGCCGGCAACTGCGAGCGCCCCTCCGGCCACCACCACCGCCAACGCCATTCCGGCCGCCGCCAGCTCTGCTAACCCCAAGCGCCATAACCACTAGCGCCACACCGGCGGCTTCCACTGCTGTGACCGCAACCGTCCACGCACCGCGGACGACACACAACATTGGGTCCGGCCGTGATGCAAAACGGAGCCCTACGCGGGCCGATGCTGCATCACATCGTAGGTGGCGGGATGTTTCGACGTCTTCGTCGCGAATAGATAAACAAGCCGATTTTCCTCACAGAGTTTAATTCACGCGCAGGGTGCTATGAGCGCAACTTGGACCTGCCTCGTGCCCACCGTTGGCTCGCGCGTCGTTTTTTTTAACGTGCAAATCGCTCTCTTTTTTGATTGTTTAGAGACAAAATAACTTGCGAATTTCGGCTGTTTGTTGTTCGACCTAGCAATGCAACAAAACAGTCGAAACAAGAAAACATTACGCGAGCCACCTCTCCTCTTAATTCGTACGAATTCCTGCGAACATTGCTGAAGCCACCCTTCGATCGCCCGCGGGCTCGGACGCGCGGTATCTCAAGGAGACCCCCGTATGGCGCGATCTCAGAAGTGAGGTGCGCCGCCGTCGGCTTCCAATTTGGTCTCGTCCCGCGATCGATCCCCAATCTGGCAGTCTGTGACGGTTGCCGTCTGGCCCCAGTCTAGTTGAACGACGTGAAGAAAAATGGTCATGAATCTGCTGTAATTGGGCTATGACACGCGGCGAACGTTAAATTCGCGAACGATTCAATCGCTCGCCTTAGCATTGTACTCCCTCGCCACGACCCTAGCCGCGGTTTACGAACATGACACGGCTGGTTGTTGATGTGTCTTTCGCATCCGTTCGTCCCGCGTATTGCAATTACCCCTACAGTACGCAGCCCACCCGACAATGGCAGCGGCGCCAAATTTCGGTGCAACTTCCCGCCTGTTGCAGCAGATCACCAGAGATCCAACTTACGTCGACAAGTTGAGTGGCACACTCGACTCCAAAGGCGGTAGAAACTGGGATGATCGGTTCGCGTTTGGTTTGATTCCGCAGTATGATGCGTTGAACGATCGATACTGTAAGTTTTCTCTACGCCGAAGAATTCCTCGTTCGTCAGTGTCCAAATCCGGACTCGCCTTGAGCCCTTTGCCTCAAAAGAATGCTGCGCCTCGGACGAATAACTGGGTGACCAACGTTGCTGACGACAAAATTGCTTCCAGAAATGGCGATTTTGAATCTCCGAATGTCAACGTCGAGATTGTCTTTCAAAGAGCACGAGGTAGACTCTTCAAACTTTGGGAAGAACGCGGAACGCCGGACAGCGATAGACTTGAGTTCTCACAGCGTCATTTTCAAAAAGTCGCTTCGGCTGAAGTTGTGGCTGACATCAACGAAGAAATTCAACGTTTGCTCGATGAGCGAAATGCAGCGGTCGCGGTCGAAAAATGCATTGAAATTCGGGAAGGTTTCTTATACCTGCTGCAGGAGCTCACCGAGCGGTACGCATCTGCTGCTATTGAAAAGGAACGGGCCCTTCGTGAATTGAACGCGCTTATCGTACCTTTTCGCAACTCGACATTGGATGTAGTTGAGGCCATTCAACGGTGGAGAGATTGCGTGAGTCGCATTCACGCTACAAGACCCATTTACATGTGGAAGGGCGTGTCGTACTTGTCGAAAATCAACACCGACTTGTTTTTCTTCGTACACAGCCGCCTTCGCCTCTTGTTGGACTGCGATGTACAAGGCAATCCACTGCTGGACCCCAGAAAGAACGAAGAGCCCGTGCAGGGCCGCAGATTGCCACCAATCAAGGGCAAGGAACGCGAGTTCAAAGACTTTCCTCGTGAACGAGTAGAAAACTGTGAGCGCCTCCTTGAAGATGAGGCATCGCGACTCCGACAATTCGCGATTGTGGGCGCTGACGACAAGTTGCGCGGCACACGCGAACTAGAGGAAGAGGGGCAAGTTCACGTGGAAGAGCAGGCGTGGCTGCACGCTAGCACCACAAAGCATGACGAAGAGCACGTCGCGGCGCGAAAAATTCAAACTTGTTATCGGCGCTTTGTTGCAACCCGTTATGTGAATGCATTGCTCACCCAGAAAAAGGCAGCCATCCGTATCCAGGCCATCGCGCGCCGCTTTTTGGCTCGGAGATTGTTTCATCTCATTCGCACACGATTTCTAGCCGCACAACGATTGCAAGCATTTCAACGAGGACGATCTACTCGTTCAAAAGTCGAGGCATCCCGGAAAATGGACCACGCCGCCACTCAAATTCAGAAATCCTGGCGTGGTTGCTTGTGCCGGCGGCTGGCAAACGCAATGAAATATGTGAATCGCAGTGCCACCATCATTCAAAGGAACTACCGAGGCCACTTAACGAGGACAGCCTTGCGCAACTTTTTAGGCAACCTCCGACAAACCGCAGCAATTCGAATTCAGGCCATGTGGAAAGGCTTCGCAGTTCGTGGCGCTGCTCGCTTCGATCCCCGGAAAATCGCAGCTACGGTTGCGATACAGAAGTGGATTCGCGGTTGCTTTGGTCGCCAAACTGCGCAATGTAAACGCGCCATCGTGCGTGCAGCGGTCAAACTTCAATGTTTCTGGCGAAGCTGCGTTGCTAAGGAATCTGCCCGGCAAAGGCGTCAAATCCTTCTCGACGACGATTGGGGAAAGTTTTTGCTCATCGCAACGCAGAACGCAACAACGATTCAATCTGTTTGGCGAATGTTTCAAGCACGCCAACACTGTGAAATGCAAAAATGTGCTCTCGCTGCGGCCGAGGAACTGGGTGCGCGAAAATGTTTAGAGGAAACCAGAGTCGCGATAGGGGCCGTCAATCAGACCAACAACAACGCTGCCTTGATTTTGCAGTCGATGCTGCGGGGCCATTTTGCGCGCGCGCAACTGCGCCTTCTGAAATCGTTAAATTCGCAGGTGACAACGATTCAAAAGACATTTCGAGGGTATCAAGGTCGTTTGCGTTCGCTTCAACGCCGCAGTGAGAGTCTCGTCGAGAACGCAAAGAGCTTTGTGTCGCCACTCGACACACCAGTTTCGGTGGTTAGCGAGTCAATTCGAAGCCTCCGAGACGCAGTGGCTCCTTCGTTTCCGCAATTGCCCGACACTGATCCAGTCAACGTTTCTGTCGTTCCGGCAGAGATTTCTGCAAGTTCGGCTGCTGACGTGGCTGAACCAAGCGCCCTGCCCACCGCGGTTGAATCGGCGCCAGACGAAGAAGAAGCCGCCCGCGTCATCACCTCATTCTTTCGAGCATCACAAAAGCGTCCGATTTCGTCGATACCATATGATGATGCAGCATGTCGCGAGCAGGAGCGGACCTTCGCAGCGCAACGAATTACTCAATGGTGGAACAGGGTCCGGGGGCTTGCGCAGCCGTCAGGGTCTTCAAGTGCTGCTGACCTCGTGTATATGCAGCAAGAAAACATGTATGCATGTATGATCATCAGCACATTGCTTCTTCCTGTTTATCGACGGTTCCGTTGTCGCCAAGCGGCGAGGCAACAGCGTCGACAGGAGCAATCGTTGAGTGTTCGTGGTGAAAAGCAAGAACGCCACCACGCGGCTCGAATGATTCAACGGTCGTTTCGGCGTTGGGCGATGAAAACGCGCTGCGGAAGGAACAAGGTGAATCGCTGCCAACGGAGCAAGCGCGACGAACGCACATATGCGGCGGTTATCATGCAACACTGCTTCCGACTTCGCCTGGCAACCCGATCACGTCGTGCAGTACCCTTGCGGACCCTGCGTTCCAAACTTGACGAACGCGCCTTTGCAGCCGAGATGATTCAACGACACTGGCGTCGCGCACTGGCCCACATTCGACATTCAAATCTGCGATCGAAGAATCAATCAAAAGCGATCGGAAACGAACGCAGATTCGCCTGCAACATGATTCTAGAAACTTGGCATGGATACGTTGTGCGGCACCACTTGTGCCACACAAAACGCAGCATTGATTCAGCAACCACAGGAAGCGTGCCGCAGACTGCTTTCGTCGACACGATGAATCACAGTCGTATAGCCGCTTTGGAAGAAGAGATCCGTTCGTTGCGTGAGCGCTTGTCTTCCATTCCCGTGACAAGTCGTGCGGCATTACAATCCGTCGGGACAACCGTGCCCACGTCGGCGCTTCGAGAATCGAAAGAACGCGAAGCGACACGTGATGCTTCGTCCGTCACTTCTGCTCAAGTTACCGCCTCATCAACGCCTGATACGACGAGCCCCAACCAGCGGGCGCCTTCAACGAGGGTTAAGGAGTCCGCGACCAGCGCCAACCAGCCCTCGACGCATGTCGAGCTGCCCGCGTGCCAGCTGACAAGCGTCAGCCAGCCGGCAAGCGCCAACGCGACGCGCTTCGAGCAGCCGGCGAGCCAGCCGGCAATCGCCAACCAGCCCGCGACGCGCTTCGAGCAGCCCGCGACGCACGTCGAGCAGCCCGCGACGCGCGTCGAGCAGCCGGCGAGCCAGCCGGCGAGTGCCAACCAGCCCGCGACGCGCTTCGAGCAGCCCGCGACGCGCGTCGAGCAGCCCACCAGCCGTCCGGCGGCAAGCGCCAGCCAGTCCGCGACGACCACCGACCAGCCTGCGACGCGTGTCGAGCAACCCGCGACGCGCGTCGAGCAGCCGGCGAGCCCGGCGAGTGCCAACCAGCCCGCGACGCGCTTCGAGGAGCCCGCGATACGCGTCGAGCAGCCCACCAGCCATCCGGCGGCAAGCGCCAGCCGGTCCGCGACGACCACCGACCAGCCTGCGACGCATGTCGAGCAGCCGGCGAGCCAGCCGGCGAGCGCCATCCAGCCCGCGACGCGCTTCGAACAGCCAGCGAACCAGCCGGCAAGCGCCAACCAGCCCGCGACGACCACCAACCAGCCTGCGACGCGTGTCGAGCAACCCGCGAGCCAGCCGACAAGCGCCAGCCAACCCGCGACGACCGCCGACCAGCCCGCGACCGTCGAGCAGCCCGCGAGCCAGACGACAATTACCACACCAGCGGCATCAACGGCGAACTTGGGGTCCGCAATGCCGGAACAGGAGATTGCGGCAAGGCGTTTGCAAAATTGGAGTCGAAACCTCCAGGCGAAGCAAGAACTCAGGCGCCGACAACAACAACATCATGATGGTCACAAGTTGCGAGCGGCGGGGGCTGCCACCCCGTCACGTCCACTTGAGCGATTCAACAGTCTTCATACGCAGGAAAGGCCAGCTGTCGTCATCCAGTGCGCATTTCGCTGTTACAACGCACGGTTCATGCGTCGTTGGATGGCCCAAAAACGTCTCGAGCAGCGGGACGCCTTGATGCATGCCGAAGTCTCGTCTTTGCAACGAAGGGCCAGCGTCAAAATTCAAGCGGCTGTGAGACGATTTCTTGCTCGCCGTCACGCAGAGGTGCGGCGTCACGCAGAGGTGGAACGACGTCTCAACAACAACGAACTGTTCGCACGACGGTTTTTTGCGGCGATGGAAATCCAACGGGTCGGGCGAGGTTACAATTCGCGGTTTACGACCGCATGGAAGCGAAGCGACCTTCGCCTTAAATTGTCAAACGTTCCCCTTCTTGTTGTCACGGCGAAAACACACGACAATGCTCAGACTGCCGCCGCGACGGCCGTTCAGTGCGCCTGGAGATGCCACAATGCTCGTTTTGCGCGGCGTCACCGAGCCGCGAAGCGGGCGAGTTTGAGAATGCATCGGTTCATCCTCGTGATGCAGCAAGCGGGACGTGGGTTCTTCGATCGGAAGCGGATCGGTATCTTTCAACATGTCGAAAAGCGGTAGAAACTCCCTGCTCATCGCAACCGGTGTTTTGTGATCCAAGGTAGACAATGTACAAAGAAACGGACCCCATCAATTCTGTGCATGACCTGGGAAAAAAAAGGCCGTTCAATTATCAACGTGCCAAATTTGCATTCAACACAAAGTTCCTCTCACTGTTTCTTCTTACACTTCCTATGCGTAAGCGGGTTATTATTGCCATCACCGTGGCGATGCTGCTGGCGGCGTATCACGTCAAAGAACTCGTGACGCCGTCGTTGTCCAGGGTCGTCGATCGGTATGTGGAGTCGGGTAACCAGCTTGTTCTGCATTACCAAGACCGTGTTCGGGCGGCAACAACGGCGTCGCTGGACAACTTGTTCGAGGAGTTGGATCGCGACGGCGATGGTTCAATCACCAAGGCAGAATTTTATGAAGCGCGGATGCGGCTGTTGGCAGCATTAGCGGCCGTTGATATTCCCAACTTTCCTGAGTTCTCACCGTCCAGCATTGCATCCTGGTTCGGACGAGTCGTGTCGGCACATTTTGCGTTCTTGACTTTGTTGTTCTTATCGAACAATTTGTACTATGTGATTTTTGGATATCGGCATTCGTTCGACGCCAAGGTGGACTACAAGTCCGCCCGATCAACTCCAGTCGGTCTTGACGTCGCTCTCAAGTACGACACACCATGGAACAAACGATCCTGGTACGACAGGCTGAAGACAATCTTTTTCATTTGCACAGGACTCATTGTGACGCGTTTCATCCTTGCGACACTTGGATTCGTTATGGGTGTAGCAGCGTGCAACATGGCGGCCGTTGGGGGTCGAAATCGAAAGCGAAACCCGAAATGGTTTGCCTTCTGGCGGAACGTCTTAGGCGGCTCCGGATGGGTTCTACTGCATGCAATGGGGTTTCACCATGTGCCCATTCTTGGGGTGATTCCCGATGGCAAGATCATCATTGGCAACCATGTCTGTGTCA
>ERZ1292633.6036-Hain-H41-02um-R1-6036-length-10725-cov-15_pt1 | contig 10725 bp, 6 predicted proteins | sample MGYA00564406_ERZ1292633 | MGnify/ENA primary metagenome ERZ1292633 (study PRJEB36523, sample SAMEA6512639) | groundwater metagenome | collected 2019-01-08 | study: AquaDiva: Metagenomics assemblies of 32 groundwater samples
GGTCATCGGGACGAAGGGGCTCTTCAGTTCCCTCTATGCCGACCGGGGCTCGCACTACTGGTACACGGAGGAGGCCGGTGGGAAAGTCGACAAGCTTCGACTGACGCAGGTGCATCGCGCCTTGCAGCAGTTGGGGGTGACGCTCATTCCGGCGTATTCGCCGGAAGCACGGGGCCGCTCGGAGCGGGCCTTCCGCACGCTGCAGGACCGATTGCCCAACGAGCTGGCCCTGGCAGGGATCACGGAGATGGCGGCGGCCAATCGGTACCTGACCGAGCAGTTCCTCCCCCAGCATAATGAGCGGTTTATGGTGCGGGCGACGGAACCGGGTACCGCCTTCATCCCGTGGGTCGGTACGCATCTCGCCGATGTCCTGTGTGTGCAAGACGAGCGGGTCGTGGCCAAGGACAATACGGTGCGGTATCAGGGCACGACCCTGCAGATCCCGCAAGACCCGCACCGGTTTCATTATGTGAAGGTCACGGTGCGGGTCCATGAATATCCGGATGGGATCTTGGCCGTGTTCCACGGTCCCCGGTGCTTAGCGCGCTACGACGCGGATGGCCGGCTGATTGAAAGCGGACGAGCCTACCCAGCCCGTAATGGCCCGACCCACGGATCGAACGTCCCGCCGATCGTCGATCCTAGGGCAACGGTGCGCGAGCAAATGTCGGCGCGCGGCTGAAAGACTCGAAGAGAAGAACCGGACAGATCATGTGCTACATACACCGGACAAGTTAACTTGCTATCTACATTGCTTCTCTACAACATCACGACTGACGATGGCGACAATTTCCTGATGCCGAATCCTCCGGTGGGCGCGAACCAAGTGCTATTCATCGACGGGGGCCCGGCGTCGACACCGGGCAAGAGCCTGCCGGTTATTCCCTACAAAGTGACCATCGTGGCGGGGCAGGCGAATACCTTGAGCTTCGTGCCGCATCTGCACTTTCAGAAAACGACCGGCATGGTCGATATTTCCAATACGGGCGTCGAACGGCTCGTGACCGATCCTGAATTGCCTGGGTTCCAAATGCGCATTCCTGCCGGGGCCCAGATCATCGGCTGGGATGGGCAGCCCAATACCCAGCTGTCCGTGCGGCGTGTCCCCATTGATCGGATTCCCGTGCCGCCACCGCCCGCCGGGCTCTTTGCCACGGCGGCCTATATGGATTACTTCGGCAAGCCGGGCGGCGGCACGCCCAGTGAGCCCATTCCCGTGACCCTGCCCAACGATCTCGATCTGCCGCCCGGTGCGCAGGCGGAACTCTGGTATTTCGATGAAGCGCCGGATGGCTCGCGTCCCAACCAATGGGCCAAGTATGGCACCGGCACCGTGTCAGCTGACGGCAGCCAGATTGTGCCGGACATTGACCCCGCCACGGGCAAACAGTTTGGCCAGCCGCGTTTCTGCTGCGGCATCAATATGGCGGCGATCTTTGAAACGGCACGCCAATTCTGGTTTGGCGGCGGCTGGCGCAGTGCCTTTGGGTTGACCGGGGGCGATCCCGTCGATCTCGCGACGGGCTTGTTGACCGTCACGAAGACGGATCTCGTGCTGCCGGGGCGGCTGCCGGTGACCCTGACCCGCACCTACCAGACGAATGGCACGGCCACCGGCCCCTTTGGGCGCGGGACGACTCAGGCCACGCGGGTCGCGATGCTGGCGGAAGGGAATCAACGGGTCATCCAGATGGGCGACGGCCGGCGGTTGGTGTTGACCCTTCAAAGTGGCGGCGTCTATCGCAATCTCACCGATGCGGCGCTCCAAGGCGCGGTGCTCACCGGAAGCACCCTGCAGTGGAAAGACGGCAGCCGGTGGGTCTTCGGCCAGTCGATTAACCTGCTGACCTCTGCGCTCACCCAGCAGATCGATCGTCACAACAACGCGATCACCAATACCTGGAGCGGCCTCAACATCACTGCCATCACAGGCCCGGACGGGCGGCAGCTCACATTGGATTATGATGGGAGCGGTCGAGTGACCCGCGCGAGCGATCCGATTGGCCGTGCCGTGCTCTATGCCTACGATGGACAAGGCAATCTCGCCACGGTGACCGATCCCGAAGGGGGCACGACACGGTATGCGTACAACAGCACCAACCGCTTGACGACAATCACCGATGCCAAGGGTATTCCCTATCTCCAGAACTTCTATGGTCCCAGTGGTCGCGTGCTGCGCCAGATTCAAGCGGACAGCTCCGAATATCGGTTCCGCTATCAGCTCACCGGGGCCACCAGCAGCGGGGCCGGTTGCACGGTTCTGAATCCGCCGACTGGCACCGTGCTCACGAGCGTCGCCTTGCCCTTCGTCGCTTGCCCCACCGTGGATTCGTGGGAAAATCTCCAAGCAGGCTACACGATTACTGGCGGGACGGTGACGGCCACCACCGTGGTCGATCCGCGCGGGAATGTCACGGTCACACGCTTCAATCCTCGGGGCTATCCCATCAGCACCACCGATGCCCTCGGCCAGACCAGTACCACGCAGCTCACGGCGGCGAATCAAGCGGCGAGTTCTACCGATTCAGTAGGTCGAGTGACCAAATTCGAGTATGATGCACAAGGGAACGTGACCAAGATTACCGATCCGGCGCTTCAGGAGACACGCTTCACGTACAACACCGTCTTCAACCGGGTGAAGACCATCACGGATGCACTCAATCAGGTGACGGAGTTTACCTACGATGCCACCAATGGGAACCTCCTCACGGTCAAGGATCCGCGCAACCAGGTGACGACCATCGCGTATAACACGTTCGGTCAACCGACGAGTGTCCAAGGCCCGATTGCCATCGAACCACCCACGACGTTTGCCTACGATACGAACGGCAACTTGATCACCACCACAGACCCGCTCGGCAACGCGACGCAACGGGTGTACGATGCCGTGAGCCGCTTGACGGCCTTGACCGATCCCCGTGGCTTGCAGACGCAGTTTCGCTACGATGGCCTGAACCGCGTGACGGAGATCGCCGACGCGCGCCAAGGCATCACCCGATTCTCGTATGATCCGAATGGGAATTTGCTCTCTGTGACAGACGCTAAAAATCAAGCGACTAGCTACACCTATGATTCAATGGACCGATTGAGCACGCGGCGCGATGCTCTGAATCGACCGGAGAGTTATGTTTACGACCTGGCTGGAAATCTCAGTCAGTTCACCGACCGCAAGAACCAGCAGACGACGTTTCTGTACGATGCGTTGAATCGCCGCACGACGGCGACCTATCCCGACAGCGCCACCAGTTTTGTCTACGATTCGGTGGGAAGGTTGACGAAGGCGTTGGATACCGCTTTCGGGGCCGGGACCATCGACTTCGCCTATGATACCCTCGACCGACTCATTCAAGAAGTCACGGGCCAAGGGAGCGTGAGCTATCAATATGATGTCCTCGGTCGTCGGACGAACATGGTCGCGAATGGCCAGCAACCGACGAGCTATCAATATGACGCCGCGTCGCGTCTCACCCAGGTTGCACAAGGCAGTCTTGCGGTTGGATTGGGTTACGACAATGCGAACAGAAGAACCAGTCTGACCTATCCGAATGGGACGAGTACATCGTATGGCTATGATGTGGCCTCCCGCCTGACTGGGATCACGCACACAGGCCCGACAGGAATTATTGAGGCCTTGACCTATCAATACGACGCGGCGGGCAATCGGACATCGCTCACACGCAACAACGGCACCGCTTCATTGTTGCCAACAGCTGTTGCGAGTGCGAGTTACGACGCGGTCAACGAGCAAACGGCGTTCGCAGGGGCCACGCTGCAATATGATGCAAACGGCAACCTCACCAACGATGGTGTGAACACATATCAGTGGGATGCGCGAAACCGATTAACCGGGATCAGTGGTGGTGTAACAGGAAGTTTTAACTACATGATGGGAAGGAGAGTCGCTAAAACGGTTGCTGGGGTTATAACGCAATACCTCTACGATGGAATTGATGCAATCGCTGAAATTAGTGGTGGGGCTGTCGGTGCCAACTATCTGCGTTCGTTGAGTTTCGATGAACCGTTTATCCGACAGACAGCCACCGGTAACGAGCACTATCATGCCGACGCACTGGGAAGTAGCCTCGCACTGAGCAATGCGCAGGGCGGGTCGTCGACATCCTATAGTTACGAGCCATTTGGTCGAGCGACGATCGCAGGAAGCTCGTCGAATCCCTTCGGGTTTACAAATCGTGAGGATGATGGGACTGGTGTGTACTATTATCGGGCGCGCTATTACAGCTCAAAATTCCAGCGATTTCTGGGTGAGGATCCCTTAGGTCTTGGCGGAGGTGACATAAACCTCTATGCATATGTGAGGAATGCCCCAACACTGTTCACAGATCCTCAAGGGCTGTATTTGGGCCCCTGGCACTATGCAATGAGTTTCTATGCTGCATGGGCTGAGGGATGTACGCTGAAAGCAAGTCATACAATAGCATCAGCGGACGTAGCGACAGATACAGATGTTGACACCTATGCCTTTAACCCAAACCTCGCGTATATTCATGGCCAGACGCCTCCAGGCATGTCCACCGTGGAAGCTATCCTTGCAGCTAATCAATTCGTCATAGATCAGTTAAAAACAGATACTCTCAAAGGCCTTGGTCGTGCACTCCATGCGACTGAAGATCCCCAGGCGGGAGGTCATTTGTGGACACCATATTCTGGCAATCCCTCTTCATGGTGGCAATATGTAACACAAGCGCCCTATTGGGCCGAGCATTTGTTTTACGATATATATCCTAGTGGAATAGGGGAGTCTATTGCTCGTGATCGTGCGGTAATCAAGCGCTACAAGGATCTTTCGAATCGAAAGCCACAAGGGTGCCAATAATGTTAGTGCTCGCTGCATTACTCCTCGCCGCCGGTGCTCCTTTGGTAAGCTTCGACGCGACAGAGTTGCATTATTTTGATCCACAAGGCTCTGACCGTACGTCGCTGAGCTATCTTTCTCACGGCTCTGGTTCGATCCCATTAGAGCTAGGTGAAAAGTTGCTGACCAAGGAAACTCATGTTCTAGGCGCAGATTCCCTGATTGCGGTGGTGAACCAGGAATATGATAGTGCTCGAGATCAAATTCGTTCCCTTGTATCAAAAAAGTATGGCATTGCGGAGGAACACGATACAGCAAGAGGAGCAATCCCGAAACCGAAGGAAGAACAGCCTCCCTATCCAGGCGTCATGTATCCTTATTGGCCACCGTTGGGAACAGGCCTTGCTGTTTTCGACGACATCGCGAAAGCGACCAAGATGCCAAGGGAATATGAGGTTACGAGTCAACCTTACAATCGTATAGAAGAACTAGAAGGGTACTCTGTCCTGCGCATTCGTATTACTGATGGCGAAGGGCTTTTCGGAAAGAAAGTTGCAGTTTTACAAATCAGGCGGCATGACTATTCAAAGGAGCGAGCACGTTTCCACCACGTACTTCCCATTCCACTGCCCTATAAGGAATACAGGGTGTTCACGATTGTGACTAATACGGAGGTAGATTTAGTTGAAAGTCTTAAGCCGCGCGACTCAGGTGTGGTTATCCGCTATTGGGTGCCCAGCAACAGAATAGGGGAACAATCTTATCGTGAGGACTTTTTGGCTGGCATGGCGAAGGTCGTAAGTCAATTCTAAGTTTGCAATCCAGAAATACATCTCCCGCGGATAGTTTGCTGTTCCACATCTGCTGCTTGACTGTCCCGTCCGCCTGTCCGGTAGAGCCGTTCGGCTTGACTCGCCACGACGTTTCACGCTGACCGAGCCGATTCCCTTGCAGTGACCGGAACTATTTCCTCATCCCTTCTCGATTTCTTCTGCTGTCCGACCTCTTTTGATCCTGCACCCGTCTTCTCTAGCCGATTTCTGGCGCACCTCGCTGGACAATTGTCCCCCGATTCTGTTTTTACCCCTCACCCGTTACTGCTTACCCCTGACCCATCAGCCTAGCCTGGCTTCGCCGCAAACACATCGATCCCGGCCCAGACTTCTGCCGGTGTCCGCCCCTGTAAGTGATCGTGTGGGCGATCGTGGTTATACCAGGTCCGAATGCTTGTCAGCTTGGATTTAAGATCTCTGTCGCCTGTCAGCACGTCTTGCCGCAGTTCCCGCTTGACCGTGCCGATGAATCGCTCCACACGCCCATTCTGCCAGGGACAGCCTGGCTGGATGCGTTGCTGCCGGATGCCCAACAGCCACAGGCCGACACGAAACAAGCGGGAGACCAAGACCGCTTCATTGTCCGTGCGTAAGAATTGCGGTCGGCCATACTGTTTCACTGCCTGAATCAGTTCCTGCAACAACGTCCAGGATGATTTGTTCGACAGCCGCTGCAGCCTCAGGCAGGCCCGGCTCGCATGATCGAGGATGGCCAATGCAACATGCGGCTGGCCCTCGGTATCCGTCTTCACCAGCAGATCGCAGCCCCAGATCCGATTGCGAGGCATTGGGCGGGGAATTCGATGCTTCAGCTTCCGTCGAGCCTGGAGAATCTGATACTGGTGTCGTCGAACCGTGTCCGCGACGTAGGTCTTACTCACCGTCATCTGCCTCCGGGATTGCCACCGTCGATTGAAGTGATGGGCAATCATCCGACAGCCCGCCTGCGGCAGGAGCGCTTTGAGGCGAATCACTTCCTGCTGGACCCACTTGGGTTTGGGCTGGATCGGATGCGATCGCGGCGACGCGCTGACCGCAGTGAGGGCGACGGAGCATCGTCTCCGTGCCCACGGGTGTCTGCTCATGATCCACTGCCAGAGCCTCAGCGCGAGGCCTCTCATCCACGTCCACCCTGTTCCCATGTTCTCCCCCTCGTCCAACGGCTGCACTGGTCAATGCCACGGTTCTACCCTGTTGGTGCATGGACGACCATCCCGTCATGTGGGGGGACACGGTGGGGGGAGCCGAAAGAGGGGAGGGCGACGCGATCCCCCGAGAACGTGCAGACCAGAGACAGCAGGGCAGGGTGCAGGCTGTGATCCTGGGTACCGATTACGAAGCCGGATCGCAGACGAATGTCTTGAATTGTGACACGGAGAGGATGGTGGTCGTCACGAGCTTGCGGGCTTGGGCAAAATCCCGATCCCCAGTGACGAGCCAATCAGCGTGGGCGGCGAGCGCACAGGCAAGGAACTTGGCGTCCGTGGGGTCCGGCGGGTAGAGCGGGACGATGGGTACTTCCACCAACACCGTCACGGTCTCCAGGAATGTAATCCACTGGTGGAGTAACTCCGGTGACAGTCCGAACTTGGCACGGGCGAGCACCGTCTTATACTCGACCAAAATCTCTGCCGAGACCACCCATTCCCAGTCGGGGCGTGCGACCACGGCACGAAGGACGGTTTCGGGGTCTCTGTTTTTCAGGGCGGCCGACACCACGACGTTGGTGTCGATGACGACTTTCATCGGGCTCGGACGGCCGCCACCTCGGCGGCAATGTCGGCGTCCGTGAGCGTGCGTGCCTGCGGGAGCGCTTGCGTGGTTTTCAAGAGCGTGTGCAGGGACTCCAAGTGGGCAGCGGGTGAGGATTCCGTGGCAATCATCACCACTTCCACACAGTCTCCGGGTTCAAACGGCAGGTTCGAGAGCGTGACCTGCTTCGGATCATCGATGGTCAGATATTTACGATAGGCTCGCATGGCAGACTCCTTGTAGCGGCCGCGTAATTATGCTCGCGTCATGTTCCGAGTGCAAGCGCCTCGCCGATCTGTGTAGATAGCACATCATCTGTCCGGTTTAGGGTGCGCCCTCAAGGCGGGCCACCATGACACAGGCACGGATGCTACAGGAGGCCTCCTGCCCTCACGGGCCGGCAGCACATCGCCAGGAGCCTACGTAGTTTTGCTCTCCCCAAATGTGCTAGCACACTTGGCGGGGTTGCGGTGCAGTGTGTGGTCGGGCATGCTGCGCTCCGTGAAACAGATAAAGAACGTTATTGGTCTCTTTGGTTTGTTTGGTTTCTTTGGTTGAACGACACTACGCAGATGTTCAGGCTGAAAGCTGAAGTTGGATCCTACAACCTTGAGTTCAAGCAGAGATGAATCCTCGTTGCGCAAGAAGCCCAACCCCTAAAAACCTTCAGCCTATCTACCTGATTGGGCTCTGTCTCGGGCTGTCTCTCCTGCTCTCCTCATGTTCGTCCCCGCTCGTGCGCACGGGCGATCGCGCGGCGGCTGAGGGTCACTGGGATCAGGCGGTTGCCTCGTACCGCGAGGCACTGAAAAAGGATCCCTTCAATCCGCGCATCCAAGCCAGTCTGGATGACGCGAGAGCCCGTGCCGGGGCATGGCACTTTGCGACAGGGCAGCAGGCGCTGGACGACCATCGGTTGGGCGAAGCCTTACGCGAGTTCAAACAGGCCCTGGCCTTCGATCCCTCCAAACAGGCGCATCATGAAGGGATGGCCGAAGCCTTGCGGTTGAAAGAGGCGCGCGATCACCTGGAGGCCGCCGGCAAGCTCAACGGCCTTGGCCGGCCGGAGGAAGCCTTGGTGGCCTATGAGCAGGCGGTGGAACTCGATCCAAGCTTGACGCAGGCGTTGGACGCCATCACCCAGCTCACGAAACATCTCCGCGCCGACAAGTCGCTGACCGGCTCGTCGCAGCCGATCACGCTCCGCTTTCAGAATGCCAAGCTGAAAGAAGTGTTCGAGATTCTGGCGCGGACCGCCGGGGTCAATGTGATTTTCGACAAGGAGGTTCGCGACGATCCCATCACGATCTTTGTGAAAGACCTGCCGTTCGACGAGGCGCTGAACCTCATCCTGTCTACCAACAATCTGCTGACGCAGCGGATCGGGGCGGACACGCTGCTTGTGATGCCGAATACGAAGCAGAAGCAGGCGCAGTATCAGGACCTCTTGCTGCGCACCTTCTATTTGGCCAATGCCAAGGCGAAAGACGCCGTGAATCTCATCCGTACGATGCTGGACAGCAAGAAGATCTATGTGGACGAAAAGATCAATGCCATCGTGGTGCGGGACGAGCCGGCCAAGCTGCAACTGGCCGAACGGATGTTGTTCGCCATCGATCGGCGCGAGCCGGAAATCGAATTGGATTTGGAAGTGCTGGAGGTCAATCGCACCAAGAGCCTGAAGTATGGATTGAATTTTGCCAAGCAGGCTGGGCTGGGCTTGATTCCTGGCGGAGGGAGCGGCGGCATTTCCACCTCGCCGACGCAGTTTACCTTTCAGCAGCTGACCTCGATCGGCCCGGGGAGTTACCTGTTTCGCTTGCCGGCGAGCGTCTTGATCGATTTTTTCAAGCAAGATTCCGATGCCAAGACGCTGGCCTCCCCCAAGCTGCGCGTGATCAATAACAAATCGGCCTCGATCAATATCGGCGACAAGCAACCGATTCTCTTATCGACGACGAACGTCCTGCCGGGCCAGGCTGCGACCGGGGCGATTCCGACGACTTCGACGGTGACGTCGATCGAGTTCAAGGACACCGGCGTGAAGCTGACCGTCGAGCCCTCGATCAATCTGTTGGACGAAGTCACGATGAAGCTCAAGATCGAGGTGACCCGGCTCGGCGATCAGGTCATCCTCCAGGCGAGCCCGGAAATTAGACAGTTCAAGTTCGGCACCCGTTCGGCGGAGACGACGTTGAGCATGAAAGACGATGAGACGGTCGTGCTGGCCGGCTTGATTCAGAATGAAGAACGGAAGTCTCGCTCGTCCATTCCGTTGTTAGGCGATATCCCGATCATCGGGCAGTTGTTTACCTCAACCACGGAAGATGTGGTGCAAACGGAAGTCGTCTTGACGTTGACGCCGCGAGTGGTGCGCTCCATGGGTTCACCCCCCGTGGCCACGCAGGCCATGTGGTCCGGGACGGAAAATGCCTATGCGACCACGCAGCTCTTTCCCCCTCGTGCTATGAACGTATCGCAGCAGGTGTCGCCGGCCGCTGCCGCGGCCTTGCCTACATCGGGAACCGAAGCCAAGCCGAATTCCAGAGGGGACAGCACTCATCCGGCTAACGCGCCGATCGCATCGCCAGCCGTGACGGTTCCTCCTGTATCGGCCAGTGGAACGAGCGCTTCAGCAACGAAAGCGAATCCTGAACTCGGTGGTCAGGCGAAGGCTGAATCGATTGCGCGCCTGCCGTCGCCCGTGACGATGCGCCCTGTCGATCTGGCTGCCACAGCTGGGCAAGATTTTCGTCTGGATGTGCTTGCTGTGCAAGGCCAGGCCATGACGGAGGCGACGGCGACGGTGTCGTACGATCCGAAGCTGATCGAGTTTCGCCGGGTCGGGCCTGGCGCTGCCGCCATTTCTGCCAGGGCGACGGATGGGCAGGTGCAGTTGACGATCCGTCGGCAGGGCGGTGCGGATCAGGGAGAAGCGGTGTTGGCGATGTTGTTTTTCCAGGCTAAAGTCAAAGGGGATGCGACGGTGACGTTGCAAGCCACTGTCGGGGGTGTGACGGCGCCGGCTGGACCGGTCGCTCAGGAGCAGGCGGTGGTGCATGTACAGTGACCTGTGCAAGAGACGCTCGGTCGGTCGAGGCGAGGGAGGCTATACGCTGCTCGAACTGATGATCGTCGTCACGATTGTCGCAATTCTGGCGACGCTCGCTGAACCGATGTGGCAAGAGTCGGTGACAAAGGCGCGGGAAGCCAGTCTGAAGCAAACCTTGTTCACCGTGCGTGACGTGCTCGACCAGTATCGCGCCGATCATGGGAAATATCCGCAGGCGCTGGCAGAGGTGGTGTCTGCCGGGTATCTGCGAC
>ERZ1292633.6037-Hain-H41-02um-R1-6037-length-10724-cov-23_pt1 | contig 10724 bp, 9 predicted proteins | sample MGYA00564406_ERZ1292633 | MGnify/ENA primary metagenome ERZ1292633 (study PRJEB36523, sample SAMEA6512639) | groundwater metagenome | collected 2019-01-08 | study: AquaDiva: Metagenomics assemblies of 32 groundwater samples
TGATACTCTAGATTTGAGATGAATCTTGCCAATAAGTCAAATTTGTTTGAAATATGCTCTTATTTTTTCAATTTTGCAATTATCTGTTCAACTCGTTTTATCCTATAATCATCGCCTGTTTTGTCCTTTAATAATTTAATAAACATTCGATATGCTTCAACCGCTTCTTCATTGCGGTCGAGAGAGCGAAGGGCGTTGCCCAAGCCGTTGTAGGGGTAGGCTATCTTCGGATCAACCTCAATTGCTTGCCTGTATGCTTCAACCGCTTCTTCGTGGTAGCCGAAACGGCAAAGGGTGGCGCCGGTATTATTTAATATCTGAATTTTTTGCCCATATTCCGGCCCAAAGACGGTTACATACTGGCGTTGACCTTCTTTGACCCAACTCAATTTCTCGCGATACTTTGGACTGTCAATATCAAACATTAGACCTTCGGAGCGCGGTTTCTGACTAAAGGCTACAATATCGGCTACAGTCAAAGGTTTGTCATCTTTTCTTCGACCCTCGATCTCTTCATCAGTTAAATCTTCATTGAATGAAGCGTGGCGCATATCGCGCCACTCAACTTGCCCATCGCTGGTGACGAGGAAAAGTATAGAATGTTCCGGTACATCGCCGACTAAATAATTGAGACTTGCTTCTTTCATCAACGCGCCTCCGAGCATTGATGCGCCGACGCAGTTGATATATTGGTTGGCGACCATCTCTGATGGGTTATTTGCGTCTAATTTATAGGGGAGATCTGAAACAGCCTGTTGGATTATATCGGCAATTTCGCGCTCTTTCTTGCTTATACTTGCCTTGTCTCCTCCCTCTCGAATCGCCTCTAAATCAGTTTTAAGTTGCGAGATATTCAACGCCTCAACAAGACTTTCCTGCTCGAACCGCAAGTTCAAACCCGATGCTTCAAAAAAATCATTTATGCTGTGTTTCCAGCCACGCTCCCTCATTTCGCTTGTTAATTTTTCTAACCCGCGTCGGAAAATGGCCGTATCAAGCTCTCGCTTCGGGGTTTCAATTTGTTTCGCAAGCGCCCTGTCAATTTTTCTCAAAAAAGCGTTGTGAATAGGAGTGTCACTTTGCCATGGTTTTAGCTCGATCGGATTTTCTTGTAGTTCTTTATTAGCGCTTTTACTTTCAAGCGCGAAGGCTTTTTCGGCTACCCTGAAAAATTGTGATAAAGTTTCTTGCCGTTGCGCTTCAAGCGACTCGTCTTTTTTTGCTTGGTTGTCCGCAGGTAATGTTGCAACTCTTTGCATTCGTGACTCATATAAAGTGTCTCCGGCCAAAAAATGATCTATCACCTCGGTCTCTTCTGGTGTGAGATTGTGTGAAGCGATATCATCAATGCGCGATATTTCTTGGCTTTCACCTTCAGTAAGCGACCGTCCGTACTGATGAAGCTCCAACGCCAGCGCTTCGGCCATTTCCTTTTCGCCAATTCCACCAAGGCGTTTGGCTATATATACTCCAGCGTTCTCAAAAGTTTTCCCAAGCGCAAGCAATTTTTCTTTCGCTTCAGAAGATCTCTTTGGTTTTGCGGTAAAGGTGTCTTTATCTATAACTTCCATCACTCCAACCATCTCCCAAAGCTGTAAGTTCTTTGGGATAAACAATGTTTGTTTGCCGTCAGGTCTTTTTTTCAAAATTCCTTCTTTCTTTAGACTATCCCATTGTTCTCTGGTTACAATTTGTGGTTGAATTGAGTCGTTAATCTCGCACCACTTAGTGAAAAAAGCCTGTACCGCCTTACTTTCAAAAGGTTTTTGCTCAATAGTCGGTCGTATTTCAAATGTAGGTTGTTTTTCGAAATGGTTCACAATCATTATTCTACCAATTTTTTTGCAGGATCGGCGGGCGGTTCATTTTTTGTGGCAACACCCCCTTCTTCTGCCCCAGCTACTTGTACGCCGCCGATACTGCGAATGTCGATTTTCCAGCCGGTAAGGCGCGCGGCGAGACGCACGTTTTGGCCACCACGACCTATGGCGAGCGACTGTTGATCCTCGGCGACTTGTACGACTGCTCGATTTTCGTCTTCAAAAAGCTCAACCCCCAGCACTTGTGCCGGTTTCAGCGCCTCCTTTACATATTCTCCATTGTTGTCTGACCATTCTATTACATCGATCTTCTCGCCTCCGAGCTCGGAAGTAACGATCGCGACGCGGACACCGCGCTGACCTACGAGCGCGCCCACAGGATCCACGTGCTCATCTATTGATTTGACGGCGATCTTGGCACGGCTTCCTGGCTCGCGCACTATGCCTTTTACTTCGACGATACCGTTCGCCATCTCCGGAACCTCGGTTTCAAAAAGTTTCGTGAGAAAACGCGGATGCGAGCGGGAAAGGCGGATGAAAGTGCCTCGGACGCCTTCGTCGACACGTAAAAGCAACGCGCGTACGCGCTCGCCCTGGCGGTAACGTTCACCCGGTATTTGTTCGTCATAAGGCAAGATGGCAGTTGCGCGACCGAGATCAATAAACAGATTTCCGCGTTCGAAACGCTGAACATGGCCCGTAACAATTTCGCCCTCGCGCTCGCCGTATTCTGATATTATGGAAGCGCGTTCCGCTTCGCGCACTTTTTGCATGATGACCTGCTTGGCGGCCTGAGCCGCGATGCGACCAAACTCTTCACGCGTCTCGAGCGGAAAAGAGATTTCTTCGTCAAGTTGCGCATCTTTTTTTATAAGGCGAGCATCTTCTATCATTATGTGCTGTTCCGGATTGAATCGCGAACGGTGGTCTTCTCCTGCCTCGGGCGCGGTCGAAGAGCTACCGCCATCTTCACCTTCAGTGCGAACAAGTGATTTGTCGACTACTATCTTCGCCTGGCGGAACTCCATATCGCCAGTCTCCGGATTGAAAGTGGCCCGGATTATTTGCCCGCGTTTTCCGTACTCACGGCGATATGCGGCCGCCAGCGCCGTTGACAGCGCTTCGGTCACGCTTTCGCGCGAGATACCACGCTCTTGTTGTAACTCCTCCAGCGCGCTGTTAAGGGACTTTAGATCAAATAATGCCATGATGATATTGTTAGCGGGTCTCCGACCTGCTTTTGGTTAATCTTTTAAAAAAATCGTCCGCCCAAGGCGGAACTAATACAGACAATATAATCAAATGGTTTTAAAAGTCAATCTTGCTATAAGCTTTAGAACGTGATATTGTCTCAAAATGCTTACAAAGCGCAAGAAGCTAAATGAAGTAAAAAAAGGTCAGCGGCACGAGACGGACACCGGTTCTCCCGAGGTTCAGGTCGCTATATTGACGCGCCGAATAGCGGAACTTTCCGTACATTTGGATAAAAATCGTACAGATAAGCATTCAAGACGCGGACTTTTGGGGTTAGTTGCCGACCGCCGCAAGCACTTGAAGTATCTTGAGGGTACGAATAAGCGTGCATACGGTACGCTTGTCAGAAAACTTGGACTCAAAAAATAAACAAACATCTTTGTGTTCGTTGGGTATATAATGCGAGCATATTTTTTATTATTGTAATTAATCTGTAATTTAATATGGCTATCATAAAACATCCTGGACAGCGTGTTGGCGTATTTATCGACACGCAGAACATGTATCACAGCGCGAAGAACATCTATCACGCACGCGTCAATTTCGGCAATGTCTTGAAAGATGCCGTAGCAGACCGGCGCCTTATTCGCGCGCGTGCCTATATGGTGACAACGGAATCCGGCGAGGAAAATGCGTTTTTGGATGCGTTGACCAAGATTGGTATCGAACCCAAGACGAAAGATTTGCAGATATTTTATGGCGGTGCCAAAAAAGCCGACTGGGATGTCGGCATGGCGGTAGACGCGATAGTTGCATCGTCCAAGCTGGATACCGTAATTCTTTTCACCGGCGATGGCGATTTTATACCATTGGTCGAATATCTAAAGATCAATGCGGGGTGTCAAGTCGAGGTTGTTTCCTTCGGACGTTCCACTTCAGGACGACTAAAAGAAGTGGCCGATCATTTTCTTGATCTCGATCAAGACCCTCGGCGCTATCTGATGAACTATCGTCCCATGCGTCGTTCCAATGCGCGTGGAAATGCACCCGAACCTGTTGTAGAGACTGAAGAAAAAGAGTGAGAGCGGAGAGGGTGAAATTGAACGAGAGTTAGACATCGTCTAACTTTTGCGTATTTCGCGTCTGGAGGAAATGTATGAGAAGAATATGAAGAAAAGTCCGATAAATCCGGTGAGAGGTTCCGGTACATGGACGAATATGCTTCCAAACATGGCAAGTGCAAGACCAAATATCGCCCAGTGAGCTCCGTGTTCGAGATAGGGGAGTGTCTCCAGCATCTTTGTGCGCACTAGATATATTGTAAACGCACGCACAAACAAGGCGCCGATCCCAAGGCCGGCTATGATCATTAGCAGATTCGATGTTATTGCAAAAGCTCCAATGACTCCATCGAGCGAAAACGCCGCATCGAGCACCTCGAGATACACAAAGAATGCAACACTGCTTTTCGCAATATTAGCTCCGGCTTGCAACTCAAACGCTTGTGCGATGCCTTCTACCGCGATAAAGAGGATAACTCCTATCAGGCCTGCGATCAGGATCTTTGCCGCTTCATGAGGGACTATGAGCGCCGAAGCGAGAAGTATTGAGAGCGTCAGTGCGATTTCAATTGCCTCTATACCGCCCCAACGCGAGAGATGTTTTTCTACTACAACAATCCAGTGTACGATTTTTCTGTCGTTGAAAAAATATTTGAGTGAGACGAGTATTAAAAACGCCCCGCCAAATGAGGCAATCGCTACACGCGCCTCATCAAGATGGCGTCCGTACTGGACAGGATCGAAGATGGCGAGATTTGTAACGACAAGCGGCGAGAGCGCTGCGGCTGCCGAAACAATAAAAATAGGCAATACGAAACGAGTACCAAAAACTGCCACTGGTATTCCCCATACAAGGAATCTTCGCTGCCACAATGCATCCATTCTTTTAAGGACTTTGGCGTTTACGATCGCGTTGTCGAAGGAGAGCGTGGTCTCGAGAACAGTCAAAAGGGCAACGGTAAAAAGACCCACCAGCCCGCCCCATAGAAACGCCGCAATAAACGCGACGACTGAAATGATTGCCGGAAAGATGAACATTCCCATATAGATATGCTCGGCATGGTAACACAGTGGCGCGATGAGCGAATTATATGAGTGATAGCAACAGTTCCGAATAATTATCTTTATTCACCACGTGTGTCTTCGCGTGCGGGTACAACTCGCTGAAAATGCGGACGTTTTTGGATGCATGCGAAGAGAATTTGCATTCATACGCGGTGATCGCATCACCCGACTGCCGGATGATATCGATCTCTTTTTGCGCAGTGGTTCGCCAGAAGTAGTACGCATCGTCCGCGTCGGCAAGGACACTTCGTTTAGCAAGCTCCATGAAGATGAAATTTTCCCACAATGCGCCGATGTCATTGCGGCTAGCGAGCGGGTTGAATTGCCCGATTACCGCATTGCGGACACCCGTGTCATAGAAATAGAATTTGACTCGTTTCGCGATCTCATTGCGTTTATTGGTGCTATATGCGCGAACTTTCTTGATCACGAATGATTTTTCGAGCACGTCGACGTATCGCTGTACCGTTTTCACGTCCGTCTTGACCGTTCGAGCGATCTCATTGAACGACACTTCATTGCCCACCTGAAATGCAAGACACCGCGTGATGTCGATCAGAAGCTCGGGAGATCGCAGACGATCAAGCGCGAGGATGTCTTTGAACAGATATGAAGCGACGAGCTCTCTGAGAATGCGCTCTTTTTCGGGGTGCGTATCGACTGTTAGTACTTCTGGATATGAGCCATACACGAGAAAATCCTCAAGATGCTGCTTTTTCTCAAACGAATTGCCGAATACCTCCGTTTGCGCGATAGGCAACAAGGTAAGCGTGTAATGTCTGCCTGTGAGCGGTTCTCCGATGTGTTGCGAGAGATCGAACGATGATGATCCTGTCAAAATAATCGTCTTGTTGGGGAATTCGTCAATCATGATCTTTGCCGCAAGTCCGATATGGGGTATCTGTTGCGCCTCGTCTATCACGATCACGTCGTACGGACGCGCATAGTCCAAGATGTCTTTCCGCTGTTCGCTCCCCAACAATCGCCGCAAGGCGATATCGTCGCCCACGTCGTACTTGATGCTCTTCTCCTTGGGGAGAGAGGCTAGGTATGCTTTGACGAGCGTTGTTTTGCCCACACGCCGGGGACCATAAATGACAAGTACCCGTTTGGGGGAGAGTGATTGGGTGATATCTTGGCTTCGATTGAAAAGCATATGTTCATGGTATAAGAAGCCACAAAGAATGTCAAATTTATGGTGTGGATAACCACGAATCATCGTGGAGCCTTTTGTCTCTGTTTCAAAAAGAAATCCGCCGGCCTTTTGAGGGGTCGGCGGCACTACGTGTGTTTCTCGCGCGAGTCAACCCACATCGCTAGAGTTTACGATAGCGTTCATTACTTTGAATAACCTTCGTCATGATACTAGAGTGTGAGTGGGAGGAGTTTCGTTATTCACAGATCCGCGCACTCGCGCCGCCCATAGGGTGGCGCGATGCTATCATTCACTGGATGGACGACACGCAGCCCGAGCTACAGGGGCTCCCGCAATACATGCGCGATCCGATGAAGCCTCGCCACACATTGAGGATCTTCTTTATTGTTGCTGCGATCTTTCTGCTTGGCGGCAGTGCATGGGGGCTTGTCCGTTTTTCGGCAATTTTTGAAGACATTCGCTCGGAGGAAGATATGGCGGCTACGCTGGCGCGGGAGCGCACGCGATTTGCCGGAGCATTTTCCGGGCTCGGTATTACGTCTGACACTGTCGCGAGCGGATTTTGGTATACCTATGTCGATGCCGACGGCAATGAGCACGTGCTGTATTTCGACCCGACCGCAGCTGCGCGGCAGGACATCTCTGATACCGAACTGCAACAGCTGACAGAAGTACTTTCCAAGTCGCGCATCACCAATCGATCGAACATGCGTATTGTGCCTGAAACCGAGCTGCCGTCCGATTTGCAATTTCATAATTCTATATACTCGTTCGGCTCGCGCGGCGTAACGACGCTCGACATGAAGCACATACTGGTGAACAAAGTAGAGAGCGGCGCTGCTACGTCGGAAGAGTTGTTCCAGTTGAGCTATTTATATGAACTGGAAGGAAACTACGCCGCGCGCGACCGCCTGAACCGTGAAAATTGCGCGCGATACAAGGCGCGGTGTGAAGGCGGAGTGACAATAAAAATCGCTGGTCGCGTTGTTGATAATCGTGGATCCCCTGTCGCGGGTGCGCGGGTAGAGGTTGTGAGCAGACCCGAGGTGTCGCCGGTGCTCACCAGTGCGGATGGGCTCTATACGCTTTCAACCAGCATCAGGAAAATGGAAAAACTTAGATTCCGCGCCTTGAAGCGGAATTATTCGGACGGCTACGCCGATGCGATCCTTATCACCGACGGCGTGAAGGCGCTCTCGGTGGACGACATCACGCTCGAGAGCCCTATCAACATCGTCACCGTTGATTTTGCGAAACAAACGGTCACCGGCATGGGGAACCACTTCACGCCGGATGGGAGCGTCATCATTACGACGGCGCAGAGCACGTATGAAATACCGACGGGGGCCGTGGTGACTAAGGACGGGAAACCGTACACGGGACCCATTGACGTGTATCTCTACGAATTCACGAAAGGGAATCCGCCGGAAAGTCTCATGAACGTGGACACGTTCGATCAGGTCATGGGATATGCGGGCGATCTCATGAAAACCTTCGGCATGCCATACATTCAGTTCTTCACGCAGGATGGCGTCGAGCTCGATGTCCTGAAGAGCAATCCGATGGTGCTCATCTACGCAATAGCCGACATGGGTGCGCTTCGTGCCAATACCGATCAGATTTACGAACCTTTGACTGATGCAGACATGCAGCTCCTCGTAAGCGCATCGATTGGCCAGCCGTACCGCATCGACCGTGAATTTCTTATCCGCAACCGTCTCTTGCGCTTCCCTGCCTTCTGGGTGTTTGATAGGAAGCGAGGCGTGTGGGATAACGTCGGTGTGAGCGTGCTCGATACGCAAGGCACGATCCGAAGCATCTTTTACACCGTGCGCGATGACTAATTATCAGCTCTTATCAATTATCACTTTATAAGTTTCTTTTCATATCATTATGGATACCAAAACGCCAATGGGAGGAAGCACTCCGGTGCCTCACACAGATCGCCACCAGCTCTACGTTGTGTGGGGAGCGGTTATCATTGCGCTCGCGACTATCGCGGCGTCATTCTTCGTCATACAGAACGTGCGCGCAAACGCGGATTATATCTGCACGCACATCATCGAGGAGAACGGCAATTGCGGGAATGGCAGTTGGGACCCGTGGGCGGTTGTTTCCTCATCGAACGGCACGGCATCCTGCGCCGTGACGAAGCTTGAGAAGCGCACCTACACAGGTACGCGCACCACGCGGCGTATTCTCCAGTACCTTAATCTACGCACGGCGTGTGACTCCGGCTACACGCAAACGAGCGGCGGCGACGGCGGAGGCGCAAGTGGATTCCATGGCGGAACGATCGTCACCGAATCGACCGCGTGTCAGATCGAAGAAACTCGCACGACGCGGAATCCGGGGGCTGGACCCGAATGCACCGCGACGCCGACAGTGACATCCTTGCAATCGGATGGACTCAATGGGCAAACGACTGCTGTTTCGGCGAAGGGACAGCTGGACCAGTTCCGAATTAGTATGATCGCCGCGAATATCTACGCGAAGCCATCGATCGTCAGGTCTGGCGACACAACCCTTGTGAAATGGCAGAGTCGAGAGATAACCGCGTGTACGGTGAAAGGCACGAATGGTGATCAGTGGGAGGGCACTGCCGGCGAAAAGACATCAGGACCTATCAAAGAAGTAACGACCTATGTGCTAACATGCACGGCGTTCAACGGTCAGACGGTTACCGACCAGGCGACGGTCATTCTCGTTCCTGTTTTCCAGGAACTGTGATGCGGGATGAATGTCCGGAAATGACAAGAGAGGCCGCCCCTTGGGCGGCCTTTTCGGTGACGGGTGCTATCTATATCGTTTCTTGCGAGTTAAAGGAAGTTTTGGGAGGCTGATTTTGATGTATTGTGGCTCTATTACGAGTTCTTAATCATATCAGGACTTACGCACTCCTCTAATCCCCAGTCGTGTAACCATTCACCCATTCCCAGCAATCCACATATTCAGTCGCAATTCCCAAAGCGCAGGAGAGTTGCATGATATAAGGAGTCAGGAAAATTTGCAATTCCACCACATTTTGCTACATTTTACTTATTATCCACCGGTCCTTGGATAGGTAGGATTCCTCTCACACGGAAAGGAGCCCTAAAATCTGAGGATCGAATAAGAATCGATAAGAAAAAGATCCTATGCAAAAAAAGGAATATTCCGTCGAGATTGGCGGAAAGACGATGGTTGCCGAGTTCAACGACTGGGCGGATCAGGCGAATGGTTCGGTCTTGTTGCGCTATGGCAACAGTGCGTGCCTCGCGACAGTAGTAATGGGAAAAGAGTCCGACAAAGATTATTTTCCGCTTACCGTGGAGTATGAGGAAAAATTCTATGCTGCGGGCGCAATCTTAGGCTCGCGCTTTATGCGCCGCGAAGGGCGTCCGTCGGACGAGGCAGTGCTATCTGGTCGTATTGTTGATCGCACAATTCGTCCCTTGTTTCCAAAAGGCATGAAGCGCGACGTGCAAGTAATCGTTACAGTGCTTTCTATAGAAGACTACGACACCGATATTCTCGCAGTGAATGCGGCGTCGCTTGCTATTGCCACATCGAACATTCCGTGGAATGGACCGGTATCGGCTGTACGCATAGGGCTTGAGGATTCCCTCGACGTTGCTCGGGATAAAGGCAGTGATGAGTTGATAGTGAATCCCACATACGGTCAGCGGCAAGATGAGTTGCCGCCGAAAGCCAAGATGGATCTCACTGTTTCCGGCAAAGACGGTCTTGTCAACATGATCGAGGTAAATGCGCGCGAAGTGGATGAGAAAATTTTAGACGCTGCGCTTTTGCGGGCTAGTGAGGAGATCGAAAAGATTCAGGCGTGGCAGAAAAACATAATTGCCGAGCAAGGCAAGAAGAAACTTCCGTTCGTCGCTCTCGAAATAACATCAGAAATCGTGGCGGCGTTCGCGGAGATCATCGAACCGAAATTGAAAGCTTTGAGCGGCATCATGACTAAGGAGGCATTTGGAGAAATGAAATCAGAATGGGCGGCGCAAGCAACTCTAAAATTTCCCGACGCGGAGTCTAGATTACTCAACGAATATTTCGAACGCAGAATCGACGAATATGTACACGACCTCGCTATTAAAGAAGGAAAGCGTGTAGACGGCCGCGCACTAGACGAGATCCGTCCGCTCTTTGCGCAGGCCGGCGGTATCTCGCCCGTTATTCATGGCACCGGTCTTTTCTATCGCGGGCAAACTCACGTTCTTGCCGCCCTCACTCTAGGCGGCCCGGGAGACGCGCAACTAATCGACACCATCGAATTCCAAGACACGAAAAAGACGTTCATGCTCCATTACAACTTTCCGCCGTTTTCTGTCGGCGAGACAGGCCGCGTCGGCGGATTCAACCGCCGCATGACGGGGCACGGCGCGCTCGCGGAGAAATCATTGCGCGCCGTATTGCCGACAAAAGACGTGT
>ERZ1292633.5393-Hain-H41-02um-R1-5393-length-11569-cov-4_pt2 | contig 10723 bp, 4 predicted proteins | sample MGYA00564406_ERZ1292633 | MGnify/ENA primary metagenome ERZ1292633 (study PRJEB36523, sample SAMEA6512639) | groundwater metagenome | collected 2019-01-08 | study: AquaDiva: Metagenomics assemblies of 32 groundwater samples
AACAGATTGATTACAATTTATTACCTGAACAACAGATTAAACAGATTGATTACAATTTATTACCTGAACAACAGATTAAACAGATTGATTACAAAATTTTTATATCCAAAATTTTAACCACGGATTCCACAGATTTAAATCCACCTGCGGATTACACTAATTTAAAACTACTGGTCACTTGTAATTATTTAGCCGAATGATAATTCAAACTGGCGGGGATAATCCGCTCCTCCTTCCGCCTTAGGCGGAGCGGAAGGCGGATCGCCGCTACATCAGTCCCGCCAAGGCGGGATGCTCGCCATTCATCAGACTCGCCTACCCCATTTTATTCAATCATAATTTCTTCGCTTTGAAAAGGTTTACCCGAATCTGTTTGAAGGATAATTAATTCACTCTGGAACGACGGCGTGGCGATGACCAGCAATCCGCTTTCAAATTTGTGGGGTTCCGGAATGGCCGCGACCAGTTTAGTTTTATCGGCTGTAATAATATTATCGGGTAAAGAATTAAAATCAGAAGTGGGCGATTGGATATTAGAAACCGGAAAGAAATAAACACCGGTCAGGATTATCAATAAACCAGCCGCGGTTAAAATAAGGGGAACTAACCATTTTTGTTTCATCTTGTAGCGCGGGACCTCGCCGGCCTGCCCCGACGCGACCTTAAGATTACCTAATAGTCGTTCTTCAACTTCAGCGGAGGGGTTCAGGCGGTCAAAGGCGGTCTGAACCAGTTCCAGGAATTTTACCTGTTCCTGAACATAGGTCTGACAGGACGGGCAGTGCCGGAGGTGGGACTGATAGGCGGAGATAAACTCCGCCGCTACTTCAACCGGATCGGCTTCAATGATATTTTTTACTTCGTTGCAATCCATTCTAACAATTCTCCCTAGTTGAAATAATGGAATATTGGATCCATCATTCTCCCGCTGGAAGCGAGATCCGTCCTTTGGCGGCCATCATTCCATCATTCCATTCTTCCAATTCTCTCTCAATTTCCGGTACGCCCGACTAAGCGTAGATGTCACGGTTCCAATCGGCATTCCTAACGCTTCGGCTATTTCTTCACACTTCATCCCCTTCTGGTGTTTCAAACTCAAAACCACCCGTTGGTCGTCCGATAAGTCGGCGATTTTTCCAAGAAGCGTTTTAATTAGTTCCGGCGCCGGAGCGCCAGGTTGATTACACAGATTTACCGCCAAAGGCGGTCCGCCCTGGCGGAAAACAGATTCCACAGATTGATCAGAGGCAAATTTGTTAACCACCTCAGTATTAACTACCGTCCGTTGCTTCATTTTGCGCAGCCATTCGTAGGCGCAGTTCCGGGTAATGGTTACCAGCCACCGGGAAAACCCGGACGGCTCGGTGCATTTATGCAACCCGTCGTAAGCCCGCAACCAAGTTTCCTGCGTAATGTCTTCCGCCGCCTGGTAATCACGCACCAACGTATAAGCCACCCCGAAAACCAGACGGGTATAACGGTTAATTAATTCCTGAAAGTATTGTTTCTGCCCCCCCGATGTTACATTGGGGGACGGGTCCGCCTGGCATTTCCGGACTATCTCTTCATCTGAGAAACTCATTGTATCTACCTTAAAATGATTTATATGTTAATTTTAATGCAAAATTAACATTTTACAAGTAAAATTTTAATTGCTTCAGTTTATAATATTTGGTATATTGGGATTATGAGTGAACGAAGCGCTGATTGGTTAAACCAAGCCCGGCGTGATTTAGAAAACGCCCGATGGGAAATAAAAGGCGGCTATTATGAATGGGCCAGTTTTATCTGCCAGCAAGCCGCCGAAAAAGCCTTGAAAGCCGTTTATCAAAAACTGGGTGGTGAATGTTGGGGCCATTCTATCGTTAACCTGCTAACCGGTCTTAAAGAAAAAATTTCTGTTTCGGAAAATATTATCCAGGTCGGAAGAATTCTTGATAGATTTTACATTACCACCCGTTATCCAAACGGTTGGAGTTCCGGTATTCCTAAAGATTATTATACCGAAAAGGACGCCCAAGATGCCCTCATTAGTGCAGAAGAAATCATTCGGTTCTGTGAAAGTTTTTTGGCTTGACCGAAAAGAAGCGTTGAATATTTTAAAAAAGTGCGCCCGGCGATTGATTCGAAATCACCCGGAAGCGATTAAAGTAATACTTTTCGGCTCGCTCGCCCAAAACCGGGCCGTCCCGGGCAGTGATGCCGATCTACTTATTACCCTGAAATATTCGGAGAAACGTTTTATGGACCGCCCTTTAGACTTTTATAAATATTTTGAAAATATTGGGATCGCAGTTGATGTCTTTTGTTATACTGAAGAAGAAATAAAAGAGATTCCGCTCGCCCAAAATGCCTTAAAGAATGGTATTTCTCTTCTTTAACCCTTCCTTTTCACCCACTATTGTTTAGAGGCCTCTTAATACTTCGCGGTTAACCGGACAAACCAACCCTTCACGTCGTAATCGTCGTCATAGACCGAGAGTTCATCCCTGCACCCCGCCCTCTGGGCGAGGCTCGCCCCATAGGGGCGGCACGTTGGGTGCAGGGCAGGTTAGCTATTAATATTTGGCGGTTAATCTGACGAACCAACCCTTCACGTCGTAATCATCGTCATAAACACTGAGTTCATCCGTGAAATCGGTGAAGTTATAGCCGAACCCGAAATTAATCCGTTGATGCAGTTCGCGTTCAAATTCCAGCACCACGCCGGATTTTTTGTCTTCAGCCAGTTTGACCGCTTTTATCCGGTATTCCAAACCCATCAACCACTTATCCAACCAGATACTATCTGATTTAAGTTTGTAATTACCACGCAGGGCAATCAGGTAAGTATCACTGGTAATCTCACCGACGGCGCCGGTTTCTTCCTTCTGCTGTTTATAAGCCAGTTTGTTGATAATCTGGAACCCGCTCGGCAGGTCAATCGCGCTTTCCGTCGAGAAAATCATTGCCTTACGCAACAGCGTCTGCAGGTCTCCCTGGACCGGCGGCGACTGGTCGGACTGATAAGTAATCTTACCTAATAAATTATGTTTATCATTCTTAACCGGCCGGTAAGCCAGTCCGATACTGCCTTCGGTAAATTCGGCTTCCTTCGTGTCGGTCGTCTCATTCTGGGTCTTGCTGTAATAAGCTTTAGCCAGAAGGTTCACATCCGGATTCACCTGGTAGAATAGTTTATTAGCCGTGAGATAACTGGTCCGGTCGGTGCCGCCTTCTTCGGAACGATACTCAGCCCGGGTGGTGAATTTAGTATAGCCGGCCACTCTGGTCGGGTCCTGGGCCTTGGGATGCGAATTAAAAGTCGCGCCCAAAGCAAAGGCATCCCTGGTCGTCTGGGTGGTATCCGTATCAATCTGGCTGCGTTCATAACTGCTGACTACGGCCCATTTATCGGTCAGGGCGTAATCGGCGCCGAAGACACCGCCGTATAAACCGTCTTCAGCCCCGCGGCGGCCCTGGAAACGCTCTTCACGGTAAATCCGCGCTCGCGAATTTACCTGGGTGCTTTCACCAAAGACCGTCGTGTAACTCTTCTGACCGGCCGTATCTTCGGTAATCTGGTAATTAGTGTAAAGGCTGGTCCGGTCATTCACTTTAGAAGTCAGACCGAGCACCGCGGCATTACCTAATTCACCGAACGTAAATTTAGCATTTCCGGCCATTCGTTCATTCAGCAGGGCATTAGCGCCGACACTGTACTGGTGATTAGCCGGTTCGCCGCTCAAGGCGCCCTGGCCCTCTCCAAAGACGCTCAATTTTTTGTTCACTTTATAATCCGCCCGCGCCGCCAGGAATTGGGCCGTATCGTCTTCCAGCAGCGGGCTGCTCACCGGTGCGGTGGTCTTCTGCTGGCGGAACTCGCCGGTAATCGTCATCTGGTCTTTGGTATGGGTCAACTGGGCGGTCAGAGACTGGTTCTTATCAGCGCCGGTCTGGGTCCGGGAAGCGGCATTACCGTTATCTAACAGTTTCTGGTCGTCAAACCTCAAAAGCAAATTATCGTGCTTACTCATCTTGGCCGTAATGTCGGCGCTGATTTTATTCGTGCCTTGGCTGAAGATGCTCTGGCCGGAAGAGAACCCGGCTTCAATTTTCTGGTAGGTCAAGTTGAACCGCACATCGCCGGCTTTGCTGCTGAAGACACTGCCCAGGTCGCTGCTCAAGTAAATTTTATAGGCGCTGCCGTCATTGGTTTCAGCCGTGGGCAGCGAAGTATAATCAAATCCGCCGCTGTAAGAAATGTTACCCCGGACGCTTTCAGACTTACTGCTGGCAAACTCGGCCGTCAGGATGCTGGCTGACCCCAGTTTTAACTTCAGGTCGCTGCCGGTCAAGGTGTAATCTTCCAATTCTTTATCTTCCTTGACAGAGGTTACGCCGAGGTCAAAACCAGAACCGAGATTTTTAATCAGGCGAATGCCCGAAGAAGTCTTCCGGTCCCGGCTATCCGGCTGATACTCATAATTCACCACGACGTAAACATGATTACCGTCTAAAAGGTCGGTGCTGATAATAGTGTTGGTGCCGTTATCAACGGATGGAACCGGTTTATAGAAAATAATTCGGCCCTGGTCGTAATCAATCTCGTAATCCTGGCCTTCGGTCATTACCTTGGATGAAACGGTCAGTCCGGAAATTTTATCACGCACTTCAACCGCGATTTTCTCGCTGCCGGAAACCACATTTTTATATTTCAGGTAATAGAGCGAACCGCCGGTGCCGCGGAGTTCGTCGTGGCTGGCTAACTGTAGGGCGTTGGCCGCGAAGATAGTAGTTTGTGGTAAGTAACTCGCAGCGAGCGGCTGGTAATTAAATTTCGCGCCGTAGAGCGACCGGTTATACTGGGCCAATTCAGTGCCGGTAAACCCGGTGCCGTAACTGCCCCACAACCCGTAAGACTCGCCCTTGGCCATTTTCAGATAGAATTTACCCTGGGTGCCGGTGGCGTCATCCACCCGGGTTGAATTATCGCCATAGACCGGGTAGAATTTATCCGGGTCAATGTATTTAAACAACGGTTTCTGGTACTGATTTTTATAACGGTCCGTATCCAGCGAGGAGGTAATGTCGTACCGGCCCCATTGTTTTTTCAGGTAATAAGCCAGCCGTCCCTGGAAATAAGTTCCGTCATCAAGACGCGGCTGATGTTCCACGGCCGCATTGTTACCGCTGACGGTATTACTGCCGTACTCGCCGTCGGCCAGGAGGTTCAAGAAGAACGGCTGTTTAGATTTTTCTTCCGGAACTTTAATATCTTCGGCCAGCCGGAACCTGAGATAGCCTTCCGGTATGACCGCTTCCACCCATAAGGTATCTTCGGTCATCGGCACATAGACTTCCGATTCAAAAGTCCCGTCTTCCAGCGGCGTAACCAGAATCATCTCGGTTACGTTCGGGGTGGAAACATTTATTTTATTACCCTTATTGGTGGTACCGCTGATGCGATAGACCCGGCCTTTAACCTGGATATTTTTTTCATCAAAACCCATCGCCGGGATCGTGCCGAGTTGTTCTTCCTGAACGGCCGGTGAAATCCCGAGGGCATCCCGGATTTTTTTCGCCCAGGTTGACACCACCATAAACTGGCCTTCTTTGGTCCGGTCAATTTCGCCGTAACGGTCCTGGACACTCAGCCGGTACCGGTAAGTGGAATCAGGAATTACTAATTGACCGTTATCACCGCGGCCGTTCCAGGTAATCGGTTTATTAATATCCTGATGACGGCCGGAAAATTCCTTAAAGAGCCGGTAGCCTTCCGGCGGCGTGGTCGTTAAGGTGGCTAATGACGGTTGTAATGAATCATCAGTATCGGACGCCGGTTTTTCTGTTTCGTCGGACAAAGCCCCTTCGGGGTCGGACTCGGTTTCCAGGTCATCCGAGCCGGCCAGAGCACGAATAGAATTCGTGCCTACATTATCATTGCGGCCGATCTTCTCCGGTTCTTCCGGCGCGAAGATTTCTAATTTCCATTGTTCCAGGAATTGCGCATAGTTGCTCTTAATGATGAATTGGGCGGCTCGTTCCAGCCGGCCGGTCTTGATTTCCAGCATTTCCGGCGTCAGCGCCACCATCAAATTGGGCGCCAGCACGGCCGGTTCATCCGAACGGTAAACCGAGACCTGCAGTTGCGGCACAGAAATGGCCTTGACCCATTTTGCCTCACGACTCCGGGCATCGCGGGCCCAGATATCAATCTTGTTCGTATCAAGCGACAGGGCCAGGTCTCCCTGATAACCTTTTTCCGCATCAATCTTAAGCAGCTGGCCGTTAATTTTCACCTGCGGCTCGCCCCGCCGTTTTTTAGCAAAGACCTTTTGTTTACCTAATTCCTCATTAAGTTTGGCTATTTCCTTATTTAATTGCTGGGCTTCATTACGCCTGGCCTGGCTTTCTTCCTTTTTCTGACGTGACTCCTCTAATAATGTCTCGGCCGTAGATTTATCAGTCTCCCGGACCGACTCGGCCGTCGCCCGGTAATCATCGCTTTCCTGCTTCAGTTCCTCGGACTGCCGGTTCAAATCCTGGGCCTTCTCCGTTAATTCATCAATCGTTATCTTTAAGGCATCGGATTCGCTCTGTATTTTCGCTGATTCAACCTCGGCTTTATCCGCTAATTCTTTGGCCTGTTGGGCCAGTGATTCGCTTTCCTGTTGTAATTTTCCACTGCTCTTTAATAAAGTAACTCGGAGCCCTTCCTTGGTTTCTTTATCAGCCAGCGCTTTTAACGAGGCGCTCCGGCCGGCTTTTTCCTCGCTCTGCGCCCGGAGGGTATCGCTCTCAGTCCGCCATTTTTCGACCTGTAACCGTAAGGCCTCGGTTTCATCCAGCGCTTTTTCTTCAAACGGCTGGGTCCATTGCAACGGAATCAACTGCCCGCCGATCCGCACCGTCATTTCCGGCTTGACGCCGACTTCCACCGGCATCACCACTTCGCCGCGCGGGCCGACTTCAACCGAAGTACTGGGCAGATGGATCCCAAAATTCACCTTAGCCAGGTTACCGCCCAGCGTGAAACGGACCACCTTAGGATTAGTCGTAGTCAACCGGCTGCCTAACGGCAACGAATTCTCATCAAGTTTAATCAGTTTGGTATATGGTTCAATCCCGGCAATATGATACTTACCGTCCTGGTCGGTGGTAATCAGGATGCCGTCTTCGGTCGCAATTTTCACGCCTTTCACCCCGATTTCACCGGCATCCTGGACGCCGTTCCGGTTCTTATCGTTAAAGACCTTACCAATAATCGTGCTGTAATCAAAGACCGGGTCAGGCACGACCATTACTTTACGCTGGGCATCATTGGAAATCACAAACCCGTCGCCGTAAACCGCCTGGGCCAGATTCTTATATTCGCCAAAGGTCACACCCGCGCCGACCACTAATTGATAACGCAAAATGGTTTTACTGTTGCCGGCCACCTGGCCGATATTAAACAGCCTGGTCCGGCCGCCGGCCGGGTTAGCTATTTTAGTAAAAGCAGCCGCCGCCCCAATTTTCAGACTGGTTGATTCGTCAATATATTTAAATCCGGGCGGTAGGATATCCATAATATAAACCGGGCTCGTTACCGCGCCGACCGTCCATTTATTTTCGTTTTCCACGGTTACTTCGTAAGTGATAATATCACCGATTGAAACCTCTTTCTTATTGGTTTTCTTGGTAATTTTAAGAAGCGTCTTGCCCGGGTCTAACGGAATATCCGCGTTCACCGGTGGTTCGACTTCCAGCCATAACTGTCCGCCTAATGAAACATTTTCACCGGATTGGTAGGTTCCGACGTTATCAGTATAAATGACCCGACCCCAGCCCGGGAAACTGGTCTTCGTGGACGGGAAGGTATAACCCGGGGCGGTTACTTTCAAACGTAATCTCTTATAAGCATAGGTCCCGATATTATTATCGTACTGGTATTGTCCGAGCGTGCCGGTCCAACCGGAAGTCTGCGGATTAGCCACGCCGGCCGGTCCGGCAATATCCGTTCCCAAAGCCGCGTTCTGCCAGACTCCGGTCTCGGTAATATAACGTTCCAGTGTAACCGTGACCCCGTCAATCGGCTGGTTGGTCCGGGAGTCAAAGAGTACGCCGAACGGATCAACGATAACCATCCTGATAATCGCGCTGGTCACGCCCGCACAGGTAACGGTCAAATATCTGTTTCCGGACGGCAGGGCCGCAACCAGGGTAGGAGAAATAGTGATACTGAAAGAACCATCGGCCTGGACAATCGCGCTGCCGGCGTTAAAATCAAATAACTGGTTACCGGAAGTTTCTACGTTTACTTCGGCCTTAATGGTGTTACCGGCATTAGTGACTCCGGCGTTTCCGCTCAACACCGGCCGGCCGGTCAGGATAACCGCACCGTCCACCGGCGCGGTAATCACCGGTACGGTTACCGGCGACACGGCGATAACGCTGATACTATTAGCCTGGCTGGTAACGCTGATAACACCGTTGTTAGAAATCGCCACCAGCGGCAGATTGGGCGCAAGGACTAAACCATCGGCCTGAATTAATCTCACCCTGAACAGACCGTTAGCATCAGCCGTGGTCGTAGTAATCGGATTATTATTCTGTCTAATTTCAACGCTACTATTGGCGAATCCTTTACCGATGACAATCACTTCAGGACCAACCACTTTACCGTCGGCCGGCGTGCTGAGATAAACCGAGGCCAACTGGGTCGCGGCCTTGCAGGAATCACGCTGGGCCGCCTGATTACCAACCGAGATCGCGGTGAAAACAATATCTTTATTAGGCGCCAGGCCATTAGCGGTAAATAATTCTACTTTCAGCCACAGCGAAGAAGTCACCGTGACGGTGATCGGAGGCACAAATCCGCCGGCGGAGACCAGCAGGTTCGCATCAGGAATAACCGTATCAGGGACATTATCGGCATTACTGTCATAATAATAGGTAATACTCCAATCAGCCGTATCAATACTATCGGTGGTGATGGTAAACCGGTCATTCTGGTTGCCGTCATTTTGCACTCTTAAATAATATTCAACCTGCTGATTCACCTGGACTGATTTAGTCACGGTCTGACCGGCGCCTGGATTGGGATACTGGTAAGCGACGCCCGGACCATCGCCTACGAAATTAGCCGGCGTGGTATCGGGACTAATTTGCAAATCGGCCTGGTAGTTGCCCGGCACGGTCGTATCGGACCGGACCATATCGGTCTTAGTAATATCGTTGGTTGAGCGGGCCCAGACATAAACCGGTTTGGTCGTCCCGCCGCTCACGCCTGAACCCGGCGTCACGTTAACCCGGACAATCGTAAAATTTATTACCGTCGGGGCATAAGTCTGTCCGATTACTTGAGCGGTAATATCGGTTCCCGGCACAGTAAAGTAACTCACCGTCCAATTAGCATCACCCGCGCTGCCGGTGATAGAAATCGCTTCTGTGTTATTCCCGTCATTTTCCACCTGGACATAATAGGTTACAGTCTGGAGATTGACCGGATTCTGGCTGCGGGTATCGGTGAGCGGTTCAGCTCCTTCATAAACTCCATCGTTGGTATAAGTATTGCCGGGCGCTTGGTCATTCCTGATCCGGGCATCCGGCCGATAAACGTTACCCACCTGGAAATTAACATTAACCGTGTCCGTCGTGGAGCCGTTACCGGCCGTAGTTTTAATCTGAACAGTCATCGTGGAACCGCCGGTAACACTGCTGCCGGCCGTCACCAACGCCCGGAGGTACTGCACGCCGGTAAAGGCCGTGATGCCGTTAAGCGGATACGTCCCGGCCTGAACCTGACCGGTAATATCACCGGTACCGGAAGTTCCTGAATAATAAGTAATGGTCCAGCCGGTCGGAGCGGAAGCGCCGGTCACCGTAAAGTTATCATTAATGTTACCTTCATTTTCAATCCGGATAAAATAAGTAATCGTCTGGTTATTAGCAATGGCTTGCGGGTTGGGCGTATAGGTTTGAGCCGTCGGGTCATAGACATTCACCGTATTAATGTGATAATTATTCACATTAGTCGGGTTGTCATCACCGTCCAATTCTCTCATCGTCAGATTATCCGGCCGGTAGATCGTGTTACATTGCGTCTGAGTCCGGACGTTATCTTCTGGAGTTAGAGTGCTGGATTTAAGTCCGGTCGTCAGGATCTGCTGGTTGCCGCCGGTAACGTTACTGCCCGGTGTAACATAGACCGTGATATCAAAATTGGCGTCACTGGCTAACGGGTTATCCATTTTGCGGTTCAGATTCTGCCCGCTGGTAAAACCAACGTTGCCGTTCGGAGCGCCGAAATAAGCCGGGTTTAAATAATAGGTAATCGTCCAGTTGGCATTGACCGCGGAACTGGTGATGCTGAAAGTTTCCGCACCGTTGCCGTCGTTTTGAACGCGGATGTAATAAGTCGCGGTGGTCGCCGGATTGACATTACGTAACGCATCGGTCTGAGTTAAAATATTATCCGGTGCGGGAGAATACAGATTATTACCCGGACTCCCGCCGAAGCCGGGGTCGTTATAAGAAATCCAGGCATCCGGTTTGGAGGTGAAATTGATTCTGGTCTCGGCTGTAACCGTATCGGTCTTGCCCCCCGGTCCGCCTGAAGTGCTGATGATATTAACATATTTAACCGAATTACCTTGTAAAACTCCGATAGGCGCCACGACCACCCTGATTTCGCGTCCGGTATCGGCCGTACCCGGAGCAGCATTGCCCGCGTTCGGGAAACGCCAGGTACCGGGCGTAA
>ERZ1292633.6039-Hain-H41-02um-R1-6039-length-10723-cov-13_pt1 | contig 10723 bp, 9 predicted proteins | sample MGYA00564406_ERZ1292633 | MGnify/ENA primary metagenome ERZ1292633 (study PRJEB36523, sample SAMEA6512639) | groundwater metagenome | collected 2019-01-08 | study: AquaDiva: Metagenomics assemblies of 32 groundwater samples
GCGTGAAGGCGACGGCGGCGGCGTTCGGCGTGCCGGTCGTGGAGACCGGCTGGGTGGGGGCGGAAGGGGCGCCCGGCGTCCCCGCGGCGTTGGCCCAGGACGCGCTGCTGCTCCCCTCGGGCGAGGTGGCCCCCGTGAAGAGCCTTGGGGATGCCCACTACCTCTTCCAGGTGACGGCGAAGGAGGATTCCCGCATCCCCCCCCTGTCGGAGGTGCGGGACAAGGTCGCCACGGAGGTCGCCCGCGAGAAAAAGGCGGCGGCGGCACGGGGGGCGCTGCAGCAGGTTCTCGCGACCTCGAACACGGCGGCGGAACTCGAAGCGAACGCGAAGAAGGCGGGGCTTTCTTCCTCCCTCACCGGCTGGTTCGCCCCTCTCTCGGAGCCGGTCCCCGAGGCGCTCGCCGGGGCCGGGGACCTCCGGAAGGACCTCTCCTCCCTCTCCGCGAAAGCGCCGGTCCCCCGGAAGGTGTACCAGGGACGGGATGGGAGTCCCCTCGCCGTGGCGTTTTCCGGCGAACAACTCCCCTCCGACGCAGAGTGGGCGCAGAAGAAGGCCGACCTCCTGAAGGGGCTTTCGGAGCAGAAAAAGAACGCGACGCTCCAGGCCTTCCTTGCGGACCGCCGCAAGAGCGCCAAGGTGGAGATCCACCCCGAAGCGCTCAAATAGCGCGACATTCGTCAGGGGGACACACCTTGTTCATCCGGCGGAGGAAGCAGGAGTGATGAGGGGGGACACTCCTTGTTGATTCGACGAGGAAACCAGGAGCGTCCCCCGCCAAGCAAGGGGCGGGCGTCCCTCGCCGCATTTTTTCTCCTTCTCGGGCTCCTCGCCGGCCCCGCGCCCGCCGCGGAAACGGGAGTCGTCGTCGAGGTCGCGGACGGCGACACCCTGCTTGTCCGAACGGCCGGGAGCGCGGAAGCCGTGACCGTGCGCCTCATCGGGATCGACGCCCCCGAGCGGAGCCACCCGTCCCTCGGGAAGGAGTTCTTCTCCGACGAGGCCGCCGCCCATCTCGCCTTCCTCTGCCGCGGAAAGACCGTCCGGATGGAGAAGGACGCCGAGGAGACCGACAAGTACGATCGTCTCCTGCGGTACGTCTTCCTGCCGCCGCCGGACGGGCGCCTGCTGAACGAGGAGATGCTCCGCGCCGGCATGGCCCGCGCCTACACGCGGTTCCCCTTCTCCCGGAAAAACGCGTTTCTCGCCGCCGAGAGGGACGCGCGACGGGAGGGAGCGGGACTCTGGAAGGACGGGGGGATGGCGGAAGCGCGGTGGCTCGCCGCGGGGAACGCCGCTCCCGTCGACGTGTTTCCCTCCGGCGGAAGGACCTTCGTCCTCGCCCACAAGGGGCTCGCGAAAGGGGGGGTGGAACGCGCGGACCTCCCGAAGGAGATCGAGGGGATCCTGCGGCTGCGGGGAGAGCTGTCGGACACCGAGTTCGCGTTAAAGGCCCGGGACCGGGGGTTCCGCCCGCTCGACCCGTCGAACGCGGGCCCGGCGGGATCGGAGTCCCCGGGACAGCGCGCGCTTCACCCGGTTCCCGCGATCCGGGGGACGGTCATCCCGTGGGAGGAAGCCCAACGCCACGAGGGCGAAGAGATCGTCGTCGAGGGGACGATCGTCCGGACCCACCGGGCGGAGAAGGTGATGTACCTCAACTTCCACGCGAACTGGAAGCGGTACCTCACGCTCGTCATCCTCGTGAAGGATCTCCCCCTCTTCCCCGCCGACCCCGAGAAGGCATACAAGGGAAAGAAGGTCCGCGTCCGCGGCGAGGTGAAGATCTACAAGGACCGCCCGGAGATGGTCGTGCGGGACCCCGCAAATATAGTCGTAGTACCGTAGGTGGGCAGGGGACACACCTTCACGGAGAGGTGTTTAAACCAGGTATGTCCCCTGAAAGCGCCTGCACCTCAAAGTGACTCCCCCCTGCCGTACCTTCCGGCGCAAAGATCGCTTCGTTGCTGGTGTCGGGGTGACGAAAAAATACCGGGGGCCCTCGATCGAGGGCCCCCGGGGTAACGCGGGATGGTTGCGGTGCGGCTTACGCTTCGCCCGTCTTGATCCGCATCCCGTAGAACGACCGGTAGACGAAGACCGTGGAGATGAGGAAGAAGACCGCCGCAAGGGTGTGGCTCACGGTCGGGTCGAGCGTGATCGCCAGCTCGACCGCCAGCAGCCCGAACAGCGTGGTGAACTTGATGATCGGGTTCATGGCGACCGACGAGGTGTCCTTGTACGGGTCGCCGACGGTGTCGCCCACGATGGTGGCCGCGTGCAACTCCGTCCCCTTCATGTTGAGCTCGGTCTCGACGAGCTTCTTCGCGTTGTCCCAGGCGGCGCCGGCGTTCGCCATGAAGATCGCCTGGTAGAGGCCGAAGATCGCGATCGAGATCAGGTACCCGATGAAGTAGTAGTGGTTCACGCAGGCGAAGGCCAGGGTGCTGAAGAAGACGACCAGGAAGATGTTGAACATCCCCTTCTGCGCGTACTGCGTGCAGATCTCGACGACCTTCTTGCTGTCCTCGACCGATGCCCTCTCGCCCCCGCCCTCGAGCTTGATGTTCTTCTTGATGAACTCGACCGCCCGGTAGGCGCCGGTGGTCACCGCCTGGCACGACGCCCCGGAGAACCAGTAGATCACGGCCCCGCCGGTGATCAGCCCCAGAAGGAAGAGCGGGTTCATGATGGAAAGCCCTTCATAGATCCCCTGGGGCCCCACCGTGCCGTATTTCGCCGAAAGAAGCTGGATGATCGAAAAGATGAGGGTGGTCGCGCCGACGACGGCCGTTCCGATGAGCACCGGCTTGGCGGTCGCCTTGAAGGTGTTCCCCGCCCCGTCGTTCTCCTCGAGGTACACCTTCGCGTTCTCGAAGTCGGCCTCGAAGCCGAACGTCTTCTTGATGTCCTGCTTGATGTCCGGGATCGTCTCGATCGAGGAGAGCTCGTACACCGACTGGGCGTTGTCGGTCACCGGGCCGTACGAGTCGACGGCGATCGTGACCGGCCCCATCCCGAGGAAGCCGAAGGCGATCAGCCCGAAGGCGAAGATCGCCGGGGCCACCATGATGTCGCCCAGCCCCAGCGTGGAGACGGCGTAGCCGCCCGCCATCAGGGAGATGATCGCGAGCCCCAGCCAGTAGGCGGCGAAGTTCCCGGCGATCAGGCCCGAGAGGATGTTGAGGGACGCGCCGCCCTCGCGGGAGGCCGTGACCACCTCGCGGACGTGGCCCGAGTTCGTGGAGGTGAAGATCTTGACCAGCTCGGGGATGATTGCCCCCGCCAGGGTCCCGCACGTGATGATCGTGGAGAGCTTCCACCAGAGCGTCCCGTCGCCCAGCGCCGGGATCAGCAGGTACGACAGCAGGTACGTCATCGCGATGGAGACGAACGAGGTGAGCCAGATGAGGGAGGTCAGCGGGTGCTCGAAGTTGAACTTGGCCGACTCGCCGTACTTCCCCTTGTTGTAGACGCCGTTGATCCCGTAGGAGACGGCGCTCGTCACGATCATCCCGATGCGCATCACGAAGATCCAGACCAGGAGCTGGATCTGGATGTTCTCCTTCGCTCCGGGGTCGAGCTTGTGCCCGACCGCGAGCAGGATGAAGGTGATGAGGGCCACGCCCGTGACGCCGTACGTCTCGAAGCCGTCCGCCGTGGGGCCGACCGAGTCGCCCGCGTTGTCGCCCGTGCAGTCGGCGATGACGCCGGGGTTGCGCACGTCGTCCTCCTTGATCTTGAAGACGATCTTCATCAGGTCCGACCCGATGTCGGCGATCTTGGTGAAGATGCCGCCCGCGATCCGCAGCGCCGCCGCGCCCAGCGACTCGCCGATGGCGAAGCCGATGAAACAGGGACCCGCCAACTCACCGGGGACGAAGAGGAGGATGATGAGCATGAGGACCAGCTCGACGGCGATCAGGAGCATCCCGATGCTCATCCCGGCCTTGAGGGGGATCTCCAGCGTCGGGTACGGCTTCCCCTTCAGCCCGGCGAAGGCGGTCCGCGAGTTGGCGAACGTGTTCATCCGGATCCCGAACCACGCCACCGAGTAGCTGCCGAGGATGCCGACGATGCTGAAGACGACGATGACGGAGACCTTGAAGGTATCCATCTCGCGGCTGAAGTACCACACCATGATCGCGGCGATGAAGACCCACAGGATGGCGAGGAACTTCCCCTGCTGGATCAGGTACGTCTTGCACGTCTCCCAGATCAGCTCGGAGATCTCTAACATCGACTTGTGGACCGGCAGGTTCCGGATCTGCGAGAACTGGACGAGGCTGAAGCCGATGCCCAGGACGCAGATCAGGAGCCCCCACAGCAGCAGGTTGTGCCCGTTCATCCCGAGGAAGCTCACCTTGGCCAGGTCGGGGATGATCAGATCCGCCTCGCTCGCGTTGGCCGCGGTGGCCAGCAGGACGAGAACCAGCGCCGCCATCGCGGGAAACAACTTCCTCGCGAGGGCGGTAAACCGTGCGACAAACGTGTCAGTCATGGCCCCTCCGTATCTGTTCTGTATTTACCGGATAGTGCGTGGCGGGAGATCCGCCGGAATTACCGTGAAATCGGGCGGGTCGGTACACAGTCGACAGGTACCCGCATGCGAAACGCGCAATTTGTACCATGCGACGCCCCGCAGGTCAAGCGGAAAGGCCGACTGCTTGTGGGTTGTGGGCAGGGGACACACCTTCCCGGCTTCCCGGGTTTACACCAGGTATGTCCCCTGAAAGCGCCTGCACCTTACAGGGGCCTTTTCCTGCCGTACACTCCGCTGCAAAGATCACTCTGTGGCCTGTGTCGGGGGGATGCTGGGTGGAGACGGGGAGCGAGTTTTTCATCCCCTGCCCGATGATATATTGGTGGCATGAATTTCCGGGGGAAACTGATCCTCGCCCCCCTCGCGGGGGTGACGGACACGACGTTCCGGTGCCTGTGCCGGGAGAACGGCGCCGACATCGTGGTGACCGAGATGGTGTCGGCCAAGGGGCTCCTGTGTGACCCCGTCCGGTCCGGGCGGTACCTCGCCTACGAGGAGGCGGAGCGGCCCGTGGGCGCCCAGCTGTTCGGTTCCGACCCCGGCGAGATCGCGGAGGCCGCGGCCGAGATCGCCCGCCGGGGATTCGACTTCGTGGACATCAACATGGGGTGTCCCGTACGGAAGGTGACCGGCGGCGGTTCCGGGGCGGCGATCCTGTCCAATCCGCGCCTCGCCGGGGAGATCGCCCGGGCGACGGTCCGGGCGGCCGGGATCCCGGTGACGGCCAAGATCCGGTCGGGCTTCGGAACGGAGAAGGAGACGTACCTCGCGGTGGCGGAGGAACTGTTTGCCGCCGGTATCGCCGCCGTGACCCTGCATCCCCGTCACCGGGGGCAGATGTTCGCGGGAACCGCGGACTGGACGCACATCGCCGCCCTGAAGCGGTCGTTCCCCGGCGAAACGATCATCGGCAACGGGGATGTCCGGGCGCCGGGGGACGCGGCCCGGATGCGCGCCGAAACCGGGTGCGACAGCGTGATGATCGGGCGGGCCGCCATGGGAAACCCGTGGATCTTCACGGCACTGAAGCGGGAGATCTCCCTCCCCGCCGGCCCCGCCGGACCGATCCCCTTCCCCCCGTTCCCCACCCCCGGGGCGCGACGTGCGCTGATCCTGCGCCACGGGGAGGAGATGTTCCTGCGCCACGGGGAGCACGGGATCCGGGAGATGCGCAAGCACCTCGCCTGGTACAGCCGGGGGATCCAGGGCGCCGCCGCCTTCCGCTCGGAGCTGCCGAGGGTCGCCGACCCGGACTCTTTCCGGGCCGTCGTCGGGCGCTTCTTTTGAGCGACCTCCTCCGGCAAACCCTGGAGTCGGTCAACATCGGGATCCTCGTCTTCGACCTCGCGGGAAAGCTGGCGTACATCAACCCCGCCGCCGAGGAGATCCTGCAGGGCTCCTCCCAGGCGCTCGCCGGGAAGCATTTCCGGACCCTTTTCCGGGGGAGCCCGGAGGCGGTCCGGATCGTCCGGAAGGCGATCGAGGAGAACACGCCGGTCACGAGCTTCGACGTGGCGTTGAAACCGGTGGGCAGGGGGCAGGCGGTTCAGCGCCGCGGGGCCGCTTCCATCCCGGTGATGCTCGGGGCCTCGCCGCTCTCCGGGGCGTCCGGCGACCCGCAGGGTGCGGTCCTCTCGGTCAAATCGTCGGAGATCCTTTCGCTCGTCGGCCAGGAGGAACGGGCGGCGGTCCGCGCCGAGGAGATGCAGATGCTGGCGTACGGAATCGCCCACGAGATCAAGAATCCCCTGGGCGGCATCCTCGGAGCGGCGCAGTGGATCCTGCGCGGGGAAGGCCCGGACGAGGACCGCGCCGAGGGGGTCCGGCTGATCCTGCGCGAGGCGCGGCGGATCAACGACCTGGTGGAGAAGATGCTCGAGATGGGGAAAACTCCCCCGCCCCCGCGGCCCTTCGCCCTCCTCCCCCTGCTGCGCGAGGCGGAGCAGCTCCTCCTCTCCGAGGCCCGGGCCCAGGGGAAGGAGGTCCGGTTCGATCTCCGCGTGGACCCGAGCCTCCCCCCGGTCTCCGGACACCCGGACACCGTCTACCGGGCCCTCCTCAACATATTGAAGAACGCCGTGGAGGCGATCGAACGGGCGGGGACCGTGGGGATCGAGGCGCGGATGAACGTCAACTACCGCTTCGCCCGGGGCCGGGGCAGGAAACGCTCGTATCTCGAGGTCGAGATCACCGACAGCGGGAAGGGGATGACCGAAGAGGAGCTGCGCAAGGCGCTCCTCCCCTTCTACACCACGAAGGCGCGCGGCACGGGGCTCGGCCTGGTGATGGCCCGGCAGGCGGTGACGCGGCTCGGGGGGAAGATGGAGATCCGCTCTTCTCCCGGCGCCGGAACCGCGGTAAAACTATCCCTTCCGGTCGATCCGGGGAGAAAGGCCGCGACGTGAAACGAATCCTCATCGCAGACGACGACGAGAGCATCCGCTGGGTTCTCCGGAAGACCGTCACCGGGATGGGGTTCGCCGCGGACCTCGCCGAAGACGGGGAGCAGGCCCTCGCCCTCCTGGGGAAGAACACGTACGCCGCCGCCTTCGTCGACATCCGGATGCCCGGCGTGGAAGGGATCGAGGTGCTCGAACGCGTGGAGGCGCGCAAGTCCCCCACCCGCTTCTTCATCATGACCGCCGTCCGTCGACCCGACGTCGCCGCCCGCTCCACCCGTGCCGGCGCCGCGGAGTTCCTCACCAAACCGTTCGACCTGTCCCGCATCGAGGACCTCCTGCGGAACGTCGCCAGCGAAGCGACCTCCCGCGAGCGCCCGTATCAGCCGGGGGTCCTGGAGGATCGGGGATCCGAACGGATCGTGGGAAAGAGCCGCGTCCTGCTCGAACTGTTCCAGAGCGTGGGGAAGGTCGCGGGCTCGGACGCCCCCGTGCTGCTCCTTGGGCAGCGCGGCGTGGGGAAGGAGCTGATCGCACGGAGCATCCACGAACTGGGGGGGCGCACGGGTCCCTTCGTGGCGGTGAACATCCCCGCGATCCCCCGCGACCTCCAGGAGGCGGAGCTGTTCGGGCACGAGAAGGGGGCGTTCACCGGGGCGGAGAGCGCCCGCCAGGGGAGGCTGGCCGCGGCGACGGACGGCACCCTCTTCCTCGACGAGATCGGCGACACGCCCCTCGATCTGCAGGCCAAGCTGCTGCGGGTGCTCCAGGAGCGGGAGTACACCCCCGTTGGGTCCAACCACGCTCGGGCGTTCCGCGGGGGGATCATCGCGGCGACCAACCGCGATTTGCGGAAAATGGTGGCGGACGGGAGGTTCCGGGAGGACCTCTTCGACCGGCTGAACGTCTTTCCCCTGCGCGTGCCTTCCCTTTCGGAACGGAAGGAAGACATCCCGCTTCTGGCGGACCACTTCCTGCAAAAATATTGCGCCGTCCTCTCCCGCCCGCCGCGCTCCTTCTCGAAGGAGGCGGTCGAGGAGCTCTCCGCCCGCCCGTGGAAGGGGAACGTGCGGGAACTCGAGAACTTCGTCCAGCGCCTGGCGGTCCTCTCCCCGGGAAAACTGCTGCGGCGCGACGACGTGGTGCGCGAGCTGGCCCGGGCGGAAGGCGCGCCCGAGACCTCTTCCGCGCCGATGGAGCAGCTGGTCGAGGAGCGGATCCGGGAGTTCCTCCGGCGACTCGGACCGGCGCTCGACTCCGAGACCCGCCTTCGCGACCTGTTCGTCCGACAGGTGGAGCGCCCCCTCGTGAAGGTCGTTCTCGAGGCGACGGCGGGGAACCAGATCCACGCGGCGGCGATCCTGGGGATCCACCGGAACACGCTGCGGAAGAAGATCGCGGAGCTCGGGCTGGCGCCGAAGGCCCGGAAGAGGAAAGGACCGTGACCGCCATGGGAAAACGAAGCGGGACGCCGGTGATCCTCGTGTTCGGGGGTTTCGATCCGACCGGGGGCGCGGGTGTGTTGATGGATTCGCGCGCGGCGGCGGCGGCCGGGGTTCACGCCAGCGCGGTCGTTTCGTGCCTCACGGTGCAGTCCACCGCCTCCTTCTCCCGCTTCGCGTCCGTCCCGCGCGACGTCCTGGACGAATCGCTCGCCGCCGCCGCGAAGAGTTTCCCCCTCCGGGCCGTCAAGGTCGGGATGGTCGGGACCCGCGCCGCCGCGGAGGCGATCCTCACCTTCATCGCCGCGCACCGCGATCTTCCCCTCGTCGTCGATCCCGTGCTGCGCTCCTCCTCCGGGGCGTTGCTCCTGTCCCCGTCCGCGTTGCCGGCGTATCGGCTGCTGCTCCGGCGCGCCGCGGTGCTCACCCCCAACCTTCCCGAGGCCGAAAAGCTGCTGGATCGGCGGATCGTCTCCTTCGCCGACGCGGCGGAAGCCGCGGGGGAGCTCTCCGATCTCACGGGGGCCTCCGTGGTCCTCAAGGGGGGCCACTTCCCGTGGAGGGGACGCCGGGGAACGGACATCGTCTTTTCCGACGGGCGGACCACGCTCCTTCCGCCGCTCGGCGCCCGTCGCGGCGACCCGCACGGCACCGGGTGCGCCCTCGCCGCGGTGATCGCGGCGCGGATCGCGGCGGGGGACGCCGTCGTTCCCGCCGTCCTGGCCGCGAAATCCCTTCTTTCGGAACTGATCCTCGGCGGCTTCCCCTCGGCGGAGGGCCGCCCGACCCTGTTCGCATGACCGGAGGTTCCCGATGCCCTTGCGACGCTCCCCGCACGTCGTCCTTTCATCGCTCCTGCTCCTGCTGCTCGCCTCGTGCGCGGGACGCGACGTGAAGCCGATCCCCGTCGAGCCGCCGCGCAAAGCGGTGAAGGTGGCCCTCGTGCTGGGGGCCGGGGCGGCCAAGGGGTTCGCCCACGTGGGAGTGCTGAAGGTGTTCGAAGCGAACCACGTTCCCGTCCACATGGTCGTGGGGACCAGCGTGGGGAGCTTCGTCGGGAGCCTGTACGCCTACGGCTATCCCGCCTACGACCTCCAGAAGATCGCCATGGGGCTGGAAAAGGGGGAGCTCGCGGACCTGACCGTTCCCGACAACGGGTTCGTGAAGGGGGAGAAGCTCGAGGCGTACGTCAACCGGATGATCCGGGGCACGACGATGGAGAACCTGCGGGTTCCCTTCTACGCGGTGGCCACCGACATCGGCTCCGGCGAGGAGATGGTGTTCGGGAAGGGGAACACGGGCTCGGCGGTGCGCGCGAGCTGCTCCATCCCCGGCGTCTTCCGGCCGGTGCGGATCGGCGACCGGACGTACGTGGACGGCGGGGTGGTGAGCCCGGTGGCGGTGGACGCGGCGCGGCGATTGGGGGCGGACGTGGTGATCGCCGTCGACATCACCGGGGGAGTGTCCGGTTCCGCCCCCGAGACGACGCTGGACACGATCTTCCAGTCGATCAACGTGATGTATTCGAAGATCGCCGCGGCCCAGCTCTCCCGGGCCGACGTGGTCATCCGGCCGAAGGTGGGACACATCGATTCCGGCGACTTCACGAAGCGCCACGAGGCGATCCTTGAGGGAGAAACGGCCGCCCAGGCCGCGCTGCCGAAGATCCAGGCGCTTTTGGGGAAATAAAAAGCACCGCGAGGAACGAGGGGCGAGAGGGGTAAGGATTTTCGTGTGGATCAGTCGAACAGATCGGCGTGGGTGCCGGTTCGCTCGAAGCGGATCCAGTCGCCGCCGACCGTGTAGATCAGCAACCAGTCCGGCTCGACGTGGCATTCCCGGCAACCGACGTAGTTTCCGACGAGGACGTGATCCCGGTGCTTCGGTTTCAGCGGCACTTCGTCGGCAAGCGTTTTCATGACCAAGAGGATCTTGGAAACATCCTTTCCACGCCGCGTCATCAGCTTGTAGTCCTTCTTGAAGCGGCCGGATCGGCTCGGCGTCAGCGCCATCAGGATTCAAGGTCCTTGAACATCTCGTCGATGTTCTTGAAGCTCTTGACGTCCTCACCGCGGGCCGACTTTTCCAGCGTCTTTCGCGTCTCGGCGTTTGGAAGCCGCACCGCGAAGGGTACCCCGCGAGTGAGATCGATCTGGCGGAAAAGGAGGTTGACCACTTCCGTGGTCGTCATCCCGAGGTCATGCAGGATGCCTTCCACCCGCTCTTTCAGATCCTCGTCCGTCCTGGCCCGGATCGTCGCAGACTTGGCCATGGCGTACCTCCTTTCCAGACTCTTGCCCATATCGTAGCTCTTTTGGGCTACAATATCAACTATGCTTG
>ERZ1292633.5717-Hain-H41-02um-R1-5717-length-11122-cov-5_pt2 | contig 10722 bp, 6 predicted proteins | sample MGYA00564406_ERZ1292633 | MGnify/ENA primary metagenome ERZ1292633 (study PRJEB36523, sample SAMEA6512639) | groundwater metagenome | collected 2019-01-08 | study: AquaDiva: Metagenomics assemblies of 32 groundwater samples
GTAATCAAACCACGGGGATCGGTAAGCGCCGTGAGGCGGCTCACCGCATCATAGACCCGCTGGGTGCTGTGCCCCAACGGATCGGTCGTCGTGATGAGGTTCCCATTCGTGTCGTAGGCAAACGTCGTGGGTGGTTCAGACGGGATCGGGCCCTGCACGCTGGTCGGTTGGCCGAATGAATTATAGGCTATGGTGGTGACGTGGTTGAGGGGGTCCGTGACGGTGAGGAGATTCCCGTTCGGGAGGTCGTAGCCGAGCGCCGTGACCTGGTTCAACGCATCCGTGATCTTCGTCACGCGATTCCACGTCGGATGGTACTCGAACCGGGTCGCCTGGTTGTTGGGATCCGTGATCGTGATGACGTTCCCGCCGCGTTGTACTCGAAGCTGGTCGCGCGGCCCAGGGGATTAATGCGCTGCACCACCTGATTGATCGCATCGCGGACAGTGGTGGTCGTCTGGCCGAGCGCATTGGCCTGGCTGAGAAGGACATCAGCATTGGTGGTCCACATAACCAGCCACCAATGGATTTTGAGATGAAGGAAGACACTGGCGTGCGAGTTATTGTCCACGAGACAAACATTCCGATCGTGCCGGTAATCTAGAGGGTCAGCAGGAGCCTGACTCATACCGGCCTGGGCCACCGTGGGCCACGTCAGAATGGCCGCGAGCAGTAGCGTGAGCCACCACCAAGCTATGAATCGTATCGTCTTCATCTCAACTGTGCGCACATCACGTATTGACAAAGCGTCGAAATAATGGCCACACCATCACTCCGACCATTGAATAAAGAATCTGATTGATTAAGACGGATAACACTAAAACTACAATTCCCATCGGAGTAAACTCTTGGCCCATAGTTCCCATCAACATGATCGAGCTTGGCCAAAAGGCCACAACCAACCAGTCAGGCAATAAGTAAATCACTCCAGCTTGAGTGATAATCATAATAACTACTGGAATAAGAAAACCGGCTAATGTCCACCACAGCACAAAACGCATCATTGGAGTAAGCCACCTCCGGTCAGACTGCCAGGGCTGACTTCTCTAAATGGAATACGCGAAAACGCTTGTGGCCCTCCCCCATTACGATAGGTTCTTTGGAGATAGTTCATTAGACCAGGTGGAAATCTGGTGCTTGGAACTTGAATCCCGCCTGCACGTAGGATGTCTTCTACAAAGAATGCGCAGTTAAATGTTTGGAGGTTATATTGAGGAGGAGTTGCAAGAGCCTGGTTGATAACTGCCAGCATTGCCGCATCCTGTTGAGGAGTCGTTTGAAGTGTGATCGTTTGTCCAGGTACAGGCTTTCGTAAGTCTGGATGTACAAACCCGTCAACATTCAGCCCCATGGCTGTGGCGATTGGATTAGCAGTTGGAGCGGGGTACAGGCCAACTGTCTGCGAAGTATTCACACCAGCTCCGATGTGGCCAAATGGCCCAGCGCCTGGATACAAAGAAATCGTGGCATCGAGACCCAAGGGATCTGTAAATGAGATAGGATTGTTGACCACATAAGAGTAGACATTTGCCCCTGCAAGTAGGCCAAGGGGATCTTCACTTATGAATCGATGCAGATTCGGTGAATAGTGGCGCTGTCGATAAAAATAGAGGACACCAGCTTCATTTTCTTGGCCGGTGAACTGAAAGGGATTTATAAAAGCGGGGTTAGAAGACTGCGTCTTACCGAAGGGTTCGTAGGAGTACTGGACGGCTGAGGTACCAACTTGATTCGTGAGAGCGAACGTACTCCCTAAGCCGTCGTAGATGGAGAAATAGACACCGTCTTGGCGCAGAATTCCGAATAACTCATCAATGTTGAGCGACCGTAGATAGGTTGCAACCATTGACCTACTTTGAATCTCCGCGACAACATCATTCCGATCATACAAAAACTGAGGCGTGACGCCTCCAATGGTCTTGCTCACCCGCCTCTCTAACGGATCATAAATGAAGATGGCGTTTACGGAGCCCGTGATCGTCGCCAGCCGATTCCTGGCATCCCACGTGTAGGTGCTGGTCCCATCATTGGTGAGATTCCCGTTCTGATCGTAGGTCAGCGCAGCCCCGGCGAAGGCAATCTGCTCGTTTGCGGGATCGTAGGAAGCGGAGGCCACGGCCTGCGGCACCAGGCTCGCCGTCCCATTCGCGCGGGTCAACGAGATGCGGTTGCCGGCTGCATCGTAGGTGTACGTCAGCGCTTCGATGAGTCCAGAAGGACCGTTATGCGTGATATCGATCAGGCGGGAGGCGATATCGTAGGCGTAGCTCGTGCTGGTGCCATTCGGATACGTGAGGCTGGTCCGGCGGTTCGCCTGGTCGTAGCCAAGACCTACGGCAAGCGGCCCTTGCGTGACCTGGGTTAAGCGACTCACCGCATCATACTGATACCCTACCGGAGCCAACCCATTAGCTGACATTGAGGTGCGGCGGCCCAGCACATCGTATTGATAGGCGACTGCGCCTTGGCCGGTGATTTCTTGGATCAGTCTGTCCAAGCTGTCGTACCTGAAGTCGATCACGCCCGCCCCAGGCGCCGTGTCCGCAGCATGGATTAGCCGCCCGACGGCGTCATAGACAAAACTCGTGGTGGTGGGAGGCGTATCGCCCTGGTAGGTGGCGGTCGTACGGCGGTTGAGCGCGTCGTAGATGAACGTGGCTGGCTGGTTCTTCCGATCGGTGAACTGGATTAGATTCCCCACGGCGTCGTACTGATAGCGTTCCTGCCGATTCAGCGCATCTGTGCGCGTCTTCAACCGGTCCATCGTGTCATACGTGTACGCCGTCGTTTGATTCTTCGCATCCGTAACGGTCAGCAGATTGCCATTGGGATCATAGGTAAAGCGCGTGAGGCCTTGCCGGGCATCGGCGATCTCGGTGACGCGGTTCAGACTGTCATACCGGAACTGCGTGACGAGCCCGCGAGGATCGGTGAGGCTGAGGAGCCGCGAGACGACATCATACGTCCGCTGCGTCTGATTCCCCAACGGATCGGTCGTCGTGATGAGGTTTCCATTCGTGTGGTAGGTAAACGTCGTGGGTGGTTCAGACGGGATCGGGCCCTGCACCGAGAGCGGCTGCCCGAAGCCGTTGTACGTGATCGTGGTGACATGATTCAGTGGATCTTTGATGGCCAGCAGATTGCCGTTGGTCGGATCATAGGTGAACTCCGTCACCTGATTGAGCGCGTCGGTGATCTTGGTCACCCGATTGAAGGTCGGATGGTACTCGAACCGGGTCGCCTGGTTGTTGGGATCCGTGATCGTGATGACGTTCCCCGCGGCGTCATACTCGAACCGGGTGGTGCGCCCCAGCGGATCAATGCTACTCACAATCTGATTGCTGTTTCCGTCTCGGGTAGAGATGGTCGTTTGTCCCAATGCATCGGTCTGGCTCACACTGTGTCCGGCCCCGTTGAATCGGTAGGTGGTCGTGTGGTCCAGCGGATCGAGGACCGTTGCTGCGGTGACCACACCCCCGACAAATTGGTAGCCCTGGGCTACTTTTTCAGCACTCTCTTCCCTTGGACAGATGGGCGTTCCCTCGATCACCACCCAGAGATCCTGACTACCAGGCGCGGGACAGCCTGGCCCTGTGACACGCGCGCCACTGAGCTGATACCGGAATTTCCAAATCCCACCATCTACTTGGGTCTGTCGCAGAACACGGCTGCTACCCGGACTATACTCGTTCGTCAGAAATGTCAGGGCTCGCGCATCGGTCAGGGTCACCAGACGCCCCGCCGCATCATAGACGTACCGGGTGATCCCACCTTCGGGATCAACGAGACTCACTAATCGACCGGACCCATCATACTGGTATTGCACGACCCGCCCGATAGGATCCGTGATCTGTGTGATGCGGTTCCCGGCATCGTAGGCCAACGTGAGTTGACGGCCATCCTGCGCGGTGACGGCCGTCACATTTAACGTGGCTCCACTTCGCGTCAACGTCAGCTGATTGCCGTTGCGATCGGCCAGGGCGGTGAGAAAGAAGAAGCCCTGCGAGCCGGCGCCGAATGTCCATGTTGTCCCATCTTTGAACCGCAATACCCGGCCGTTCACTTCGGAATACACCGCGCCCCTCACGGTCGGCTCTGAACTATTCCGAAATGTTCCGTCAGGCTGCTGGCGGAATTGCATGCGGCTACCGTCCGGCATGAAGAGCGTTCGGACATTCGCTTCCGCGCGCACCACGACCTGGTATCCGTGACTCGTGCCGGGACCGAAGGGGCCGGTGGCAGGGCCATTGCTCCGATAGTGACGGGTGATCGTGATCGGCAGACGCCCCGGCAAGACCATGTCGGTCTTTTCCAAATTGAACGCGCCGGTGCCGAGATCGACTGGCTCCCCCCCTTTCGCCCCGTTCGGCGTTTGCGGCTGGCCGTTGACCTGATTGTTGATGAGATCGAAGGCGGCTCGCAGCATAGCGGCAAAGATGCCACCACAACAAAACCGGGGTTGACCGTAGGCTTTTCCTGTGGCCGGATCAATATCGGGCACGAGCTGGTTACCGTCTCCCGAAACTGTGGCTGTTCCCAGCTTGGCCCACTGATTAGGCCGACTCCCATCAGGGGCCTCGTCATAAAACCAGAGTTCCGAAGATGTCCCGGGAGGCAGATTCAAATCATTCGGCAACGTGATGGGAATCGGTTCCGAAGCGGTGCCGCCGCCTGCCTTTCCGAAATAGTCCATGTAGATATCTGTGGCCACGCGGTCGCCCGGAATCGGCGGTAGGGGATTCTGGTCCAGCGGGACGCGACGGATGGACACTTGCGTATTAGGTTGTCCATCCCATCCGGTGATGGTCGCGCCGGCAGGGATGGTCATCTGATAGCCAGGCAACTCCGGATCGGTCACGACACGCTGCACGCTGCTGTCGGCAATATCGACCAGGCCCGTGGTCTTCTGAACATGCAGCTTCGGAATAAAACTCAGCACATTGGCCTGCCCAGCAACGATGGTGCCCTTGTAGGGAATAATCGGCAAGTTGCGCCCTGGCGTCGAAGCCGGCCCACCATCGATAAGGAATAACTGGTCCACCCCGACCGGGGGATTCTGCAGCAGGAAGTTGCCGCCGGCGTCCGTGATAGCATGAACCGCCCCCATCGTCACTCGTGTGCCTTTGACCGGCTGGTTGTCTTCATCTTGAACTTGGCCTGCAAACGACGTGAGGCCTCCGCTCAACACCTCCAGATTCACCGTGACGGTCTTGTCGATAGGACTACCGTTCACCAGGCCGGTTGCTTGCACAGTCACGGGATAGGTCCCTGCCGTAGTCGCCCCGGTGGTCGTCACGTTGAGCATGCCTGACTGGCCTGCGGCGAGTGTCGTCGAGGCAAAGACCGCCGAGACGCCTGTCGGGACCCCCAGCGTGGACAGGGAGACGAGGCCTGAAAAGTTGTTGCTGCCTGCCACCGTGACGGCCACGGTTCCTTGGCCAGTCACCGGCAGGAGCAACGAAGTGGGCAAGGCGGCCACCGTAAAGTCCGGCACTGTGACGGTGAAGACCGGCCCGGTGGCCGGAGGTGACACCAGTGTGGTGACCGTCACTGGTCCGCTCGTTGCCCCCTGCGGCACGGTCGTGACAAGCGCCGTGCCTGCCGTATTCACTGAACTCACAATGGCAGGGTGCCCATTGAAGGCTATCTGGTTGCTCGCGGCCGTCGGGTTGAAACTGCTCCCGGCAATCGTCACAACGGTGCCAGCCGGTCCACTGTCAGGATTGCTCCCTATGATCGAGGGCGACCCGAGTATCACGGTGACGGCGCTGGTCGCGCTGGTACCGTTCAGCGAGGCCGTGATATCGGCCTGACCGAGTGCCACCCCGGTGACGGCAATCGGGGCACTGAGTTGGGTAGCCGGAACCGTGATGCTGCCCGGCACCGTGGCCACTGTGGGAGTGCTGGACGCCATCGTGACGATCGTATCGGCGGGTTGAACGGCATTGAGCGTCACGGTCAGCGTGCCGGTGCTCCCCTGGGCAATTGAGAGTGTGGCCGGTTGCAGGCTCGTGAGGGTCGGGGCCGGGAACACCGTGAAGCTGGCCGCGCTGGTGGCCGTGCCGGCAAGAGTCTGCACCGTAAGGGAACCGGTCGTGGCCGTGGGTGGTACGACCGCTATCAGCGTCGTCGGGCTGGTCACCGTAAACGTGGACGAGACGCCGTTGAACGTCACCGTCTGCACGTTGACGAAGTTGGCGCCGGTGACCGTCACGGATGTCCCCGGCTGGCCGCTGGTCGGGGTGAAGCCGGTAATGGTGGGCACGGCGGGGCTCACGGTGACTTGGCTAGCCGCACTCCCGCCATTGAGCATCGCAGTGATGGTGGTGGAGCCCGCGGCCACCGCTGTGACCGAAATCGGCACGCTGGATTGCCCGGCCATGAATGCAATGGAGGTTGGGACGGTCGCAACCGCAACGTTGGCACTGCTCACGGCCAGAGTGCCGGCGGCGGTGGGCGTAGGAGCAAGTGCCGCCGAGACGGTCCCGCTGGCCCCGGCAAGAAGATTCAGTGGATTCGGCGCGAGGAAGGTCGGCTGAGATCCGGCACTGGTATCCAACAGGCTGATCGTAAGCAGGCTACCGGGCGCGCTGGTCAGGCGAATCTCCAGGGTATTCGTCGGTTGCAAGGACACTGTCCGGTCGATCACCGCGACGTTTTGACCGAAATCGCCGGGACCGGCCACCTGCAGGCCGTTCACTTTGATCGTCGCGGAGGAGATCCGCTTGGTCCCATCCGCGTTGCCATTGACGATGTGGATGGTATAGGGCGCGGTCGTGCCGGCGGAGAGCGCAAACGTGGCCGTGAATTGATTGGGCGGCCCGGCGGTGCGGGTATACTGTGTGGGGCCGAAGAGGACTGTCTGGGCGTGTAGTGGAAGGCTCGTTACCAGCGTAAACGCCAGGGCGAGGACAACCCCTACAGCCCGAAACATCCGCTCACATCGCCCCATCGCACCCTCCTCCAGTTGCGACACAGCCGAGTGGCTTGGCACCGTCTCTGCCGTTTAACTACGTAACAGAGCGTAACCGGTGGGAGAGGTATACAAGATTAGCGCCCCCTTGACAACAAGGCTGAATGGCCCTAGCCACTGTACCCCAGAGGGTGTTGCTATCACCGGTTGAACCTGCCACATCTATTTTCTCGGGGTCGCCTACCGACTGGAGATTGAGACGCCGGACCGGTTGATCTTGCGCTCTCGCATGAACAAGGAAGAGTTTCGCCGCTGCAATTTTACGGTCGGACAAGCCGTCTCATTTGCCGTCACGCATTTCCGCATCCTGCCGCAAGAAGGCTCGACCTTGTCTCACGAGGCCAAGCCGGGCGCCCCCATAACGAGACCGCTGACGCCGTAAAAAAGGGGGCTTGCATGGCGGTTCGCGCCGCACACCCTTCCTGACAGCGCTAGTCTTTCTGTCGATAGACATACAGCAAACCTGCTCCCCGAAACGGCACGGTGAGCAGTCGTTCTCCGCCGCCTTCGATCCGCTCGGAGATGGGCATCGCCGAGGATTGCTCCAGGTCGATCCATTCCCCAACGAACCCACCCACCGCCCCGGTAAGATTGACGGTCAGGGGCCTGCTGACATCCGGCGTTGAATGCGACGACGCGGAGGCAGGCACATACACCAGATATGCCTGCCCAGGATCTGCCAGACAATACCCGGTCGAGGCCAATTCCTCGTGCGGCAGCGTCCGTTTGAGATCCAGGCGTTCGGCCCATCGGCGCGCTTCCCCCATCGCCACTCGCGCACGCTCATGTTGAGGCTCATTCAGCACCGGCTCCCCGATGGTCAACTCATGCAACGCGCCGAGCGGGTCCATGTAGATGGGATTATATCCCCGGAAGAAGCTTTCCCAGACAAAGTCCTGGTCCCCGCCGATGCCGTGAATGTGATCCGTATCGAGGAGCATCACCTTGCCGCCGTCGGCCACGGGAGGATTGCGCGCGTACTTGGTATAACCGCCGGGAGAGATCCAGTCGGCCGGGCTGTCGAACAGCGTGGCGTTGTCGCCGCCCCCGAATTCGCCGAGTTGGAAAAACGTCATTCCCACAGGATGAGGGATGAACTGATGGTCCCGTGCATACTGTTTGATAAAGCGAATGAGATGGTATTGCCAAGCGACCGATTCCGGAGTGGCCTCGTTGACCACTTCGTACAACACGTTGTCCAGATCGTGTAGCGTCTCCAGCACCTGGCGCACATAGGCCTCCTGAACCTGTAGCACGTGAGAGCCGGGCGACCGGTGCACTTCCAAACCCAGCCCGTCGCCGTTGGCATCGCCGTCGATGCCGTTCACATTGTTTCCACCGTTCAACGGGTGCGCCTTCCAGGCGTCCGGCGTCACCACGCTGAAGCCTTGAAAAAACATCACGGAGACGTAGAAACCGCGCTGTCCGGCTTGCCGGACTCTGGCCCGAAGGCGGTCGAAGTAGTCCGGATTGAACCGGGTGAGATCCAACCTCGAGCCTCCGTCCAACGCGAGGCCGGGGCCAGTTCGCAGATAGGGTAGCGGCGCAATCTGGTTTTCTCTGGACGGAGGATGCATGAGCCAGCCGCCGTCGGATTGCATGGATTCCTGGGCCCACAGCCGAATGAAGTTGTGATGCAACACAGATATCCGGTCGAGATAGGCCGGATAGTCGAAGGGGCCCGTGACATCCTGAAAGTTTTCCCACGAGTGGGACCCGGTCAAGTACAGGATCCGATTTTCGGCATCGGGCAAAGTATCTAGGGTTGTCATTGGACTGGCGTAAGGGACCACGAGTCCGCAACGGCGTTGGGTCATCCCCACCCCAGACTCGAGTTTCGCCGGCCGCACAGAGCAGCAGGAGACTTAAGACACATTTCAGCAGATAACGAGGGGCCACGCTGTCCATCCGCCCTCGGCCATGTCTCCGCATACGGGGCAAGAGGCCGATAGGCTTTGAGTGTCTCACATCGATCAGGCACGACGCTGTATCAGGCAGGATTAGTAGTACGTAATGCTACGCTCGCGGGCATTGGAATGCTTAAGCGTTTCGCGTCCATCGGAAACCTCCCACCAGTGAAAGGTTTCTGCGATCCAGTTCCCGGCGGCATCGTAGTCGTAACGATACGCCTTCCGGTCGGTGAGACGACCGGCCGCATCGTAGCTGCGCTCTTCGATCTGACTGCCCCGTTCATCGTAGCGAAACTCGGAGCGGCTTTGTCTTCGCCCCTTGAGATCGGATACGACTTTTTCGCGCACGTGTCCCCGGTCGTCATAGTGGATGGCCACGTCATACCCGACATCGAATCGATCCGTCGTCAGCACTTGATGGCCGGCCGCGTCATACTGATAGTTCCGCTCCAATCGCTCGCGCAACAAACGACCTGCGCCGTCGTAGACGTAGAGGTTTCGGTTGATGACCCGCACCGCATTGTAGTGAAGGCCTCGGGTTCGCCGTCGCGTCTCGTCGTATTCGTACAGGGACACATTCTCAAAGGTGCCATCGCCCCAAGCCGAAAGTTCGGCGGAGCGATTCCCGCGCTCGGCATAGACCGCGCGGGTCTCTTTCACGAGTTCCCCGCGCGCATCGCGCACGACCTCGGCAATCCGTCTGCCATCCTGGTCATAGCGGTAACTAAACTGCAGCGGCCACAAACCCTGAGCCGACTCCCGTCCGCCCTGAATGCGCTCTACGAGGCGACCGTGCGAATCATAGCGATCGATTTGCACCAGCAGACTCTCTTTGGTTTCGACGGACTGGACGGGGCCCAGCAACCCGTCCTCTTCCCGATCGGAGAGCTGCGCAGAGAAGGACGGGATGACAGAGCCGATAGTGAGAACCGTACTGAAGAGCGCCAGGAGGGAAAACGAGACTGGAATGGTCCAGCGGTGCCAAGTCATGAGGTTAGGTCGATCAGGCAAGGTGCGCGACGCTGATCGTGTGAGCAGAACCCCTAGCCTCCTAGTCGACTGAGGCCAACGACCCGAGAATATGGTATCCCCCATCGACATAGATCACCTCTCCGGTGATGCCGCGGCCCAACGGACTCACCAGGAACAACGCCGTATCGCCCACTTCGCCCTGCTCTGTCGCCCGCCGCAGCGGAGCGAACGCACGATGGTGATCGACCATCTTGCTGATACCGGACACGCCACGCGCCGCCAGCGTTTTGATCGGCCCGGCGGAGACGGCGTTCACCCGAATGTTCTTCGGCCCCAGGTCGTGGGCAAGATACCGCACCGTCGCCTCAAGCGCCGCCTTGGCCACACCCATGACATTGTAGTGCGGCACCACCCGCTCGCTGCCGAGATAGGTCAGCGTCACGACCGATCCGCCTTCCGTCATGAGCGGCATCGCCGCCCGCGTGACGGCCACGAGGGAGTAGGCGCTGACATCAAGGGCCGTCGCAAATCCCTGACGGGTGGTATTCACGAATTCTCCGGTGAGCTCTTCCCGAGGCGCAAAGGCCAGGGAATGCACCAGAAAGTCCAGCCGCCCCAGTTTCTCGGCGGCCTGCTTCATCATCGCATCGATCTGACTGTCGTCTCCGACATCGCACACACAAGCCGACGCGCCGGGCAGGGTCTTCACCAACTCCTCGACGTTTTCGCGTAGCCGTTCGTTCTGATAACTGAACAGCATCTGCGCGCCTTCACGAGCGGCAGCCTGCGCGATCGCCCAGGCGATACTGTGCTTGTTGGCCACACCGATGATCAGACCCTTTTTCCCTTCTAACAACATACCGGCTC
>ERZ1292633.6042-Hain-H41-02um-R1-6042-length-10722-cov-8_pt1 | contig 10722 bp, 7 predicted proteins | sample MGYA00564406_ERZ1292633 | MGnify/ENA primary metagenome ERZ1292633 (study PRJEB36523, sample SAMEA6512639) | groundwater metagenome | collected 2019-01-08 | study: AquaDiva: Metagenomics assemblies of 32 groundwater samples
TCTGCGCGTCGAACCCGCTCTCCACGCAGGACGACGTGGCGGCGGCGCTGGCGCATCGTTACTCCATCCCGACGTTCGCCATCAAAGGCGAGGACGGCGACACGTATTACAAGCACATCTCGGCCGTGCTCGATGCGCGTCCGGAGGTCACGATGGACGACGGCGCCGACCTCGTCACGGTGCTCCACACGAAGCGGGCCGATCAGGCGAAGGCCGTCATCGGCGGCACCGAGGAGACGACGACCGGCGTCATCCGGCTGAAGAGCATGGCCCGCGAGGGCGCGCTCCGCTATCCGATTCTGGCCGTGAACGACGCGAAGACGAAGCACCTCTTCGACAACCGCTACGGCACCGGCCAGAGCACGCTCGACGGCATTCTGCGCGCCACGAACCGCCTCCTGGCCGGATCGACCTTCGTGGTGCTCGGCTACGGCTGGTGCGGCAAGGGTCTCGCGACCCGCGCGCGCGGCATGGGCGCGAAGGTGGTGGTGACCGAGATCGATCCGCTTCCCGCGCTGGAGGCGGTCATGGACGGCTTCCACGTGATGCCGGCCGAGGACGCCGCGAAGATCGGCGACTTCTTCGTCACGGTCACGGGAAACATCAACGTCCTCCGCGTGGAGCACTTCCGCGCGATGAAGGACGGCGCCATCGTCGCCAACTCGGGGCATTTCAACGTCGAGCTCGATCTCGACGGTCTCGGCAAGGTGGCCAAGTCGCGCCGCGTCGCCCGGCCGTTCGTGGAGGAGTTCACGCTCGACGGCGGGAGGAAGGTCTGCGTGCTGGGCGAGGGACGTCTCATCAATCTCGCCGCGGCCGAGGGACACCCCGCGTCGGTGATGGACATGAGCTTCGCCAATCAGGCGCTCGGCGTTCAGTGGGTGCTCGCGAACGCGCGCACGCTCCAGCCGGACGTCTACCCGATTCCGCAGGCGCTCGATGAGGAGATCGCGCGCTTGAAGCTGGAAGCGCTGGGGGTCCGCATCGACGCTCTGACCACCGAGCAGATCGCGTACCTCGCCTCCTGGCAGCACGGAACGTAGGCCGGGCGGGGCGCGATGGGGTTCCTGGGACGGATATCCGTCCGGCGCAAGCACCAGATCCTGGGACTTTGCCTCCTCTCGATCGCGCTATTCGTGTCGCTCGCGCTCGCGACCCGCGACACGCGCGACACCGCCGCGGATCTCCTCGCCTCGGGGGCCGTTCGAAACCAGGCGGGCGTGCTCGGCGCGCTCGCCGCGGCCGGTCTCGCCGGGTTCCTCGGCGCGGTCGGCGCCTGGGCCGTTCCGCTCGGTCTCCTCGCGTGGGGGTGGAACCGCCTCCGTCTGAAAGCTCCCGCCGATCTCGCCGTTCGCACCGCCCTCGCGGCCGCCGCGCTGTGGGTCGGCATCGGGCTCCTCTATCTGATCAGTGCGGGGAATCGTGCGTGGGCCGGGGCGCTGGGAGAGTGGATCGGCGCCGGCTCGGCGCGTCTCCTGGGACGGATCGGCGCCCAGCTCGCGCTCGGCACCTCCCTCATCGTCGTCACCGCCGTCGCGTTCGAACTGGGAGCGGCGTCGCCGCTGCGGCGGGCCCTCTCCGGTATCTTCGGAGGGATTCTCGCGCGCTTCGGAACCGACGTGAAGCCGAAGCGGAAGGGCGCGGCCGACGCGAAGGCCGCCGCCGGGACCGACGACGATCTCGAAACCGTTCCGACAAAGGCGCGCCGCCGCCGACAGGCGCCGGCCGAGGAGGAAGCGGCGCTCGCGAGCGCCTTCGCCCCCGAGCCGGCTCCGGGATCGCGCGAAGCGAGGAACGCGCCCGCCAGCAGCGGCCCCCGAATCATGGGGCGTCCGAGTCCCGCTCCGAAGGCCGAGTCGCTTCCGATTCCGTTCCCGCCGTCGGGCGCTCCTTCCACGGTCGGAAAGAGCGACAAGCCCCGTCCCGGCGCGGCCGGCGAGACGGGCGGGCTCCAACTCGGCGCCGCGATGGCTCCCGACACGCCGCTCCCGCCGGTCGATCTGCTCGACGCGCACGAGTCGCAGCAGGTCGCCGTGGACGAGGCGGAGCTGCTGGAACTCTCGCGCGTGCTCGAGCGGACCCTCTCCGACTTCGGCGTCGCCGGAAAGGTCTCCGAGGTCCATCCCGGCCCGGTCATCACGCTCTTCGAGTACGAGCCCGCGCCCGGCGTGAAGGTGAATCAGATCCTGAATCGGCAGGACGATCTGGCGCTGGCCCTCCGGGCGCAGCGGATCCGGATCGTGGCGCCGATTCCGGGCAAGGCGGCGGTCGGGATCGAGATTCCGAACCGCGTGAAGCAGATCGTCTCGTTCAAGGAGATCGTCCTCTCGGCGGCGTTCCAGCAGGGGAAGGACGCCCTGCCGATCGCGCTCGGAAAGGACGTGGCGGGCGTCCCGTTCACGACCTCGCTGGAGCGAATGCCGCATCTCCTCATCGCGGGAGCCACCGGCTCGGGGAAGAGCGTCTCGGTGAACGTCCTCATCATGAGCCTTCTCATGCGCCGCACGCCCGCGGAACTCCGCTTCATCATGATCGACCCGAAGATGCTGGAGCTGACGCCCTACAACGGCATTCCGCATCTTCGGATGCCGGTCGTCACCGATCCGAAGAAGGCGGCGCAGGCGCTCCGCTTCTGCGTGAAGGAGATGGAGCGGCGTTACCAGATCCTGGCCAAGCACGGCGCGCGGCACATCGAGGGGTATAACCGCCTCGGGCTCGACCCCGCCGCTCACGAGGACGCGAAGCTTCCCTACATCGTCGTGATCGTGGACGAGCTGGCCGACCTGATGGCGCTCCTTCCCGCCGAGATCGAGGAACCGATCGGGCGGCTCGCGCAGATGGCGCGCGCCGTCGGGATTCACCTCGTCCTCGCGACGCAGCGTCCGTCGGTCGACGTCATCACGGGCCTCATCAAGGCGAATTTCCCGTCGCGCCTCGCCTTCCAGGTCGCCAGCCGGACCGATTCGCGCGTGATCCTCGACATGAACGGCGCGGAGAGTCTCCTTGGAAACGGCGATTCGCTCTACCTGCCCGCCGGAAAGCCCGAGCCCTACCGCATCCACGGGGCGTACGTCTCGGGGGAGGAGACGGAGCGCGTCGTCTCATTCCTGCGTCATCAGGGCGTGCCCGCCGTGGCGGACGATTCGGTATTGGAAACGGTGACGATCTCGGACGCAGGGGCCGACGACGAACTCTATGAAGAAGCGATGCGGCTGGTGGTGCTCCATCAGCAGGCGTCGACCTCGATGCTGCAGCGCCGATTGAAAGTGGGCTACTCGCGCGCGGCCCGGCTGCTGGATCTGCTCGAGGAGCGGGGCGTGGTCGGCCCGCCCGACGGGGCGAGGGGGCGCGAAGTCATGGTGACCGAGCACGAACTCGACGAGCGGCGTTCCGGCGTCCCCCCGGTGGGATCGGGCGCGTGAGCGAACCGATTTCGCTCGTTCCTTCCCGCGCCGGCAAGGCGGCGGGGGCGGTCGTGGAAACGCCGGCCCGCGTCGCGCTCGTCACGCTCGGCTGCGCGAAGAACCTCGTCGACTCCGAGATCATGGCGGGGCTGCTGGCGCACGGCGGCTTCACCATGACGGGAGACGTGGGGACCGCCGACGTCGCGGTCGTCAACACCTGCGCCTTCATCGGACCGTCGCAGAAGGAATCGATCGACCGCATCCTGGAACTCGCCGCGCTGAAGCGGGAGGGGACGCTCCGCGGCCTGGTCGTCGCCGGGTGTCTGGCGCAGCGCTTCCAGGGCGACATCCTCCGCGAGATTCCCGAGGTGGACGCCGTGGTCGGCACCGGCCAGGTGGACGCCATCGTCCGCGTGGCGCACCGCGTTCGCCGCGGCGGAGCGGAGCGCATTCTGGAGGTGGGCCCTCCGGGGACCGCCGTCGATCTCACCGCTCATCGCGCGGTCTCCACGCCGCGCCACCTGGCTTACCTGCGCATCGCCGACGGCTGCGATTTCCGCTGCACGTTCTGTATCATTCCCTCGCTGCGGGGCGATCTCCGGAGCCGCACGGTGGAGTCGATCGTGGAGGAGGCGGGCCGGCTCGCGGGAGCGGGCGTGCGGGAACTCCACCTCATCGCGCAGGATTCGACCTCGTACGGCGAGGATCTCTACGGAGAGGCGCGGCTTCCGGAATTGCTGCGGGCCCTCGCGGCCGTGCAGGGGATCGACTGGATCCGCGTGCACTACACGCACCCGAAGACCTGGAGCGAACGGCTGATTGACGTGTTTCAGGAGGAAGCGAAGGTCTGCAGCTACGTGGACATTCCCCTCCAGCATCTGACCGACCCGATGCTTCGCCGGATGCGCCGGGAGGTGAAGCGGGCCGACATGGAGCGTCTCTTCGCTACGCTGCGCGAGCGGATTCCCGACGTGGCGATCCGGACGCACTTCATCGTCGGATTCCCCGGCGAGACGGAATCCGACTTCGAGGAGCTCCTGGCCTCGGTGGAACGGGCCGACTTCGACCATGTCGGCTGCTTCGCCTACTCCCGCGAGGAGGGCACTCCCGCCGCCAAGATGAAGGAGCAGGTGCCCGAGCGGACGAAGCTGGAGCGGAGGCGCCGGCTGATGGACGCGCAGCGCGACGTCGCCACGCGCGTCTGGGGTCGCTGGGTGGGGCGCACGGTGGACGTCCTGGTGGACGGACCGTCGCCGAATCGAAAGGGGCTCTGGGTCGGGCGCGTGGCGCAGCAGGGATACGAAGTCGACGGAGTCACTCACGTCCGGGGCGGCGACGGAGTCGCGGCGCCCGTTCCGGGCACGTTCGCGCGGGTTCGCATCACGAAGGCCCGGCACTACGATCTTGAAGGGGAGGTAGTCGCGTGAGAGGGGCCTGGTTGGCCGCCGCGTTGCTGGTTGCCGCGCTCGGTGGCATCGCCGCGCCGGTGCAGGCGGGAAATCCGCTCCCGCGGACCCACATCGCCGCGTTCGATTCCGTCGCGGCCGCGGTCGCGGCCGAGCTCGTACCGGCGGGGGCCATCCCCGCGGGGCGGTCGGTGGAGATCACGGCGCCGCTGCCGGGCGACACGCTCTCGCTCTTCGAGCAGCGCGTCGTGCAGCGGCTCCGTGCGGAGGGCGTGACGGTGCGCATGGCGGCGGCGCCGGCGGCGCCGGCGATCGATCCGGTCACCGGAGAAGCGCGCGCGGAGACGGGCGCCGCGGCGGTCGACGGGTCGCTGCGCCTGGGACTCCGGGTCGAATCGCGAAGCGTGGTCTTCGTCCGGCGCATCGGACGGTTTCCCTTCGGCACGAAGGGCTACGAGCGACTCGTGACGCTCCAGGCGCAGGCGCGCCTGGTGGACGCGGCCAGCGGCGACGTGCTCTGGGCGAAGACGGCCTCGCGCGGCGCCACCGACGTGCTGCCCGCGCGGGATCTCGACACGGCAGCCTCGGGGACCGGAATGTTCCGACCCGCGGTGCCGCGCGGAACGCGGTTCGGATTCCTGGAGCCGCTGATCGTCTCGGGAGTCGTGGCCGGTTTGGTGATTCTCTTCTATTCGAATCGAACGTGAGGCGAGGAACGGCGGTTCCTCCAGGAGGGAGGGGCAACGGATGGGCATGACACTCGCCGCGCGCCAGCACTGGGTGCTCGGCAGGGACGCATTCGAACGGGGCCGGTACGACGAGGCGGCCGGGGAACTGGAGCAGGCGATCGCGCTCGCGCCCGAGTTCCCCGACCTCCACAACCTGCTCGGCCTGGCGCTGGGGATGTCGGGGGAGCGCGACCGCGCGGTCGCCTGCTTCCAGCGCGCGCTCCAACTGAATCCGCACTACGTGGAGGCGCGCCTCAATCTGGCCATCGTCTACAACGAGATGGGCCGGTACGACGACGCCCTTCGCGAGTTCCGCACCGACCAGCCACGCGATCCGGACCACGGGAATCTCTCGCCGGAGGTCCGTTCGTACCTCGCGGAATCGCACGTGCTCCTCGGCGACACCTACCGGAATCTCGGCCTCACGCTCGACGCGTCGCAGGAGTACAAGCGGGCGTTGAAGGTCGCGCCGCAGTTCCTCGACATCAAGAACAAGCTGGGCGCCACCTACGGCGACATGGGGCTCTACGAGGACGCGGAGGCCGAACTGACGTCGGCGCTCGCCCAGAACCCCCGGTATCTGGAAGCGAGGGTGACGCTCGGCGTCGTCCTGCACCGATCGGGGCGCCCTCATCGGGCCCGCGAGGAGTGGGAGCGCTGTCTGCAGGAAGATCCCGGCCACGTCCGGGCGCGGGCCTACCTCGAACTCCTCGACCGGGAGGGCGCCGCTCCCCAGGGCTCGGCTCCCCGATGAAGCGACTTCGAGTCCGGCTTCGAGGGTTTTCCCTTCTCGCCGCAGCGGCGTTGCTGTCGGGCGGCTGCGGTGGCACGCTGAAGGAGCAGACGGGCGGCATCGCCGACTACGAACGGGGGAAGAAGGCCTACGACGAAACGAACTGGGCCGACGCCGCGCTCGACCTCAAGGCCTACATCGAGGCCTATCCCGGCACCGAGCGGACCGACGACGCGCTCTTCTACCTGGGCGACGCCTACTTCCGCATGAAGGACTACGCCCTCGCCTCCGGGCAGTTCGACCGGCTGCTCCGCGACTTTCCCGCGTCGCTACACGAGGCGGACGCTCGCTTCCTGCTGGCGCGCTGCGACGATCTCCAGTCGCACGGCCCCATGCTCGACCAGACGGAGACGGATCGCGCGATCACGCGTTATCGCGAATTCCTGGGTGCGCATCCCGACCACCCGCGCGCCGCCGAGGCGACCACGCGCATCGCGGCCCTCCGCGACCGGCTGGCCGAGAAGCGCTTCAAGAACGGGCGTCTCTACACGCGGCTCCGCGAGTTCGACGCCGCCGAGCGATACTTTCGCGGGATCGTCGCCGACTTTCCCGAATCGCGATGGGCGGCCGACGCGGCGCTCCTTCTGGCCGAGACGCTGGTGAAGCGAGGTCGCCGCGACGAGGCGCTGGAGATGCTGCGCCTCGTCCCGCCCGGACTCGCGCGGGCCGAAACGCAGCGGAAGATCGACGAGCAGCGCCGGGCGCTCGAGGGCGGCGGGGGGGCGAAGTGAAGCGACGCGTCGGAATCTTCGGCGGCACGTTCGATCCGGTCCACATGGGGCACCTCCTCATGGCGGAGGAGGCCGTGGAGCGCCTCCGTCTGGACCGGCTCATCTTCCTCCCCACCGGACGACCGGCGCACAAACGCGACCGGAGCATCACGCCGGTGGAGCACCGTCTCGCCATGCTTCGGCTGGCCGCGCGGGGGAATCCCCGCTTCGCCGTCTCGCGTCTGGAAGCCGACCACGACGGCGTGACCTTCACGGTCGAGTCGCTCGAGCGCTTCGCGAAGGCAGAGCACGCGGAGCTCTATTTCGTCATGGGGCAGGACAGCCTCGATGAATTCCGGACCTGGCGCGATCCAGACCGGATCCTCTCGCTTGCCCGGCTGGCGGTGGTACCGCGGGGCGAGATGGAGCGTCCCAGCCTCGACGCGGCGGTTCGCCGTCGAGTCGTCTTCCTGAAGCCGCCCCGCATCGGAATCGCCGCCTCGGAAATCCGGCGCCGACTCGGCCGGAAGCGTTCGGTGCGCTACTGGCTCCCCGATCCGGTTCTCGCCTACATCAAACGCCATGGGCTCTACGGACCCCGCCACTAAGGGCGCGTCGCTCCTTCTCGTCGACGGATCGGCGCTCCTCTACCGGTCGCACTTCGCCTTCATCCGGAATCCGCTCCGGACCGCGAAGGGCGAGGTGACGAGCGCCGTCTTCGGCGTGCTCCAGATTCTCCTTCCGGTCCTGGAGCAGCGGAAGCCCGACCGGGTGGCCATCGTCTTCGATACTGCCGCTCCGACGTTCCGCCACCGCGTCTACACCGACTACAAGGCGCATCGCCCGCCGATGCCGGAAGACCTCGCCGCGCAGATCCCGCGCGTGCGGGAGGCGCTCCGGCTCCTCGGCCTCCCGATCGTGGAGCAGGAGGGAGTGGAGGCGGACGACCTGATCGGCACGCTGGCGAAGGAGGCCGAGCGGGACGGCGCCATGGCGTGGCTCCTGACGAGCGACAAGGATTTTTTCCAGCTCGTCTCCGACCGGATCTTGATTCTCTCCCCACGCGGCCGCGGCGGCGAACTCGCCGTGGTCGACCGTCACGGCGTGCGCGAGCGCTACGGGGTCGGTCCCGAGGAGATGATCGATCTCCTCGGCCTGATGGGCGACGCGTCGGACAACGTCCCCGGCGTCCCCGGCGTGGGAGAGAAGACCGCCGCGCAGCTCATCCAGAAATTCCAGACGATGGAGAAGCTCTACGGAGCCCTCGACCAGGTGGAGCGCGCGTCGCTGCGCGAGAAGCTCCGCCTGAACGAGGACCGGGCGCGCCTGAGCCGCATGCTGGCGACGATCCGGGCCGACCTGCCGCTCGACCGCCACTGGTGGGAACTGAAGCGGGAGCCGATCGACTTCGGCGGGCTCCTGCCGTTTTTACAGGCGCTCGAACTCCACGTGCACCACCGGCGTTTCTCGAACGAAGCGGCGGCAGCGGGCGCCGCCGTCCCTCCCGCGGCTTCCACGCCGGCCGCTCCCGCAGGCGGGGCGGCCGAGGTGGACGCGGTACCGGGCGATCTCTTCCCGGACGCCGTCCGCGCCGGTGGCGGCGCGGCGCCCAAGGGGGGCCGCGCCGCCAAGGGGACGCGAGGCGGGAGCGCCGGAGCCGGTTCCATGGCCGCGCCGGCGGCAATCCCCGAAGAGCCGGGCTCGGCGGGGGACTCCTCGGTCGAAGCGGGGGAGGCGAGCACGCTCGAACGACCCGCGCTGGGTCGCTATTCGATGGTGACCGACGGCGAAGCGCTCGAATCGCTGACACGCGCCCTGGCCGCCGCGCGCGGTCCGGTCGCCTTCGACACCGAGACGACGGGGCTCGATCCGCATCGCGCGGAGCTGGTGGGAATCGGCCTGGCCCTCGCGGAGGGAGAGGCCTACTACCTCCCGATCGGTCACGCCGCGGGCCCGAATCTCGATCCCGACCAGGTCCGGGCCGCGCTGAGCCCCTTCTTCGACGATCCGAAGGCGCGGCGCGCCGCGCAGAACGCCAAGTATGACTGGCACGTGTTCCACAAGTTCGGCATTCCCGTTCGCGACATCTCCGACGACACGATGGTGGCGGCCTATCTCGCCGACCCGGACCGCCCGAAGAATCTGGACGCGCTGGCCGCGTCGCGCCTGGGGATCGACAAGATCCCGACCGAGGCGCTCATCGGCCCGCGCGGCAAGGACCAGAAGAGCATGGCCGACCTCTCCGTCGAGCAGGTCGGCGTCTACTGCTGCGAGGACGCCGACGTCGTGCTTCGCCTCCTGCCGATCTTGGAGAAGGAACTCGAGGCTGCCGAGGGGCTGGCGCTTTACCGCGAGGTGGAGGTTCCGCTCGTCGGCGTCCTCGTGCGAATGGAGCGGGCCGGCGTGAAGATCGACACCGCGGCGCTCGAGGTGATGTCCCAATCGCTCGGCGCGACCATCCAGCGGCTCGAGCTCGAAATCCAGGAGTCGGCGGGCGTCCCGTTCAACGTGAAGTCGACGCGCCAGGTCGCCGAGGTGCTCTTCGAGCGGCTGCAGCTTCCGAAAGGGAAGCGCACGAAGGACGGCTACTCGACCGACGAGGAAGTGCTGGAGACGCTGGCGCCGCTCCATCCGATTCCGCGCCTCCTTCTCGAGTACCGCCAGGCCCAGAAGCTCAAGTCGGCGTACGTCGATGCACTCCCGAAGCTGGTCCATCCGGAGACGGGCCGCGTCCACGCCACGTTCCATCAGACCATCGCGTCCACGGGGCGCTTGAGCGCCAGCGATCCGTCGCTCCAGAACATTCCGATCCGCTCGGAGGAGGGGCGCGCGATCCGCCGGGCGTTCATCGCCGAGGGAGCGAAGGGGCTCCTCGCCTCGTACGACTACTCGCAGATCGAGTTGCGGCTCCTGGCCCACTTCTCCCACGACCCGGTGCTCTCGGAGGCGTTCCGCACCGGAGGCGACGTCCACACCGCGACGGCCGCGCGCCTCTTCGGCGTGTCGCCCGAAGCGGTCACGCCGGCGCAGCGGTCGCAGGCCAAGACGGTGAATTTCGGAATCCTCTACGGAATGGGCGCGGCCCGGCTGGCCCGCGAGCTCTCGCTCTCGCGGCCGCTGGCTGCGGCGTTCATCGACGAGTACAAGAAGACTCACGCCGGCGTGGCGAAGTACATGGAGCAGATGCTCGCCGACGCGCGCGAGCGCGGCTACGCCGAGACGATGCTCCACCGCCGCCGCCCGCTTCCCGGACTTCGCGACACCCACGAGGGGCGCCGCGCCGAGGCGGAGCGAGCCGCGATCAACACGCCGATCCAGGGCTCCGCCGCCGACTTGATCAAGGTGGCCATGGTGAAGATCGACGCGCTCCTCTCCGAGCGAGGGCTCCGCTCCCGGCTCATCCTCCAGGTCCACGACGAGCTGCTTTTCGAAACCGACGACGGGGAAGTCGATGTCCTGGCGCCGCTCGTCCGGGAGGCGATGGAGCACGCGCTTCCTCTTCGCGTTCCGCTCCTCGTTCACGAAGGGCGCGGGCGATCGTGGGCCAAGGCTCATGGCTAGTTCGTTCGTGGCTTACGCGGCAACGGGGTCGAGGCGGGCGAGGAATCTCCGGTCGCTGTGACAGGCGGCTACGCCGCCTGCAGGCTCTCTCCGATTCCTCGCCCGCCTCGCCCCCTTCCC
>ERZ1292633.6043-Hain-H41-02um-R1-6043-length-10721-cov-5_pt1 | contig 10721 bp, 8 predicted proteins | sample MGYA00564406_ERZ1292633 | MGnify/ENA primary metagenome ERZ1292633 (study PRJEB36523, sample SAMEA6512639) | groundwater metagenome | collected 2019-01-08 | study: AquaDiva: Metagenomics assemblies of 32 groundwater samples
GCCACGGCATGAACGAGGCATTCTCCACCGGGTCCCAGGCCCAGTAACCGCCCCAACCCAACTCGTAATAGGCCCACCAGCCGCCGAGCATGACGCCGGTGGTCAGGAACCCCCAAGCAATCAGCGCCCAGCGCCGGATCAGTCCGACCCAAAGTTCGCTGCGCCAGCGCGTGAGGAGCGCGGTCATGGCGAAGGCAAACGGCACCGAGAAGCCCACGTAGCCCAGATAAAGCATGGGCGGATGAAATACCATGCCCGGATCCTGCAACAGCGGGTTGAGGTCGTTACCGTCCGCCGGTGCGGGGAACAGACGTTCGAATGGGCTCGACAAAAACAGAATCAGGCCGAAGAAACCCACGGTCAGCCATCCTTGCACGGCAAGAATGGACGGCAAGTGCTCCGGATACTGTTTGCGCCCATGCCAACCGACAATCACGGTATATAAGGTAAGTATCCACACCCACAGATACAGCGAGCCTTCGTGCCCGCCCCACAGCGCCGCTACCTTATAGAACATTGGCAGCAGCGAATTGGAGTGGGACGCGACGTACTGGACCGTGAAATTGCTGGTGACGAAGGCATGTACCAGACTGAGACCGCCAATCGAGGTCAGCACGAATACCGCCACGCTCGCGTTCACGCTGAGCTGGGCGAGCCGCGGCTGGCGCAGGTAATGCGCCGCGATCGGCGCGAGCCCCTGGATCAGCGCCACGATCAGGGCGAGATAGGCGCAGTAATGCCCCAGCTCGACAAGATTCAGCGAAAGGTTATTGGCCAGCACTTAATGAGTCCCGGGGGGATATAACAGCGGAAAATTGCGCAAGGCAGGAAGCCTTTCCTCGTCCTTCAGTGGGATGCAAGATTAACCTATCAAGGTGGATTCGTATAGCGTCGGAGAACTCGGCCGTTACTGTTTTTCCCGTGCCCGGATAAACAGGCCGGATTGAACGATAACCGCAAAACTACTCACAGATTTTGTGCATAAGTTTGTGTGTAATCACCGGCTGGACGACTGAAAGCGGCCTGACCGCAGAACCGCTGTTAGATTGAACATTTTTTAAACATGCGCCGGCGTTTTGCCGGACAACGGCTGACCTGATTCACGCGCCATGCGTCATTGGGTTAAATCGCACTTGCATCCCGGCGCAATTTCTGTTCAATATATTTTTTCGACCGCCAAGAAAATGTCCGACACCGCTACGCCACCTCCCTTGTCACCGCCCGGGCTGCTGCGCCGTCTCGGCGCGATGGCTTACGACATCCTGCTGCTGTTCGCCCTGTTAATGATGCTGAGTTATCCCTACGTATGGATCACCGGCGGCGCCAAGCCTGGTCTGTTCGTCAAAACGCTTTACCAGCTTTACCTGCTCGCCATCTGTTTTCTGTTCTACGGCGGCTTCTGGGTCCGTGGCGGACAGACCTTGGGCATGCGCACCTGGCGCATCAAACTGGTGCGCAGCGACGGCGGGCCGATGACGTGGACGATTGCATTGAAACGTTTTGCTTATGCCCTGCTCTCGTTGATTTGTCTCGGTTTGGGATTTCTGTGGGTGCTTTACGACCGCGACAAACTCGCGTGGCATGATCGGCTGTCGGGGACGCGGTTGATTCGGTTGCCATAAATGGGTGGGTTAGGCGATTTTTGCCGTAACCCACCGATCGACATCATCGCCGTCTTCTACGCGCACAACAACTGCCCGAGTCGCTGTAACCCTCCGTGGCGTACGGTTCGCCCGACACGCGGCATAATCCGCTGTTTTCTGTCCTTCCCGCACAAACAATGAATCTCTAATGTAACTCCACATCATTACCCAACTCTTTATTCCGCTACTATTTCGTCATTCGCGGATAAAGCTTTACACCGAAGGTGACTTGACAAGTGTCGGGTAACACGGCGGAATGGCTGCGCGAAAGTATTGGTAGGGTGGGCACCGCCCACCATTAAGCAATCCGGTTGAGGTCCGATGGTGGGCAATGCCCCCTTGTCCAGTTTTGAAATAGCTTCTAGCTTTGCTGGGTGTGCCAAAGCGAAGCGTGGCGCACCGTTTTCGGCTTAGAGCACCCGTAGGATGGGTGCAGCGCAGCGGAACCCATCGTAACCGAGAATTTACCATAAACACCGCGCCGCCACGAGGAGAACCGCTATGACCCAATCATTCCGGCAAGGGTTCCATCCCGTCACACGGGGACATGTGTCACGCGCGGCTGATTCTATGAACCCTGGATGCGGTTTTATTTCCTCGGGGCTACGCTTGCTTCAGCCCGCACGCATCGTGGCGAGGTGGCTTGCCTTGTGGTTATTTTGGTTATTTATTGTCGCCCCTCCGGCAGGTGCAGGCAGCTCTCCTATTGGGTCATATGATAGCTGTGTCGGCTCGTGTGGCTGCCGGCCAAAAACCCAGTCACCGGTAGTCTCAACCGGTTCGGTAATCAATGAATGCGGTGATGCGAGTGGAGCCAGCATCAACGGCGACACAGTGACTGCGACGGCCTGGGGCGAGTCGGCTACCTTGTCAACGGATGAAATGAGCCTAGCCTGGCAAGATGGTTCAAGTTGGGTACGGGGCATTGGCAGACCGAAAAATTGGGGCCCGCCGTCTCCCGGTATCTGCGTCGGCAACCCCTGCAATGCAGCCACCGGCAACAAGTTCCTGATCGAAACTGATGACACCGCTCCCGGGACGGGGATGTCGGTGACCCGCTACTACAACAGCCAATCCCCTCAGGACCTCGGACTCGGCTATGGCTGGAGCGCCTCGGTGATCGGGAGCGGTCTCACCGCCCTTGTAACCTACCCAGGTCACGTCCAACTTATGCGCGCCGATGGCAAAGGTGAGTCCTTCACCTGTACCACCAGTGCCTGTCAAGGTGACCCCGATAGCCATCTCACACTCACCCCGGATGCCTCGGGCTACACCCTGAAGCTGCGCGACAACACCACCGAACGCTACGACCTCACCGGCAAACTCCTCAGTGAGACCGATCCTTCCGGAAAGATCACGAATTACGGATACGACGAGAACGGGAGACTCAGCACCATCACCAGCCCCTTCGGCCACAGTCTCACCCTCGGCTACGACGCCACCGGTCACGTCTGGACCGTCACCGATTCCGACAACAAGGTGATTGAGTACCTGTATGACGTCAATAACAACCTCAATCGTGTTAATTACCCCGACGCCACCGCCAAGCTTTACCACTACGAAAATACTTCTTTCCCCAATTACCTCACCGGCATCTCCTACGTCGACAATGCCGGTGTCGCCACACGCTTCAGCACCTACGCTTACGATGCCAGCGGCAAGGCAATTACCACCCAGCACGCCCAAACCGACAACCCCTTGCCCCAAGAGAAGTTCATCCTGGCCTATGACGTTCCAGCGCCGAACCAAACCACCGTCACCGACCCGGTGAACATGCAGGAGGTGATGAGTTTCTCCACCAATCTGGGCATGAAGAACCTCACCCTGAAGGTCAACCAGTCGGATAGCAAGTCGGTTGCGCAGACCTTCGACACCAACAACAACCTCACCTGCCGCAAGGACGAAGAGAACCGCGTCACCTTATACAGCTACAACGCCACCAACCAGAAACTGAGCATGACGGAGGGACTGTCGGGCACGGACTGCAACACCTGCCAGGCCAACCCCGCCAGCTGCAATGTCGGCGGCGTCGGCCGGGTGACGACTTATGATTATCTCTCCCCCACCCTCGATCTGCCACGCTTCATCCGTCGCCCCAGCGTGGCCTCCGGCCAGACCTTCGAGACTGAATTGCAGTACAACGACGCCGGCCACCCGAACTTACCGACCCAGATCATCCAGCGCGGCTACACCCCCGCCGGCGCTGCCGTCTCCCGCACCGTCGCCCTCGGCTACAACGCCTCCGGCCAGGTGAACTCGATCAACGGCCCACGCACCGATGTGAATGACGTTACCACGCTGGCCTACAACGTCTGCACCACTGGCAACGGTTGCGGACAGCTGAGCAGCGTCACCAACGCCCTGGGGCACGTGACGACGTATGACGCTTACGATGGGAACGGCCGTCTCGTACAGATGACCGACCCCAACGGGCTCGTGACTCAGTATCAATACGACGCCCGAGGACGGGTGCGCTTCCTTACCCAGACCCCGCCCACGGGGACAGCACGTACCACGGAATACCGCTACACCGCCTTCGGGGAGCCAAGCCTGGTCATCTTGACCGACGGGATGAGCCTCACCTACACCTACGACGCGGCCCAGGACCTCAAGACCGTCACCGACAACCTCGGCAACCAGATCCGCTATCACTACGATCTCAAGGGCAACCGCACCCAAGACTACAGCTACGACCCCAGCGGTAGCTTGGTGCGCCAAATCGATATCGCGTATGACCTGCGTAACCACCTGAGTTCGATCAATGCCGCCGGCTCAATCACGCAACAAGTCCACGACGCCGTCGGCAATCTGATCCGCGAAACCGACCCCAACAACAACCCGGCCAGCCTGCACACGCCGGATGCCTTGAACCGCTTGGTGCAGACGATCGATCGCCTTGGCGGCACGACGGGTTACAGCTACGATCTCAACGATCGCGTCAAGACTGTTTCAAGCCCCAATGGAGCCACCACTCAATACGCTTATGACGATCTCGGTAATTTATTAAGCGAGACCTCGCCCGACCGCTATGGCACGGTTTACGGTTACGACCCCGCCGGCAATCTCATCCAACAGACCGACGCCCGCGGCGTCGTGGCGAACTATGCTTACGACGCCTTAAACCGCCTCACCGTCATCGACTACCCCGGCACTGCCGAAGACGCCAGCTTCGTCTATGATACCGGCACCGCTTGTGGTGCCGGTATCGGTCGCCTGTGCAGCCAAACCGACGGCAGCGGTGTGGCTGTGTATGCCTACGACGCCTTCGGCAACGTCATCGCCCAGAGCCGTACCGTCGACAGCACGGTGATCGGCTTTCAGTACGGCTACGATGCCGCTAACCGGATTCAAACGATTACCTATCCGGATGGTAGCTTTCTAACGTATACCCGCGACGCCGTGGGACGGACCAGCGGCATCGATCGCACTGCGGGCGGCGCCACTACCGCACTGCTTAGCGGACGCCAGTACCGCGCCGACGGACTGGTAAAAACCCAGATCTTCGGCAACGGCCTTACGGACACCCGCCAATACGACTTGCAAGGACGTCTGACGCATGCCGCCGTCGGTACCGTGGAAGTGCGCGATTACACCACCTACGACGCCAACGGCAACCTTAAGCTCTTCAGCGCCACGGCCGCCAACGGGACCTACGGCTACGACCCCCTCGATCGGCTGTTAACCGAAAGCGGCGGCGCCAGTCATAGTTTTGGCTATGACGCCAATGGCAACCGCAACAACGATAATGGCACGCTCTATATCTATGCGGCGTCTTCCAACCGCCTGAGCAGTGTTGGCGGGGTCAGCGTTGTCCTCGACCCGGCCGGCAATACGCTTGCCGATAACACCGGCCGGGGCTTTACCTACAATAACGTCGGGGCCCTGGCCACCGCCTCGTTGAACGGCGTGCTCAAGGCAAGCTACGTCTACGACGCCCAACGGCACCGCACGCAGAAGATCCTGCCGAACGGCGCAACGACCCTCTATCATTACAGCCCCGCAGGCGAACTGCTGGCCGAGACCGATGCCCAGGGCCGGTTGTTGCAGACCTATGTCCTGGCCGACGGGGAACCCGTGGCCCTCGTGAGTTCTGACCAGGACAACGATGGCGTTCCCGATAGCGGAGATAACTGTATCAACGCGTCTAACTCCGACCAGCGCGACACCAACGGGGACGGCTATGGGAATATGTGCGATGCCGATTTCAACAATACCGGCACGACTAACACGCTCGATCTGAACCTGCTCAAGGCCGCTTACGGCAGTATCACAGGCAATTCAAATTATAACCCGGACATCGATTTGAACGGCGACGGCAAGATCAACACGTTGGATCTGAACCGGTTCAAGCTGCTCTACGGCAAGCCCCCGGGGCCGTCTGGCGTCAATGGCCAGGCGGGGCCACCGACCGTGGTGTATCTGCATACGGATCACTTGGGGACGCCGCGGGTGGGGACGAATGAGAGTGGCATCGTGACTTGGCGGTGGGAGGGCGAGGCCTTCGGCAACACGCTCCCGAACGAGGACCCGGATGGGGACGGAAAACTCACCAAGATCAATCTCAGGTATCCGGGGATGGTGGCGGACCAGGAGACGGGGTTGTACTACAACTGGAACAACTACTACGACCCGAAGATTGGGAGATCGATTACCGCCGATCGCATGAGCGTGGCGGAGCACGTGCAGCTGTGGCGGGCGAATATGGGCATGCCGGGTCAGCCACCGTTGGAAATCAACCCGTACGTTTATGCGGCCAACAATCCGCTGCGGTGGACGGACCCGACGGGAGAGGCAGCACAGGCAGCAGTTCCTGTCGTTCTGACTTTGTGCGCGCGCTTCCCGCAAGCATGCGTCAATACGGCCAGGGCGATTGGCGCGGGTATTGGCGCCGCGGTGGCTACCGTAGCCGAGATGTGCAAGACGAAGGTTGATGAAGCAGAGTGCGAAAGACGTTATGAGGAAGTCGATGTTCCCGTTTGTCGCGCCATTTCAAAAAGGCGCGGCGCAGACGCAGCAAGACGCTGTTATGCCTCGGCGTCACAACGGCTTGCAGCGTGTCTCAAGGGTGATCCTGTTCCAGACCTGGATACGTACAACAACTGACATGCAACCATACGAAGTAAACGCTTTTATCGAGGAGCGTGGGACACGCAAACCGTTTTATTTGCGTGTCTCAGAGCCCACCAAAACTCCGGGAGAAGATGATTACCATTGTTTAATACATGCCCCCAATTTGTTTGAGCGCGACAAGAAGATCTTCGGCGTCAGCGAAGAGCAAGCTCAGCAACTAGCGCTTGAATTTGTGAAGCAGATGCTAGGAGAGCGCCGAGTGTTCGACAAAAGCGGGAATCAGATAAAATTTTAGCAAACCATCATAAGGATCAGACACGATGAAGCCAGCTCGCGCCGGCTTCGTTCTTTTAGCGGCTCGCCTGGCTCAACACCGTCTCGAGCATCTTGATCACGAACTTCTGCTGCGCCTTCGGTAGCTGATTGATCCGCTCCATCTGCTGCTGAAGTTTCGGCGTCGGCCCGCGCTTGCCGGGCGCAGGCTTCTCGCCGATCAACTCTTCCAGCGCCACACCGAGCAGCTTGGCTATAGTCGGCAACGCCGACACCGCCATGCGCCGGCGCCCGACCTCGTAGGCGTTCACCGTCTGCTGCGACACGTTCAGCCACTCGGCGAGCTGCACCTGGGTGATGCCTTGCTCCTTGCGCAGCTGCGCGATGCGCGCCCCGAGCTGCACGAAAAACGCCTTCTCGTCTTTGCCGATGGCCACGGACTCGAACCCTGCAAGTGTGAACTGGCCCATACCTTAACCCCCATTTTGCAAAGTGCTGTTGACAATACTACCCGTAGTAGTATTCTGCAAACCCACAATACAATAGCGACCACTACAAGCAATAATAGGGGACAGACCAATAGGGGACAGACCATATATATATATATATATATAGGGGACAGACCACGGTTTATATAGGGGACAGACCACGGTTTCTAAGAAATAAAGCTTTGCCTCAACGGATTCCTCACTATCATTGGTTCTGGTAGCTTTTTTCCATGCCCCGCCGTCCCCGCCTCGTGCTCCCCGGTATTCCCTGGCACATCATCCAGCGGGGGAATAACCGCTCGGTGTGCAAATAGTGCAAAAGGGCAAATAGAAAGCAAAAGCAAATAGGGGACAGACCACGGTTTCTGAGTAATAAAAGAAGCAAGCTCAATGTATTCATCGTTACAATTTATTCTGGTAGCGTTTCTCCATGCCCCGTCGCGCTCGCCTCGCCCTCCCCGGTATTCCGTGGCACATCATTCAGCGTGGCAATAACCGGTCAGTTTGTTTCTACGCCGAAGAAGATTACCGCAAGTACTTAGACGCTTTGCGGGAGCTGGCAATGAAGCATGGTTGCGCGGTACACGCCTATGTGCTCATGACCAACCACGTTCATCTGCTGCTCACGCCTCGCAAACCCGACAGCGCGGCCCGGCTGATGAAACACCTGGGTCAGCGCTACGTCCAATACATCAATCGTACTTACCGACGCAGCGGTACTCTCTGGGAGGGTCGCTTTCGATCTTGTCTGACGCAAAGTGAAGATTATGTACTGGCCTGCTATCGCTATATTGAATTAAACCCCGTACGTGCGAACATGGTCCATCACCCGCGGGAGTACCCCTGGTCGAGCTACCGGGTAAATGGCGAGGGGCTTGTTGATCCGCTCATCACACCCCATGAGCAATACCTTCGACTCGCGCGCCACGATGTCGAGCGCCGCCATCATTACCGCGAGCTGTTCAAAGCGCACATGGATCCCAAGCGCATCGATGAAATCCGTAATGCGACCAATGGTAATTACGCCCTGGGTAATGACCGCTTCAAAACTGAGATTGAACGTGCCCTCAACCGACGCGCGACACCGGGAAGGAGTGGTCGACCTGCGAGAGAGACAAGAGCGGATGGGTAACCGTGGTCTGTCCCCTGTTATTCTTGTTATTCTGTTATTCGCCTGTTATTCGGAATGGGGTATTAGTGAAGAATCATGTGAGGTTGGCGGGCATGTATGCGGATAGCGAGACAGGGTTGTATTACTGGAACTCGCGTTATTACGATCCGAAGACAGGCCGGGGGCTCAGTCCGGACCAGATGAGTGTGGCGGAACACGTGCGGCGGTGGCAGGAAAATTTCGGTGTATCAGATCAGCCACCACTGGAAATCAACCCTTACACATATGTTGCCAATAATCCGCTGCGTTGGATCGACCCGGATGGGCGGATGGGACAGAGTGCTGGCGGAGGAAGATCGATGCCGGGTCCGTTACGATTCGGGGGCGGCGGGGCAGCACCGACCGCTTGGGGTCTCCCCGGTTCCGCGGGTAGTCCTTGCGGATCGGGCTTTACGTTCCCAGCATATAGCTATGGCCCAGCTTGCGTAAGGCATGATGAATGCTACGGAACATGTGGTGCTAACAAAACATGGTGTGACTTCCAATTTCTCTGGAATATGCAACAAAGCTGTCAGCCGGGCGACTGGGGTTGTGGTCTGCGTGCCCAACTATACTTCGAAGCGGTTCTGCACTTTGGCGGTAGTCCGTATAACCGGGCTCAGGAAGAAAAATGCAAAGGAGGAAAATGCCAGTGACGAATTACTTTACATTACAGCGATACACACTATTCGATGCTCCAAGGTTGTTTGGGTTATTCATTCTTTGCCTTGTTGGCTTAAATGCCTGTGCTCCAGAGCGCGACATCCATGATCAGATCATCATCGCGGCTCGAAAAAACGACATCGAGAAAGTTAAAGAGCTAATCGCAAAAGGGGCTGATATCAAGGCACGCGAAAAGGTAGGAGAGGGACACACAGCTCTGTTCAACGCGGCAGGCGCTGGGCACACCGAAATCGTAAAGTTTCTGATTGATAAAGGTGCTGATGTCAATGAATCGCCAGGTAAAATCACACCGCTGATCATGGCAACGTGGGCAGGTCACACTGATACAGTTCGAGTGTTACTACAGGCCAGTGCCAACCCAAACGCCAGAGACGAGAACGGATGGACCGCTTTAACTCACGCTGCTAACAAAGGTTACCTTGAAATAGCCCGTCTTCTAGTTGAAAAAGGTGCCGATGTAAACGTGCGACTTACAGACGGCAATACACCGCTCTCATTGGCCAGAGCAAAAAAGAACCAAGAAATGATCGAACTGCTCAAGCGCGCCGGGGCTAAGGAATCATAGATCTCTATCGACCTTTGCTAATATCGCTCTACATTGCCATTCTTTTCGGGACAGACCACGGTTTCTGAATAAAAAGGGCCAGGTTCAATATATTCATCGTTACAATTTATTCTGGTAGCGTTTCTCCATGCCCCGTCGCGCTCGCCTCGCCCTCCCCGGTATCCCGTGGCACATCATCCAGCGCGGCAACAACCGGTCGGCCTGTTTCTACGCCGATGACGATTACCGCAAGTACCTGGACACCTTGCGGGAGCAGGCGACGAAGAACGGCTGCGTGATTCATGCCTACGTGCTCATGACCAACCACGTTCATCTGCTGCTCACACCGAAAAAACCTGACAGCGCGGCGCAACTGATGAAACACCTGGGACAGCGCTACGTACAGTACGTCAACCGCTCCTACCGCCGCAGCGGAACCCTGTGGGAAGGGCGCTTTCGTTCCTGCCTCACCCAAAGCGAAGACTACGTATTGGCCTGCTATCGCTATATTGAGTTAAACCCCGTACGCGCCAACATGGTTCCTCATCCGCGGGAGTATCCTTGGTCAAGCTATAGAACGAATGGCGAGGGATTCGCCAACATGCTCATCACGCCGCATGAACAATACCTCCGTCTCGGCAGCAACAACGAGGAGCGACGCAACAACTACCGCGAACTATTCAAAGCACACATGGACCCTGAACGAACCCAAGAAATCCGTAATGCGACCAATGGTAATTACGCCCTGGGTAATGACCGCTTCAAAACTGAGATTGAACGTGCCCTCAACCGACGCGCGACACCGGGAAGGAGTGGTCGACCTGCGAGAGAGACAAGAGCGGATGGGTAACCGTGGTCTGTCCCCTGTT
>ERZ1292633.6044-Hain-H41-02um-R1-6044-length-10718-cov-7_pt1 | contig 10718 bp, 12 predicted proteins | sample MGYA00564406_ERZ1292633 | MGnify/ENA primary metagenome ERZ1292633 (study PRJEB36523, sample SAMEA6512639) | groundwater metagenome | collected 2019-01-08 | study: AquaDiva: Metagenomics assemblies of 32 groundwater samples
AGGCATTTAAACAACATCCCCCGTCGCTGAGGCTATGGGGGATTTTGTTATGATGTGAACAAATAATTTCGCCCATTTTCGGCTTGCTCCTCGACGTGATCGACGGCGTACCATGCAGTACGCCTTGACGATCCCGTCTTCGATCGCGCACCGAAACTGGTCGGAAAGTATTTGTTCACACGCCAACTATGCTCCCAACAAAATATCGCTTGCGAAAAACTACCGACATCGCCCGCGTCCTTAAATCGAAAGCCGGTGCTTTTGATTCGGCGTGCGGCGTGAAGACTACAAAGAATAGTCTCAACGTTTCGCGTTTTGCGGTGGTGGTGGGGACGAAGGTGAGCAAGAGCGCTGTTGATCGTAACCGTGTTCGTCGACAGTATCGAGAAATCCTTCGATTGATGATGGCCGAGGTAAGGCCGGGATTCGATGTGCTCCTCCTCACCGCAAAACCATCGCTCCTCCTCGACTACCAGGAAAAGGAGAAGAAGCTTCGCAGCACGCTTCATCGGGCGAAGCTTTTATGAGCGTGTTTCGAAAAATTGTTACCCTCCCCATTGTTCTGTACCAACGAACGCTTTCTTTTGATCACGGTCCGATGCGCGGCGCCTATCCGCACGGCTATTGTCCGTTTTACCCGAGCTGTTCCGAATATTGCCGACAGTCGGTGATGAAATACGGAGTCGTGCACGGTCTCGGTAGGGGCGCGTGGCGAATCCTGCGGTGCCATCCATTTACCGACGGAGGAATCGATAAACCATAACAAAATCCAGGGCAAAAAGCCCTGGAGATGGTCAGCTCCTCTGCCGCTGGAGTTCCGGCAGAGGAGCCTCTTGCTTCCGAGCATACTCGATGAAATTTTTGTGACAAGCGTAACGTGTGGACAGATTATTTTCCGACGATTTCCGCAAGTTTTTGTCGACCTTTTCCGCCGCGCCGTATAATGACGGACGACTGCGGAACACGAAAGTACCTTGCGAGTAAACGAACGACTTCGCTATTCGCCTTGCCGTCGATAGGCGCAGACTTCACGAATACGACGATAGCGCCACCAGCTTCCTCAACACCGCTCCTCTTTGCGTTTGGTTTTACTGTTATTGGCGTCTTCATACGCGAACCTGATCAATATCTTTTACCATCAGCCAAGCTGCGCCCGTTCCGAATCCCCTTTTATCAATCGCGAACGGTTTTTTGACGACGGCGGGATCTTTGAGCCGAACCAAAACGCAGTACTTCGGTAACTTCCCCCAGGTACGAGGGTTAGGATTCACGAGACATGTTTCCTCTCCGTATTTTTTCACGATTTGTTCTGCGTCACGAAGCGTCTCGATTTGAAATTGCAGTACTTCGGCAACGCGAGCCGTGGCGGTAACAAACTTTCCGGAACCTTTAAAGAAGACTCGATCATCTACTCGAAGGCCATCCCACGGCGCCCGTCGTGTTTGATACCACCGGGACTCGATAGTTTTCTCGCCAGACAAAATCTTCGGAATCAACTTCCATGATGGGTTCATGATGGCAACGTGATCGGACATATTTATCCTCGGTATTTCTTGAGGAGCGCGATGTCCTCTTCGCGACTCCCCTTCTCTTCCTCGCCGTTGAACGGCGTCTCGAGGATGAGGTCGATGTGTTGGAGTTTGGGATGTTCGACGATATATTTAAACGCGTCGACGCCGATGAAGCCGTGGCCAAGGTGTTGATGACGATCTTTGTGTGCGTCGAACTCCACCTTACTGTCGTTGCAGTGGCTGGCGACGAGTTTCTTGAGACCGATGGTTTTATCGAATGCTTTAAATGTTGCGTCGACGTCTTCCTTTGTGCGGAGATCATATCCCGACGCAAAGGCGTGCTGGGTATCAAAGCACACGCCGATTTCTTTGCCACGTTCAGCTTTGTCGATGAATTCTGCAATCTCTTCAAACTGATCCCCCATCACCTCGCCGGCACCAGCCGAAATCTCAATAAGTAGTTGGCACGACCCTTCGTACCCATCCATGATTCGATCGAGTCCTTTGACGACCATATCGATTCCCGCCTCTCGTCCCACGTCTTTTGCTGATCCTGGGTGGAACATGATGGCTTTCGCGCCGATTTGCGTTCCCCGTTCGAGCTCCTCGCGGAGAATTTTTACCGAGCCAAAGCGCGTGGTGTTTTTTGCTGACGCCAAATTGATGATGTACGGCGCGTGGATGTATACGTCTTCAATGTTATTTTCCTTCATCGACGATTGAAACTTCGCCGCGTCTTCGCCGGTAATCGGCTTCGCTTGGAACATCTGCGGAGAACGGGAAAAGATTTGAATAATTTCACACCCCAACTCCTTCCCGGCTGGCCCAGCCTTCCACAATCCTCCCGCCGCTGACACATGTGCTCCGAAGCGCATAGGGTTTAATCAAGACTTTTCCAAATGCCAGCGAACAACTGTCGAAGGTTCTCCGCCATCATTGCATCGTGGAGTTCGATAAGGTGAAACGGATGATGTTTCGTATTCATCATAACCACATAATCCCCCATCACCCAAGTGGTTGCAGTGAACGCGGATGCGCCAGACCAGAATCGGATTTGTCGGTTGCGGTACCCCTTTGTTTGCATCGCGGTTTCGATATTTGATTCGTTACTCAAGAGCTGCAACAAAGGTGGGTTCGGTTGTTGCCAATACCAGTCGATCCATTCTTGATAGTGAAGAACGAGGCTGGGATCTTGGAACCCCAAGTAAACAGTTTTGCGATCCCGAATGCTCGCGTTCCAGACGGGTGCTTGTTTATAGAGGTAGGATTCAACCTCCTCCTCTGCGATAAAGACGATTTTTGGGATCGAATATTTTGAGCTTTGGGCGATGCTTTGCAGCTCGACAATTGCAGACTGGACGAGCTCTTTTTTTGTATCAAGCGCTTTTTGTTCGCGGTTAACAAGAATCGCGAGGTCCTCTGGTTTTTTGGCGACGAGGGTCCGCGACGATCCTCCCAGATCCTCCAAAACAACGCCCTTTTTCACGAGTTCTTTTGAGACGCTATATACCGTTGGTCGGCTAATGTGTGTGATTTTTGCAATTTCCGCCGGAGCCATCTTTCCATGCTGAAGCAGAGCGAGATAAATGTCGCTTTCTTTTTGGCTAAACCCCAATTTCCCCAATGCAGTCCTCGGCATCCCGGCATTATTCCTGATAAAAAATGAGTTGTCAACTATGCATCAACAACAGAATTGTCCACATTTAAAGGCTAATTACTGAATATCGAGTCAATACACTGTGGACAGAAAGCCCCATTTCCGTTATTCTGGGTCGTTCGAGAGTGATTGCTGATTTCGGCGAAAAACTCGAGCAACCCAAAACACAAAGTCCATTCCGTTACCCAACCACAGTTCAAACAAAGGGAGACAACCATGTCCATCACTGACCCGCGAGAGTCCATCCATCGCGTCGTTCGCTGCGCAGTGTTTGCCGAAGACGTCGAGCTCATCGATATCCCGACGACCGGCGACGCCCTCGTGCTTCTTCGGAGCAAGAAGATGCCTGAGTTCGCCTTCGTGCTTTGGACGACGAGACTCACCACCACGCGGGCGCAGATGTCGTTCCGTTACTCCGGAGAGCGCCGCAGCTTCAACTACTCGGTGGTGTGTGCCTGCTGTCCTTCCGAAGGATACGGCAAGCAAATTCCATCGGAGCGCTCGGAGGAGCGGAAGAAGGAGTGGGCGGCGGCAGAGAAGAAGAGCTTCGGGGCCGCTATGCAGGAAGTGTGCCGGGTAAACGCCATCCGGACGATCTTCATGCGACGCGCGGACAGTTGGCGCGATCGCTACGGCGACCTCGTCGACGTGGAGGTTGTGGAGGCGTGTAACCACGCCGAGGCGTACGGCGAGCTGTACGGCCGCCGTACCGTGAGGGAAGCACTCCGCTTCATTCACGAGCACAGCCAGGGACTGGGCGGGCAGTACTGACTCCGTCCGCCTAGCACGAAGCTGTTCACGAGCCGAGCCCGATACGTCGTGGGCTCGGTTTTCGTTTTGTGAAACAAAAGAGCAAGTGTCGACCCAGGTTACTTTTCTTGAAATCCGATTTTGGGCTTTTGGGCGTCGTCTGCAAACATTCGGTGGAGGGCATCAAAAACAATTTTGAACTGCTCGTCGTAATGTTTTTCGAGCGATTCTATTTTGCGACGAATTGCCGAGTTATCAAGCGCAAGATCGCGGAGACGAGTACATATAGTCGGCGGCACCTTCCTTCTCAACTTGAGGTCACAAATTGCGACCTCAAGTTTGCAGACTCTTCTGTGGAGCGATTTTACCACCAGCAAACCAAAAAGCGAGGCACAGGGCCTCGCCTATTGGGATGAAAGTTATCGGACCATCGCCTTCATGATGTGATCGACGACGGCGCGGTTGCGCACTTGGGATTCGACGAACTCGCGGTACTCGGGGGAGTAGATGCGTTCGCGGTATTCGTTGTTTTCGCCCATGCGCTCGGCGATTTTGTCGAGCTCGGCATCGACGGTTGCGGCGTCGGCGGTAATATCTTCTTTTTTGGCGACGTCACGGATGATGAGTGCAACTTTTACGCGGGTGAGAGCTGTTGGTGTGAAGTCGAGTTTGATTTCAGCGACGCTCTTCCCCACCGATCGAAGGTAATCCTTGAGCTCCATGCCGTTCTCGCCGATCGAATGCTCGAGCTCTTGCAGCATGCGATCGATTTCTTGGTTCACGAGGATGTTTGGGATGTTGTCGAATTCAGATTTCTGCGCAAGCAAATCGAGGCACGCTTTTTCCTGGCGACGCTTTTCGGTCAAGGCTCCTTCCATGGCGAGGTTTTCCTTGAGCTTCGTTTCCAGTGCCTCCGTATTTTCTAACCCGAGACGTTTGGCGAACTCGTCGTCGATTGCCGGCGTTTCCAAGGTGAAGATTTCGTTCAGGCGGACCACGAAGTCAACGTCGGTGTTAGCAAGATGCTTCTGATAATGATCTTTTGGAAATTTCAGAGTGAATATTTTTTCAGCGCCTTCGGCAAGACCGAGAATCTGATCAACGAATCCCTCGATGTAGTACGTCTCGTGGGTGTAGATGCCGTGGTTTTGGCTTTCGCCGCCTTCGAGCACAACGCCTCCCTTTTTCATGGTGAGGTTCACGACAGCCTTGTCGCCCGTGGCCAGTGTGTGACCAGCAAGAGCTCGGACTTCTTTTGTTTGCATGCGAGCAAGATCCTTCTTGGCCTCAGCGATAACTTCGGCGGTCGGATCGGTCGACTCTGGGGCGACGGTAAGTTTGGTGTAGTCGGCAAGTTTCTGAATCTTTGGCATGAGCGCAACCTCGGCGCTGTACACCAGGTCTTCGCCGGGCACCATGACGTCCATCGTAAAATGCGGAGCGCCCACAACGTCCAGATCTTCTTCGATCATTGCTGCGAGGAAGGAAGCGCGAATGAGCTCCTCGGACGCTTCCTCGAGAATCTTCATTTCACCCACGCGTTGCTTCACGACGTCGTACGAGGCGGCACCAGGACGGAATCCTGGGATGTTCACTACCTGGGAGATGGTTTTTGCAGCCTCCTGCAGGGCGTCGGCAACCTTATCTTTGGGAACGGTGACGGTAATTTTGATCAAATTATCGCTGACTTGCTGGATGACGTGGGTAGCCATAGGGGGGATCAACAATGAAGTTTGCACAGTATAACGATTGCAGAAACGGCGTCAATAATAGCGCGAAGGTTCGCCAAGAATTTCACCTTTTTCTTGTCGAGCAACCTGAGTTTTGATACGATGGTAATCGGTGTGAGTACTTCTTTATCTCGTTTTTTTGTCCGTTTCGGTCTCCTTCTCGTTCGCAGCCTGTTGGCGGCGAAGGCGGGGTTGATTCGTAGCGCGCGGCTTCTTGCCGTGATTGTTCGGCCGATCGCCAAATTGGTGTTGTCGGTCGTTTTTGTTCCCATCTACCGACTGACATTTGGCACGCGTCGACAATTGGCACACTGGTACCGACCTGCCAAGAACAAGGCGATGTTTCTTTTAACGAACCGCGCCATGATGCATGTGGCGATGGTGGTTGTAGTGGTGGGGACAGCTGCGATTAACGTGGGTATGGACACGGTTCGTGCCGAGTCGCTTGATGCCTTTAACAAGAGTTTGGCCTACGCGCTGATCACACAGGAACAATCGCCACTTGTTGAGGAATACGCCGATCTTGATACAAACTCGATTCGTGGGGACGCGACGAACTATTTGTCGCACGCCTCACTTTCTCCTGTGCTCGGCTCGATTGATGGCGACGATTCGATGATAACGAGTACTGCATCGCTCGCGGGTGGCGGCGGGTTGGCGGTACCGATTATTGCCAGTTCAAGTGCGAGTGTGGCGCCGCGCGATGGTGTGGAAACGTATACCGTTGCTGAGGGCGATGCTTTATCGACGATTGCGGCGAAGTTCGGTATTTCGATTAATACGATTCTTTGGGCGAATAACTTGAGCGTTCGCAGCACTATTCGTCCGGGCCAAGATCTGACGATTCTTCCGGTATCGGGCGTGATGTACACGGTAAAGTCTGGTGACAGTCTTATCAAGCTGGCACAAACGTACAGTGCAGAGTCGTCGTTAATTCTTTCAGCGAACAAGCTTGCTGATGCGAGCGCGATCACCGTTGGACAAAAGCTCCTTATTCCAGGGGGGACACCACCAACACCAGCCGCAAATCGACCAATCGCGGTGCGAAATATTTTTTCACCAGCGCCAACCGGCGGATCAACGAGCGGCTCCACATCGAGCAGCACGCGCATGGTGTGGCCAGCAACCGGTCACTACATCGTCCGTGGCTTAAGTTGGTTCCATACAGGTGTCGACATCGACTGTGATGGCCGAGCAAACGGAACATCAACGCAAGACAATATTGCCGCAGGAGACGGTATTGTGCAGTATTCAGGATGGAAGAGCGGCTATGGATACGTCGTGGAAATTAACCACGGCAACAGCTTGATGACGCGATACGGCCACAACTATTCGTTGTACGTCAAAGCTGGCCAGCAAGTGACAGCCGGGACGCCGATCGCTCGCTGTGGTTCTACGGGAAACTCCACCGGAACGCACCTCCACTTTGAAGTTATTGGTCCTCGAGGTTCGCGCGATTACCGCAACCCACTGGAATACATTCGCTAGGCAGCGCGCACGCGATACTGGAGCGCCTCGGCGAGATGATCGGTTGTGATCAAGTCGTTCGCCGCCAGATCAGCGATAGTTCGTGCCACTTTCAACACCCTGCCGTACGAACGCGCGGACATGTGGAGGCGATCGACAGCAGACTTTAAGAGGGCGAGGGCTTCTTTGCTAACGACACACCACTTTTTCATGTGTACTGCCTTCAGCTCAGCATTTGTGAGGATGTCGCTTTTACTATACCGATCCTGTGCGAGACACCGTGCGGCGGCAACACGTTCTCGAATGATCTTCGAGGACTCGGCGGGGGCAGTGTTCGTGAGTTCATCGAACGCGACGCGCGGAACTTCCACACGAAGATCGATACGATCAAGGAGCGGCCCGGATATTTTTTGTTGATACTTGAGGACGGTATTTGGTGTACAGACGCAGGCGGTGGTGGCATCGCTCACAAACCCGCATGGGCAGGGATTCATCGATGCGATAAGGATGAATCGTGCGGGAAAGGCGACGCTCCCTGATGCGCGCGAGACCGTGATGACTCCGTCTTCGAGTGGTTGGCGAAGGTTTTCGAGGACTGATCGTGAGAATTCGGGAAACTCATCAAGAAAAAGCACACCGCGATGGGCGAGGGATATTTCGCCGGGCCGTGGATTCGTTCCTCCGCCAACCAGCGCCGTTCCGCTGCTGGTGTGATGCGGTGCGCGGAACGGTCGTTGGGTAATACGAGCATTATCCTGCAGGAGTCCGACGACGGAATGAATAGCGGTGATGTCGAGCGATTCCTCGGTGGTGGGTGGTGGCAGAATGCCGGCGAAGGCGCGGGCAAGCATGGTCTTGCCACTTCCTGGTGGTCCGGAAAGGAGGACGTTGTGCCCGCCGGCTGCGGCAATTTCGAGGGCCCGCTTGGCCTGGGTTTGCCCGGCGATGAGCGCGAAGTCGTCGATCGATTCGTTAACGACGTGCTCTGACGATGTGGGTTGATGATTGTATGCGCGCCACTCCCCTTTTTCGATTTGTGTCACAAGGTCGATGAGCGAAGCAGCGCTATAGATTTGAATACCGTCGACGAGTTGCGCTTCGGCGACATTCGCTTCGGGAACAATCACGCCACGGAATCCCTGCTTCTTCGCCATGGCCGCAACAAGCAGCGTGCCGCGCGTTGGTCTGATCTCGCCATCAAGGCTTAGTTCGCCGAGCACCAGGAGATGATCGAGCGCGTTGCTAACCTGAAGAGATCCTTGCGCCGCGAGAAGTGCCAGAGCGATTGCGACGTCGTACGCCGGCCCTTGTTTACGAGTGTCGGCGGGCGCGAGGTTGACGATAATATTCGTGCGAGGGAACGGATAGCGCGAATTTTTTATTGCTGCTCGCACACGCTCGCGGGCTTCGGACACCGATGTGTCCGGCAAGCCAACGATATGAAATTTTGGTAACCCAGACGAAACATCTGCTTCAACGGTGACGGGGGTTGCGGATAAACCGAACAAGGCTGCGGAAAGCACGCGGAATGATGCCATACCAAGACGGGGAGTCTTGTATAAGATTGCGCAACGCGTGGGGATTGCGTTCAGTGTACATCACGATCGTGAATGAGCCCAACAAAATGAGAACGTCGGAAAGATTGATGGCTGATGTTCGAAAAAGAATGAGGTAATCTGTGGTGAATCCGTTGATAAGGCGATCAACAAGGTTATTGTTCGCACCGAGGATCACACTCAGTAATGCGAGACTGACGATCGGTATGGTTTTTCGCAGGCGTACTGCTCGCTCAACAAGAAGCGCGATGACGACGATGGTGAGGGGAGCGATGAACCAGAGGGGAATGGGAATATCGAACGCGATACCGGGATTGCGATGGAGGGCCAATGAAAGAATGGGATGAAGGGTCGCTGTTGATTCGTCGGGAAACGTATTGATCGCAATACATTTCAGCCACCCATCGAGGAGACTGACGACGATGATGAGGAATGCGAGAAGAAGGCGTTTCATAAACAAATACCGAGCAGATGCTCGGTATTTGATAGTACTACATTTCTTGGGTGAGGGTCTTTTTACAAGCGACGCAGGACGTGGATGTGGGACGGGCGCGGAGTCGTGCTTCGTCAATCGGTTGCTTGCAGTATTTGCAGACGCCGTATGTGCCAGCTTCAATTGCTTTGAGCGCACTTTCGACATCGCGCATAGCCGACGATAGCTCGTTTTCGAGTGAAAGGTTATCTCCGATTGAGGCCGCTTTGTCGGCGCTCTCGTCTTCTTTGTCGCCGAGAGTTGTGTAATCAGCATCAAAAGCCTCGCTGGCAGTGGCGGCATGAGGGGAAACGCGCGCGAGCTCTCCCTGCAACTTCTCGCGTTCGACGAGAAGCGCAGTTTCCATTTCTTTTAGAAAGTTCTTGTTCATAAGGTTCCATCAAGGTATCTCGTTCGATGCACGATAGAGAAAAAGAGCAAAAAAAGCAAGAGGACGTCCTTCGGGCAAAGCAGTGCAAAAGCAGAGATTTTATCCCGGGTGCGCCCTCTTGAGAATACAGCTATCGAAACTGTTTTCTTGTGGGGCATTGGGTTTCGTCGACCATGAGTGATCGAAGAAACACAACGCCACACGAAAACATGTGCAACATCTGATTCCATTCCTGACCTGCTCTACCGGCGCATGGGCTAGCATGGTTGCCAGATACATTCCTGTCGCACCATGGACGCCCAGATGCTTCAAACGCACGTACAGCAGTGAGGTGTCTCCCGAAGTATTTGTGGGGACTTCGGAAAACTTCCCCTAAGTCATAGTGATTGTAGAAAGAACGTACTCACAGTATAGAACCGATCCTGAAAAAGATATGCACAGTTATTTATCAAAACAAATGCGCGTGAGGCGCGACGAGCTGGCGACGGTCTGACTCCTCCATAAAAGATCGGCTAACGTCATCGATCGGTACGATACGGATGTAAAAAGAAGTTCACGAAGGGCAGACGGACGAACAAACGCGACGGCGCCGGGCAAACAGGCATTTGGTGTGCTTGCGGTGGGAATGGTGCTCGCGTGGTTGCTGATGGTGAGAAGCGACGGCGTTTGAGTAATGTACGCCGTGCCGTCGGCGGTGGTAGCGGTGATGAAATAATACGGTGCCTCTTCGCGAACAACCGTTGTTGCCTCTTCGCGCGATCGGATCACTCGGGTTCGTGTACCGTCGTCAAGGAACGCTGTGAGGCTCTGGATAGTAGGAATTTCTACGATTTCCTGCGCCAGAAGCGTTAAAGAATCTTTGGTTACCAATGGAGTCGTATCGTCGTCGAGCGGGACGGCAAAGGCGTACGAAACATCGTCTCCCCTCTTTTCAATATGCGCGGAAATGCCTTGCTGGGTGGCAAGGGTGACGAGTGTGGCAAGACCTGGGGTATTTTGAGTGACGGTGTGCGAGGAAAAACGACGGAGATCGTCGGCGCTGAGAGCGGTAGAGAAAATCGTGTCGTTGGTGGCGGTATCGTTCACAATCGGCGGCTGAAGTAATGCGCCGTGGAGCGTGATCGCCGAATCATCAAACTCAATCGCGAGGGATTCTCCCTGTTGACCAAGTGGTCCCTCGTTGG
>ERZ1292633.5508-Hain-H41-02um-R1-5508-length-11406-cov-4_pt2 | contig 10717 bp, 7 predicted proteins | sample MGYA00564406_ERZ1292633 | MGnify/ENA primary metagenome ERZ1292633 (study PRJEB36523, sample SAMEA6512639) | groundwater metagenome | collected 2019-01-08 | study: AquaDiva: Metagenomics assemblies of 32 groundwater samples
CCAGCTTCATACTTGTCTTCATCCTTCTCGGATTTCAGGAGGGTCTCGGCCTTTGCGACCATTTCATTGATAAGATTGACCTGCTTGCGCACGAGGGTGTCGACAACTGATTTCATTTCTCGATAGCGGTCGTGGCCACTCGATTCCACCTGTCCCGAGATGATGAGAGGGGTGCGGGCTTCGTCAATGAGAATGGAATCGACTTCGTCGATAATGGCATAGTTGAAATTGCGATGCACCCTGTCTTCGGCAGTCTGAACCATATTGTCGCGCAGATAGTCGAATCCGAATTCGTTGGCGGTTCCGAATGTAACGTCGCACTGATACATCTGGCGGCGTTCGGCGTTGTTCATGTGATTCTGGATGACGCCAACAGTCAGGCCGAGATATTCGTAGATGCGCCCCATCCATTCGCGGTCACGTCTTGCGAGATAGTCGTTGACGGTGACGATATGGACGCCGTGCGCGGTAAGAGCATTGAGATAGGTTGCGAGGGTGGCGACGAGGGTTTTTCCTTCACCGGTAGCCATTTCGGCGATCTTGCCGTCGTGGAGGGCCAGTCCACCCATGAGCTGAACATCGAAATGGACCATGTTCCACTCGGTGGGTTGGTCGACAACATTCCACTCCTGTCCGACATGACGGCGGCAGGCTTCTTTTACTACTGCAAAGGCTTCGGTGGTGATGTCGTCGAGGGATTCACCGTCTGCAAGGCGTTTGCGGAACTCAACTGTTTTAGCCTGGAGTTCTGCCTCGCTCAGTTTTTGCAATTCGTTGAAGAATTGATTTATCTCTGCCACCACCGGTAGCAGGCGTTTGCTGTCTCGCTCGTGTTTGGTGCCAAAAAGGCGGGTGAGAAATGTAAGCATGAATTATTTTCTGTATCCTCTCTTGGTATTGCGGCAATAATAGCACATTGCAGTCACAATTACAAATAGCGACTTCAATCGTAAGTGCCTCCTAAGGCGGTGAATCGCAACAAATTGTCCCCTGCCCGCTAGACCGAATCGACTTGTTGACGAGACGGTTTTGCCGTAGATTACAGGATAGCATGGATGAAAAAGAACAGGGAATAGTTATGGCGACGCGCGGCCGGCGGTTTGAAGTTTTGGCCTCGGATCGTTCCCGCATTCAGTGTGAAGTTCTCAAAAAAGTAAAATTTGATACCCAACTGGAGACGCCGGTGGCTGTTGGCGACCAGGTTGAGTTTATGCGTTCCGGTGATGGAAGTGGCGCCATTGAGAAAGTACTCGAACGACGCACCTGCTTCATGCGGCCAGAGGTGGACACTCACGGGCGAAAACAGGTTATCGCCGCCAATCTCGACCAGTTGGTCATTGTCTCGGCGGTAAAATCACCAAAACTGAAGACCGGACTTATCGACAGGTTCATTGTCGCGGCGCAGATCGGATCGCTCTCGCCGGTGGTAGTGATGAATAAAGCCGATCTGTTGGATGATGGCGAAACGGCGGGATATGCCGCGGCTTACAACACGATTGGCATTCCAACATTTCTTGTCTCGGCCGAATGCGGGACTAATCTCGATGCATTGCGCGCTCAGCTGGTAGGTAAGCTCTCTCTCTTTGCCGGTCATTCCGGAGTCGGCAAATCGACCCTTCTCAATGCTCTTATTCCTTCGCTAAACATCCGCACTCACGAGGTATCGACATTCACCAACCGGGGACAGCACACCACCACCTCGATTGAACTGTATGAACTGGCTGGCGGGGGGCTCATAGCGGATTCGCCTGGGCTAAAGGTAATGGGGATTTGGGACACGACCGCCGATGACCTCCCCCACTATTTCCAGGAGTTTCGTCCACTGGCCGGAGACTGCAAATTCCAACCCTGCTCACATATCCACGAGCCTCACTGCGCCGTCAAAAAAGCTGTCGAAGCCGGAAAAATATTCCGCTTTCGCTATGACAACTACATTGCCATCTCCGAATCCCTTGAAGAGGGCAGTGAACGGAATTAATTGCCGCGGGAAACTGGCCGATACCATACTATAATGGCCGTAAACAACATAGAATTCCGCGTCGGGGTCATCATCGTGCTCGGACTGGCTATCCTGTTCGGGTCGCTGTATTGGCTTCAGGGACGACGTCTTGAGCGAAACGCTCAAAAGGTCAAAGTCTTTTTTCAGGATGTTGGAACCCTCGCAGTGGGGGACCGCGTGACGGTTTCCGGAGTTCAAAGGGGAAAAGTCGAAGGGCTCGCCCTCACCAGCGCCGGTGTAGAGGTGGAGCTGATGCTCTACAAAGATGTTGTCCTCAATCGAGATGCCTCTTTTATCATTCGCAATCTAGGCCTTATGGGGGAGCGATTTGTGGCAGTACTTCCGGGAACCGATTCCTCGACGCGACTCGACCTGGAAAGAACCGCAACAGGAGCATATGACGTCGGCCTCCCCGAAGTCATGGGGCTGATGGGAGAGATGATCGTTGAGTTGAGGTCTCTCGTGCATTCACTCAAACAGACAGTGGCGTCAGATACGAGCCTTACAAAAGTCAGCAATACAGTCGCGAACCTCGAAGAGGTTTCCCGCTCACTGGCGTCATACATGTCTCGCAATACCGGTAAGATGGATCAAATCGTAGAGGACTTTGCGTCGGCCTCGCGTGACGTGCGCCACATGATAAGTCGTAACGCCCCTCTGGTTGATTCCACCGCCTCCCGCATTGAGCGGGCGACGGTCGATCTGGAGACATTCGTGGTCGGGCTGGATACCCTTTCACATGCCGCGCGTCAGTTTGCGGATCGACTCAACAATCCCGACGGAACCTTGTCCTTGCTTACGGAAGACAGGAAATTGTATGATGACCTCTGCCGGACGGCAAAGAACCTTGAGGAACTGATTGGTGATGTTCGCGCCAATCCGAAGAAGTATATGAATCTGACGGTGGAGATTTTCTGAGTATGAGCAAGTTCACGTTGGCATTTGGAATTCACAATCATCAGCCGGTCGGAAATTTCGACGCGGTTTTTGAAGAAGCGCACCGCAACGCATATCTGCCGTTTCTCCAACTCGTTCGCAACTTTCCGGCGATGTCGTTGTCATTGCATCAGTCAGGGATATTGTGGAACTGGCAAAAACGAATCCACCCCGACTATTTCGAGCTTGTCGGCTCGATGATAGACAGCGGGCAGATCGAAGTCATGACGGGCGGATTCTATGAGCCGATTCTGACGTCGATTCCCGAGCGGGATGCCAGTGGACAGATTGCCATGCTTACCCAATATCTCAAGGCGCATTTCGACGCCAATGCTGAAGGACTCTGGTTGACCGAGCGCATCTGGGAGCCGCACCTGCCGAAACTTTTGGCAGAATCCGGGGTGCGCTATCTTCCGGTCGACGACACTCATTTTGTGTACACCGGTTTGGAATTGAGTCAATTGACCGGACCATTCGTGACGGAAAATGAAGGAAAGACCGTCACGATTCTTCCTATCCAAAAACGTCTTCGCTATTTGATTCCGTTTGGCACGGTTAACGAAGTAATTGCAGAATTGAAACACCAGGCCGACCGCAATCCCGAAGGTATCGCCGTGTATGCTGATGACGGTGAGAAATTTGGCGTCTGGCCGAATACTCACCAGCATTGCTATACCGATGGTTGGCTTTCCCGATTCTTTGAGGCTCTCGACCAAAACAGCGACTGGTTACAGGTAAAATCCCTGTCATATGCGGCGTCACAAAAACCGGTGGGGCGGGTCTATCTGCCATCGGCGAGTTACGCCGAGATGTTACACTGGTCGCTTCCGTCGACAGCTTTAACCCAATATGAAGATTTTGAACATCTCCTTGAAAAGCAAGGGTTGCTGGAGCGATATGGGCGATTTGTCCGTGGTGGACACTGGCGCGGATTTCTTGCGAAATATGAAGAGTCCAATCTGATGCACAAAAAGATGCTGTCGGTATCAGATCGCCTTGAGCGGCTTTCCGCGTCGCACAGCCGGTCGGCGGATGGGCTCACCAAAGCTCGCGAACGACTCTATGCCGGGCAGTGCAACTGCCCATACTGGCACGGCGTATTCGGCGGACTCTATTTGCCACATATTCGGCAGGCGGTCTATGAAAATCTGGTAGCATCCGACGCTATCCTTGGTGGTATCGAGCAGGCCGGAACGACGATTTTGATGCGAGACTACGACGCCGACGGGCGTGACGAAGTGGTGGTGTCGTCGGACTCGCTTAGCGCGGTTTTTCGTCCTCACACTGGCGGCATGATGATTGACCTGTCGCTGAACGAAGAAGGATTCAGTCTCACCGACACCCTGACTCGGCGGCGCGAGGGGTATCACGCCAAGCTCGACAAGGCGGTGACTTCCGGCAACTCCTCCTCTACGGCGTCAATCCACGATCTGGTGCTGGCCAAGGAAGAAGGGCTCAAAGAAGTACTGATTGAGGACTGGTATTTGAAGCGATGCTTTATAGACCATTTTTTCACCCCGGATGTTGACCTGCGACGATTTCGCTCCGGAAAATTCGGCGAAGAAGGGGATTTTGTCCTTGAGCCCTACGATTTTCACATTGATGCAAAACATCAGTTGGTGGTCTTGTCCCGCCGGGGAAGGATTTATCGTCCGGAGGGAGCAACTCCCCTTGAAGTTCATAAAAGATTCTCCTTCGCAACACCGCATGTCATCGATGTTACCTGGCGATTAACGGCCCCGGAGTGCGATTCGATTAAGGTTCGCTTTGGCGTTGAAACCAATTTTACTTTTCAGGCCGGACATGCCGAAGATCGATACATCCTTATTGACGGCGAACGCCCCGAATCCCCCTATCTCGATTCAGTCGCCGAGCATATTATGGCGCATGGATTTGGCATGATCGACGAGTATCGTCGTCTCGGCATAGCCCTGATGGGGGATCGCCCTGCGGACATTTGGCGTCTGCCTATTTTTACCGTTTCTCTTTCTGAGGGCGGTTTTGAAAAGGTCTATCAAGGGACAACATTCGTGCATCTATTTGAGTTGGAACTCTCCCGCAGAACGACTGAAATTTCGCTTCGCCTGACGACCGGCTTGAGCGACCTCGTTCAGTCCGTAATCAACAAAGACACAACAGCTTCCGGCAAACGCTAATCGCTACAAACCCTTTGTCTTTTTGGTCGGCCGAGCGTATGTTTCGGCGTGTATTCCGAGATAGTTGAAAGCCTTTCCCGTTGCCGCAAATGTGTCATGCTGACCGGCGCCGGTATATCGGCCGAGTCTGGCGTTCCGACATTTCGCAGTGCCGATGGTCTCTGGAGCAAGTTCAAACCCGAAGAACTTGCCACTATGGCGGCATTCATCGCTAACCCAAAAATGGTATGGGAATGGTACAATTGGAGACGGGAGCTAATTGCAACCGTCAAACCCAATGCCGGGCATATAGCGATAGCAGAATTATCAACACTGCTCCCTCATTTTACTCTGGTGACGCAAAATGTCGATGGACTCCATGCCCTTGCCGGATCCCGCGATATCGTTGAACTGCATGGCAATATTAACCGTAGCATATGTTCCGACTGCGGCCTGCTGGTACCGGAGGATTGTCACATTGATCCGGCGGCAATCCCGGCTTGCACCGCTTGTGGTGGCAAGATTCGTCCCGATGTAGTATGGTTTGGGGAAATGCTGGATCCAAACATCATTGACACGGCATTCAGAGTGGCCGAGCGTTGCGACCTTTTCCTGTCGGTGGGGACTTCGGCGCTGGTGCATCCGGCGGCCACCCTCCCTGTCGTGGCCAAACGCCACGGCGCTACTCTTATCGAAATCAATCTCGAACCAACCCCCCTCAGCGCTATGGCCGACATCTCGGTTCAGGGAAAATCCGGCGATGTGCTACCGGCGGTAGTTGAGTCCCTGAAACGACACCCCCGACCTCGCCAAACCGGTGAACCACGGCAGTCATAGTGCGTACAATAACTGACCCCATGACACCCATAAAACCGCAGACGACACGCCGTACCACAACGCTTGTGGCTATTGTACTCATGGCAGGGATATTTCTTTTCAGCGGTTGTGTCTATTTCAATACTTTTTACAATGCAAAAAAGTCCTTCAATTCAGCCGAAAAAAGCCGTAAAAGCGCTGGCCTTCGTGCCCAGGGAGTGGGAACTGGCGACTATAAGAAAGCTATCGAGAAGGCTCTAAAGATTGTCGAAAACTACCCTAAGTCCAAATATTATGACGATGCTCTCTTTGTTCTTGGAGTGTCGTATTATCACACAAATCAATTTCCACGAGCCGACCGCCGATTCTCGGAGATACTAACGAACTATCCCGAATCGCCATTTCTTAATGAGTCCCAGCTCTATCTGGCAAAGTCAAAACTCGCGCAAAAGGAGTACGGCGATGCCATGCAACAGTTCGAGATGGTCTTCACAGGGAAATATGATCGAGACATCAAGGCTGAGGCCGCCCTCGCCATTGGTGAACACCGTTATTCTGAAAAAGACTACGCCGGTAGCCGTCAGTATTTTCAGGCGGTACGAGACTCTCTCGGCAATGACGCCCAGAAAAAAAATGCGCAACTGTTTCTCGCGGACAGCTACTATGAAGCTCTCGTGTATCGCAACGGCCTCTCGGGCTATCTGCAGGCCCTTGAGATGAACCCTGACAAGGATGAAAAGTATCACATTCTCGTGCAGGCCGCACAGTGCGCTTATCGACTCCAAAAGGTGTCGGATGGCATCGACTACCTCAACCAGCTTCTTGCCGACCAGCTTTATTTCGATTCCAGCGGCGCCTTGAAACTGGTGCTTGCTCAAGGTTATATGTACGACGAGGAAACGGATCTTGCGGTCATTACATACGTCGATATAGCAGAACATGAAAAAAATACTCGCATCACATCGGATGCATACTACAATCTCGGCCTGATCTATCAGTACCAGTTCGACAGTCTGGCGCAGGCAAAAGAATACTATGAGAAATGCCTATCGGGAAATCCTGTCGCCGATATACGCACATCGGCGCTTGAGAAGTCATCGAGTATCGGCAAACTGAAGGAATTCGCGCGTCAGATTAAGATCGATTCGACGACAACCGCCGAGGCCATTGATAACGCCGCTGAAACGCAGTATCAGCTCGCCGAACTGTATTGGTTTAATCTCAATAAACCCGACACGGCCATTATAGAAATGCAATACATTATTGATTCCTTCCCGACATCGTTGAAAGTACCGCAAGCCATGATTGCCCTTTCTGCGATGGTGCGCGACTATCAGGCCGATACGGCCGCGGCCGATTCCATCCTGAGAGACGTACTGGTCAAATTCCCCGGATCGGAAGAAACACCGACCGTGCTTGAAGAACTTCACATCAAGGGAACTGAGGCCGATACCGGCTACGCGCAATGGTATTTCGGAAAAGCGGAGGACTTTCTTGTCGACGACACGAATCTCGATTCCGCTAGATTCTACTACACTCTTGTTGCCGAAAAATATCCGGAGTCGGATCTTGCCGATCAGGCCCGGTTTGCCATGCTCTGGATGACAGAAGAATTCGCTCTTCCTGGTGACTCATCCCTGATACTTGCGTATCAGCAGTTTGTCGATTCGTTCCCCGGTACCTCATGGACAGCCCTCGCTAAGAAGAAAGCGCAGTATGTACCCAAACGAAAGGGGAGCGACAAGAAAGCGGGTGAGCTGGCTGACGGAGAAGGAGAGGAAGCTGAGACGGACTCTACAACACAAGAAATCGATACAACGAGAGTAATGGCGGTTCCGGAATATGCGCTGGACTCGGTGTATGGTGATACCACAAAATATGTCGATCCCACAATCGTGGCACAGATAGGCCCCGAAGGTGACACACTCATGACTATTCCTCTCAGCCACAGACCAACTGCTCAACCGGTGCAATTTGTCTACCCGACCGAGGCCTATGTCACCGAATGGGAAGGAACTCTCTATTTTCAGGTACAACTTGATTTTTCCGGGCGAGTGATTGATGTTGTGCAGAAGACTTTTGCCCAGATCGACGAGATAAATATTCGAGCAAAAGAATGCGTGGCATCAATGAGTTTTGATATGTCGAGATTCCGTTCCAGCTACACCAAGGATTGGTGGGTCTATAAATTTCAGGTTGTTCTGCCGAGTCATCTCCGATGATACGAATTATCAGCGAAGACGTCACACTCATTGCAAAGCGGGATCTGCACAACAATTACTATTCCGTAGCCCTTGGTCCATTCAGCCGTGCAAAAGATTGCCGGCCCGGCCAGTTCGTTCATGTCCAGATGCCGAACGGCGGGGTTCTCTTTCGCCGGGCCTTTTCGGTGGCATCGGTTGATCCAAAAAGACACGCGATAGAAATCATCTTTCGGGTTTTTGGCCGCGGCACTCGGGCGCTTGGAAAGCTGAAAAAGGGAGATTCCATAAATATTCTCGGTCCGCTTGGTGTGCCGTTTGCGCAACCGGGGAAAAAAGAAATTGCCGTCATGGTCGCGGGGGGAATCGGGTTCCCTCCACTACTTTTCCACGCCGAATCACTGGTCAAATCCGGATTCAATCCAAAGAGAATTTTCTTTTACTACGGCGGCCGCGGATCGGCCGACATTATTGAAAGGCCACGAATAAAAAAGCTTGGCGTCACCTTTGTACCCGCAACGCAGGATGGTTCGCTTGGACAGAAGGGACTCATCACCAAACCGCTTGATTCCTTCCTTGCGGCCAATGCCGGATCGGCTCTTCGCATCTACGGATGCGGCCCGGAGGGGATGCTGAAAGCAGTTAATGAACTGGCGCAGGAGCGCAGGGTTGCCGGACAGCTATCACTGGAGGCGCCGATGCCCTGCGGAGTCGGGATATGCCTGGGGTGCGTCGTGCCACTGACCAACGGCGGCTACGCACGAGTGTGTTACGATGGTCCGGTGTTCAACATCGGCGAGGTGGCGCTATGACGGTTGATTTGCGAGTCAATATCGCCGGAGTTGAATTTGCCAATCCCATCATGACCGCCTCCGGTTGTTGCGGCTATGGCGACGAACTTGCCACTATCTTTCCGCTCAGCAAACTGGGAGCGCTCGTAACGAAGTCGATCACGCAAAATCCTCGTTTGGGACACAAACCACCGCGCGTCGCCGAGGCAACGATGAGCATGCTCAATGCCATCGGACTCGCGAACGTCGGCATCGACGCCTTTGTCACTGACAAGATTCCCTTTCTGAACAAGCAGAAAACGAAAATCATCGTCAATGTAGCCGGATGGAGCATCGAAGATTATACTTCCGTATGCGCCCGACTGAACGACATCCCCCGAGTCGACATGGTCGAACTTAATTTCAGTTGTCCCAATGTCGAAAGTGGCCTTGAGTTCAGCTCCGATGCAACGCAAATGGAGCGGGCGGTGCGTGCAGTAAAAAATGTCTTTTCGCGCCCGATAGTGGCCAAGCTCTCACCGAATGTCACCAATATCGTCGACATTGCCAAGGGAGCCGAGCAGGGAGGGGCCGATGCGGTATCACTCATCAACTCTCTGATTGGAACGGCGATCGATATCGAAACATGGCGCCCTCGGTTGACCAACAATACCGGTGGCCTGACCGGCCCGGCAGTGAAACCAATAGCCCTTGCGATGGTGAACAAGGTGCATAACCAGTGTCGACTTCCGATCATCGGGATAGGTGGTATACGCACCGCTGACGATGTCGTGGAGTTTCTTCTGTGTGGGGCTACTGCCGTGCAAGTCGGTACCGCCCTGTTTGTAGAACCGTCGGCTCCGGTTACCATAGCCAAAGGGCTGGCAGATTATCTGAAAAGAAAAAAGATATCATCGGTGTCGCAACTGGTGGGAAAAGTAGTGAGACACTAAATGATTGCGCTAACCAATCTCCAAAAGGCTCAAAGCAAAAACAAATCAATCATCTGTCTGGGACTCGATCCTGATCCGCGAAAGATCCCCGGCGATTTCGGGAAGACGACGAAAGGGATGTTTGATTTTCTGATGCGCATTATCGATGCCACGTCCGACGTTGTATGTGCTTACAAACCAAATGCCGCGTTCTATGAATCCCTCGGCACTGAAGGATGGTCGCTCTTGAAGCTTGTTTGTGATAGGATTCCTGAGGACGTCCCGCTCATCCTTGACGCCAAACGCGGCGACATCGGCAATACCGCCCAGCACTATGCCAACGCAATTTTTGACCGCCTTCACGCCGACTGGGTGACGCTCAACCCCTACATGGGATATGATTCTCTCCGCCCATTCCTCGATTACAAGGACAAGGGCGTTTTCATTCTTTGCCTTACGTCAAACAACGGCGCCAAAGATTTTCAGATGTTGCAGGTCGATGGAAAACCGCTCTACCATGTGGTGGCCGAACGGGTGGCGGAATGGAACAAAGAACACACCTGCGGCCTTGTCGTTGGCGCAACTCACAGCGACCAGCTTCGCGAATTGCGCGAAGTGGCGGGTGATATGCCCCTGCTCATTCCCGGAGTCGGGGCACAGGGAGGGTCGCTGGAGGATGCGGCGGTGCTTGGGACTGACGGATTCCGCAAAACAGCGCTCATTAATGTCTCCCGATCGGTATTGTATGCCAGCGAACATATGGATTTCGCACAGCGCGCCCGCGCTGAAATCATCAAGCTCAACTCTGCCGTTGATGTTTTAAGGCGGGGCGAGACCGAAACGCCTGCCACTGAGTCACAGCCAATTCAACGGACTCAAGCAACCGCGAATGGCGAATCATCAGCGCCACCGGACAATGCGGATGATG
>ERZ1292633.6045-Hain-H41-02um-R1-6045-length-10717-cov-7_pt1 | contig 10717 bp, 11 predicted proteins | sample MGYA00564406_ERZ1292633 | MGnify/ENA primary metagenome ERZ1292633 (study PRJEB36523, sample SAMEA6512639) | groundwater metagenome | collected 2019-01-08 | study: AquaDiva: Metagenomics assemblies of 32 groundwater samples
CGATCGTTCAGTCAAAATAAAGAACGCGCCTTGTCCGTGATGCGTTCGCGCGTTTTCACGTACGAGGAGGAAAAGAAACGCGCTGCACTCGATGCCGAACGACGCAGTCAAATTGGTGGTGGCGAACGATCCGAAAAAATCCGCACCTACAACTTTCCGCAAGATCGCATCACCGATCACCGCATCAAACAATCATGGCACGGTATTCCCAATCTTCTCGACGGCGGTCTGGACGACATTCTGACCGCACTCAAGATTGCGGCTCGTGATGCAAAATTTGGTGAATTGAGCGGCGACGATGACGAAGAATAACGTATGGCTGGCGAGATCACCATTTTCGAACTCCTTGCGCTCGCCGGCGATACGCTCAAAAAAGCTGACGCCACGCGTAGCGTTCCCCAAAATCCACGTCTTGATGCGCAAGTTCTTTTGGCGCACGTCCTTGGCGTGAACAGTGCGTACCTTTTCACCCACGGTGACGAAACCGTTTCGCACGACGTCGTTGATCAATTCCAACGACTCGTATCACGCCGTGGTCGTCATGAACCGGTGGCGTATCTTCTGCAATCAAAATCATTCTTCAGTCGCGAGTTTTTCGTGAATAATCACGTCCTTATTCCGCGACCCGACACCGAAGTACTCGTCGAACATGCACTCAACAGCGCAACTGCACAATCAACGTTCCTCGATATCGGCACGGGCAGCGGCGCTATTGGCATTACGCTCGCCCTCGAAACAAACCTCCCCACCTTCGCGATCGATGTTGACCCTGGAGCACTCGCCGTTGCCCAACATAACGCCACATCTCTCGGCACCCACGTTCAGTTCTTTCAGGGCTCCCTCATGCAACCGTTCACGACGATCGAGCCACCGTCGGATCATCTCATCATCACTGCAAATCTTCCCTACCTCACGCCATGGCAGTGGCAAGATCTTGATCCTGACGTTCGTGAGTACGAACCAAAACTCGCTTTCCTTGGCGGCGCTGACGGACTCGCGCTCTATGACGAACTCTGCACGCAACTGCGATCGTATCTGCACGAACAATCACGACGCGGTCGTCGCATTGCGGTTGACCTCTTCATCGAAATCGACCAGAGCCAGCGTCTCACAGCACCAGCCCTCCTCAAAACGCACTTCCCCGATGCGCGTATTCAGGTCATCCGCGATCTCGCCGGAAAAGAACGCGTTGTGAGAGCAAGCATCTAGGTCAGGATCGGCGGCGAAGAATATTGCCAAGCGAACCCGCTGAAGACAGCCGCAGGCAAAATTCCATTTTGCCGTCGCGGCGTTTCTGAACCGGGTGAGCGGGCAATGTCTTTCGCCGCCGACACATCGCTATCGAACACTCAATCGATCAAGACTATCAACCACCTCAATCCACGTCGCGCCCGCATTCATCGTCACTTCATTTCCATCACCATCGTAAAATCGAAGACGATCCGTCCGAGAATCTTTTTTCCACGATCCTACCGTTTCACCAATCTCGCCGTTGCGATACACACGCGCCTCGCCCGTCCCAATCGTCCGTACCTCTTTCCTTCCCACGGCATCGAGCACTGCCATATCCGTCGCCATCACCACCACGTTGTTCGCGGTATACGTACCGCCGCCTTGTTTGCGGACATACGTATTCGTTGCAGGATCGTACAACCAATCGACATTGTAGAGCGATGTACTTGGCCAATCGATGTGAATATTTTCAACGTCGACATCGTTCGCAACTCCCTCTTGAAAAAGCCACGATTCGTAAGACGGATCGTCAACGATGTCGTATTTCTCTCGTATCTCTTCAACCGAGTCCTTGAGATCCTCTGTCGTCGTATACACGTTATGCGGGGCGTATCGCGTCTGCTCGTCCCGATAAAAGTATTCACTCTGAAAAAATTGATCAAGATCGAACGTCCCTTGATCACGAATCAATTCAAGCGCTTCGGGCGATCCGCCGACGTGCGCATAAATGCCTCCAAACTCGTCATTCCAATCAAGATAGTACGGACGTGCCGAGCGTACTGGTCCGATTTTTTCGACAACTTGATCGTCAGAAAAAAATGCGATGAACCGCGGGATGTTTCCTTCCACCGGTGCCTCGATAACGAGGAATGCCTGATCCACACCGGAGAGCGGCCAGGCATCAGCAGAGTTTTCAATCATGACACCGAACACTTGCGGAGGAGTAAGAGAAGACGGAAGGATGACGCCAGTCAGCGGATGACGAATCGCAGGATCACTACTTGCAAGAACCGCAGGAATGACGACCTGAGGATCAGCCGGGCGATATCGTAGCGCAAGCGTTACGCTTACGATCGCGACAACCAATACCACCGCACCACTGATGATGAGATTCTTTGGAGTACTGTATTTTTTCCAGATCTGACGAACTTTTCGTGTCCCTGAGGAAACAGTAAATTTTTCGGAAGGTTTCATCGGAGGTTTCGGCTTCGTCATACGAGTCTCTATTGTAACAAAAAATCGCCCAGCACGAATGCCGGGCGATTTTTGTGTTTTACTTCTTTTCTTTTTTGTCTGCCTCCGGTGCTGCCGCTGCATCACCTTCTTCTTCCTTCTTCTCCGTCGTCACCTCAACCTTTGAAACGTCGACTTCAACCGCTTCATTCAACGAGGCAATTTCTTCTTCTGAACGAGGCGGCTGGACGGACGCGACTGCAACGTCCATATCAGTACGAATTTCGACACCTTCTGGCGCAACGACATCGGAAACACGGATAACATCGTCGAACGTCTTCAAGCCGGAAACGTCGACAGAAATTTCGTGCACAAGGGCATTTGGCAAGGAGAACACTTCCACTTCTTCCAAGCTCTGCAACAATGTTCCACCAAGTTCCTTCACAGCCGGTGCACTGCCCACCAGCACCAACGGAATCTTTGCTTCAATCTTGCGGTTTGGATCGACGGCGCGGAAATCGATATGACTCACGAAATCGTTCAATGGATTGCGTTGCACCTCACCAATCAGCACCTGGTACGACTTGTCGCCGACCGTGAGGTCGACCACCGTGCTCGAACCTGAGGCAGCGAATACTTTCAAAAAGGCGTTGCGATCAACCGTCACATTAAGGGGCTCGGTTCCAAAACCGTAAACAACTGCAGGAGCGCTACCTTCTGCGCGGAGCGCATCGGTTTTGCGACCTACCAGTTCACGAAGGGTGGCACCAAGAGAGGCGTGGTTCTGCATAGATGCCGCACATTTCATCCAATCCTAGCGGTTTTGTCAACCACACTTCCCCGTTTTGACGCTTTCGTCATTGTAGAAAGGGTGATATGTGCCAAAAGAACGTCATCCAGCGTTAATCGCTTGGCGGTCATAAATTTGAGGGCGTCGGTAGCATCGCAATCCGTAAACAGCCCGACACACGCAATATTCCCTTCATTTCGTTTGACGGTAAACAACATCGCTCGGCGACACCCCGTACACGTGGCGTGGATAACATCGCGCTGACGTTCCTTTTTCAGGGTACGCAGACGCTCTTCGTCGTAAGAAATCCCACAAAATGGGCAACGAGCGATAGGATCGAGAACGGCTTTGTCCGATGGCGTCATAGAGGAGTAAGTCGAAAATGGGCGAAATGGGGACGTCCTATTCAATGAATCGGTCTCCAGGCCGCAAGCGTACCGCAACCGACTGAACTAATCCAAGAAACACGAGTGAAAGCAGCAGCGAACTTCCTCCGTAGCTGACAAGCGGCAAGGCGACTCCGGTGGCCGGCATGAGCGAAACATTTGCGCCGGTATGCACAATGACCTCGATAAAAAGGACAGAAAACGTACCAATGCACAGGTAGGCGCCGAATGTTTCGCGCGCCATTCGACTAATCGTAATAATCCGCCACAGCAATACGATAAAAGCTGTAAACAGCAAGCACACGCCCAAGAATCCCAACTCTTCCGCAATCACCGCAAACACGAAGTCAGTCTGGCTTTCTGGCAAAAAACGTAACTGACTCTGGCTTCCATCACCTAATCCTCTGCCCCAGAGCCCACCGGAACCAATCGCAATTTTTGCTTGTGTGACGTTGTACCCTGTTGCGAGCGGATCCCGTGAAGGATCAAGGAATGTAAGGATGCGATCTTTCTGATACTGCTGAAATACGAGAAACCATCCGCTCGCGGCGACGATCAGCACTCCCGCTAAAAGCACCGCCACTTGTGATGGTCGAATGCCAGCAAACAACACCATCACCGCCCACGTTCCCACCAGAAGCGCTGCGCCACCTAAATCTGGCTGCAACATCAAAAGCCCAACGGGAATCGCGACCAACACTCCACTCGCGCCTAAATCTCGCCAGCCGAATCGCCGCTTGGCTCGTTCACTAAAATAAAATCCTAACATCATCATGAGTGCCACTTTCACAAACTCGACCGGCTGAAATGCGAATCCCCCCACCACAAACCACCCCGTCACGCCGTTCAACGTGCTTCCAAAGATCAATACCGCCACCAACATACCCACACCGATCGCATACAATCCGCGAGCGTAGTGACGAAGTGTGTGGTAATTCACGCTCGATACAAATGCGTACGCTGCGATCCCGATCACCAAGGCAATCGCCTGCTTCTGCAAAAAGACGTATGTGCCTCCCCGCGAAAGTTCCACCGAAAAAATCGCCGCAAAACCAAAGGCGATCAACACCGCCGCCGCAATCATCAGCGGAATATCGCCTTTGCGAAAGATACGAAACAACCCGAGCGTCATACATGGAGACTCTCGCGTTGCCTGTTAGTTGTCAAAAGAATTATCCCGGGGATCGTTTGCCGGCATGCCTTGTGGCGGCATGTAGACGTCTTCATCGAAGTAATTAATGTCGGGAACAACCGTCACGGTGCCACTCGCCGCCAATTCTCCATACCACCGCACTTCCACACTTCGCACATCGCCAGCCGAAAACTCGGAAACCGTCGCTTTCGACACGCCAACGATCGCGCCTGCCCGTTCCAAGATAACCGTAAACTGAGGCGTCCAATACGCGTATGGCGTGGTATTCGTCAGGGTAAATGTTGTTCGTCCAATCTTATCGTTGGCGAGTCCGATATCGGAGGAATACGTGGCATCAGCAACGGTAAAGTTACGATGTTCGTTCAACCACGCTTGCACGTCCGGTGCCTCGTGCCGATTGATGTGATGCCAGACAAGTTCACCGATCGTAACGGTCACCGAACTTGGACGACTCTCGGCAGTATTTCCAAATGACATGAGGTACTTTTCTTCACCCGGCATAACAAATCCGTCCTCGATGCGTGACGTTGTCCCACCAGAAGAAAATACGTAGGTGAATGTGGCGTACCAATCGCTGTTGGTATTTTTAACGAGCGTATAAAAATCGTAACTCGTGTCGGTTCCTTGTAAAACCTTTACCGATCCTACCGACATATCTTTCGCCCGGCTCTGCGAGGCAATGGCCTGCATTTCGTCAGCATTTGTTGCGAGCGATGCCATTGAACGGAGATCACTGAAGGAACCAGAAATAATATATCCAATAATCACGACGACAAAAAAGATCGCCATAATGATGTCGACCACCACCAACGTCGCAAACCCCACCCGCATCAACAATGGTCGCGCTTCGACGATCCGAACGTCTCGGCGATGCTCTCGCTCGATGGTTTGTAACTCTGGTGACAGAAAATCGTTCGGCATATTTTGTCAACATAATCATAACATGCCGCGCTTCCCGATCGGCCTCCCACGTGATAAACTCCGCAGGACTTTTATCTTGCCAGGACGTTCCCATTTGCAACCAGTTTCGATGAGCGGCGAGGAAAGCTTCTGAGACGGACTACACGGTCCGTTGAAGAAGTTTCCGATGACACGAGTCGAAAATGGGCCAAATGGGGACGGACTGCTTCTCTATGGCTGACCACAAGACATCCGCCGATTACAGCGCAAAAAACATTACGGTGCTCGAGGGGCTCGAACCGGTGCGGAAGCGCCCGGGCATGTACATCGGATCCACCGGCCCGACCGGCTTGCACCACATGATTTGGGAAGTCGTCGACAACTCGTTCGACGAAGCCATGGCTGGTCATGCCAGTCTCATCACTATTCATCTGTTGCCCGACAACTGGGTTGCGGTGGAAGACGATGGCCGTGGTATTCCCGTGGACATCCACCCCGAACAAAAAATCTCCGCTCTCGAGCTTGTGCTGACGAAACTCCATGCTGGTGGAAAATTCGGTGGCGATGCGTCGGGATATAAAGTTTCTGGTGGTTTGCACGGTGTTGGTGTTTCCGTCGTCAACGCACTGTCCGATCATTTAAAGGCCGAGATCCATCGCGATGGACAGGTGTGGGTACAGGAATTTAAAAAAGGAATTCCTCAAGGAAAGGTGAAGGCTGTTGGCAAGACCAAGAAGCGCGGCACGATCATCTCCTTTCACTCCGATAAAACCATTTTTGAAACGATCGAGTTTGAGCTCGACACGATCATCGATCACTTACGTCAGCAGGCATACTTAACGGCCGGCATTCGTTTGAATATCGTCGATAAGCGCGATGGAGCAGCGGAACATCCGTACGGATTCTACTTTGAGGGTGGTGTCGCATCGTATGTCCGTCACTTAAACGAACGAAAAGAAGCGAAGCAACCAAACGTTTTCTACGTCAAAAAACAAAACGGCGCGCTCGACGTGGAAGTTGCTTTGCAATACACCACCGAATTTTATGAGAGCGTGCACTGCTACGCAAACAACATCGTGAACCCAGGCGGTGGAACGCACCTTGCCGGTTTCCGCACCGCACTTACCCGCGTCCTCAACACATACGCTCGTGACAAAGGCTACATCAAAGAAAAAGATGGCAACCTCACGGGCGATGACACGCGCGAAGGATTAACTGCTGTCATCAGCGTCAAACTTCCGGAACCACAATTTGAAGGACAAACCAAAGACAAACTCGGCAACCCGGAAGCCCGCGCTGCTGTGGAAGCCGTCTTTGGTGAGGCGTTTCAGATTTTCCTGGAAGAGCATCCACGTGATGCCGAAGAGATCATCGGCAAGTGTCTCCTCTCAGCCCGAGCTCGTGCCGCAGCTCGCGCCGCACGTGACACCGTGTTGCGTAAAGGTGCATTGGAAGGCATGACATTGCCGGGCAAGCTCGCTGACTGTTCCAGCAAGGACAGCAAGTCGACCGAGCTCTACATTGTGGAGGGAGACTCTGCAGGTGGATCAGCAAAGCAAGGCCGTAACCGCGAATACCAAGCGATCCTTCCGCTTCGTGGAAAGATTCTGAACGTCGAACGCGCTCGCCTCGACAAGCTCCTTGCGAATAACGAAGTGAAGAGCCTCGTCATCGCCCTCGGCACCAACATCGGCGAAGCCTTCGACATCGCAAGTCTTCGCTACGGCCGCATCATCATCATGACCGACGCTGACGTCGACGGTGCCCACATCCGCACACTCCTCCTCACCTTGTTCTACCGTCACTTCCCTCAACTCATCACCGAAGGCCACATCTACATCGCCATGCCGCCGCTCTACCGCGTGCAAATCGGCAAGCAGGTGCGCTACGCTTTTACCGAGGAAGAACGTGAACAGCATATTAAAGAGATGACCGGAGGGCAGGGGGCAAAGGGCAAAGCGACCGCAGGTCGTCCTGAGGCGAAGGCCGAAGGAGCTCAAACCGATGAAGAGACTGAGGATATCGTAACCAACGGTATCAAGGTGAACATTCAGCGGTACAAAGGTTTGGGTGAAATGAACCCCGATCAGCTGTGGGAAACCACCATGGATCCTGCCACCCGCATGATGAAATTGGTCACCGTCGAAGACGCTGCCATTGCCGACGAAACATTCGACGTTCTGATGGGCGCCGACGTTGCCCCGCGCAAAAAGTTCATCCAAACGCACGCCAAGGACGTGAATAACTTAGACATTTAGAACAGAGACCGGATCATAAAACGAGGCTATTTGCCTCGTTTTATAATTGAATTCCTCTCATTTTTTCTTGACGAAAACGTCATTTTTTGCTAATCTTAGCCTCGGTTACCCGTTTCTCACTTCGAACCCCGAGGCCTCTAATGCTACTCACCCTGTCTCTCCTCTTCGCCCCCGCCAACGCCAACGACCCCGTCACGCCGCCCCTCGAGCTGCTGCCGCTTCCCATGCCGTCGTGCGACCGCCCCACTGGCAGCAACGATGCCAACCTCTTCCATGTCTGCAGTGCGCGGGTACCGGAAGTGGCGAGCGCGCTGAGCGAGGGCGGCTACAAGCTCGGCGACATCGAAGTCGAGCGGCGCGACAACCGGGTCTGTACCCGCGTGGCGATGCCCGCGGGCACGCACCCCACCGGCTACGACCAGCACGGCACATGCGTCTCGTGGGTCCTCCGCCAGGACGGAACCGGCTACGTCGACGACGCGGTCCTCCGGGGCGGCAGCACCTACAAGAACACGGTGATGAGCATCACGGTCGCCCGGATCCTGGCCGTCACCGGCCAGCCGGTCGATCCAACCGTGCAGGTGATGTCGCGGTGCAGCCCCGTGACCCACGGGGACGGGATCATCACCGGGCAGTGCGGACCGTTCCAAGTCCGCGAGTAGACCCCCTCCTCAAGTTGTTCCACGATTCCACGGCGACCCTGCGCTCCACGAGAGAGCCAGGGTCGTTGTCGTTTTGTGGCAAAAAAACTTTGACTTTTTGTTCATTTTTTGTATTATTTACCCTTCTGCGTTCCCGACCGCGCACCGCATCCCATATGCGATTCGTCGTCGGGTACACATCCGTGCCCGATCACCGGAGAAACGACTTTGCCAACTGCCTCTCCTGCCCCGTCCCCCACCACCCCTCCCGCCTACACCCGCGTCTCGGTCGAGATCGATCACTGCCTCCCGCTGGAGGCGATCAATCCCACGAACCAGACCTGGCTGCGTCCCTTCGTCGACCCCGTGACGGACATCATCGCGAACGCCGTGATGCTCGCGCAGGAAGCGCTCGAAGCGCTCGTCCCGGTGAGCCGCCAGTCCCGCAGAAAGTTCAAGCCGCAGATGGGGTTCGCCTTCGCGCGCGAGGCAACGCCAAACATCGTCGAGGTGTGGTTCCACGCCGACCACGAGCCGGAGGACGAAGAGGACGATGATTCCAAGCCGGAGGTGAGCGTTCACAGTCTGCGGGACACCGACGACCAGACGATAGTCCGACGTCTCGGAGTGACTTCAACCACGGATCCACGGCTCCTGACGGCGAATCTCAAGGTGGTCGTCACCTACGCGGTGTAGCTCTCTCGAGGGACACACTCACCACCCCACGCGCACGAACGCTGGCCGCCCCTCACCCGGGCGGCCAGATTGCGTTAAAAGAGGTATCCACTCTCCCCTCTTGTCACCTTAGCGAAAGTTATGTATATTCTCCGCGTTCCCCCGAAAGGGGTTTTTTGATAGACGACGAAACTGAGCAAAGTATCGTTGCCGTTTGACTCACATTCTCTATGCAACGGATCCTCGACAACACTGTCGTCAAATACTTCCGAGAGGCCAAAATGGAACTTGAAAAAGTTTCGTGGCCAACCCGCAAAGACACTATTGTGTACTCCAGCCTGGTCCTTGGACTCAGCATTGCGACCGCCTTGTTCATTGGCGTTCTTGATCTTGGCCTGACGAAAAGCCTTGAGTACCTTGTTGCGGCGATCGGTTAACCATCAATTAATTGTTTTAGGACTTTCTCGTTTGAGACCAGTTTCGATGAACGTTGAGGAAAGATTCTGAGACGGACTACCCTGTCCGTTGAAGAAGTTTCCGATAATGTGAGTCGAAAATGGGCCAAACGAGGAAGGCCTACCATCTATGGCAAAGCAAACCGCAAATTACGGCCGCCGCTGGTACGTAATTCACACGTACTCGGGATACGAAGAAAACGTCGTTGAAGCGCTCACCCAGCGTATCGGCACCATGGACATGGAAGAGAAAATCTTCGCTGTTCTTGTGCCAAAGGAAAAGAAGATCAAAATCAAGAACGGTGCGCGCAAGGTGGTGGAAGAAAAAATCTTCCCTGGCTACGTGCTCGTGGAAATGATTGTGACCGACGATTCTTGGTACGTTGTCCGCAACACACCAAACGTCACCGGTTTCATTGGCACCGGCAACACGCCAACGCCTATTCCGCAGGAACAGGTGGACGCCCTCATGAAGCGCGTCGGCGTCTCCGAGCCAGAGTTCAAACTCGACGTCGGCAAGGGTGCACTCGTTTCTATCACCGACGGTCCGTTCAAGGGCCAGCAAGGCAAGGTGGACGATGTAGACGAATCTCGTGGCAAGGTGAAAGTCATGGTCAACATGTTCGGCCGTGAAACCCCTCTCGAACTCGACTTCCTGCAGATCAAAAAAGTGTAAGGATCACAGCGCCGACTCTTCCCAGGGTCGGCGCTTCCGTTTCATTGACTTTTTTGGCTCATCCTGGCACTCTTTGGGCACTAAATAACGATGTAGTTGCTCAAGATTGCCATAAACGGCGGTCGAGGGAGTCTACTGTAAATAGCAACGAACTGGCATATTTTCGACCAGTTTCGATGAGCGGCGAGGAAAGCTTCTGAGACGGACTACACGGTCCGTTGGCTCGCCCGTAGGGCTACGCCCGAGGGAAGAAGTTTCCGATGACGCGAGTCGAAAATGGGCAAAATAGGACGGTTCGTAAAATCGTATGGCAAAGGCTATCAAGGCTGTCATTAAAGTGCAGTCGATCGGCGGTCGCGCGACTCCAGCGCCACCAC
>ERZ1292633.6047-Hain-H41-02um-R1-6047-length-10717-cov-5_pt1 | contig 10717 bp, 9 predicted proteins | sample MGYA00564406_ERZ1292633 | MGnify/ENA primary metagenome ERZ1292633 (study PRJEB36523, sample SAMEA6512639) | groundwater metagenome | collected 2019-01-08 | study: AquaDiva: Metagenomics assemblies of 32 groundwater samples
TAAAAGTGACCGATGACGGCGCGGAGTTCAAGTCGCACCACGATGGCTCACGGCATTTCTTCACTCCTGAAAAAGCAGTTCAGGTTCAACATGATATAGGCGCTGATATTATCATGGCCTTCGATGAATGCGTGGCCTATCCCGCAACCTATTCCGCGGCGCAGAAGGCACTCGATCGCACCCATAGGTGGGCGGCGCGTTGCCTGTCTGAGCAAAACCTCCTTGGCGGAAATGACAAGGGGGTGCGTCTTTTTGGAATTGTGCAAGGCTCGACCTTTGCCGATTTGCGAACCCAGTCGGCCGAGTCGCTTGTTGCGATGGATTTACCCGGTTATGCCGTCGGTGGGCTGGCAGTAGGCGAAAGCAAGGATGAGATGGAAAGCATGCTGGCGCACACGATTCAATATTTACCACATGACAGACCGCGCTACCTGATGGGGGTCGGCTATCCCGAAGATTTGTTTATGGCGGTGAGCTATGGCATTGATATGTTCGACTGCGTCCTTCCTACCCGCAATGCCCGCACCGGTGCGGTTTTCACTTCGCATGGCCAGCTTGTCTATCGCAATGCCGACTACGCCAACGACAGCCGACCCCTCGATCCGGAATGCGAATGCCGCGTCTGTCAACGCTACAGCCGTGCCTATCTCCGCCATATGTACAACCAGTCAGAGATAACCGGTATGGTGCTGGCAACCTATCATTCCTGCTGGTTTTTTCAAAAGCTGATGCAGGGGATACGCGCTTCGATTGAGCAGGGAAGATTCGCCGAGTTTCGCCGGACGTTTCTGGAGAAATATCGTTCAGGGGAATCGCTGTAGCGATCATCTCTCATTCCGATTATTTTCTCAACGGGATAATATAACCGAACGAGAGGCGGGCGTCGCTGACTGACACCTCCTCGCGCGAGAACGCAATCATGTTTGGACTGAGCCGCCGGTCAAAGATGAATCCATTCCTCATTCTGGTGAAAGCCATTTCAAAACAGTAGACCTTTCGAAATCGAATGCCGACCGTGATGCGAAATCCAGCGCTGTTTTCGTAACGCACGTCGGTGATACCATCCAGCGTATAAAGTGAATCGAGAATATGGCTGTCGGCGTCGAAAGAATTCAAAGCGTAGATAACCCCGGCGCCAAGGTAGGCGGTGAGTCTGTTGGTGCCGCGATAATAGAGGACATCAGTTGAAAAGGTGGTGCTGAAAAGGCTTCCCTCCGGCCAGGGGCGGGTGGAAACCGATCCTGAGCGAAAGTCAGCGGATGCGCGAACAAAAAATGGATGGCCAAAGGATAATTCCAAATGGGTCGATAGCTCGGGTCCGCCGTTGACAACACCATTTGGAGCCGCATATCCCAAAGCGATATGAGCATTGAGAGTATTTATCGTATCCTCGGCAACAGGATTGAGAGGATAAATGGGGAGAGCCATGAGTGTTGAGAGTATCAGTGCATGCACTACGGACGGTTCCTAACGGGTATCTTCTATAAGTATAAACGAATCAAGGGCGAGAGCCATCAAATTATTGGCGGCTCGGGCTTCAGAATCTCAATGAAAAGCCCCGTCGCATAATGCGAACGGGGCATGGCATTGTCAAAAAATCCTAAAGTCGGAATTGTTGCCTGTGACTGCTCTAATTGCTCTTAAACAAACCGACTCGATTGCCATCCAAATCAGCAAACATGGCGAATGCGCCAATACCGGGAATTGGGGTCGGCGGTACGATCGCTTTCCCTCCGAGTTTGGTGGCTTTGTCGAGATAGGCCTGAAGATCGTCGACCTGCACATAGAAGGTGATACCGAGGGGATCGCCGGGGCGAATGGGACTGATCCCGCCGCCGATTGATTTGTCGTTGGCGGCAGACACCATGCCGTAATCCATGCCGGGATACTGGGAGATATTCCAGTCAAAAAGTTTCCCATAGAATTCATTGGACTGAGTGAGATTCGTCACCGAAATCTCAAAGTGAACTACTGGTTGGGGCATGCAACTTCTCCTTTCATTTTAGTATTAGACGAAATTAGTAACGAAATAATCTACTCTCGAACCACCAATAGCGGTATCACAATGAATGTTTAACGGCAGAAACCCCTATTTGTTTCTCCGAGTGAGCAATACCGTTACCCAATTCCGATTGACAATAGGAATAAGAAGGGTCTATATTAGCTGTTTGGTGTCGCAGACTGTGAAACAATTCACTATCATACGCCCCGTAATTTTAATCCGCGTAATGGAGATTCAGCAATGAGCAATCCGGTTTTTAAGAACTATATCGACGGCAAATGGGTCGACTCGAAATCAGGGGAAACGTTCGAAAATCGCAATCCCGCCGACACCGGCGATCTGGTTGGCGTTTTTCAGAAGTCGAATGCCGACGATGTGAAAGAGGCCATCTCGGCGGCCTCTCGTGCTTACAAAAAATGGCGACTCCTTCCTGCTCCCAAGCGGGGTGAAATTCTCTATCGCATTGCCGCCCGCCTTGAAAAGGAAAAAGAGGCGCTGTCTCGCGACATGACCCGAGAGATGGGCAAAGTGCTCGCCGAGACCCGCGGCGACGTGCAGGAAGCTATCGACATGACCTACTATATGGCCGGAGAGGGACGGCGGTTGTATGGCATGACGACCCCCTCGGAACTCCCCAACAAATTCAACATGACCATTCGTCAGCCGCTCGGTGTCTGTTCATTCATCACGCCGTGGAACTTTCCGATGGCGATTCCCTCGTGGAAAATGATGCCGGCGCTGATCTGCGGCAACACTGTTGTCATCAAACCTGCCACCGACACACCGATGTCGGTCATACACCTGGCGCGCATTTGCCACGAAGAAGGACTTCCGGCCGGCGTGTTCAATGTCGTCACCGGCCCGGGCGGGCCGCTCTCAGATGCCATGATTAAGAATCCGGATGTCAAGATTGTCTCGTTCACTGGCTCGACTGCCGTCGGGAAAAAAGTTTCCGATGCCTGCGCCGCGACATTCAAGCACTCCTGCCTTGAAATGGGAGGGAAGAACCCAGTCATCATCATGGATGACGCCAATCTCGAACTTGCCATCGACGGCGTTCTCTGGGGAGCATTCGGAACGACCGGTCAGCGATGCACGGCCACCAGCCGCTTAATCATTCACAAGGATGTCATCGGCAAGTTTCTGCCGATGGTGGTCGAACGCGCCAAAGCGATCACAGTTGGCAATGGTCTCGAAGACGCCAATCAGATGGGGCCGTGCGTGAGCGAATCTCAAATGAAAACCGTCCTGGAATACGTCGAAATCGGTAAAAAAGAGGGAGCCAAGCTCCTCTGTGGCGGCAATCGCCTTTCTTCCGGCGCCCATGCCAAAGGGTGGTTCGTGGAGCCAACCGTCTTTGCCGAGGTCACACAATCAATGCGGTTGTGGAAGGAAGAAATCTTCGGCCCGATACTTTCGGTAACTACCTGCAATGATTTCGACCATGCCGTCGAATTGGCCAATGATACCATTTACGGCTTGTCGGCGTCGATTTACACTCAGGATATCAACAAAGCCTATCGGGCGATGCGGGATGTCTATACCGGCATATTCTATGTAAACGCTCCCACCATCGGCGCCGAGACGCATCTTCCATTCGGCGGAACAAAGGAAACCGGCAACGGCCATCGCGAAGCGGCTACCGCGGCGCTTGACGTCTATTCCGAATGGAAATCGATTTATGTCGATTTCTCCGGTCAGCTCCAGCGCGCCCAGATGGATTCGTAAGAATATATTTTAGCAATAGATAAGGAATACCAATGTCTTCACGTCGACGCAAAGTAATAATCATGGGAGCCGCCGGTCGCGACTTCCACAATTTCAATACCCTCTACCGAAATAACGATTCGGTCGAAGTGGTTGCTTTCACGGCCACTCAGATTCCCGATATCGATGGCCGCCGCTATCCGGCCTCTCTCGCCGGAAAGCTCTATCCGAAGGGGATTCCGATTTTTGAAGAGGCGGAACTGATAGACTTAATCAAAAAGCACGAAGTCGAAGAGGTCATCTTCTCCTACTCCGATGTTTCGTATCAGTACGTCATGGAGAAGGCCGCTCACGTCATGGCGGCTGGAGCCCGTTTTGCTGTCGAAGGCGGAAGTCCGACCATGATCAAATCCAGCAAGCCGGTGATAGCGATTGGCGCAATACGGACTGGTTCCGGCAAATCGCAAACTACTCGCCGTGTTGCCGAAGTCCTGAAAGAGATGGGGAAGAAGGTGGTCGCCATTCGTCATCCCATGCCCTATGGCGATCTTGAGAAACAGGTCTGCATGCGTTTCGCGACATACAAAGACCTCGACAAATTCAATTGCACCATCGAGGAGCGCGAAGAGTTCGAGCCGCATATCGATCGCGGTAATACGATCTACGCCGGAGTCGATTACGAAAAGATTATTCGCGAAGCGGAAAAAGAAGCCGATGTCATCCTCTGGGATGGCGGCAATAACGACATGCCGTTCTACAAGCCCGATTTAATGATAACCGTTGTCGACCCCCATCGCCCCGGCCATGAAAATACCTACTATCCGGGGCAGAACAACCTCCTGCTCGCCGACGTGGTCGTCATCAACAAAATTGATTCCGCGACTCCGGAGAATGTCGAAAGGGTTCGCCGCAACGTCGTGAAATATAATCCGAAGGCTGTCATCATCGACGGCGCGTCCCCCTTGACTGTCGACAATCCTTCGCTGATTCGCGGCAAGCGCGTGCTGGTGGTCGAAGATGGCCCCACCCTTACTCACGGCGAAATGAAATACGGCGCCGGTGTGGTGGCGGCCCAGAAATTCGGCGCCGAAGTTCTGGTAGACCCCCGTCCGTGGACGGTGAAATCGATTACCGACACTTTCAAAAAATATCCCGACATCGGCACCCTCCTTCCTGCCATGGGCTATGGCGACCAGCAGGTCAGGGATATGGAAGCGACCATTAACAAGTGCGAATGCGACGTTGTTGTTATCGCCACTCCGATTGACTTGTCGCGCATCATGAAGATCAAGAAACCGGTCGTTCGAGTAAGTTATAATCTTCAGGAGATCGGTTCGCCGAATATTCCCGAGGTGCTTGAGTCCTTCTTTAAGGGTGCATCGGGCAAGACGGGGAAGAAGTAGCGACTTTGCTCGCTCAAGAGAACGTGAATTTGTACACCAAGAAATTGGGCGAGTTGATAATGTATGTTTGAGCGAAGCCTTCATCGCTGTCATTCCCGCGAAGGCGGGAATCCAGTCTTATCTCCAAGAGAATTAAGATGGGCTCCCGCTTTCGCAGGAGTGACAGGGAGTATATGCTCGATAAAAATCGAGGTCTGCTAAACGGCTCATATGACTGACCCCCTTCACAAAATAGCCGTCGTGGCATTGGGCGGCAACGCCATCACCGTCCCGGGCACACCGGATACAATTGCCAATCAATTCGCGAATACGCGGCGGTCGCTCGATGGCATCGTCGAGTTGATTCGCGAGGGTTTTCGCATGGTCATCAGCCACGGCAACGGCCCGCAGGTGGGGAATGCCCTCTTGCGTATCGAATTGTCTCGTGGTCAGGCACCGGACCTGCCTCTTGGCGTTCTTGTCGCCGATACCGAAGGGGGGATGGGCTACATGATCGAGCAGTCCCTCCAGAATCGCCTTAAACAGGAGGGTATCTCAATTCCGGTGGTGACAATCATCACGCAGATGCTTGTCGACGAGCATGATCCGGCCGTCAAAGACCCCACAAAGTTTATCGGTCAGTTCTATTCCGAGAACCAGGCCAAAGAATTCGCCTCCACCCGCAAATGGGTCATGAAAAAGGATGGCGATCGCGGCTGGCGTCGGGTCGTGCCATCGCCCAAGCCACAGTCTGCGATTCCGGCCGAGATGATCAAAAAGCTCGTCAGCGAAGGGTGCATCGTTATTGCCGGCGGCGGAGGAGGAATTCCGGCCTTTATCGACGCCAACGGAAATCTTGAAGGTTTCGACGCCGTCATCGACAAAGACCTCGGTTCGGCCGTCATCGCCCGTGATATCGGCGCCGATTTATTAGCGATTCTCACTGAAGTTGACCGCGTCGCTCTCAATTTTGGCAAGCCCAACCAGACATTTCTCGAAACAGTGACAGTCAGCGATATGAAAAAACATCTTGCCGATGGGCAGTTTCCTGCCGGATCGATGGGACCTAAGATTGAGGCCGCTATCGAGTTTATTGAAGGCGGCGGCAAGATGGTCACGATTTCTTCCATTCGCGACGCCGCCCGCGCCTGGCACGGCCAGGCCGGAACCAGAATAATTCCCGGTTGAATATGACTCAGCTTGTCAAAGACGCGGTGGATGCTATTCTGTCCCGCGGTGAAATATATGAAGTCGGCGGAGCCGTGCGTGATCGCCTCCTCACCGGAGGCTCTGTCTCAGCCGACCGCGATTATCTCGTTACCGGCATTCCTCTCGACGATCTTATTGATATCCTGAAGAAATTCGGGCGAGTCGATCTGGTTGGAAAGAGCTTTGGCGTCATCAAATTCACCCAGTTCGAGCCGGACACGCAAATGACTTTTGATATCACTCTTCCGAGAACTGAGTTTTCCACCGGCCCCGGACATAAAGATTTCCAGGTGACATTCGACCACACCCTTCGCGTCGAGGATGATCTCCTGCGCCGCGATTTTACGATCAACGCCATGGCGATGTCGATCAATACCGGCGGGATCATTGATCCTCTGGGCGGGCAAAAGGACCTTAAAGACAGAGTACTTCGCATCGTCTATCCTACGTCATTCGAAGACGATCCCCTGAGGATGCTTCGCGGGATTCAATTTGCCGCCCGTTTCGACTTTACTATCGAATCGACAACCTTTGAGGCCATGAAGCGCAACGCCGCATTGATCGGCTCAGTCAGTCCGGAACGGATTGCCGATGAACTGAACAAGCTCCTCGCCAAGGCGGCGAAACCTTCCGAAGGTTTCCGCCTGATGCAACAGTCGGGAATACTTAAAGAGATTCTTCCAGAACTGGAGCTATGCGTCGACGTCGACCAGCCCGGGCCTTATCACAAATGGAATGTCTTTGAACATACCCTGCATACCATTGACGCCGCCCGTCCCGAACTGAAACTTCGCATGGCGCTCCTGTTCCATGATGTCAACAAACCCCAAGCGAAGCGGGCCACCGAAGATGGCGCGACTTTTTATGGCCACGAAAAGATGGGGGCGCGGACGGCAAAGAAGATTTTGCAGAGACTCAGATATTCAAACGACTTCACCGACGAAGTTGTCACTCTCATCGACCGCCACATGTTCACCACTGGCGTCACCGACAAAGGATTGCGTCGATTGGTTCGCCGTGTTGGCGTGCCATTGATTTTCGACCTCCTTGATGTGCGTCGCGCCGATGTTGTCGGGCAGGGGATGGGTGGGAAGACCGACGACGTCGACAAGTTCGAGGCCGACATTCGTGCCGAACTCGAGCGCCAGCCCCCGTTTTCTGTTTCCGATCTGGCACTTGACGGCGGAGCAATTATGGAGCTTTTTAGCATCGGGCCGGGTCCCGCCATTGGGAAAATCCTGAGCCATCTGATGGAGCGAGTCCTCGATAATCCGGAACTCAATACCACAGAAGCCCTTACGACAATTGCACGGGAATTTTACGCGCAGGGAATGCCTGCGCCTGACATTGAAGAGGAGAACAACAGTTAATGAAAATTCACGAGTATCAGGCGAAAGAAATCTTTGCCAAGGCCGGGATTCCGGTCCCGGCAGGTGAAGTCGCCACAACCCCGGCCGAAGTCGCCGCTATTGCCCAGAAGATCGGCAAGGCGGTAATGGTCAAAGCCCAGGTTCATGTCGGAGGACGAGGCAAAGCCGGCGGTGTCCGCTACGCCGAAAATGTCGAAGCCGCCAAGGTAGTGGCGCAAGCGATTCTGGGAATGGAAATCAAAGGGCTTGAAGTCAAAAAAGTGCTGGTGACAACCGCCGAGGATATTTTGTCCGAGGCCTATGTCGGAATTATTCTGGATCGCGTGACCAAATGCCCGGTCATCATGGTTTCCGCCGCAGGTGGAATGGAAATCGAAGATGTCGCCAAGAAAACGCCCGACAAAATAATGAAGCTTGCTGTTGATCCGGTGCTTGGGCTTCGCGACTATCAAGCCCGCGATTTGGCATCGTTTCTCTTCAAGGATGTCAGTCAGATTCGTCAGGCGTCCACGATTATCAAAAAGCTCTATGATCTTTACTGGCAGACCGACGCCTCTCTTATCGAAATTAATCCCCTTATCACCAACCCCGATGCCAAAGTGATTGCCCTCGACGCCAAGCTCGTCATCGACGATAACGCTCTCGATCGTCAGCCGGCTCTGGCCGCCATGCGCGATCTCGACGCCGAAGACCCGGGCGAGATTATGGCACGTGAAGGCGGTCTGTCGTTCGTGAAGCTCGAAGGGCAGATTGGGTGCATCGTCAACGGCGCCGGACTTGCCATGGCGACGATGGATCTTGTCAAACGGTATGGCGCCGAACCTGCCAATTTCCTCGATATCGGCGGTTCGTCGAATCCGCAAAAAGTTGTCACGGCGATGCGAATTATCCTTCGCGACAAGAATGTGAAGGCGATTCTCATCAATATTTTCGGCGGTATCACGAGATGCGACGACGTCGCCAACGGCCTCATCACGGCTATCAGTGAACTGAAACCCGCAGTGCCGATAGTAGTGCGACTCACCGGCACCAACGAGGCGGCCGCGAAGAAGATTCTCAAGGCCGCCAATCTTCCGGCGGAAGACACCCTCGACGCCGTTGTCAAAAAGGCCATTTCGCTCGCCGGACTCGGTGAAGCAGAGGAGAAGAAATAGTCATGTCGGTTTTTATCAATAAGAAAACAAAAGTAATCGTGCAGGGAATCACCGGCCGTGATGGATCATTCCATGCCGAACAAATGAAACACTACGGCACCAATGTCGTCGGCGGCGTCACCCCCGGCAAAGGGGGATCGAAGATTGCGGGCATTCCGGTTTTTAATACCGTCGCTGATGCCGTCAAAAAGACCGGCGCCAATTGCTCGGTTATCTATGTGCCGCCGTCATTCGCGGTCGATGCGATCTACGAAGCCATCGACGCCGGCATTCCCCTGGTTGTCTGCATCACCGAAGGGATCCCCGCCAATGACATGATGAAGGCCTACCTCTATGTCAAGCAGAAGGGTGCGCGTCTTATCGGTCCAAATTGCCCCGGACTTATTTCTCCCGGCGAAAGCAAAGTGGGAATCATGCCGGGGAGTATCGTCAAGAAAGGGAACATCGGCGTCGTCTCGCGCTCGGGAACGCTCACCTACGAGGCAATCTGGGCGCTCACTTGCGCCAACATGGGGCAGAGCACCTGTATAGGAATTGGCGGCGACCAGATTATCGGCACCAACTTTATCGACTGCCTCGAAGCATTCCAGAATGATTCTGCCACGAAAGCTATTGTGATGATCGGCGAAATCGGCGGCTCCGACGAAGAGATGGCGGCGCAGTTTATCAAGAAGCATGTCACCAAGCCGGTCGTTTCGTTTATCGCCGGTCAGACCGCTCCACCCGGTAAGCGGATGGGGCACGCAGGTGCTATTATTTCCGGCGGAAGCGGTTCTGCTCCTGAAAAGATCGCGGCGCTCAATGCTGTGGGTGTGCCCGTGGCTGGTTCTCCGACCGAACTTCCCGCTTTGATAAAGGCGCAGATTGCGAAATTCGCCGCCAAAGGGAAGAAGGGTGCAAAACCCGTCAAGAAAGCCGCTGTGAAAAAACCAGCAAAGAAGGCAGGGAAGAAGAAATAGCATCTTTGGTTTTGTAGGGCGGGTCCGTCTTCGAACCCGCCGATTCGTCTCGTGATACATGCAAAGATGGCGGGTCTGAAGACAAACCCGCCCTACAGAATATAGGAAATATAGAACAAACAAATTTGGAGACCCCTTGAGCAGAACATTGTTGATTGTGAAGCCCGACGCCACCGAGCGTAATCTCATAGGCCATGTCGTCGGCCGCCTTGAGAAGGCGCGCTTCAAAATTGTCGAAATGCGCATGGTGCGCCTCACACCCGATCTGGCGCGGAAGTTCTATGCCGTGCACGAGGGGAAACCATTCCTCGATGGCTTGGTCGAGTTCATGTGCTCGGGGCCGGTGGTTCCGATGGCTCTTGAAAAAGAGAACGCCGTCGAGGATTTGCGTGCTCTGATAGGCGCAACCAATCCCGCGAAGGCCGCTTGTGGCACTATCCGCTGGGAAATCGGCTGTGACATCGAGAAAAACTCGGTGCATGCCTCGGATTCGGATGAGAATGCGAAGAAGGAAATCGGATTTTTCTTCGGTTGAGGGGGGGAATGGGTTAATCAGAGTAGGTCGGCGTTCCGATCCCGCCACAGGCGGGTGAGAAACCCGACTGCTTTTCTGATGGATTCATGTGATATTTAGATTTAAGACGACGCTATATGAATGTCACTCCCGCAAGCTCCAGGCTCTTGCCGGAGCGCAAGCGGGAGTCTATCTTAAATCTTCAAGAAAAAAGATGGATTCCCGCTCTGCGTCCCCCCGGCTCCGCGCCAGGGCGACTTGTCGGGAATGACATTTTAGCGTAGTTCCTTTAAACATACTTGTTATCAGTGAAGAACTATTACGTTTACATCCTGGCCAGCAAGAAAAAGGGCACACTCTACGTCGGTGTTACAAATGACCTTGCCCGAAGAATGTATGAACACCGCAACGGTGTCGTCG
>ERZ1292633.6048-Hain-H41-02um-R1-6048-length-10716-cov-5_pt1 | contig 10716 bp, 7 predicted proteins | sample MGYA00564406_ERZ1292633 | MGnify/ENA primary metagenome ERZ1292633 (study PRJEB36523, sample SAMEA6512639) | groundwater metagenome | collected 2019-01-08 | study: AquaDiva: Metagenomics assemblies of 32 groundwater samples
GCCTGAATCGACTCGCGCATAACCTCTCCAAGGGAACCGGTGGTGATGATCTTCCCGTCCCCTTTCATCTTGAGCCCCTCGATAAACATCAATTCCCCACCTGCCCCGGTCCAGGCCAGTCCGGCGGCAATGCCTATCTCGGCTTTGGTTTCCATTTTTTCGGGGAAGAAATCCGGCAGACCAAGATAACTTTCGAGATTCTTCTCGTTGATTGTCCATGATGAACGTCGTTTTTCGGCTTTCTCAAGGGCGATTTTGCGGCAGATCTTTTCTATCTGCTGGGAAAAGGCAAGCAGGCCGGATTCCTGGGTGTAGCCGGTAATCAACTTGGTCAGCACCTTGTCGGAGAACTTCAGCTCGGAGCGGGTGATGCCATGTTTTTTCAACAACTCCGGAATAATATAGCGCTGGGAGATGACAATCTTTTCTTTCTCGATATAGCCTGGAAGCTCAACAATCTCGAAGCGCGGAATGAATTGTTCCGGCAGTTCCTCCATCGAGCGCGCCGAACAAATAAAGAAGACCTTACTGAGATCGAACGGAATCCCCAGGTAGCGGTCGAGAAAACGGTTGTTCTTGCGGGTGTCTATCGCCTCAAGCAAGGCCATGTTGACCGATGAATCATTTTGCACGTTGAAATGGTCGAGGTCCTCGATAAGTACGACCGGATCGCAGGAACCGGCTTCACGGATTGTTCGAATGACTTTCCCGGGGAGCGCCCCTAAAAAGGTGCGCGGTTCGCCAGTGACATCGGCGACGTCGCCTATTCCACCAACCGAGAGGCGGATAAAGTCTTTGTTCATCGCCTTGGCGATAGCCTTCGCCAATGCGGCTTTGCCGGTTCCGGGGGCGCCAATGAGGCAGAGCGTCGGCCCCTCGTTGACTCCTCCCAACAACTTGCGCACTGACAGCCTTTGTAGAATCTGCTCTTTTAGATTTTGCGGGCCGAAATACTCGTTATTAAGGATGCGCTGGGCATCCTTGATCTCATATGATTCCGGTTGATATTTTCCCCAGGGAACCGCGAGTAGCCAGTCGAGATAGTTTTTGGTGTTGCCGTATTCGGCAGAAGCGGTGGAAAGATGCTCAAGGCGGTCAAGCTCGATAGTGGCAAGAGCCTGAGCCTCGTTCGGAAGAGCCTTTGTATCTCGCAGTTGCTTGCGGAGGAGGGCGACTTCCCTCTCCTCGGTGAAATCGTCCCCAAGCTGGCGGCGAATCTCATGCAACTGCTGGCGGAGGAAATATTTCTTCTGATCTTCGGCAATTGTCTCGCGCACTTTGGCGTTGATAGAATGAAGGGTCGCGGCCTGATTCAGTTCGATTTTCAAGTGGTCAAGCAGGCGGTCAAGACGTGACGAGAGGTCTACCGTTTCGAGAATTTCTTGTTTTGCGGAAAGGGGGAGGTGAAAAGTATAGGCGGTTTTGTCAGCCAGCAATGAAGGTTCCTGCACCAGACGTGCCAACACCTGACTCTGCTCCGGGGCATAGGTCGGATCGATCCGGGAAATTTCATTCACCGTTTCGATGATCGCCGAGACTTTCATGGCGATATCGCCGACATCGTGGGGTTTCACTGCGCATTCATCCACCGCGCCGTAGAGTGCGCGGTCCTTGGTGGTAAGCTCCTCAATTGCCACCCGTTTGATTCCTTCAAGGGTGACAAGCAAGGTATCTCCCGCTCCCTGCCTGACATCATGAAGCCGGGCGAGCACTCCGACCTGACTGACCGGCGTGTCGACCTCGTGGGGCATGCTTGGAGAATATGCGGCGACAATGTTCTTCTTTGAAGCATGGCAGGATTTGATGACCCGGGCATTTTCCTCGCGGGTAATCTGGAGACTGACAAGGAGTCCCGGAAAGAGTACAGCGGTGCGGAGCGGCAAGACAGGATAGGTTTCCTGCTTGTCGCTTACGACCAGCTCGAGTTGTCCGGGGGCCTTAATTATCATACTTGGGATCTCTGTTCTTTCATAGTATCGGCTTGGAAGATATAAGCTGAATCATAGAGAGTCAGAAATCAAGTGCGGCCTATCTCAATGAACGACAAGGGAATTGGGCATCTCATCATCTTTGAGTCCGCCAACTACAAAAAAGCGCGGGCTTTTACTTAAACCCGCGCGATTCTGTTTCAATTTGCACTCTTGATTACCGGATATGCAGTACCATGTGCCGGATTGCCCCAAGATGGTAGGCGACATGGACCACTAACGCCATCTTCCCTGTCAGCTCATCCCCTGTCCATCGGGAATCTGCCGCCAGCGCGGTTTTCCAGTTTAAGTATTCCTTGCGGAGATCAGAGAGTAATTGCTTCCATTCGTTGTCGCTCACGGTGTTTTTCTTCCATGCTGTCGACCAGTCGGCATTCCCATACGGTTCCTCCCCCTTCGACCAGCGATTGGCGAGCGAGAGACTATACCGCAGATGTTCAAGGTGGGCGGCGATGCTGGCATGACCGGAGACCGGTTGCTTAGACGCTTGCGACGCCGTAAGTCCTTCCACCGCCCCAAACAATCCCTGCCCCTTCTTTGATTCGGTGAACCAGCTGGTTCCATCTGTTGGAGTACCATCGAAGGCCTCCGCCAGCAATGTTTGCAGGGATTGCCCTGCGGCCTGTGGTGAAATCTCTGACATATCATTCCTTTCTTCTCAAGCAAATCAGCAAAGTATGTCGGGTTTCTCCATCGATTCGCTTTGCTCATCTCTGTCGGAACGCCGACCTACGAAGACTACACTCAATTCACGGTTGGACCGGCGCCACTCTCAGCGATTTTGCGGATCTCGAAATCGTGGTGATTTCGCAGATTGGCATAGTTGACCCGCACCCTCATCGGATCGAGCGCCAGACGATAATAGCCGAGCCGGTTGTTTTCAAAGACCTGCCACGATGAGGCGATGTCGCCGTGCAGTTCTCCTTTCATACGATACAAATAGCGCGCCTGGTTGAAGCCGATTTCGATGTCGTCCTTGTAAAGCCATCCTTGTGACGACGCCAGTCGGGCATGCGCCAGTTTGGTGAGATACTTGAACGATTTCGCCGTAAGCCTGACCGGCATGCCGTTGATTTTGACCAGAAATCGATCCCGCTCGAAAGAGCCGTCGATCTCAAGCGTATCCGGCAGAGCCGGAATAGCCGCACGAACTGAACTCAGCGGTTGTTCCGCTGTCGCAAAGGGACGCATACAATCCTCCTTAAGTAAATCGGTATGTAATTGAGTGAGTTGTTTTCGTTTTCGCTCGGATGAAAAAAAGTGATTGATCCGCTCCGGGGTGAGAGAGGCGAAAGCGTCGACGCTGTCTATTCCCTCCGCTAAAAGAGCCATAATGTCACCGCGAGTGAGAGCGCCGTCGCACAATTCATGGAGTTCGCGTGCTTTTGTCGGCAGGCCACTCTTGAGTGAAGACGCAAGCGCAGAAAGAGGGACGGCATGCGGGGTGTTGCGATCCATGGCGGCCATCAGGGTGCAAAGAGCCGATACCTGATGGGCCGCTTCATCGGCCATCGACATAATCTGCCCCACATGCACCTGATATTTTTCCTCGAGTTCCTGCGCCCCCATCCCGCTCTGCCAATCGGCGAAAAGCAAAATCCCTTTCAATGCCGCCAGGGAGCGATAGGATGGCGTCTCGGCCCGTTCGCTGTCGGGAACAATCATCGCCAGAGCCAGACGACTGCACTCTCCATTCGAGACAACCATACGCAGTGGCGCCGCTGATTTTCGTTCATGGTGGGTAAGGAAAAGGGGCGGCGGCGTCCATCCCGGACGACCCAGCACAAGCGCCAGCCATTCGGTGTCGCTTGAAAGCCCTGAGACACCGACCCGCGAGAGGTAGAACGATCCATCGCTCACCGCAAGACCACTGCACGCCACACCACGCCCAACCGGTGAAACCGAAAGCACGCTATTTTCATCCGAACGGAGATAGTTCAGCGCAAGTAGTCGCTCTGTCGCCGCGCGAATCTTTTCGACCGGAACGGGATTCCCAAGCCCCGCCCACAGGGTGCATTTGCAGACCCGCACCAGCGAGGATTCATCATGTGCAAGACCCGATGTGATCATATGGAGCACCCAGTCTTCGAGAGGAAGGGAATCAAACGACGAGACCAGCGGTTCATCTCTTTCCGAACTGATATAGGTCTGCCAGAGTATCTCTCGCTCAAAATTGTTACCGGCCATCACCACCGCCCGTCCGGGGCGAGCCTCGGCAACCGACGACAACCGTCCGGCCCGTCCGGTCATATTATCAAACTCGGCGCGTGTGACAGGAACCAGCGAGGGGCGTCCGTCGTAATTCGGCCCGGCATATTTCACCGTTTCGAGATAAACCGTGTCGGCCGAAAGATTGACTCCCATTGCCAATGTCGTGGTAGAAAAAAGAACTTTCACTTTTCGGGAGGCGAAGGCCTCCTCGACGATGCGGCGCTGTGATGCTGACAAATCCGAATTATGAAAGGCCACCCCGCGTGAGAGGAGCTGACGAAGGGTGCGATTGAGAAATGACGGCTCTTCGTCGCTAAGCGCATCCATGGCCTCGGTGGCTGGTTCCCAGTTAACACGCGAGGCCAGCCGCATAGCGCGATCAACTGTTGCGAGACGAGATTTCAGGAAGACCATCGCCGAGCCTGGTTCACTGCGAATCTGCTCGACAAAGGAATCAAATTGATCGTCGGCCGAGGATTCTCGCGCGAATATATCGCTTCCATCGAGGCCGCTGTTGAATGACCGATATCGATAGGAGCCATCGGCGGCAACGCCTCGCAGGAGGTCGACCGGACGAGTTGTTTCTTCGATAACCACCGCCTGCAACCACTCTGCAAGAGCGGTAACCGATTTCCCATGTTCCCCAAGAACCGCCGATAATGCGATGATGCGAGGGGTATAGACCGAAGCGCGGATGCGTGTGAGCAATCGTTCGAGAATTGCCCCCCGCCCCGGATCGCTGATAGTCTGTATTTCGTCGACGACCACCAGCCCGATATTACCGAGAGCGTCAAGAGAATGAGCCAGCAGAAGGTCGAATTTCTCATAAATCGCAACGGCAATCTGATAGTCTCCCCGCGCCAGAGCCTGATCGTTTTCGGGGTGGTCACCGGTCGCGATGATACAGCGCACGCCGAGCCGTCCAAAGGTCGCCTGGAATTGTTTATGTTTTTGCTCGGCGAGAGATTTTAGCGGGCAGAGCATGACCGACCGGCGACGCGACATCAGCGTCCGCGCCACCGCCAGTTCGGCGCAGAACGATTTGCCGCTTCCGGTGGGAGCGGAGATGATCATGTTGTCGAGCGGACGGTCGTCGCGAAAATTCTCACCGAGAATCCCCCGGCGAATGGCCTTGCTTTGCACCGGAAGAAGACGCGGCCCCAAAACGTCTTGCCAAACTTCGAGCACCTGTTCCGGAATTTCGTATCGCACTAAATCTTTGATCATCATATCGTAAGCCCTCCGGTTACCGACTGCACACTAATCTTCAGGTAGGTCGGGTTCCGAATTCCGCCCATGGCGGAAAGAGAAACCCGACAATTTGTTCTTGAGACGCGAAAAGGAGAATGGTTACAAGATGTCGGGTTTCTCGTCCCCGCCCAACGCGGGGCCTCGGAACGCCGACCTACAAAGAATGAGCATCTCGACTCCGCTCGATGCGACACGCCAGCGATTTGACCTGCTCTCTTTGCATCAACCATCATCTTCATCCTCTCTCTCCCTCAGGCCGCGCAACCGCCAAATCCGCAACAGGGGCAGGAATAACAAACTCCCAGCCGGACCATCCCCGCCCCGCAGTCAGGACAGGTGCCGGCATTGAAACAAGGGTACTGCACTGGACTGACATCCTCTGTCAGTGCTTTGCTTATTTCCCCGTCGCCAGCCAGAAATTCGGCCGGATCGAAGGTGATAGGCATGTGCGTATCGAAGAGCTGAGTGGGATGGGGCGCGTGGCTCCCGCCTTGTGGAAATGGGGAAAGCTGTGACATCCTGAGGTCTCCTTGTCCTTTGTCTTTCTGTATCGGAGTAAACGCAAACTACTGAACATATGTTCAGTTGTCAAGCCCCCGACACAAAATTTTCCTGACTCCGCTATCACATAGCTGACTGACGCCTCCCTGATTGCCCCGTAACCCCTTTACCTATTGACAAATAGGACAAAATCACTATGTTTAAGCCGAGAAGTGTAGTCCTTGCCTTTTTTCAAACCCGGACAATCCAAAACCCTTTTTGCGACAGAGGAGTCGATGGGACAAAACCGCCTATTTTTCCGCACGCTGGCCGCCGTTGCCACGACAGTGGCATTGATAGCCCCACTGGCCACGGCTGAGATCACCGCCAATCTGTACCATTCCGGAGATTCCATCCACGAACTCTGCTTCGACCAGAGCTACCAGTTCGCGACAACTGGCGGACGAGGCGGATCGGGGGGGTGGGGATATCATTCCCCCAGCGGCACCGAGTATGCCCTGATGGGGGTCTACGCAGGGATTGCGGTAGTCAACACCGCCACGAAACAGATTGTGGGTACTATTCCCGGCCCACAGGCCGGCTGTTCTCCGTACTACTGGCGTGAAATGCGAGCTTACAGCACCTACGCCTACGCTGTCTCAGAATGCACTGGAACCAACGCCGGACTGATGGTGATAAACATGACCAATTTGCCGTCGAGCATCAGCCTCGCCGGGACTTTTCCAATCGACGGCGCGTCGCTTGTTACCTCGCACTCTCTGTCGATTGATACTGTCAAAGGCTATGCCTATCTGGAAGGGAACTCGGTTGCTAACAACGCTCTTCGGATTCATAACCTCGCGAATCCGGCCACGCCTGCTTACGTCGCCAGTTTTGGACCCGCGGGAGGAATCCACGATTGTCAGGCGAATAATGATACTGTTTGGATAGCTGAAGGATGGAGCCCCTCGTTCTCGGTCTACAACACCGCCAACAAACTTGCTCCGACGCTTATTCAAAGAGTGACCATCCCATCCTCGGGCTATGTTCACAATATCTGGCCAAGCGATAATCGCAATTACGCCGCGACAACCGAAGAAACGGTGGGCAAGACGGTCAAGATATGGGACATCTCAAACTATGGTTCGGTAACGCAAGTTGGCCAGTGGCTTGGACTCAACAATTTCGCTCATAATGTCTATTGGAAAGGGGATCGCCTCTACTTGTCGCACTACGAATCGGGACTGTATGTTGTTGACGTAAACGATCCGAGCAATCCCGTTGAAATGGCGCGCTATGACACATGGGGAACAGAAAACCCCGCCGATGCTATGGGGGCATGGGGGGCGTATCCCTTCACCAACAATGGATTATTCTATGCCACCAACATGGATGGCAAGTTGATAGTGACGCGCGAATATGAAGCGGTACTCTACGACACGATGTGGGTGAGCACTGATTCAATTTCGAATTCTGGAGGGGTTGTTGAACTGACAGTCAGTCTCAGCAACAGCCATCCCGTTCGGTCTATCACCGTACCGGTGTCGTGGGACAGCACATTCGGGATGACATTTGATTCGGTCTCTGTGCAGGGAACCCGCATAAGTTATTTTCAATCGGGCCAGTGGCTGACATACAACCCGGGCGGCTATGAAATTTGCCGCAAAATGACAAGTTCCACCAATGAGACAGCGCCCGACCTTGCTCCAGGAAGTGGACCGGTTATGAAAGTCTACTTCACCGTTCCACCCGGTGTGACCAATCCATTTAATGCTGTGCGTTTGATTCCCACTACTGACGGAAAAGAGCCAAGCATTACCGATGCTTGCGTCTCAGTCTATCCTGACACGCTTCAAGGCGGAGTGCAACTCAACGGATCGTGTTGCATTGGTACGCGCGGCAACGTGAATGGGGACCTGCTGGATGCTGTCAATGTCGTGGATCTTACTTACTTGGTCGCATATCTCTTCTCGGTTGGAGCGCCTCCCCCTTGTTTACTCGAAGGGGATGTGAACGGTAGTGGCACAACCAACGTTGTCGACTTGACCTATCTGGTCGCCTACCTTTTCTCCGGCGGCCCGCTACCGCCAGCCTGCCCGTGAGATGCCAACAAATGTTATGAGAGAAGGCCGCTGTTGCGGCCTTTTTTGTTATGAGATTACCTCGTCAGTGTGAATTCAACCGGATATGTTACCCACATACGGACGGGTCTGCCATTTTGTATGGCTGGTTTGAAACGGTTCTTCCATGCCGCATTGACAGCTGCCTGATCCAACTCGGGGTGACCAGTCGACTTTCCAACTTGCACACAAAGCACCTTTCCATCTACGTTGACGAGGCACTTGATCCAGACTTTTCCGGTTAAACCGGCTTCTTTTGCCGCCCTCGGATATTCAGGATGTTGTCGCGAAATCATTTCGGGTTGCTTTTCACAAGCTACAAACTCATCGGGACCTGGGCTGGAGTATTCCGGACAGTCAATCGAGTCGGCCTTCACCTTGGCCTCTTTCTGTTTTGACTTCTCCTGCTTCTCGGCCGCAAGGGTGGAATCGTCCTTTTCCGTCTCCCCTGCGAATGAAGATGGAGTGATGCTGATTAGGGAAAGAATAGACACAACGATAATAGATATGAAAGACAACATGATATCCTCCTCTTTTTTCGAACAGGTCAGGCACCCCGTGCCCCTGAGTCCGAAGTAGGTCGGCGTTCCGACATCCCGCGCTAAGCGGGAGGGAGAAACCCGACATCTTTGCTCGGGACCGGAAATTTGTCGGGTTTCTCGCTCGTCCACCGTGGCGGACTCACTCGGAACACCGACCTACATCTACCGAAGGTCAAGCCATCGGAACCACAGGGGTTCCGACCTACTCAACTAATCTCTCATAAAAAAAGTGCATGCCGCATTACACGACATACACCTATATAATCGAACACAAATTACTTCGTAAACGTGAATTCAACGGGGTAGGTGACCCAACAATTCACAGGGCGTCCATTCTGGATTCCCGGTTTGAACTTGTTCTCAAATGCCGCCGCTACTGCCGCGTCATCAAGGGATTGAACACCGGAGGTTTTGCCAACGATTGCCTTGACGACATTCCCTTCTTTATCCACCAATGCCTTTACCCAGACTTTACCGGATAATCCCGCCTGCTTGGCAAGCCGCGGATATTCGGGTTGCTTCCTACTGATGAAATCCGGCTGAATTTCGACCTTTTGAAACTCATCAGGGGATGGCATGTAGTCTTCGTCGCCAATATCAACGACCACATCACTGCCCGACGAAATATCGGGAGCCTGGATATCGGCCAGCTCATCACGGGTGGCAAGCACAACGTCTTCATCGACCACTTCGTCATCGGCAACCGGCTTGGGAATACCAACTTTGGGAGCGGCAATATTGGGTTGTTGTACCTGCACCTGCGGCGGCTTTTTGGCAACGCTCGGAGGCGGACCAAGATCGGCGATTGTTCTGATGACAATTGCAGGGGCATCGGCCCCTTCGTTTTCATTGATGACCGAAATGATCCAGCCGACGAGAATTATCAGAATAACAAACGACGTGACAATAAGATTGGACGTCAGAAAGTTTTTCTGATACTTCGCCTTCTGCTCATAAGCGCCGTACGGTGAATACAGGACATTTGCTTTTGACATTATAACTGACCTCGCAATTTCGCCTGCGCTACCGCTTCTTCTATGATTTTATCGTCACGAGGTTCCCAGTCACCGATAGCATAACGATACGAGAACTTGTCCTCTTTCGAGAGCTGGTCGACCTTGACGCCTTTCTGACGGGCGGTGAAGTCGTTCCATGAACGTTCGATGACGTCGATTTCGTCAAGAATGTTGACCATATCCGAATACTTGGCGCCTTTGTTCAGCAAAATAAGAGTGTTCAGCTTGCTGTTGTCTTTATTCTGCGTAACCAACAGATTCCTCAGCGTATCGGCATTGAACTCATAGTCGACTGAATCCGGTTTGTTCTTCGAAGACGGAAGCACAAGCGGCAGATTGTCAGGTGTTGCGGTCTTCAAATTCCACCAGAAGCGGCTTTCCGCGTCGACGCGAATTGTGATGAGATTTGACTCTTTTACCTCAAGCTCTATTTCCTGATCCTTGGGCGGGAGGTTTATTTCCATCGCCTGCGGCATAGAAAAAACTGTCGACACCATGTAGAAAATGAGCAGAAGGAATGCGATGTCGACCATAGGGGTCATATCAATACGAATTGCGAGGCGTCGTTTGGGACGACGGAGGCCTTTTTTCGGTCCTTTCGCGGCCCGTTCGGCTACTTCACCGGCCATGTGTCCTCACGCTCCTTCCAGGCGAACCAAATCGCTTATGCTTTTGCATCTACTTCCTTATCAGTGATAATAAGGAACCGTTCGAGATGGTTTTCCTGCATGGAATCCATCAGATCTTTCATTATGCCAAAACTGGCTTTCTTGTCGGCCTTGATAACAATCAGGGCCTTGATACTCTTACCGCGGGCGCGGTTAATCTCACCGGCAACGTTGTATTTATCGACTGTGAGAACTCGTCGCACTGTCGTGAGCACCGCCTGTCCTTCGATATCGATCTCGGCCTTCTCAAGATAGTCGACATAGAGCGAGTCGAATTTGGTGACAGTGATATTGATAATATCCTTATCCGGCAGTTCAATCTGGGAATGCGACTGCGGCAATTCAACCGCACGGGCTTCCGGCGGTTTGAACTGGGTCGTGGCCATATAAAAGATGAGCAGGAGAAAAGCGATATCCACCATCGGCGTCATGTCGATGCG
>ERZ1292633.6050-Hain-H41-02um-R1-6050-length-10713-cov-5_pt1 | contig 10713 bp, 13 predicted proteins | sample MGYA00564406_ERZ1292633 | MGnify/ENA primary metagenome ERZ1292633 (study PRJEB36523, sample SAMEA6512639) | groundwater metagenome | collected 2019-01-08 | study: AquaDiva: Metagenomics assemblies of 32 groundwater samples
CTCTACCGCGTACAGGTTGGTAAACAGGTGCGCTACGCGTTCTCTGATGATGAAAAGGTAAAAATCATTGAGGAACTTACTGGTAAAAAAGTTTCTGCAACCGATGAGCCCGCTGAAGATGAGAGTGGAAACGAGGGACCACGCGAAATGCAGGTAGGCGGCATTAAGGTAAATATTCAGCGCTACAAAGGTTTGGGTGAAATGAACCCGGAACAGCTCTGGGAAACGACCATGGACCCTGAAACACGCATGATGAAAAAGGTTACCGTTGAAGATGCAGCCTTTGCCGATGAAACGTTCGACATGCTCATGGGTGTTGAAGTTGCTCCACGCAAGAAGTTCATTCAAACAAATGCGCAATACGTTACGAACCTTGATATTTAAAAAACTCCCCCGAGGCCGTCAGGCCGAGGGGGAGTTTTTTATTTTACTCTTCTGAACTTTCAGTAAACCACTGAGTATCCGTACCCTCTTCATCTTTATTATCTGTATTTGTCTCTGATGGAGTAATCAACATCATCGCACCATCTTCATCCGAAGATCCTTCAACATCAATAGCGTCTACACCGTCAACATTCACCTCTATTCCTTCCATGAGGGAAAAATCGCATGTTTCATCTGGATCACACTCTTTTGTTAATTTAAGCTTTTCACCCTCCTCGTCACGCGTGTACTCCACAGAATTTATTGAGGAGTCTTCCGTAATATTCGTAATGTCTTCATCTGAAAAAATATCCCGGTCCTTATCAAAGGCACGCGTAACGAGTACCTGAATCTTATCGGTCGCAACGGTAATTGTACTGTCTACAAATTTTACCGTTTCCGCAAATGCCTGTGGAGCAAACAACGATCCGGCAACAAGGAATGCGAACGCGGCAAATGCAGTTTTTGTGAAAATATTCATAGGAATATGTTTAGTTTTCTTAAATGTTTTTTGTGCAATGAATTCTTTGAGTTCCCGATTTTCTCCGTTTTCTTCGGGAGAAGCATCGTAGAACGAGCGATAAAGTGAGGAGAATTTCATAGAGAATGTGTTTGACGAAGACGAGTTAAAGCTCGAGAGAAGTGTGTTCGTATCGCGGAAGGTTTTTTTCGCACCAACGTAGCGATTTCTTCATACGTCATGCCGTCGATATAGCGAAGCGTGAAGAGTGCGCGCATTTCAGGAGTAAGTTGAGTGAGAATCTCCTCGGCTTTTGCAGAGGCGTCGAGCGTGTCATTCCACGACTCATGGTCGATATCGTTGCATATATTTAGCGCATCATCGAGCTCTGCGGTTGGACGGAGCTTTCTCCAATGATCTCCAATTTTATGCTTTGCAATGCCTGTAAACCATTGTCGCATCGTGCCTCGCTGTGCGTCGAAATGGTCGAGATGCGCATAGCCGTAAAGAAATACTTCACCAATGACCTCTTCCGCCGCCTCCTTATGCGGAACGCGAAAAGAGACGTACTTTGAAAGATAGGCAAAGAGACCTTCGTATTCCTCCGTAAATTGTTCTCTGCGTTCTTTTTGGCATTGAGACATAGTTTCTAAAAGGCGCCTTCATGGAGTACTACGCATATACACAAGAAGGTGCTACATGCTTCCGAACCCCTTTATTGAGTAAAAATACGGAAAAAACATGTTATCATAGCAAAAATACCGAATCTTTTCAAGAACACCCTTCTCAAGGTATGCCCCTCCCCTCCCGTTCCATGGTGCTTTTGGCCGCCATTCCCAGCTTCGGTATTTTGCTCGCATTCCTTCTTGCGTATTTCTTACGGTAGCGTATACTTGCGAGCGTTGTCCCCCAAAAGGGGATTTTAAAATACAAAATTATGATAAAGACCCTTCCCCGCCGCGCAATGACATATTTCACCGAAGTACGCGGTGAAATTGAAAAAATAGCTTGGCCTACACAAAAAATGACGCTTCTTTACAGCGCATTTGTCGTAGCTGCATGTCTCGTTTTTACCCTTTACTTCAGCGTTCTCGACTTCGGCCTTACAGAAATCGTTAACGTTCTTCTTTCCCGCTAATCTTATGGCAAAGCAAACCGCCAATTACGGCCGTCGTTGGTACGCAATCCACACCTATTCCGGATACGAAGAAGCCGTACTCGACGCACTCAAACAGCGTATTGAGACCATGGACATGGGTGAAAAAATCTTCGGCATTTTGGTTCCCAAAGAAAAGAAAATCAAAATCAAAAACGGTGCACGCAAGGTTATTGAAGAGAAAATTTTCCCTGGCTATGTACTCGTTGAAATGATTGTTACCGATGACTCTTGGTACGTTGTGCGCAACACGCCAAACGTTACCGGATTCATTGGAACCGGAAACACACCAACGCCGATTGCTCAGGAAGAAGTTGATACGCTCATGAAACGTGTAGGTGTATCTGATCCTGAATTCAAAATCGATGTTTCAAAGGGCGACACCGTTACCATTTCTGATGGTCCTTTCAAAGGCCAGAATGGAAAGGTTGAGGCAGTGGATGACGCCCGTGGAAAGATCAAGGTCTTCGTTTCCATGTTTGGTCGTGAAACGTCACTTGAACTCGATTTCTTGCAGGTAAAGAAAGTGTAAAAAAATAAAACTGGCTACAAGCCAGTTTTATTTTTATCTTTGAAGATACTTAATTAAGTCCTCGATCCCCACAATAATACCTCCCTCTTTTTCTTCTCGTCGCTTCACTTCGTAGCCTCCTTTTTCTAGACTCTTCTTACTTATAATGACGCGGAAAGGATTTCCGATGAGATCCGCGTCCGCAAGTTTATTTCCCGCAGAAACTTCTCGATCATCCCAGAGAACCTCAATGTCTGCTCTCTGTAGCTCTTCGTATATCTTTCCAGCCTCATCTTCAACGCCGTCGAATGTCACTAGCGAAACATGGAATGGAGCGATAGTTTCTGGCCAAAGAATACCTTTTTCATCGTGAAGCTTCTCAACAATAACCCCCATGGCTCGCGTAATACCGATTCCATAGCAGCCAACAATTGGATATGCCCTTTCCCCTTCTTTCGTCGCGTATGCTGCATCGAAGATTTCTGTATATCGCTGTCCCAAGTCAAATATGTTCCCCACTTCAGATGCCTTCCCTTCTCGCAGCGCACTTCCGCATTTTGGACATATTCCCGCATTCGTTTCTACAATTTCAAGATTGATACAAAAATCGCATTGCTCACAATAACGAATGATATCTTCTCCCGCATCAGTGAGCACCATAAATTCATACGATATCTTTTTTGAAAAACTCCCACCTGAGGCTTCCGTCACTTTTGCAATTAAACCTAGACGCGAAAAAATTCGAAGATACGCCTGCTTTGCTTCTGCGTAGAAACGGTCGAAATCTTCTTGCGTTTCGTGAAAGCTATACATATCTTTCATTTCAAATTCACGCCCGCGCATGATGCCCGACTTAGCGCGTAACTCGTCTCGAAATTTCCACTGGATCTGATAGACCGCTCGCGGAAGATCGCGATAACTCTTAATGAACTTTTTCATGAGCGGCACAACTATCTCCTCATGACTTTGTCCGAGAGCATATTCCTTGCCTGTTCTGCTCTCTAGTTTAAAAAGTACGTCCACATTTTCCCATGCTCCCGTCGCCTTCCAATTTTCCGAGGGGTGAAGTGCAGGCATGTGGATCTCCTGACCACCAATGCCGTCCACTTCTTCGCGAACAATTTTACGAATATTCTCAAGTACACGAAGACCGAGCGGCAAATATGTATACACGCCCGCCATGAGTTGATCGATAAATCCTGCCTGTACGAGAAGTTGGTGATTTGCGGTTTCCGCCCCACTTCCTGCGTCTTTCTGTGGTTGAACAAACAAATGAGACATTTTCATAATAAAAAATATTCGCCTTTATCATTGATAATACTATCAATAGACAAGGGCGAATATTCTCGCGGTACCACCTTGTTTCACTTATTCGTTGCCGAATAAGCCTTTGAGCCCTGAGAGGTTCTTTGATCTTAACTCTTCTTCGTAGATCAATACGGCGACTTGAAGCGTGAGGCTTTCATCGCAGACTCGGAAGTGGGGCTTCGTCATCGTCTTGGGAAGATGGGATGATCATAGCATTTTCGTTAAAAAGATCAAATCTCTCTTTATTTGACATTTTAAGCGAATATTGGCATTATTTCGGCACTAAATCACGAGGTGGTTGCTTGTAAAAGAGTCCATTATAAAAAAGTCTCGTATGGCAAAGAAAATCAAGGCGATATTGAAGGTGCAGGCAATTGGAGGAGCTGCTACCCCGGCACCTCCACTTGGTCCGGTGCTTGGTCAGCAGGGTGTACCTATTCAGCAATTCGTTGCAGAATTTAACGCTGCTACTCAAGACCGTCGCGGTGAAGTTGTTCCTGCAGTGATCACGGTGTATGAGGATCGTTCGTTTACGTTCATCCTCAAAACCGCTCCTGCATCAGAACTTATCAAAAAGGAACTTGGTATCAAAGTTGGTTCTGGAAAGCCTAACCAAGACAAACTTGGAAAGCTTACCCGCGAACAGCTTAAGCGCATTGCAGAAAAGAAACTTCCTGACTTGAACACGAAGGATGTTGAAAAGGCAATGAAGATTATCGCTGGTACCGCACGTCAGATGGGTGTTGACACTGAAATCTAAATTTAACTCGTGGGAGCCCCTCCTTACGTCGGGGCGCCATAACCACAATCTCTATGCGTAGCAAACGCTTCACTTCACTCAAGTCTACGGTTCAGCAAAAGGCTCTTTCAACCGACCTCGCTGTTACTTCGGTAAAAACCAACGCAACCGCAAAGTTCGATGAAACTGTTGAAATACATTTCTGCTTGGGTATTGATCCAAAGCAAGGCGACCAGCAAATTCGTGGAACCATTTCCCTTCCTCATGGAACCGGAAAAACCAAGCGTGTTGCTGCATTCGTTGATGCCGCAAACGAAGCTGCTGCAAAAGCAGCTGGCGCAGATATCGTTGCAACCGAAGAGACGATTGAAGAAATTGCACGCACCGGTAAAATCGATTTCGATGTTGCGGTTGCAGTTCCAAGCATGATGGCAAAGCTTGCAAAGGCTGCTAAAATTCTTGGTCCTCGCGGTCTCATGCCAAACCCAAAAACTGAAACCGTTAACCCGAACATTGCAAAAATGATTACCGAACAAAAGGCGGGTAAAATTTCCTTCAAGAACGACAACACCGCCAACGTCCACATGATCGTTGGCAAAGCATCGTTCTCCGCTGCTCAGCTCACGGAAAATGTAAACGCTGCAATCGAAGCGCTTCGCAAGGTAAAGCCCGTAAGTTCAAAGGGAATCTATTTCAAGTCGGTAACCCTTACCTCTACCATGGGACCTGCAGTTCGCCTCGACGTTGTAAACGTTGCGTAAGATACACATCAAGCTCCAAGAGCTACGAGAGACGGCCTAACTGGGCTTATACGTGAGACGAGAGACGGCCCAGCGGGCCGTCTTTACGTTGACAGCCCCTCCTCCTTGCGTCCACAGCTCCCCCTCCCCTCTCAGAAGAGCTTTTGCTAAGGTGCGGGCAGTATGGATTTCTCTCAGCTTACCGGTGCGCTTGCATACCAACATATTCAGGCACTTCTTGATTATCAATTCATTTTTGGAGCGTACCCCGAGCATATTCAGCCTTCCTCGCTTGATACAAGCATTTCCGATGAAGTTTACCGCATGCGAGGCTCGTATCTTCCCCGTACCGGAGAACGTATTCGCTCTATTATTCGTGAAGGATCACTTTATCGAAGCTCTCTTTCAGCCCCACTTGACCTTAACGGCATCTATCTGGTTCGGCTTAACGAGACCTTTGTTCTGCCCCCTAAAATCTTCGCGTATGCGAACAATAAATCCTCAACAGGTCGTATAAATCTCCAAACCCGACTTCTGATAGATGGGGTAAGTGAATTTGATAGCGTACCCGCTGGATATACTGGGGAGCTTTGGCTCGAAATCATACCCAAATCATTTCCGGTAAAGTTAGATGTCGGGGAACGCCTGAACCAAGTTCGCTTTTTTGCCTCTGATACACGCCTTACTGCAGATGATCATGCAAAACGACATGCTCAAGAAGGTTTTCTCTTCGACTCAGGTGGAAATAAATTTTTCGCTCCTAATACTTCACGCTCTCTTGGTATTACCATGTCGGTTGATTTAGATTGTGGTGAAATTGTTGGCTATACTTGTCGCCCTACGAGTGGCCGGGTTTTAGCATATGCCCGTCGTGATCACAAGGTTAGAGATTTTTTTGAGCCTATTTATCGCCCAGAAAAGGGGGAGATTACTCTTCATCGTAATGATTTTTACATTATTGTTACCAAAGAGGGCATACGCGTCCCCCCTGAGTACGCCGCGGAAATGGCACCTTATGACGTAGGTAAAGGTGAATTCAGAAGTCACTATGCGGGATTTTTTGATCCTGGTTTTGGCTATCGAGCAGATGGATCACTTAAAGGAAGCCCTGCTGTGCTCGAAGTTTTTACGCATGATAATGACTTTATTCTTCGAGATGGCCAACCGATATGCAGTATGGTGTATGAAAAGCTTTCCGCTGTTCCCCAAGTAATTTACGGCGATGGCCAGCTCTCAAGTAACTATTTTGGACAAAAAGGACCACGCCTCAGTAAGCATTTTCAATCCACATAATAAAGATGCCCAGCTCTGCCGCGTTTCCACATTTCTTGGAAGAAGAGCCTCGAAAACCCTGAACGAAAAAACCGCGCCGTAAGGGTCAAATCTGAACATACAAAATTTCTAACTTTCCAACTTGCGGATACGGAACACAAACTGATCGTCCGCATCCCACTCGCGCGCCGGCTCCGCCCAAGCCCTGCGCAACCACGCACCACTGTGATCACAATGCACGCGGAACACGTCCGAGCGACCAGGGCGATCAATAATCTGGTTCATGCCGATATAAACATATTCATTCATTGGTTGGTTCGCATAGTGCAACCGATAGTATGGCCCCACTTCTGGCGGACAGAGTTCAAGGCCAAGCGCGATGGCTTTAGCAAAAATCTCCTGTATTGTTGCACCATTTGGAAACCCAAGGTCACCCACGGATAAGCGAACAAAATTCATCTGCTCAAGAGATTTGAGCTTTGTGTATTCTGGCGGTTCGTGGATACTCTCCTTAAACTCTTGGCTCTCCATAAGTCCACCATCATCTACTTGAAACTTAGCCTGTTTCATTGCGGCCTTGAGTTGTGCAACGGCCATTCCTCCAACACCGAAATGCTCACAATGAATCCTGCCTTCAGGGAAGCTCGTGTAGACGTATTCTATGCCTTCTGGCAGAAGGGTGAAGATGTTGGGTTGAAGCTCACCTACGTAGGCTTTGGTAGATGCAGTGATCTCTTCAATTGAATGAGCAATTTGGTCTTCATTACACGCAAAGATGATGAGCATGTCTTCTTCGGGATTACGTTCTTTGCGGATCTCACGAAGAGATTGTTTGTCTTCTCCTGAACCCTCAAAGGGTTTGGGTACTTCGTACAGGAATGAGAGATCGGTGTGTGAGAGCAGTCTTCCTTCGGTAAGCTTCTGCTTGATACGAGTGAGAAACTCTGTGTCTGATTCTCTTTGTTCGTAGGCAAGGGAGTCGAGGTTGTTTTGTAGAAGGGCCATTGCTGAGAGGAGTTGAGCTTTATCTGTTTGTGCTTGAAGGACATCCTCTGCGTTTCCTGAGGTACTAGCCACTTCAAAAGAAGAGTCGAAGGTGGCTTTTAAGGTACGAACCTGAGTGAGCATGAGGGCTGCAGTGGTGCAGTGAGTGTTTTCTTTACCTGACTGATGGTTTGCCATAGATTGAGTGGATTGTAGCAAAAAGGAGACAGCAAAACAAAAGACGCTCCCGCATGGAAACGAGAGCATCTTTTTAAACCAATCCTTTTTCAAGTAACTTTTGTGATTGACGGGCTTCTGCTGCAGCGCGTGCCCATGGGTAATCCTGATAGTCTACAAACTTGAGAAGATTGATATTGCGTACCCATGGTGCTCTTTCAAAGATACTTGTTGTCATTTTTTGACAAATTCTTCGGTAATCTGGGTGCCCCTGTGGAACCGTTCGTAACTCGAGAAAGTGTTGAGCCTCGCGAAGAGAGAATCCCATCATGAAGCGAATATGGTGGCCGAAAAGTACGCAGTACTGTGCAATTTCCGGGTGTATATCTCGTGCAAGCTTTTCATACACATTCTGCACCTCTGCTACAAGAGCCCATACTTCACCTGCCATGCCAATTGCTTTTATATCTTCTGGAAGCGTGAATCCGAGGTGAGGATTGAGGAGCTGTCGTTGCTGTGTGAGGATTCGGTGACGATGAAGATCTCTAAAGATTCCAAAGTTCCCTACAATCTCAAACGTGCAAGGCTGTCCATGCTCCCAGGCACGCGATGCCCGATCGCGGCGCGAAGTTCTTCCTGCAAAAAATTCCTCGAGAAGACCTAACATACGCTCTTCGGGCTCTTCTTTTAATCGCCTTATCATTGACGCATATGAAACTGAAACGTAGGGAAAGTACGATGCCGCGAGTATGTGTACCATGGGTTCTGCTCCAGGCTGGATTATTGGGGGTATTTCTAGTGGCACCACCTCATCAACCGATTGTTCCGCTATAAAAAATTCTGGAAAGTTAATTGCAATATGGTGCTTTGCAATTTGCTCAGTTGCGCGCATGTCTTTTTCTCCATCGGTATTTGCGCGCTTTACATATTTTGGAATGAGTTTATTAAGCGTTTCGTGCAAACGTCCTGCAATATCCTTAAACTCACCCACGTCGCTTGAGTAGAGACGTTTTAACAGATGTTCGTATGTTCATCCGTTTGCAACCATTGCAAGGTTTGTGAGCGTTGCGGCAGGCAAAACAATGCGTGCCGTATCACACGCACGGGTTTTTACATCGAATTTATATACGCGTTTAAATTCTTTGATCTCTTTTTCTTCTGTGAGTGCATCTAATTTATACGGTGCTTTATCACCCGGTCGTACCGCATATTCAGCCTCATTTATGGGTTTAATGGTTGTGTAATAGCTCGTGAGCCTGTCTACTAACCTTGAATAAAGTGCGAAAGCTCTATCTAATACGCGCTCATATTCTGCACCATGTTCTGATGCCATTACGGCTGGCTCGCGATAATATGCGTATTTTCCTGTTACGGGATCTCTATCGTTATACACAACATATCGACTTGATTGCTCGATAAAACTTCCTAGCCTACGATCTTCAATAATTTTTGATGCAAGATTGCTTACCGAGTTAAAAAGTACCGTGGCTGTTTCGAGTTCTTGCACCGAATCGTCCCCATATTGCACCAATATACGCTCAATGATTTGATCGAGCTTCTTTGTTTTTAGCTCCCCTATTGGTAAACCCAGCTTCTCACTCTCTTCTTGGGTTGATACCAAAAATTCATTCACAAGAACGTCAACAACAGTCCCAGGGGCACGGGACTGGCGGGCAAGCATGGCGCCCGACAGTCCTGCAAGCCTCCGGGAATCCAGTGCGGTAATAGTGCTTTCTGGAGAAACAAGTGCCCAAGGAGCTGCAAGCTCAAAGGCGCTCTTCTTCATGGTTGCACGATACGGCAATGTATTTCCATCTCCATATGCAACCATCTCTTCTTTTTTTACGGCACCATCTTCTCCGTACTCCTCAATTGCAAGCGTTACGAGACGATCATCCTGCTGAATTTTCTTTACGAGTGCATTGTCATGAGCCATAAGAGGAGATTTGTATTGCGACTTTGCCAGGTGCGTTTCACTGGGTCAAACGCGTGTGTGGATATGGTCAGACAAAAAGAAGGAAACATGAAAGAATACAGGCTATATGGAAATTTCCTTCCGCAAGCTTACTCCAGACACTCCAACTCCTGAATACAAAACCCCTGGGGCGGTAGCTTTTGATATCGCCGTTACTGAAGAAGGCGCCCTTGCTCCCGGAGAAAGAAAAATGTTCCGCACAGGTCTTGTTATTCGCATACCCGATGGACATACACTCATTCTTGCTCCTCGCTCGAGTAATGCAAAAAAAGGTATTCAAATAGCACATGGCATCGGTATTATTGATCAGGACTATTGTGGTCCTGATGATGAGTTACGTCTTTTTCTTTATAATATTGGCACAGAATCTTACCCGATTGAGAAATACGAACGTATTGCTCAAGGAATGTTTGTTCCTGTAACGAAAGGGGTGTTTATCGAGCCTCCACACTGGGATGTAAAAAATAATCGCGGGGGTTTTGGTACCACGGGTTAGTCTGTTTGCTGAAGTGCGAAGAGGATTTTTTGAAATACCTCTTCTTTTGTACCATTCGCAAGAATGCTTTTCCATATACTTGCAAATCGCTTATCACGGGAAATATCTTCATATCCCTCTTCACACGCCATGAAAAACTCTTGAGGAAATTTTTCAAATTTATCCCCTGCGGCATCAAACGTTCTTGTCATCATTTCTTTGAGATTTCCGTGCAAATACACTACCGTGGTAGGCCATATATTTTCTACGGCGTGTGCATTTATGCTGAGTATAGTTTCTTTTCCAAGCCCTCGACCAAACCCTTGCCATGAGACACTTGAAAAAATAGAGCGATCTACCACCACAATGCCACCCCTGTTAAGAACAGGTTTTATCACGTTTCGTAACGTGTGCGCGCGAGATGCAGCGTACAAATACGCTTCGCATACGGGATCCATAAGCTCTGTAAACGGAGTTGCTTGCACCACCGTAC
>ERZ1292633.6052-Hain-H41-02um-R1-6052-length-10712-cov-4_pt1 | contig 10712 bp, 10 predicted proteins | sample MGYA00564406_ERZ1292633 | MGnify/ENA primary metagenome ERZ1292633 (study PRJEB36523, sample SAMEA6512639) | groundwater metagenome | collected 2019-01-08 | study: AquaDiva: Metagenomics assemblies of 32 groundwater samples
AAATTTCAATCCAAAAAAGTTAAATTTAAGATCAAATTGAATCGAATTGAAGAAGCGGAAAAAACAAAAATGGACGATGAATTTGCAGAAAAACTGACCGGCGGAAAACACAAGACTTTGGATAGCTTGAAGGAAGAAATCACGTCCGAGCTCATGCATCAAAAGGAGCATGGTGAGGAAAACCGTTTGGAAACGGACTTTTTAGAAAAACTGGCCGATCATGTGGAGGCGGAACTTCCGGAAGCTTTGATTGAACGCGAGAAGAAATACCTCAAGGAGAAACTTCAAGGGGACTTGGACAAACGCAACACCACCATGGAAGCCTATGAGGACATGCTCAAGGAGAAGAAAAAGGACTTGGATAAAGAACTGAGCGAACAAGCTGAAAAACAGCTGCTAATCCGTTTGGGATTGGAGAAAATCTACGAGCAAGAAAAAATTGAAGTGACTAAGGCGGATGTGGAAAAAGAAATCGGTCATATGCTCAGCCATTATCCGGAAGCCTATGCCCACTCCATCAAGGAAAATTACAAAGAAGGTTCTGAACAGTATGAGCATTTGCAAAACATGCTCCGTTTGAAGAAGCTGGTGAAGAAGCATAGTGACTAAAAATCGTTGACACTTAGAAAAAGCCTTCCTAAATGTGGGGAGGTTTTTTCATTTGTATCAGGGAAGGGTTTGAAACCGAAACTGATGCTTTTGAATAAAAAAAATGTTCAAATTCTACAATGAAAACACAGTCTGAATAAATTTTTTATACAAAAACCAACCTGAAGGGCTTGTTGTAAAAGCGATTGAACAAAATTTTACTTGCATTCCAGGCCCTTTTGGATAAATTATGTAGTCATGTTAAAGAACCTTTTTACATCAAAGGCTCGTATTAAACTCTTGAGTGCTTTTTTGCTCCATCCGGACGAAGAGCATTTTGTTCGGGAACTCACTCGTAGCTTGGATGAGCAGATCAACTCCGTTCGGCGTGAACTGGATAACCTAAAGCAGATGGGTCTTTTGCGCAGCCGAGTAAAAAATAGGCGCAAATTCTTTGCGGTAAACAAAAATTTTATTCTTTACCGGGAGCTCAGAAATATTGTCATTAAGGCCTCCACCACCAGTGAGCAACTCATTAAGAGCCTCCAAAAAATGGGTGAAATCGACTTTCTACTTCTTTCCGGGCTTTTCATGGACAAAGATTCTCAAGTGGACCTTTTGATGGTGGGGAAAGTGGATAAGGAAAAAGTGGAGCGATTTCTGGACTCTTTGGAGACCGAAAGGCCCATCCGTTTCAGTATTTTGAGCCAAAGTGACTTTGAATATCGCATCAAGTGCCGTGACAAATTCATACTAGATTTGATTCAAGATATGGATAATCTGATCGCAATCAATAAGTTCGATAAAATTTTAGACTAGAAAAGCTCTTGCCAAAGCCTCACGGTCTCCGTATATTATCGAGGCTAAATTCTCTGAAACTATGTCACAAGCGATTTTAGAACACGTAACAAAATCATCTTTAAAAGCAAAGGTGCCTGTCCTTAAACCTGGGTATACAGTTCGCGTTCTTCAAAAAATCAAAGAAGGCGAAAAAGTTCGAACCCAGGTCTTTGAAGGTTTGATCATTCGTTTGAGCTCAGGTAGCGGAGTAAATAAGACCTTTACCGTACGAAAAATCGTTCAAGGTGTGGGTGTGGAAAAAATGTTTCCCCTTCACTCACCTTTCATTGAAAAAATCGACATTGTGAAAAAAGGAAAGGTTCGCCGAGCCAAACTCTATTACATGCGTGATTTGGAAGGTAAATCCACTCGTCTACGTGATCAAGGTGGTACCGACGTAGAAGAAATCGTTCAACCAGAAGAACCCGTAGTGGAAGAAGCTGTTACCGAAGAAGCACCTGTAGAAGAAACCGCAGCGGAAGAGCCTAAGACTGAGGAAGCTGCTCCGGAAGAAACTCCTGCTGAAGAACCAAAGACCGAAGAAAAAGAAGAAGAAAAGAGTTAATTCCAGTTCGCTCAGCTGTTAGAATGCCCTCATGCAAACGCCGGAGGTTCTTATTGCTGGACTGGATGAGGTAGGGCGAGGGTCTTGGGCGGGCCCCGTGGTGGCCGCGGCCGTGGTTTTTCATCGTGCACTCAAACTTCCCGGCCTTAAGGACAGCAAACTCATGACGGCCAAAAGACGCGAATTCATTTATGAAATCCTAATCAAAAAGGCTCACGTGGGCGTGGGAATGGCCTCACATGAGGAAGTGGATCAGTTTGGATTGCTGCACGCCACCTTCAAAGCCTACGAGCGGGCGCTGGAAGCTTTACCGGTAGTGCCGACGAAGCTGCTCATAGATGGCCGAGACAAATTCTTTTTTGCAATTCCTCATCAGTCCATCATCCGAGGTGATCAGAAGGTGCGCGTGATTTCAGCCGCTTCTGTGGTGGCCAAGGTGACTCGTGATAGACTGATGGTCGAATTGGCAGAGACTTATCCGAATTATCACTTTGAAGATCACAAAGGTTATGGAACTCGAAAGCATCAAGCCCGGCTTAAAACCTTTGGCCCTTCACCGATTCACCGGATCTCTTACGCCCCTTTAAAAGCATTAAAATGCGAGCAGCTCGAATTCTTATCATAGGCAACTACGGCGCAGGAAACCTGGGAGACGACGCTATTTTTGCGGGAATCTCCACAGAACTGAGAGAAGCGGGCTTTAGTGGAGAAATTTCCGTTTTGCATGGTGGCTTTGAAAGTAGCATGGACTTGTATGGGGGGATAAGAAAGTCGGCCTTTGTGCCAGCTGGCTTACTGAGCTTAATGAAATCGACTCGCAGAGAAGGTTTGGAAGCGATTAAGAATGCCGATTTGGTGATTTTGGGAGGGGGAGGCCTTTTTACGGACGAAGAGTCCGAGCGGGCTCCCATGATCTGGGCTACTCAAGTGGAACCCTGCATTCGTTTGAAAAAACCGTTCATTTGTTACGGTCAGAGCGTGGGACCTCTCAAAGAACCCAATGCAAAAAAACTAACTAAAAAAGTTTTCAATGCAGCAGCGGCCATTCACGTGCGCGACCAAGCTTCCAGAGAAGAATTGATGAAATTGGGCGTAGAAAAAGTCATCACGGTGGGCACGGATCCGGCCTTCAGCTGGCTCAAAACTTTGCCTAAAAGGAGGAACAATGGAAATCGTCTAGCGGTTTCCCTGAGGTTTTGGACGGGGGTGAATACTAGAACTTGGAAGCCTTTGTTAAAAGAAATTAAAGAGTGGGCGAGCGCTCAAGGTTTGGAACCGGAACTGATCGCCATGGATCTGCGGTCCAGTTTGGAAAACAAGATGTTGGAAAGCACGGGATTAAAGGTGAATTATCCTCAGTCGGCGCGTGAGGCTTTTGAGTTTTTCCAGAATTCACGACTGGCCGTGAACATGAGGCTACACGCCAGTATTTTCTCCACCATGGCGGGAACGCCGACGGTGATTTTGTCCTACAGTCAAAAAGTGGAGGGGCTTTTCAAAAGCTTGGGGCATAAAACCTGGAATTTGAATGAAGTTCAAATCAAAGAAGCACTTCAGGAAAGTCAGGATCAAAAGATTTCAGATCCTAGTGTTTTGACCAAGAAAAACCTAGACTTTCTAAAATCGATTCTTGCTCAGAGCTGAGCACATAATCTTGAGTTTGCCCGTGGGCGGCACAGGCGGATCCCATGAGCGAGGCGACTTTTGCTGCACTGACCCAATCTAAATTTTGATGTAAAGCCGCAAGAAAGCCAGCTCTGAACGCATCCCCGGCGCCGGTGGGTTCTCCCAGCTTAACAGGCTTATACGCCTCAATCCTTGTGGCTTCTCCTTTAATGAAGAGCCCGGCGCCTTTTTCGCCTCGAGTCACCACAAAAACGGGAATTTTTTCTAACAGGGTTTCTTCGTCCCAACCACTGATGGATTTCAAAAGCTCAAGTTCATATTCATTCACAAAAACCAGTTCCACTTTGCTTAAAATGCTCTGTAATTCCTCGGCATTAAAAATGTGAATGACCTGGCCGGGGTCAAAGAAAATTCGAAGCTTTTTTTCATAAGCCTGATCAATGGCAGCGAGCATACGATCCTTGGTTTCCGGCCCCACCAATAAAATGTCACCTTCTTTTGTGATCCCTGGCAGGGTAAACGTGACGGTTTTATTTGCCATCGCTCCAGGAGAAAAAAAGGCAATCTGGCACTCCATTTGATCACTCATGATGCTGGCCACAGCGGTGCGGTCTTCTGTTTTTTGTAAATATTCGGTGCTGATATTCAGTCCCTTAAGTCGCGCTTCATAGTTCGCCGCATCATTCCCAATCACTCCTAAAATGGTGGCAGGGGTTTTCAAATAGCCCAAACCATAACTGATATTGCCCGCGCAGCCTCCAAAAAAGTGCTGCTTGTTTTCAACAAAGAAGGAGACGCTGAGTTTTTCCAAAAGTTCCGGCTTGATGACGTCTGAAAAACGCCCGTCAAAACGAGCGACTTCGTCAAAGGCCACCGATCCTAATACAAATAATTTCAAGCTTTCTTAGAGTAAATAGTATGTGCCACGTCCATGAGTCCATCGATGGACTCACCGCAATCGCCCCAAAATTCTTGAAGCACCGTGTGCCCTAGAGTGCCTTTTTTCACATAGTGATCATTCACATCGGAGATTTCCAATTCACCTCGCGCCGAAGGTTTTAAAGTTTTTACCACTTGAAACACATCCGGAGTAAAGAAGTAGCACCCCGTAATAGCAAAAGGGCTGGGCGGTACTTTGGGCTTCTCAATGATCTCGATGATTTTACTCCCCTCCAATTTGGCCACACCGTAGTGCTCGGGGCTAGGAACTTCCTTTAAAAAAACATGGGCTTCTTCTTGACCCTCTATAAATTTTTGAAAAGCGGGACCCAAATCATCCAAGAAAATATTGTCTCCCAGCATCACGGCAAATTTTTCAGCGTCCACAAATTCTTCGGCCAAACTGAGGGCTTGTGCTATTCCACCGGCTTCTTCCTGAACCTCATAGGCAAACTTCATCCCGAATTCCGTTCCTCCACATAAAAGTTCCAAAAAGTGACCCGCATGCCCCTTGCCGGAAATGATGAGGACGCTGGTCACACCCATCTCCTTAAGTTTAAGGATGGGGTAGTAGATCATCGGTTTATTGTAAACCGGCAGTAGATGTTTGTTGGTGACTTTAGTGAGAGGCGAGAGCCTTGACCCTGTCCCTCCAGCCAGAATAACTCCTTTCATATGGGGCTAGTTTATACCATTCCAGTGTTTGTCGCATCCCTTCCTTAAATGAGGTTTTGGGTGTCCAGCCCAACTCATTTGTAATCTTATCAAAATTCACGCTGTAACGTTCGTCATGGCCTTTGCGATCCTCCACAAAGGAAATCAAGGATTCAGGCCTCCCAAGCAGCTTAAGCACCATTTTTGCCACGTCCAAGTTGGTTCGTTCACTATCGCCGCCCACATTATAAATTTCGCCGATTTTTCCTTTCTCCAAAATTTTAAGAATAGCCAAACAGTGATCACGAACAAAAAGCCAATCGCGCACATTGAGGCCGTTGCCATAAAGAGGCAAAGACTGATCATTTTGAGCTTTACCGATCAAAACTGGAATCAAATTTTCCGAACTTTGAAAGGGGCCATAATTGTTGGAACAGCGACTGATGGTCACGGGCACTTTAAAAGTTCGTTCATAAGCCAAACACAGATGGTCTGAGCCCGCTTTGGTGGCCGAATAGGGGCTGCTGGGTTTGATGGCACTGTCTTCAAAAAATTGATCCGTGGAACCAAAGCCCAAGTCGCCATAAACTTCATCGGTGGAAACGTGGTGATAACGTTTGATTCCAAAGTCACGCGCCGCATCCAATAAGGTTTGGGTGCCTAAAACATTGGTTCGAACAAAAAGAGCCGGATCCTGAATGCTGCGATCCACATGGGTTTCCGCCGCAAAATTTATAACAGCATCAAATTTATTCTCTTTAAAAAAAGCATAAACCAAATCCCGATCTTCAATTCGCCCCTCCTTAAAAACAACGCCTTTTTTCTCTGCCTCAGACAAATATTCTCGATGACCGGAATAGGTGAGGGCATCCAATACAAAAAGTTCATCTGCGGGACTCTCTTCAAGATGGGTGTACACATAGTTACTCCCAATGAAACCTGCGCCGCCGCTTATGAGGATTCTCATAGGGTTTTCATTTTCTTTTCTTGCTTCCAAGCTTCAAGAATGTCGCCTTCCATCAGTTTCACTTTTCCTTTGAACCGGATTCCACATTCGGTGCCTTTTTCAAGTTCATGAATGTCCTCGTTCACCAGTTTTAGACCGGCGATGCTTCCTTCTCCAATTTGAAGATCCTCACGCATGACTCGAAGCTTGGCGGCTCTTTGCATGATTCCTTCCGTGATTTTTCCACCCACCACCATCTCTCCATCTCCCGTGAAGAAGACCTTCATAACTTTGAATTTACCAAGTTCCGTGGTCACAATTTCTGGCTGCAAAAGCCCTGTGAGCAGCTTAGTCAGATCCTGCACCAGTTCATAAATGATTTGATAGTTCACCACTTCAATTCCAAATCGTTCCGCGAGCCGATTCACTTGAGTGGAAACCTCGGAGTGGAATCCAAGAACCAAAGTTCCGGGTGTGGCAGCGGCCATCATCACGTCGGATTCGGTCACCGAGCCTACTCCGCTATGGATGATTTTGATGGCCACATCGTCCGATTTAACCTTAGCCAAAGATTGCTTGATGGCTTCCAAAGATCCGTTGGTATCGGCTTTCAAAACGATTTTCAAAAGTTTCAAAGAGCCCTCCTTGATGCGCATTAAAATTTCCTGCATTCCCATGCCCGTCACCACTTCTTGTTCCTTGGTGAGCTGACCGATGTCCTGAGCCTTAAGACGGGAACTGCGTTCGTCTTTCACCACTTGAAGGATTTGTCCGCTTTTAACCGTGGCGCTGAGACCCGCAATTTGAGCCACGTCCGCAGGACCGATGGTTTTTAGTTTTTGACCCAAATGATTTCGCATCAGTTTAACGCGACCGTAAGCTTTGCCCACCACCGCATTGTCCATGATTTTAAGAGTTCCAGTATTGATGAGAACCGTGGCCACAGGTCCCAAATTTTGATCCAAATGAGATTCAATCACCGTGCCCACCGCAGGTCGATTGGCATTCGCTTTCAAATCTAAAAGTTCCGCCACCAGCAATAGGCTGCTCAGTAGTTTATCGATTCCTTCTTTTTTTATGGCCGACACCGGAATCATCATGGTATCACCGCCCCATTCTTCGGGCTGCAATCCATGTTCCGCAAGCTCAGCCTTCACACGATCCGGATTAGCTCCGGGTTTATCCATTTTGTTGATGGCCACCACAATGGGGATGCCGGCTTCTTTAGCATGGTTGATGGCTTCAATGGTTTGAGGCATCACGCCGTCATCAGCAGCCACCACCAGCACGGCGATGTCCGTCGCGCGCGCGCCGCGCGCGCGCATCTCCGTAAACGCCTCGTGACCGGGCGTATCCAAGAAAGTTATTTTTTGTCCGTTCAATTCCACTTGATAAGCTCCAATGTGCTGGGTGATTCCACCCGCTTCCGTCGCAACGACGTTGGCACTGCGGATCACATCCAATAAAGTCGTTTTTCCATGATCCACGTGTCCCATCACAGAAACCACGGGCGGCCTCCGCACCAATACGGATTTATCTTCTTCTTCCAAGAATTTCTCCAAATTTCCCGTGAACAAATCTTCCGCCGAAAATTCCGAACGTTTCTTTTTCAAAACCACGCCGGAACCATCCGTGATGATCACCGCAGTATCAAAATCAATGATTTGGTTGATGTTGGCCAAAATTCCATTCTTCATCAACGCTCCAATCAAACTCGCAGCTCCCAGGCCAGTTTTCTCGGATAATTCCTTCACAGAAATCATGTCAGGAATCACCACTCCATTGGAAATATCCAGAGGTTCAGCAGGCGTCTCCACCTTCTTCACCAAAGGCTTCTTCTTCCCCGCCGGACCTTTTCCGGCTTTTTGTTTCCTTTGCGATTTAACAATTTCTCGTTCTAGTGCATCTTCCGTTTCCTCCACCACCAATTCGGCAGCCGTTTTGCTGCTATTCCCTGAAAGTTCATCGATGATCAGGGCCGCTACATCGTCTTCAATCGTTTCATCAGCTTCAAATCCCAACTCCAAGACATGCTTTTTCATTTCACTTTCCGTGAAACCTAGCTTGGACGCGAGTTTTGATAGGGAAATGGACACGCGGAAACTTTAGGTGAAAACAGGTTGAAAGTAAAGTTAAAGCTCTTCATGAAGTGGTTTTTCCAAAAGCAGTGGATCAATCTGACCACCCACCTTTCCATCGGTGAGTTTCATGACGTCTTTGTCGATTTTCTTAAATTCCCGGTACGCGCTGTTGTAAGTGCTCACCGTAGTGCCCAAATGTTTCCCCAATTTCTCGAAATAATCATCATAGGCCAACATATGCCGACCCAGCTGCTCCACATTGCTTAAAACCTGTTGAATGGACGATTCCATCTTCTGAGCCCGCATTCCAAACAAAACGGTTTTCAAATAAGCGTAGAACGTGGTGGGGGAGACAATATTCACTTTCTTTCTATGCGCATATTCGATCAAATCCTGAGCATTTACATTCAGCGAGCCCCCCACTTGAGCCACCAAAAGATTGTAATAAACCCCTTCGGCGGGGATGAACATGAAGGCAAAATCCGTGGTTCCTTCTTCAGGACGAATGTATTTGGCCGTCTCATCAATTCGCGCCTTAAGGTCAGCCTTAAAACCCTTTTCCAGTTCTTCACGACGACCCTTGACATTTTCCTCCATCATCAAATTGTATTTTTCCAGAGAAAATTTGGCATCGGTCGGGATCATGAGTTCTCTATCAAAAATCACGGCGTCCACAATTTCGCCGTTCTTCATTTTGTACTGCATCTTGTAGCCGGCGGGGGGAAGCACATTGGCCAGCAAAGTTTCCAGAAAATATTCTCCCAAAATCCCCCTCTGTTTAGGGTTTTTCAGGATATTTTCCAGGCTTTTCATTTGCTCGGCAAAACCCACCACTTGCAAATTAGTTTCTTTAAGACTGGTCAGACTGGTGGTTACGTCTTGAATGATTTTATGACTGGTTTGAAATTGTTTCTCCAGGCTTTGCAAGGAATTGCTTTGATGGTCGCGGACCAGGGAACTCATTTGATTGAGACGTTCTTCCATTTCTTTTCGGCTTTGTTCCGCTTCATTTCGTCTTTTTTCTTCGGAAATGTTCAAGAAACGATAAAACACAAAAAAACCGATTCCTAGGATGATGCTCAAGCTCAAAATGGTGATCAAGGTGGACATATTGTCAAAAGCTTATTTTTATGTTATAATTATTCGAAGCGTTGAAATTTTGGGAAGTCAGTTGCTGAGAAGTGAGGTATATCTTCATTGCCATACGTGGAACAACCTTCACTCCTCAGCAATTTACTCTCCAAAAAACAAGTTCACAACAAAAAAGCCCCTGGAAAGGGGCTTTTTAAGTTCTTAGCTATTCGGATTCTTCTTCATCGTCCTTCTTCTTTTTACTTTTCTTCTCAGCTTTCTCCTCCTTTTCTCCTTTGTCTTCAGGAAGTAGAGAAAGACCGATTCGGCGCTCATCTTGGTTCACTTCAATCACACGTGCCTCCACTTCTTGACCCGCTTTGAGGGCGTCTGCCGGATCCGATGGATTTCCTGGGATCTCAGAGCTGTGAATCAGCCCATTGATGTCCGCGGTGAGCTCAACAAAGGCTCCGAATGGTGCAAGCCGAGTGATCTTGGTTTTGATCATGGATCCCAATTGGTATTGAGAAGCGATTTTTACCCAAGGGTCTTCCGTGAGTTGCTTCATGGAGAGAGAAATCTTATCTCCATCGATTCCAATCACCTTCACCTTCACTTTGTCTCCCAAACGACCGAAGTCGCTAGGATTGGTCACGTGACCCCAAGCAATCTCAGAGATGTGCACCAAGCCTTCCAATCCGTCAAAGGCCACAAATATACCGAATTTAACGATACCGCTGATGGTTCCTTCCACAGTTCCTCCAATCTTGAGGTCACCAAGGGCAGCGTTTCGTTCATCGGCGTAAGCCGCTTTTTCAGAAAGAATCAATTTTCCATTTTCTTTATCTAAGCTGATGATCTTCACCACAAAGTCTTTGCCCACCAATTTTTCAAGTCGAGCCAAGATTTTTGCAGAATCCGCACCATTCACACGAGGATAGTTGAGAGGCGCCAATTGAGAAACCGGAATGAATCCTTTGATTCCATCTATTTCAAGCAGCAGACCTCCTTTATTCGCTTCCTTAGGCTTAACTTTGAAGCTTTCGTTTCTTTCATAAGCATCCAAGAACTTCTTCCAAGTTTTTTCTTGGCTAGCTCGACGAAGAGAAAGCACCAAAAGACCCTCATCATTTTCAGATTCGAGTACACAAGCACTCACATTGTCACCGGGCTTAAGGGTTTTGATGGTATCCATGGCATCACGAGTCTCTCGTCCGGCAATGATTCCGGTGAGAATTCCGTTGATGTCCACCATCACACTTTTTTTATCTACAGAAATAACCGTTCCCTCAATGATTTCTCCAGGTTTCGGAATCAGCAATTCCGGGGAATCCTTTAGGAGAAGATCCATGGGAACTATAGTAGCACTTTGTGCCATAGTTAGGTTGCACCTTGCCGCTTA
>ERZ1292633.6053-Hain-H41-02um-R1-6053-length-10709-cov-23_pt1 | contig 10709 bp, 10 predicted proteins | sample MGYA00564406_ERZ1292633 | MGnify/ENA primary metagenome ERZ1292633 (study PRJEB36523, sample SAMEA6512639) | groundwater metagenome | collected 2019-01-08 | study: AquaDiva: Metagenomics assemblies of 32 groundwater samples
TGCGCGTCTTCGTCGAAGGGCTCGGTGGGCTTAAGGCAGATTGGTCGGTCCTGTTCCTGCTCATTGCCGTTGTCACCCTGGTGCTTGGCAATGTCGTTGCCATCGTGCAGACCAACATCAAACGGATGCTGGCCTACTCCAGCATCGCCCATGCCGGCTACGCGCTGATCGGCTTTGTGGCAGCCGGCCGTGGGGTCGGCGCATCCGGGGGAACGTCTGGTCTCGCGAGCATCATGATTTATCTCACCCTCTATTCATTCATGACGCTCGGCGCCTTCGCGCTCATCGGCATGCTCAGGAAAGGCGGAGTCGAGGGAGAAGAAATTGAAGATTTCACAGGGCTCGCCAAGCGCCAGCCGCTCGCAGCCTTTCTCATGCTCCTCTTCATGGCCTCGCTTGCCGGCCTTCCGCCGACCGCGGGCTTCATTGGAAAATTCTATGTCTTTATGGCGGCAGTCGAAGCGGGGTTGGCCTGGCTCGCCGCCATTGCCCTGATCTTTGCCGCCGTATCGGCCTACTACTACATGCGAGTGGTGATGGTGATGTATATGCGAGAGCCTGATCCCTCTTCCGTCGAGCAGCCACGCCTCGTGGCCTCGCCGGCTCTCTCCTTCGTGTTGGCCTGCGCCGTTGCGGGCGTAATTTTGTTCGGCCTCTATCCCGACCCTCTCGTCAGCTTCGCGCTCCAATCTGTCCTGACGTTCAAATAATATTCTGGCAGGATGCTGAAAAAGCCGCTCTTCTCACCCGCCCAACCCAGGCGCGCCGAGACGCGCCTTTTCCCATGCGCCGTTCTCGCATCGTTCAGATCCTCAACGTACCCCACTTGGAGAACAAGCTGTCTTGGCAGCTTGGGGCGGGCGGGTGAGAAGAGCGACGCTTCCGGTCTTCACTCGCTGCGGCCTTGCTGGACAGCCTTTTTGAGCATCCTGCTGACCCCATATATTTCGCCCGGACGTCGTCTATTACAGTAAAAGCCAAAGTGGAGGATGCGGGCTAACAGGTGCATGGGGGGATGACTCGTGCTACGTTGTGACAGGCCTATTACCCGTCGTGCTTATGCAGCCCTTTCATTTTCTCTGGGACCTCGCAAAATCTTTTCTGCGCCATGGGTGCGCCAGTCTGGCGGCTTCTCTTGCGTTTTTCTCCCTGCTTTCTCTCTTCCCGCTCGTCTTCCTGCTGCTCTACGGGCTGAGTTTTGTGGTGAATCAGGAGGTGATCGGAGAACAGGTTCTCCTCGGTTTTCTCAAGGGCTTCCTTCCCTCGCTGGGCGAACATATTGCGAAGGAGTTGCATCGGGTGAGCGCCCTGGAAACCGTCAGGTGGGCTGTGTTTTTAACGTTCGTCTGGTTCGGGACCCTGGTGTTCTATGAGCTTGACTATGCGCTGAACGTCGTCTTCGAGAGCACCTGGCGCCGCCATCCCCTCATCTCAACCGGTATTGCCGTCGCGTCCCTTGCTGCAACTGAATTCGTGTTGCTGCTTTCCTACGGCGCGACCCAAATCATCAACTTCTTAACGGGATATGTGCCAAGACTCTGGGGGCTCGATCTCCTGGCCCTCGCAGCTCACGATCTGTTTCTCACCTATACGCTTCCCTTCACGTTGGCCTTTCTGGCGGTCACGGGGCTCTATCGGCTGGTTCCACGGCGGCGCCCGCAATGGCGCGAGGCAATGATCGGGGCGCTGACGTTTAGCCTGCTCTGGATCGCGACCAAACTCTTGTTCGTGACCTATATCACCTATGCGACGGTGTATGCCCAACTCTACGGATCTCTCTTGGAAGTCATTCTGCTCCTCTTATGGGTCTACTACTCCGCAGCCCTCTTGCTGATCGGCGCCGAGGTTTCCCACTACCTTCAACAGCGGGCGCAGGTCTGGTCAGAAGTCCCCGCGAAAGCCACTCCGTCAGACCAAGTCGTTCAAAACGGTCCACCGGTATAAGAAGACTGGTCTGTCTGGTCGATCCGGTCTGTCTTGTCTATCTGGTCGATCTGATTTGGACTTGCTCAACCAAACAAACCAGATAGACCAGACCAACCAGACAGACCAGACCGGATTGTCGGCTTCTGGACTTTTGCTGGCGGGGATATCCCTTCGTGGCTAGAATGACTACCGGTACTCTATCGGCACAATAAGGGAACTCCCTCATGCTTGAAGATTTCGGCAAAGACTTACTTATGCTCGGCGGCACTGTGGCAGGCTTTGTCGCAGCGATGTTGAGCATCATGGATAGGTTGCTGGACCTCAAAAATCGGTTGACGTCGAAGAAGGGGCGTAAATCGCCTGTGCCAACCGAACGTCCGGTCTCTGACTCGTCTTCCGATTCCAGCTTTTATTCGTCAAAACCCTTCCGTGGGGCTTCCTATCTCCTCTTGTATGAAACGAGTGTCATTGTCGCAGCTGGGCTGCTTCTCAACTACGTTGGGCTGACGCTGAGCCGCCATCTTGAGAGCATCCTTTACCTCGACATGACAGGAACGGCGCTGGTTGCGTTCCTCTTGGGTCCTTGGTGGGGAGCTATCGTGGCCCTTATATCCAGTTCCATCGTGAACTGGTTGTTGTTTCCGGAAAACGGCGGAGAAGTGGTCATTTTCCCCTGGTCACTGGTCAACATTGCCGGCGCGTTGTATTGGGGCTGGATGGCCAGACAAATAGGCTTTCAAAAATATCTCCGCACCGGTCGCAATTCCGCTCTGTCGCATGGCTGGTTCCTGTATGTCTTTGGCGTCGGCGGCGCCATCGTCATGAGCCTGCCTGGTATCTTCATCCAATCGGCGCTGCATGAGCAAATGACCTTTGCCTTGAACCCCGATGTGGCAGAATCGGTGAGCCAGCGCGTGCTCAAGTGGGAGCAGATGGCGCATCTTTACCTCGAATCCTTATTCGGAATTACTTGGGGGGACAGTCTGAGTTGGTGGATTGTGAATTGGTTCCAGAACTGGATTCGATATGTTCCGGACAAAACCATGAGCGCGGCCATCGCGCTCGTGGTCCTCAAATACGGCTACCCGCTTTTTGAGCGTGAACTGATTCATGGCGGACCGGAGGGAGAGCGTCCGAAGGATGAGCGTATTTTGCCGCTGGTGTTAGGGTTGCTCTACGCTCCCGTCTGCGCCGCCTTGATCAGCGGTGACATCTACGGAGGTCCGGCCTACTGGCCTTTGTGGGCATCGCCGTGGCTGTTCATTCTGGGCGGGTATTGCTATCTCCGTTATTGGGGCATAAGCGAGGAAGCTGTGAAGGCAGCCAGATTGCAACGAGCCGATCGCTATGCCCGTGCGCTGAAACTAATCGGGAAGGAAGCCTCCCATGAATTCTGTAAACGGTTGACCTTCGTGACGCTGATCGCCAGCCTGCTCTTCGCGCTCTGTCTCCCCATCCTCTTGACGGACTTTTACCGCGCCACCTTCAAGTTCTTCTGCGTCGTATACGGATTCCTGCTGGTGGTCCACCTCGTGCGAATTTCTATCGCGCAAAACATTTCCATCTCCCGCACCGACAACTGACCTAGGACGTGAGGGGTGAGGCGTAAGGGGTAGAGAGAGAACTGCCTCTTATCTCTGACGCCCCACGCGCCTCACGCCTTACCCCTTACCCCTAACGTTTCCGATCCGCGCAACTGCAAAAACTGGGATATGGCCGATCGGGTGATGAGCCCGACGATCTGTTCGTTCTCCATTACCACGAGAAAATCCGACCCGCCCTGGACCATATGATCCAGGGCCTGCATGACAGGCCAGTCCGGAGAAATACAGAAGGCCTGCGATGCCGGGAGCATGATCTCACGAACGCGGCGCAAGGGCCAGAGCGTTGTGGGAAGCGCATGTACGTCTCGCACGGTGACCACTCCGAGAATCCGCCCTTCCTCACAGACTGGGAACCCACTGGACCCTTGCGTGACAAAGTATTGATCGACCGCATCCTGCACGCTCATATTCGGCAGCAGGGTCGCGACATGGCTGGTCATGATTTGGCGTACCGTCACCGACATTGCCGAAATCCTCGGGGCTGCCTGCCGCCTGCTTGCCAAGGCAGCCGATAACAGGAACGCGCCGATAAAGATGAGCCAGCCCCCATTCGTCGCGATCGAACGTTCAAAAATGCCGGACCAGGCTCCCGCCACCAAACCAGCGCCGATCAATCCAAGAGTGCCGCCGAATCCTATGCCTATGAGCGCAGCCTGGCTGGTCGCTCGATTGAAATCCTTGTTCCGAGCCCACAGTCCAGCCCGTAAGACGCGCCCGCCGTCCAATGGGAACCCGGGAATCAGGTTAAATAGTCCGAGCTGTACATTCACCGTGCTGAGGAAGACACCAAGGACGATGAGTCCTCGAAGCCCTGGTTGTGCGAACATCGATTCCACAGCCATAGCTCCGCCGTAACAAGCGGCCCCCAGAACCAAACTCACGAGCGGCCCGGCGATCGCGATCAAAAACTCGGCTCGCGGACTGGGCGGTTCCTTTCCCATGTGCGCCACTCCCCCGAAGATGAACAGGGTAATCTGCTTGATAGGGATCTGGTAGCGCAGCGCCACATAGGAATGTCCCAATTCATGGAGCAGAACGGAGAGGAACAACAACAGGGCTGCAACAGCACCCATTCCCCAATAGCGTGGAGCCGACAGACCGGGTAATGTCTCCGGCAAAAAGCCCGTTGCCAATGACCAGGTTAGAAAGAAGAACACCACAAACCAGGAGGCATGCAGATGAATCGGGATGCCGAACACATAGGCGATTCTCCAATTAGGTAGAGACATGCGTTTACCGTAACAGTGCTTGAATTGGAGCGTCAACCTGCGGGGTGAAACAAGCGGAACGCGCGAGGGTTTGAGGTTCGAAGTTCGAGGTTTTTGGAACTTCAAACCCCGAATTTCGAACTTTAGATCTCGCCCCGCTCGCCTGCCCCGTCCGTCTTGCCCGATGCTCCTGTGCACACAATAGTTTTTCCGCAGCCTGGTCGATAGCTCTTCCGGTATACTAGCAACTATGCAACCTCGTTACGCTTCACGAATACTGTGCCTAGCCATTACGATGCTGCTTGTCCCAGCAGCGCCGTCCCTTACTGAAGCTCAGGTAATCAAGTCCGGGCCACCATCCTGTCCCGGAGTTGCGTTGACGTTCGATCTCTGCCCGGTGCGTAACGGAACGGGCTACGATCAAGCGCTGATCGACTATTTGATAGAGCAGAAGATCCCCGCCACTTTCTTTATGTCTGGAAGGTGGATCGCGAAACATGATCGGCAAGTGAAGGCCCTCCTTCAGGTTCCATTCTTTGAAGTCGGCACCCACGGGGAAGTCCATGCGCATATGCCGCTCCATTCGGCGGAGGAGCAGAAACAAGAAATCCTCGGACCGGTTCGTCTGCTCAAAGCCAAATACAATCATGACGCGACCCTGTTTCGTCCTCCCTATGGGGAGTTCAACGACGACACCGTCAACGTGACCAGATCCCTCGGCCTCCAGTTTATTCTCTGGGATGTCGTGTCCGGCGATCCGGACCCCACGCTTACGGCGAACCAAATCGAGGGCCGACTGAAGCGGTTTGTCCGGAAGGGGAGTGTCATTGTGATGCACGCGAACGGAAAGGGGAAACACACGTACGAGGCGGTACAGGACCTCCAGCAACATCTCTTGCCGGAACGGCACCTCACTCCTATGACGGTGAGTGATCTCTTACACTGTAGCCAGGCAGCTCCATGACCGATCCGATCCTGCGCCCTATGACGGTGGAAGATCGGGCAGCAGTCATTGAGTTGCTCGCAGACTCCGACCCCTGGAAACGGCTGGGTTATCAAGCCAAAGACTGGGACAACTATTTCACCCCTCTCCCTCAGGGACGTGACAGCTACGTCGTGGATCAGAACGGCAAAGTCGCCGGCATCGCGGTCGTTCGTCAGAAATTCTTGCTCGGCGACTATTTAGAGCTGCTTGGAGTGGCAGGCTGGGCCAGAGGCAAGGGGCTAGGGGGGCGGCTGCTCGTCCATGTCGAAGCAGCGGTCTTCGCAAGGGCAAAGAACCTGTTCGCCTGCGTATCGGATTTCAACGACCAAGCTCGGCACTTTTACAAGAAGCATGGCTACCAGGAGATTGGTCCCATGCCGAATTTCCTGATCCCAGGAAGCGCTGAAATTCTGCTGCGAAAGACCAGCGGCCCAGCCAGAAGAGCTGATGGCGTATAGCTAATGGCGTATGGCATGAGGAAAGACCCATCAGAGAGATGCCCTTTCTGGCCATAAGCTATACGCCATCTGCTATAAGCTCTTATCCTGAGACACGCCATGAAAGTCACCAAGCTCCTCCACACCCGCATGCGGGTCAGCGATATGGAGCAGACAATCCGGTTCTATACGGAGGTGCTGGGGCTCGAAGTCCTAGAACGGAAGGTGTCGCCGCGCGGATCTCATCTGGCTTTTTTGAAAGTTCCCAACAGCGAGGAGCTGATTGAATTGACCAGTTTCCCGCCGAGCGGACCAGTGACAGTACAGGAAGACCTCGTCCATCTTGCCTTTCAGGTGGAAAGCCTCGACGACACCATCGCCTCGCTCAACGCGCAGGGAGTCAAGATCACAGACGGTCCCACGCAAACCTCCTCCGGCAGCCGTTTCATTTTCATCGATGCCCCGGACGGGTATGAAATCGAACTCATCGAACGCCCGCCGGGGACGGCGATCGTGTAGAAACCAACAAGCGTCATTCGTGAGGGCAAGACAAAGAAGGATAGACGTAGCTTGCTTCCCTTCCCTCCATAACGGTCATCAGCCAGCTTAGTGACCGATTATGCCACTCTCACGAAGCATCTGATGGTAGGCAGCTTTAGCGGCATATCGTGGGCCATGTGCCTTGACATGACAGAGCTGGCACAGCCACTTCACGGCAAACGGCTTCCGGTAATCGTGATGATGCCCGTGTAATTGAGCTTTGGCTACTATCCTCTTGCAGTGCTGGCACCGTGTCGGCTTTTTCACTTTGCCTGAAGCTACGGCCTTCTGGAGTTTGCGTTGAGCAGCATGGCGCAGCAGTTGCGTCTTGAACTTGCGTGGACTAGCATACATCGAAATACGCAAAGTCATGGCTGATCCCTCATGTTCTAAGACCATTGTAGGTTGTCCTTGGTCAGGGGCAAGATTATTCCAACAACTCCCTTCGTTTAACGATTGCTGATTGACTATTCTCCAAGTACTTTCTCCTCCGTTTGACCAATCACCAATGACCATTGACGTTTGTTCTGACAAGGAGAGGGCAGAATGAAGAACGGATTTTTCCGAGGACATGGGTTGGGAAATGACTATGTGGTGATGGATCCCAAAGAACTGTCGTTCTCGCTCTCCACATTAAGAGTCAAAGCCATCTGCGATCGTAACTGGGGCCTGGGCAGCGATGGGATTCTTGCGCTCGCCCCGTCAAAGAAAGCCGACTTCGGCCTGAGAATCTTCAACCCTGACGGCAGCGAGGCGGAAAAATCCGGCAACGGTCTGCGCATCTTTGCCCGCTATCTCCACGCGACCGGCAAAACGAAAAAGAAACACTTCACCGTCGAGACCAAAGGCGGACTGGTGACGATCGATCTGCATGTGGATCGGCATGGGGATGCAAGCGCGGTCACAGTCGAAATGGGGCGGGCCACCTTCCTGCCTGCTGCACTTCCCTGTACCCTCGTGACCGATGAATTGATCGAACAGCCCATTGCTGCCGCAGGCCAATCCCTCAACTTCACCGGGGTCAGCGTCGGCAATCCCCACTGCGTCGTCTTCAAGCAGGCCGGGCAGTCCTGGTCGCGCGAGGATCTTCTAAAGTTGGGGCCGGCATTGGAGAACCATCCTCTCTTCCCGAAGCGAACGAACGTGCAACTTGTTGTGCCAACTGGCCCGAAGGAACTCTTCATCCTGATCTGGGAACGCGGGGCCGGCGAAACCCAGGCTTCCGGGTCATCCTCCTGCGCCGCCGCAAGTGCCGCTGTCAGGCTCGGTTTAGTGAAGAGTCCCGTCACGGTGAAGATGCCAGGAGGCAGCCTCAATATCCAGGTGGCCGCAGATTTCAGCCTCACCATGAAGGGGCCGGTCGCCGAGGTCGCACGGGGAAGCCTGAGTTCGTCGTTCGTGCGATCTCTCCGATGAGGGAATCCATGGGTGATGGTAAATGGGTAATGGTCGATGAAAAATGGTAGATGGATAATGGTAGACGATATGAAATGCAGAGAGCTAAATAGAGATGGAGAAGAGGAAAATAGAACGAGTCGAAGACATGCCTGTCTTTCAAGCTTGCTTTGCTTTAGCTTTGAGCATTGAGAAAGACTCGCGTGCCTTTGCAGCTGACTTCAAATGGCTTCGTGGCCAGGTGCTGCGATCATCTGAGTCGGCCTGTGCAAACATGACCGAAGGTTTCTATTCCCAATACAGCACGGAATACCTTCAAGTCTTGTATCGGTGCCGTCGTGAAGGACGGGAAACGATGACGCATGTGCGCTACGCAATGGCCATCAAGCAAATGTCGGGCGAGAAAGGGCAGGCGTTGACAGAAGGATACGACGATGCTCTCATGCAACTCGCGAATCTCATTGCGAGCATAGAGCGCAAGATCCGTCAGCGCGGAAAGACCAAGGCCGAGCGTCCATCGAACTCTTCTTGACCTATCGGCCATTATCCATTGACCATGAGTCTTGTCGCCATCCTGCAATCCAAACTTGACCACCTCCCGGACCAGCCAGGCGTCTATCTGTTCAGAGACGAACAGGGCGAATTGCTCTATGTCGGGAAGGCGGCGATCCTCTCCAACCGTGTGCGGTCCTACTTCCAAAAGGGGGCCGACCGTTCTCCGAAAACCACCGTCTTGGTCGGCCACATCGCAGACCTTGAAACGATCGTCACTCGCTCAGAACTCGAAGCGCTCATCCTTGAAAGCAATCTGATCAAGCAGCATCGGCCTCGGTTCAATGTCGTCCTGCGAGACGACAAGCAGTATCCCTATCTCAGGCTGCCGATCAAAGAGGATTTTCCTCGCCTTTCCATCGTCCGCCGCGTGCAACAAGACGGCGCGCTCTACTATGGGCCCTATACGCCGGCAGGCGCCCTGCGGGAGACGCTGAGAGTGATCAAGAAAACCTTCCCACTGGCCACCTGCACGATCGAGATCGACGGGAAGGCGGAACGGGCTTGCATCGAGTTCGAAATCAAACGCTGCATGGCGCCTTGCACCGGCAATCAATCAAAAGAGGATTACCAGCACATCGTTGCGCAGGTGCGCCAGTTTCTCGAAGGGCGCGACCATGAATTGCTAGACGGCTTGCGCGCTCAGATGGAAAGGGCGGCAGAGCGTGAAGAATTCGAAGAAGCGGCGCGCTTACGCGATCGGCTTTTCAACATCGAACGCACGCTTGAAAAACAGCGTATCACCCAAACGACGACGACCGACCAAGACGTGATCGGTCTGGCGCGGCAAGGCTCGGCGGTCGATCTCCAAATACTCTTCGTGCGTGGCGGCCTCCTGATCGGACGCAAGGACTTCTTTTGGCCCCATTCTGCCGACACTGGCGATGAGGAACTCATTCGATCCGCCATTGAACAGTTCTATAATAAAGATGGTCAGCCGCCCAAAGAGCTGCTTATTCCTACCGGCCTCGACGACGTGACTGTGATTGAAGAGTGGCTTTCAGGAAAACGAGGAAATGCTGTTCGGGTCGTGGCGCCAGAGCGGGGAGTCAAACACCAGTTGCTTCTCCTGGCGGAAGAGAATGCCGGCGCGGCTGTCGCCAATCATCTCCGGGACGAAGAAGTTGGACGGCAGGCTGTTGAAGAACTCAAGCGGCTCGTACGACTGGACATCGCGCCTCGTCGCATCGAAGGATTCGATATCTCGAATACCATGGGCAACCAATCTGTCGCCTCCATGGTCGTCTGGGAAGATGGCCAGATGAAGAAAGCCGACTACCGGCGCTTCAAAATCCAAACTGTGACCGGCGCCAACGATTTCGCGAGCATGCAGGAGGTGGTTACGCGCCGCTATGGAGACAGCGAGAATCTCGCACGGCCGGATCTCATCCTCATCGATGGAGGATTGGGCCAGCTCGCCGCGGCTATGGAAGGGTTGAAACAGGTCGGCCATCAGAATTTGGCCATTATTGGATTAGCCAAAGCACGCGGCGAAAAAGACGAACGCATTTTCCTGCCAGGCCGGAAAAATCCCATTGTGCTGCGCGCGAACTCTCCGGCTACTCATCTGGTGCAGCGCATTCGGGACGAGGCCCATCGATTTGCCATCACCTTCCATCGCAAGCTGCGCGGCAAAGCCCTTATGGCTTCACAACTCGACCAGGTGATCGGCATCGGCGAGATCAAGCGGGCTCGCCTACTCAAACAATATGGCAGCCTGGCAAACATCGCTGCTGCTACGGACGACGAATTGACGGCAGCCGGTCTCGATGCCAAGACCGTCGCAGAGATGAGGAAAGCCTTCGCGAAAACTACTCCATAGAGGAATATTTTCGCAGGATGCTCAAAAAGGCTGTTCAGCAAGGCCGCAGCGAGCGAACCCTTACTAAAGGGGGTGGCCGAGATGCTCCCAACTGCGCGCGACATTCTCACCCGCCCACCCACTGGCACGCCGAGACGTGCCATTTGCCCAAGCGAGGGCCTTCTGGTTCCCCAACTTCCCCAGAGGGAGTAGGCAGATTGTTCTTCACTGCGCGCATCGAGCGACCACCGCTTTATCGTG
>ERZ1292633.6055-Hain-H41-02um-R1-6055-length-10709-cov-4_pt1 | contig 10709 bp, 13 predicted proteins | sample MGYA00564406_ERZ1292633 | MGnify/ENA primary metagenome ERZ1292633 (study PRJEB36523, sample SAMEA6512639) | groundwater metagenome | collected 2019-01-08 | study: AquaDiva: Metagenomics assemblies of 32 groundwater samples
AACCTCGGCGCATTCGTGGCAGGCGACGGCTGCGAGCGGCATGCCGATCGGCTTCAAAGGCGCGACCGTCGCCGCCAAAGCGCTCACCCTTGCGGCGATCGAGCTTTATCAAAATGAAGATCTGCGCAGCGAGGCGCGGGCTGAATTCGATGCGGCGCGCGGGCCGAATTACAAATACAAATCCCTTATAGGCGACCGCAAACCGCCGCTCAATTACCGCGACTGATCAAGACCGCAGGGTAGAAAAATCACATGACAACCTTCGCCGACATCAAGAAGAAAATGCGCATCCCCGCGATCGGGGCGCCCTTGTTCATCGTTTCAAATCCGAAGCTCGTGATCGCGCAGTGCACGGCGGGGATCATCGGGTCTTTCCCGGCGCTGAACGCGCGCCCGCAGGAAAAGCTCGACGAATGGATCGTCGAGATCAAGGAAGCTCTCGCCGCGCATGACGCCAAGCGCCCAGAGAGCCCCTCGGCGCCTTTTGCCGTGAACCAGATTGTCCACCGCTCCAACGACAGGTTGATGAAGGACATGGAATCTTGCGTCCGTCATCAGGTTCCGGTCGTCATCTGTTCGCTTGGCGCGCGCGAGGACGTTTATCAGGCGATCCATTCCTATGGCGGTCTCGTTCTGCATGACGTCATCAACAATTTCTTCGCGAAAAAAGCGATTGAAAAAGGCGCGGACGGCCTCATCCTCGTTGCGGCCGGCGCTGGCGGCCATGCCGGCGTCATCTCGCCCTTCGCGCTCGTTCAGGAAATTCGCGAATGGTTCGACGGGCCGATTGCTCTGTCCGGTTCAATCGCGACCGGCGGCGCCGTGCTCGCCGCTGAAGCGATGGGCGCGGATTTTGGCTATATCGGCTCTGCTTTCGTTGCGACCGATGAAGCAAACGCCGACGACGCCTATAAAAACGCGATCGTCAGTTATGGCGCCGACGATATCGTCTACACGAACCTCTTCACCGGCGTGCACGGCAATTATTTAAAACCGTCGATCCTCGCCGCGGGTCTCGATCCCGACAATCTTCCCGTCAGCGATCCCTCCAAGATGGATTTCGGCTCCGGCGGCAACACGGCGAAAAAAGCGTGGAAAGACATCTGGGGCTGCGGCCAGGGGATCGGCGCGATCAAAAAACGCGGGCCGGCGGGCGCCTATGTCGATCAGCTCGTGCGCGAATACGCGGCGGCGAAGAAAAGGGTCTGTAATTGATCCGCTCATTCCCGCGCAAGCGGGTATCCATTCGGGCGTTGAAATGGGTCCCCGCCTTCGCAGGGACGAGCGGAATTTGGAGAGCAAATCCCTAAAGACTGACGTGGTCGTCTTTTCGTCCGGCGCCAAGTCGGTCTAGGGTCCTGCTCCCGTTTCAGGGGTCAAGGACCTTTCTCATGCGCAAGCGTCAATGCAAGATCGTCGCGACCGTCGGCCCGGCGAGTTCATCGCCCTCGATGCTGCATCTTCTGCATCAGGCGGGCGTCGATATTTTTCGCCTGAATTTCAGCCACGGCGAACACGACAAGGCGACCCGCATCATGGAATCGATCCGCGCGATCAGCCGCGACGTTGGAACGCCGATCGCCGTCTTCGCCGATCTGCAGGGACCTAAAATCCGCACCGGCGTTTTGAAAGGCGACGGGCTCGATCTCAAATACGGCGCCAAATACCGGCTGACGCTCGCGGGCGATACGACCGAGGATGATGTCATTCCAATCCCGCATCCGGAAATTTTCAGCGTTCTTGCGCCCGGCGATATTTTAAAGCTCGACGACGGCAAGCTGCAGATCACTATCGAAAGCGCCGAGAAAGATCGGATTATCGCGCGCGCCGACACGCCGGGGCGGCTCACCAACCGCAAGGGCATCAATTTGCCGGGCCGCAAGCTCCCGATCTCGGCGCTCACGGAGAAAGACCGCGCCGACCTTGCCCACGCCTTGAAGATCGGCGTCGATTATGTCGCCCTCTCCTTCGTGCAGCGCCCTGAAGACGTCGCGGAGGCGCGCGCACTCATCGGCGACAAAGCGGGGATCATTTCAAAAATCGAAAAACCGTCAGCGGTCGAGCATCTTGATGAAATCATCGAGCTCTCCGACGCGCTGATGGTCGCGCGCGGCGATCTCGGCGTCGAACTCCCGCCCGAAGACGTCCCCAACATCCAGCGCAAGATCGTGCGCGCCTGCCGCCGGGCCGGAAAGCCGGTGATTGTGGCGACCCACATGCTGGAATCGATGGTCGAATCGATCGCGCCGACGAGAGCTGAGGCGAGCGACGTTTCAACCGCCGTATTTCAAGGCGCCGACGCCGTCATGCTGTCGGCCGAAACGGCTGTCGGGCGCCATCCGCCGACGGCGGTCGCCATCATGGACCGCATCATCACCGCGACAGAGCGCGACCCCGAATGCGCCGCCTTCACTTCGCTCGACGATCCGCAAGCCGAGCACACGACGGCCGACGCGATCACCCTCTCGGCGCGGCGGATCGCGGAAATTCTCGATTGCAAGTTTGCTGTCGCTTACACAAAGACCGGATCGACGGCAAAGCGCCTCTCGCGCGACAGGCCGCATTGCGCCATTCTCGCCGCGACGCCGGACGCAAATGTCGCGAATAAAATGGCGCTCTATTGGGGCGTCGCGCCGGTCATCACCGTCGATATTTCTCACTTTCACGACATGCTGGACAAAGCGGAAGCGCTCTGTGTCCGCCACGGCGCGCAGGACGGCGACCGCATCATCATCATCGCCGGCTATCCGTTCGGACGGCGCGGAAAAACCAACACGCTGAAAATCAGCCGCATCGGCGCCAAAGGCGAATGACGAAAAGGCGCCGCACCATCGCCGCAATTTCGCCAAGCGCGGCCTCGCCGCCGTAAAATCTCCTATATTCTTCGTCCGCAATGACGCGTTCGTGTCGTCATTGTAATCGTGGCCGTCACATTTTCGCCCCGCCTCCTCGCCGATGATTGACGCCGTGGAAGTTGCGTATGGAGGATATCATGGTGCGCATCATGGAATGTGCGACGAGCAGGTGCCTTCTGGTCATCCCGGAAGATTCGCATGTCTTTGCCCGCATGGCCGAAGCGCGAGAAAAGGCGGGAGCCGCCGCAAAAAAGCGCGCGGCGAAAGTGAAATCGGCTATGGCTGAGCCGATGGCGCCAAGAGTTATGGTGACGGCTTCTTGAACCCCCGCTGAGGGAGATTATAGTTGCGGCGCTCCAACGCACAGGATCGCCGGATGACCATCAAAACCCGCGCAGTCGATTACAGCCATGACGGCAAAGCATTTGAAGGCTTGCTCGCCGTCGATGACGCGGCATCGGGAAAACGCCCTGCGGTTTTGATATCTCACGCCTGGGCCGGGCGCGGGCCGGTTGAAGAAGATTACGCAAAACGCCTCGCGGGGCTCGGCTACGCCGGATTTGCGCTCGACCTCTACGGCAAGGGCGTCTTCGGCAAGACGTCTCCGGAATGTCAGGCGCTGATGGCGCCGCTCGCTGGCGATCGCCCCTATCTGCAGTCGCGGCTTTTGAACGCCGTTGAGGTCGTGAAGGCCATTCCTGAAGTTGACGCCGCAAAGATCGCCATTATGGGGTTTTGTTTCGGCGGGCTCTGCGCACTCGACGTCGCGCGCACCGGCGCCGGCCTCAAAGGCGCCGCGTCGTTTCACGGCCTCCTCGCCGCGCCCGGCAACACCAAGGGCGTGAAGATCAAGGCGAAAGTCATCGCCTTTCACGGCTGGGACGATCCGATGGTAAAGCCTGACGCGGTAAAAGCCTTCGGCGAAGAAATGACGGAGGCGAACGCCGACTGGCAAATCCACGCCTATGGCGGCGTCATGCACGCCTTTACAAACCCGGAGGCGAACGATCCCTCCTTCGGCACGGTCTACAACAAGCGCGCGGCGGACCGGAGCTGGGAAGCGTTCAAGTTGTTTCTGGCGGAGTGTTTTGTTTAGTTTGCGGTACATCCAGTTCAACGTTGGACAAACCCGCGACACGCGCCGCCGAGAACATGTTGGCGATATCCTGCGGTCGAAATGCGAGGATTGCGCCAAAAAGCGCGAGCATCGCTTCTGCGCTCAAGTTCATCCAATCATACGACGTCATCATGAAGGGTGAGTCCGGACGATCTTTCGCCAGTTCAATAACCAACGAAACGAGGCGAACAATTATCGCTGGCATGTGTCGGACAATAAAGAACAGACCGATCAGAAAACTGCCGATTGCAACAAATTCCTTTTCAGCGAAAGCGATGGTCACGCTGCCCTCGGCCACGCCGGAAGTCGCCGCTTTGGCGAGGCGGGGCGCGAAAACCCACGCCGCAAGGCCCATGCAAAATTGGACTGCACTGCCAATTCCTGCACCGACAAACTCACTATCTTTGACCGAAGTCGACCAATCAAAATTCGGCAAATAGACGAGCCATGTAAGTGCAGCGTAAGCGATCGTGAGCGCCCACAATCTTATGATGAGAATGCAAACCGCCTGAATGCCATTCATATAATCCCCCTCTCAAAACTGCGTCCAATCAATCGGCTTCGTGCGATCAATGAACTTTTCCGCCTTCGGCATCGGGTATTTGAGGCCCGTCGCGCAATTGAACAGCACGGCGCGCTCGCTTCGGGAAATAAGCCCTTCGGAAAGCGATCGCCGGTAGGCGGCGTATGTGGCGGCGCCTTCGGGGCAGAGCAGCAAGCCTTCCTCGCGCGCCATTTCGGCCCCGGCGTCGATGATGTCGCCGTCATCGACCGCGATCGCAAAACCTTCTGACTCTCGCACTGCGCGGATAATGAGAAAGTCTCCGACCGCGATGGGCACGCGGATGCCGGCGGCGATGGTCGCCGCATTCTCCCACAAGGGCGCGTGCTCTTCGCCCTTTTCCCAGGCGCGCACGATCGGCGCGCAGCCCGCCGCTTGCACTGCGACCATGCGCGGGCGTTTGGCGCCGATCCAGCCGATTTTTTCAAGCTCGTCGAACGCCTTCCACATGCCGATCAACCCGGTGCCGCCGCCGGTCGGGTAGAAAATGACGTCTGGAAGCTCCCAGCCGAATTGTTCGGCGAGTTCCAATCCCATCGTTTTCTTGCCCTCGATGCGATAGGGCTCTTTCAAGGTCGAGACGTCGAACCAGCCGACTTTTTCTTTGCCCTCGCCGACGATTTTTCCGCAATCGTTGATGAGGCCGTTGACGCGGTAGATCTCGCCGCCCTGCACGGCGATTTCTTCGACGTTCACCGGCGGCGTATCGTCGGGACAAAAGATCGTCGAGCGCAGTCCGGCGCGCGAGGCGTAAGCGGCGAGCGCCGCGCCGGCGTTGCCGTTGGTCGGCATGGCAAGGCGCTTGAGCCCGAATTCCTTCGCCATCGCGACGGCGAGCGCCAGCCCGCGCGCTTTGAAGGACCCAGTCGGCAGGCGCCCTTCGTCCTTCACAAAAATTTCGCCGCCGCCGAGGCGGCGTTCGATGCGCGGCGCGCGGATCAAGGGCGTCACCACCTCGCCCAGCGAGACGCGGTTTTCGGCGCGCGCGACGGGCAAAAATTCGCGATACCGCCAGAAGCCATCGGTGCGGCGCGCGAGCGTTTCCTTGCTGACCGAGGCCGCGAGCGCGCCGAGATCATAGCGCACCAGCAACGGCCTTCCCGCCTCCGACAGTCCGTGCACGCGGCCCGCCTCATAGCGCTTGCCGGTGATCGAGCATTCAAGATGCGATACGAAAGTTTCGGTCATGCGGCCTGCCGCCTCGCCATTTGATTGGATAAGATCTTCTATTTGCGCCCGTCGCCTGAAATCAGGACCAGCGCCAGCGCAATTGCTCCGGGCAGGGCCTGCGTCAGCCAGATTGTCGGCTTCGCCGTTGCGCCGCCATAAACGCCGGCGACGATGACGCAAAGGAGGAAGAAAATCTGAACATCGCGCTTTTTCGCAACAAGTCCCCAGAGCAGCCCGGCGGCGAGGAAGCCGTTATAAAGACCCTGATTGCCCGCAAGGACAGCAGAGTTCGCCGATTGCTCGGCCGTCATCGAGAAAATCTTGCGGCCGACCGGATGGTCCCAGAAAAACATCTCCAGCGTCATGAAGCCGGCGTGCAGCGCCGCGACCAGAAAAACCGCAAGCCCCGAAATTATTTTCATCCCCGTCCCCTTGTTGTTCCGCCCTATTGCTGCGACGGCGCGCCCAAAAGGCCGAGCTTTTTGAGCGCAGGGGCAAATTCCGGATCGATCTCGAGCGCCATCCGATAGGCTTCCTTCGCCTTCACGCCGTCTTTTTTCGCTTCCTGCGCGAGGCCGATATTGTACCAGGCGACGTGAGATTTTCGCAGATCGTAGCGAAGCGACGATTGATAATCCTCGATCGCCTCGTCATAGCGGCGCATCAGATAATAGGTGTTGCCGCGATTTAAATAGGCCTCGGCAAGCTCCCCGTCTTTTGCAATCGCCTTGTCGAAATCGGCGAGCGCTGCATCGAGCTTTCCTTCGCGATTGAAGATGACGCCGCGATTGACGAGCGTTGCAATGCGGTCGCGTGGGGTCAGCGTTCCGCTTTTCAGCGCCTTGTCGCAATCATCCGCGTCCGAGGCGAAATTGTCGGCGGCCGCCTGATAACAAAGCAGCGCATCGGTCGCTCCGAACGTCGTCACCGCCATCTGGGCGAGAGCGCCGGAAGGAGCAATTAAGGCAATTAAGGCGCACAGAGGGGCAAACTTCACACCGACCTCCTTTATGAAACGCGAATACCGGAAAAGTGTATATCGCCGGGCTGAAAAGCGCCAGAGCGCGGTTGAGGCGACGCGCGCTCTGACTTAGGTTGCCGCCCCTGTAAAGCCAAAGGAGTTCTTATGCTGAAAAACCTTGCCGCGATTGTGACCGGATCGACCAGCGGAATCGGCCTCGCGATCGCAGACGCGCTCGCGGCCAACGGCGCCAATGTGATGCTGAACGGGTTTGGCGACGCTGACGCGATCGAAAAAGAGCGCGCCGGTCTCGAACAAAAATACGGCGTCAAAGCGCTCTATAACGGCGCCGACATGACGAAGCCGGATCAGATCCGCAATCTCGTCGCGGCCGCAACGGCCGGCTTCGGCAAAGTCGATATTATCGTCAATAACGCCGGCATCCAGTTCGTCTCGCCGATCGAAGAGTTTCCGGAAGAAAAATGGGATGCGATCATCGCGATCAACCTGACTTCCGCTTTTCATATGACGAAAGCCGCATTCGCCGGCATGAAAGCGCGCAAATTCGGGCGCATCATCAATATCGCGTCGGCGCACGCGCTTGTCGCCTCGCCGTTCAAATCCGCCTACGTCACCGCCAAGCACGGGCTTTTAGGATTTACAAAGACGATTGCGCTCGAAGGAGCCGAGTTTGGCGTCACCTGCAACGCGATATGCCCCGGTTATGTGAAAACGCCGCTGGTTGCAAAACAGATACCAGATACAGCCAAAGCGCGCGGCATGACGGAAGCTGAAGTCATTCAGAAAGTCATCCTTGAAGCCCAGCCGACCAAAAAATTCGTGAGCGTCGAGGATGTCGCCGCGCTCGCTGTCTATCTCGCCGGACCAAACAGCGGCTCGATAACGGGCGCGGCGTATCAAATTGACGGCGGCTGGGTCGCGCAATAAGCGCACTTTCTCCGCACAGAAATTTTTTGCGCGCAATGTTCATCGGCGCCTGTAGTTCATGACGATCGTGTCATGACACAGGCTTAACTGGAAATTGCGCGCATTGATCGCCAAATTCCGATCATCGCCTGATGGTCAGGCTCGGCGCCGTCCGCAAGGTCTCCCGCATCGGGATGAGGCGCCGCGAAAAAGGAGCATAAAATGTTGAAACTGTTCATGACAGGCGTGAGCGCTATTGCGCTTGCGTCAACGGCGGCGCTTGCCGACCCGGCGCAAACTGAGGTTGCGCAGGCAACGGAGACTGCACAGGCAACGGATGCGCCGCAATATATGAGCAAACCTTCGTCGCTAGAAGCGGCGATTACGCCGCTTGAAGTGACGACGCGCGCCGACAGCGAAAAGCTGGCCGCAACGGAATTTGCGGCTGCCGACACCAACAAGGACGGAACAATCGACGAGACGGAATTTGCAGCCTTCGCCGCTTATTCCGAACAAAGGGCCGCCGGCGTCGATGCGGCGAAAGCAACGCCCGCTGAAAAGGCCTTCGTCGCGATCGCCAAAGGAGACAAAAAAATCTCCAAACAGGAACTCGCTGACGCTCGCGGCAAAAGTTTCGACGCCGCCGACGCCAATCGCGACAAATTGCTCGACAAGATCGAGCAGCAAAAATTCGCGGCATTGGTTGCGGTGAAACCGGCAGGCGCGGACAAGCTTTAATCTACCCCCGGCGCGGCGCCCTCGCCGCGTCCCCCCAGAGGTCTCGCGCCTGCCCCGCGCGGGACCTCGACCCGCTTCAGCTCTCCTCAGCAGCGCCCTCGCCGTCGTCGTCCGCCTCAACAGAGGGAATGGCGTAACCTTCCGAGAGCCAGCGATGAAGATCGACATCGGCGCAGCGCTTGGAACAGAACGGATTATAGGGGGCGTCCGCCGGCGCCTTGCAGATCGGGCATTTTTCCTTGCCGCGATTGTCGTTCACCGCTCGGGCGTCAGGCGATTTCATGGGTTCGCGTCTCCATCGTGGCGCCGGGCTCAATCGTGAACCTTGCGCCGTATTTTTGCGCCAGCCGCTGCGCCCATTGCGGCCGCAGATCAGAAAGATAAGCGCCGATATCGCTCGCGACAAGCAATCTGATGCTCGCCGAAGGCCGCGCGCGCAAAGCTTTCTCGAGCGATCGCATCGCGCTCTTGGTCGACCAGTCGAGCGTGAAGCGCCGCCCCTCGACCGGCCATCCGGCGGTTGAAAATTCTGTCGCCGCCTCGAGGAGCGAGTGCTGTTCCCGGGGCATCGTCAAATCGCAAAGCCCGTCCGGCGCCAGTTTTCCAAGCCGCGCGCGCGGAAGACCCGCAACGCCCGCCCGCAGGGCATCAAGAAGTTTTGCGCGGGCGCCGGCGCCTGAAGGCGGCAGGAAATCGATAATGACGCGCCCCGCGATGGCGCGCCGGGAAATTTCCTTCGGCAAATGCGCGGCTGCCGCAAGATTGATCTTGTCGTTCAAGGCGCCGGTCGCGCCATCCGATGCGGAAGCTGTGTCAATGTCGATGAGGGCGCCGGCCTTCGTTTCATGAAAATGCAGCAGAGCGCCTGAAGCAAGGCCGACGGAGCGCTCGAGCGAGCGCGTGATCACATCGTCCCAATCTTGCGCAGGCTCAACGCGAACAGCCGCGCCATGGCGTTCAAGCACGGATTTCACTGCCGGATCGTTGACAGCGACGGCCGCGCCGCTGGCGATGCGCGCAAAATGCCGGACTGCCGAAAGCGCCGCGTCTGAAACTTCACCAATGAGCCCCACCGCGCTTGATGCGGCTTGCGCTTCACTCTTCGCTTTTTCCAAAGCGCTGAGCCCGCTCGCCCAATCGAGCGTCAGCACCGCGCCTTTGGCGTCAATTTGCGGGCGACGAACACTAGCGATAAGTCTCGCGCCCTCGACCGGGGGCTTGGCGTCTTTTGATAAAGGCAAAAATCCGTCGCGTTCCGCCCCGATATCGACAAAGGCGCCGTTCAAGGATTTTGCAACGGATTTGACGCGGCCGGAGACGATATCGCCGGTTTGCGGCGAGCGCGGCAGGCCTTCGTCGCCGCGCGCTGGTCCGAACCAAAAATGCGTGACTTCATCGCCATCGAACATTGCGGCGCGCGTTTCAGCAGCGCCGCAGTCGATGAAAACCGTGCGCGTCACGACGCCGTCCAGCCAGCGCCCTTTAAAAGGTTCGCCGTTTCATAAAGCGGCAGGCCGACAATGTTCGAATAAGAGCCGATGATCGACACAACGTGCTTGGCGAAGAGCCCCTGAATGGCGTAGCCGCCGGCTTTGCCGCGCCATTCCTCCGACGCGACATAAGCGTCGACTTCTCTCGCGTCGAGGCGCGCGACTTTGACCCGCGTTTCGACAATGCGCTGACGGCTCACCTCATCGGGCCCTGCGAGAACAAGACCCGTGAACACGCGGTGCGATCTCCCCGACATCAGCGTGAGACATTCGCGCGCCGCAGCCTCGTCCTCAGCTTTCGGCAGGATCCGGCGCCCGCAAGCGACAGCTGTATCAGCGGCAAGGATCAGCGCGCCCGGCGCCTTCGCCTTGATCAGCAAAGCCTTCGCCAGCGCGACGCGGCTGACATAGTCCCGCGGCAATTCGCCGGCGCGCGCCGATTCATCCGCGTCCGCCGCGATCACGTCATCGGGCGCAACGCCGATCTGCGCCAGCAGCGACAGCCGTCGCGGCGAGGCGCTGGCGAGGACGAGGCGGGGCCGTTCGGCCATTGCGTTATTTGAATCGGAAGGTGATCCGGCCCTTGGTCAGATCATAAGGGGTCATTTCGACCTGCACTTTGTCGCCCGCGAGAACGCGAATGCGGTTCTTGCGCATCTTGCCCGCAGTGTGGGCGATGATCTCGTGGCCCTGGTCGAGTTTGACGCGGAAGGTCGCATTCGGGAGCAGCTCCTCGACGGTGCCTTCAAATTCAAGCAATTCTTCTTTAGCCATGCAGTCCTCGGTTAGGGCGATCCCCCCCTCCTTTGGGGGCGCCCGGACAGCGGGCCTGGCAGGATCTGTGATCGCGCGCGAACCTTGCTCGGAAGCGGCATGATCCTGCTCGTGG
>ERZ1292633.6059-Hain-H41-02um-R1-6059-length-10704-cov-4_pt1 | contig 10704 bp, 9 predicted proteins | sample MGYA00564406_ERZ1292633 | MGnify/ENA primary metagenome ERZ1292633 (study PRJEB36523, sample SAMEA6512639) | groundwater metagenome | collected 2019-01-08 | study: AquaDiva: Metagenomics assemblies of 32 groundwater samples
GGTACGGTTTAAAAAGTCTAGGGGCTAGCTGATGAAACAGGGCTGGTTTATGTCGAACTTAAGCTTAAAATGAATGAATTTACCCTTTACCGCGGAAAGCAATACATTCTTGCAGAATCATTAAAAGAACTTGCAAGCATGGCGGAATCACTTGGCGGAAAGTTTGACAATTACGTCCAAAAAGATGACATATCAAACGTAAGAAAAGATTTGGAGGATGTCCGGCTTGGGATTTCGGAATTAGCCGCAAAAGTCGAGCTTCAATCCGAAGGATCCGAACTTCCCGATCACATCCTTGATTTGCAGGAAGAAAAAGAGGCGCTTGAGCAAATCCTTGAAAGCAACGAGGAAGAATTCATTGAAGGGAAAATAAAGGAGGATGAATACAAGAAAATTAAATCCACCCACATAAAAAAAGTCGAAATTGTGCGCCTAAAACTTCGCGAGGAACTTTCAAAAATAAGAAAAGAGGGAATGGCTGCGCAAATCAAGACGCATGAAATCGCAAGGGGCATCAAGGCGATGAAAGGCACGTCTGAACAAGATGAAACTTCATCCGATCCTAGTGAGCAAACAGAATCCGCGCCATTAATCGATTCGGCTCCACTGGCAAAACAAATTCCTTCCGCTTCCTTGCAAAAACCTAAAAATACTCCAATTTCAAAGCAAAAAACCCCCTTCCAATCCATAAGCAAAAACCAACCCTTGGAAGAAGAGGCCGAGTCGCAATTGGAGCCATCGGAAGAACCCCAAGAAATCGATGGGGAACTGGACGATGCAAAATTGGAAGAAGCGCAGGAATTATCCATTTCCGAAGAAGAAACAAATGAAAACGAGGAAAGTTTAGAAGATGAAGAAGAAGCGTCAGAGCCCTTGCTTCCAAAAAAATCAGGGAAACAACAAATAAGCAAAACAGCCAAACAACTCCAAACAAAACAAGCCAGTCCTTTGCCTTCCAACCAATCCAAAACAATTCTTTCCAAAAATGCCAAACCTTCGCTTAAAACGAATTCAAAAACCTTGGAAAATAAGCAGGCAAACCCGAAAGCCAAACCAGTCATAAAACCTTTGCAAAAAAAATCAGTTGTCAAAACTTCCATTTCATCCCAATTGACAAAAATTGCGCCTCCCAAAACAATGCAGGAAAAAGAAGGGATTATGCCAAGCCTTCCCGAAAATGATTCGGTCAAGGGCTCCAGGATTTATGACATTATCAAATCATCGCCGGAAGGAAAAAAAGTCATCATAAATGCAATTGCAACAACAATCAAGAAAAATGCATCGCAATGCCTCATAAAATTAGAAGATGACAGCGGCATCATTTATGGGACCTTCGAATCCCCCCTTAAAGGGCAATTGGCATTAAGGGGAATCATTGCTAAGGACGCATCCGGAGTTAGCTACGTGAAAATTACTTCGGCCAAATAAAAACCAATATAAATGCGGGTTTTGTAGTTATCTAGGGATTTTTGGGTAAATGTGGTTTTTTTACAGATGATATACTTATGGAAATTCCAAGGCCAAGGCTTAAGTCTTTGATAGAACTTAACGAAGAAGAAAAAATAGCTGAAAAAGCCGTAATTGCAATCCGAAGAAAATCCTCGCAAGTCGATTCAGACCTTGGAAATATACGCGATGAGGTCGAAGCCGAGCTTGAACGGCTGGATTCCCAAAGATCAAACCTTGAAGAGGCAATGCGCCGGCTCCTTGAAGAACAATCAATTGTCCTAACCGCCTTATCCGACCTGGAAGAGAGGCAAATAACACATAAGCAAAACCTCGAGCTTTTGAAAAATGAAGAAGAGGAAATCGATTTGGAAAGAAAGCAGCTTAATTTGGCGCTTCGGCAGCTTAGGGGGGGCCAAAAGACACTTCGTGAAATGGTCAGCAAGAAATATTCCGAAACCAGCAAAACCCGGATTAATTTCAGGGACTCTTCCAATTCCTATTTGAACCAAAGGTCGGATCTGGAGGAAATGCTTTCGCTTAGGAATTCAAATTCCAACCCGATGCGCGGATGGGCAAGTGGAAAAAATGCAAATGAAGAGCCGGCAATAAAAATAGTCCAAAAAAACCATGCGCCCTCAAATTCGGCAATTCAAAAAGATTCAACAAATTTTGCGGCAAATTCATTTCCTGCAATGCAGGAAAGTGAAAATTTGCAAAATTCAGAAAACGAAGCCGATCTTAAAGCCTTGGAAATTTCGCAATCATCCTACGCCCATGGGAACATGAAAAAGCCGGGCATGCTAAAGCGCCTACGCCTAGCTGCCGATAAGTTTGTTCCTGAGCCATTTAGGATAAATAAGCCGGCAATTGCACTAATTGAGGTAAAAATCGAAGAGGCGGAGGCCACCCAAATGCAAGAATCATCAAATTTGCAAATCCAGCAATCAAAATCACAAATCGCGGATAAAAAATCAATTGGAAACATCCAAAAACCCAATATCAATTTGGAAATATCGAATTTCGAGCAAAAGGTGCAAAACATCGATGCACCGCAATCAAATATCAAATCCGAATTAAGCTCCCGTCTTTCATCCTTATTTAGGAAAAAAATGCCCGAACCGTCCGCATCTTTCACCCAAAGCCCTCCGGTTTTAGAGCCATCTGATCCGGAGTTTTCGCCAACTAATACTTCCTCGCCCGAATATTCCGATTCCTCCGAATCCGAATCTTCCGATTCTTCGCAGCCTCTGGAAACCTTGCAGCTTTCGAATGAAGAACCTTTGCAGGAGCAAAAACCATTCAATGCCCCTTCAATGCCCGAAGTTAATTCCAAGCACTCAAACGAAGTTGAAAAATCCCCAAAAGAACTGCTTGCTTTAAGCATCAGGCGCCAGGAAGTTCAAAACATGTCAACCGAAGCCAAATTAGAGCGGCTCCATTCAAAGCTTTTGGAGATGAAATCCGCATTAAGCGCAATTTCGGGCGAAGTCCCATCAATTGAACCAAAGGCAAATTTCAAACCGGAACGGATCGTTTCCAAACCAGAAAAAATCGCGGCTGTTTCAAATATTTCCAAAAAACCGCAAGTTTTGGCAAAACCTCCCGCTTTCCGGGCAAAAAATCCGCCAATTCAGGCAAAAAATCCGCGCCTCCAAGCAAAAAAACCATCGTTTCAGCAAAAAACCTTGCCACTCCAAGCAAAAAATCCAAAGCAAATCGCAAAAGCAATGCCAAAGCATTCAACTTCCAAAAAGAAGAAAAAATAATCCCCCCAAAGCAATCGAATTTAAAAAAGAAGAAAAACCAATTTTTTTACTGATTGCCAAATTTACCAAAGCATCCCTGATTAGCAGATCAAGACCTATTCAAAAAAATCCAAATCATTTTTAAAAAAACCAAAATCTTTTCAAAAAAAATCAAAACATTTTCCCGAAAAACCCCTTCCGCTTATGCTCGGCGCTTTCCAATTCGAATTCTTCCAAAAGTTCCCTTTGCCTTTTGCTTATGTTTTTTGGAATTTCTATTTCCACCCTGACGATATGGTCCCCAATTTCCCTTGTCCGCAAATCGTATGATCCCTTGCCATCCAGTTTGAATGTTTTCCCGGCGTGCGTCCCTTGGGGTATTGTGATTTTTAAATTCCCGTGAAGTGTTGGCACGTTTATTTCCCCTCCAAGGGCAGCTGTTGTGAATGGCACGTGCAAATCGGAGTAAATATTTCCATTTTCCCTCCTGAACATTTCATGCTCGGCAATTGAAAGAATCAAAAATAAATCGCCCTCTTCTTCATCAATGTAATTCCCCCTTCCCTGGATTTTTAAAACCAACCCCGTGTAGGCCCCTTTTGGTATGTGGACCTTAAGCCTCTCCTGCTTTTTTATCCCCCCATCGCCTTTGCATTTTTTGCATGGATTGGAATTTGTTTTTCCAGATCCTTTGCAATTCCTGCATGTTCCAATGGTCACGAATTGTGAAAAACCCATGGTTTTGATGCTTTTAACCTGTCCGGATCCCCTGCAATTTGCGCAAACGGATTTTTTGCCATCCAAATTTCCAGACCCTCTGCATTCATCGCATTTTCCAATCCGCTGGATTTGAATTTCCTTATCCTCCCCGTTTGCCGCCTCTTCCAGGGTAATTTGCGCCTCAAAATGCAAATCCTCCCCGCCCGTTTTTCCCATTCCTGAAAACATCCTCCCAAACACTTCTCCAAATTCCCTTCCAAAAAACGATCCGCCAGATCCCATATTCTTGAAAATGCCCTCAAAATCCGCATTCCTAAAAATATCCTCTTCCGAATACATCCTTGAGAAGTCATTCGATCCATACGCATCAAATTGGGCGCGTTTTTGCTCATCCGAAAGGACCGCGTAAGCTTCCGAAATTTTCTTGAATTTTTCCTCGGCTTCCTTGGCCTTATTCCTATCCGGGTGCCACTCGAGTGCAAGCTTCCTATATGCTTCCTTTATGCTTTCCTTGCTGGCATTTTTTTGGATGCCTAAAATTTCATAATAATCCTTAGTCATATGCCTCACTTGAAAATCAGCAAACGGATATGCCTCTTAACGGATAAAAGGATTGCGACAATGGTTTTGGCTTTTTGCGCATTATACTTAATTTATCTATTGAGCGCGGTTTTTATAAAATACGCAACTATTGTAACAAATACGACCGCAGTTCCAACTAGCAACAAGTATTCGATTGCGGTTTGGCCCTTTCTCCTAAATTGCATATTCATCATTACCTTCATATGGTTTAAAACCATTTGTTTCAAATAAATTTCAATCTAATTGCAAACTGCAGTGCTGCCAATCAAAAGCCTTCCGGAAATAAGCCCTACGTTAAACACTACCAGGGAAATCAAGATCATGATTGGGATCCTTGGCAAATACTTGATTGGCTTTCCTTCCTTGATGATTCCAATTGCCATTATTGCAATGGCTGATTGTATTCCAATGAAAATAATGACCAATGATTTCAAGTTGCCAATTGCAAGCCCTTCCCCTCCAAGGGCCGAAGTCATTCCGCTTCCAATAAAGCAAACAATTGTCAGCGTAAACCCGAATATGAAAGGCGCTAGGGCAAGTGAAGATACATACAAGAACAATACCGGCATAGTCGTCCTTGAAATCCTCTCCCGCTGGATCCTAATCATATCCCTAGCATCATCGGCAATTGCTTCCATCACATCCGAAAGCCCAGCGCCGGCCCTTTTTGCATCTACAATAATTGTTGCGGTTCTTTTGAATAATGGAGATCCCGTAGTTAGCGCAATATTTTGGAGCACCTCATCAAATGGCTTTCCTTCCTTAAGTTCCAAAAGTCCTTGCTTGATATCCGCACTTAAAGGGCCGTAATCCGAATTTCCAACCTCTTCAAGGGCATCTTCAGTAGTTCCTCCTGCCCGAAGGATTGCAGCCATATGCTTAAGGGCGTCTGGAAGATTATTTTCGACGCTTTCAATCCTTCCACTCCTAATGCTTATTGGAAAAACCACGCTAAGTGTTTGAAGGGCAAAAAATCCGATGAAAGCCGTTAAAAGATCCCCAAAAAATATGTAGAGCATGAACCCGGTAAATACGGAAAGCATGAAAATCAATCCGACAAAAATCGGAAGGGATATCCTAAACCCAGTTGCCTGGTAATACCTCCTGAATTTTTCATACTGTTCCTGGATTGTTGCCATTTTTCCTCACGCCGGTTCCATTCTTTTGATTATGAATAAAAGCATAAGCATTACAATTGTGATGCCCATGAATGCAATTACGATATATTCGAAGGGGAAATTGCCCCCAAGCAAGGGCAATTGGGCAATTGATGAAAGTATGACCAAAACAACCGGCCCAACCACTCCGATCATGATATAAATTACGGAAATGAAATTGAGTTTTTCCGTGAAATCACGAACCTTCATCCGAAGTTCAAATGACACATCGTCGGCAATGGCTGTTATTGTTTCCGATAGGTTCCCTCCGCTTTTTAGGGCCCTTAGGATTTGCACAATTGCTTTTTTCAAGCCGCGGCTTTTCGTCCTGGCTGCCAGTTTCAAAAGCGCTTGTTCTGTGCTGCTGCCTCTTTCAATATCCAGCAAAACCCTTCGGAATTCTTCGCTAATGGGCCCGTATTTTGAATTCACTATGGAATTCAATGCCTTGTGAAAACTTACTCCCGCTTTGACTTGCGTTGCCAATTGCCGAAGGGCAAAAGGCAATTCGCGGTTGATTTTTGTTGCCCTCTCTCCGGCAATTGCCGATGGGTAAATGAATCCGGTTATCAATACTAAAATGAATGATGAAATGCCAATGAATGGCGCAAGCACGGTTAGGGAAACATCCCCAATCCCAATTGCGACAGTTCCAAACATCACCATTACCAATGCAAATGCAATTGTTGCGGCAGTTGAAACAATCACCAAGTATTCCTCCGGCGACCAGTTGATGTTTGCCGATTCAAGGTTTTCCCTAAGTCCTTGCGATAGGGGCATATTGGCAACAAAATTTGTCAAGGATGACAAAGGCCCCCTGAAATTATTGTAAATGCTTCCGATGATCGATAGGCCTTTTGTTGAAACCGTTGAAATATTTGATGTGACAATTGAAAAATCGCGCATCCCAAATTTTATTGCCCCGCCAGACCCCTCGACCCTTTCCTTGATGTTGACAATTTTTTCATTAAGGTTTGTGATGATTGGCTTTTCCTCCTTTTCCCGAAGCCTTCGGATGATCTCATTCACATCACGTTCCCGGATATCGGTTGGCTTTTCCTCTTCCGTCTCCTTCTTTTCAACAGATTCCCTCAAGGAACCTAGTTTGTTTTTGCTATCGTCCGCCATTTATTTTCTCCCTTCAACAAATACAATCAAAGGTGGTATATAAAAGACACCTCCGGATTCCAAAACAACCCCCAAATGCCAAATTCAATTATGCAATTTAAATTGATTTTGCCTGTATTCCAAAACTTTCTTTCCCCTCGCTCCAACTCTTCTTTACCTATATTTTGCCGCGTTTTTGAAGCACGTAATTCTGGGTGATTTTGCAAACATCCTCGATTTTCCTAACCCCCCTAGCGCTTAAATCCATCAAGACTTTTTTTCGGTTTTCAACCTCCTCGTAAATGTCCTCCCTCTTCAAGCCTGTAAATGTTGCCAGGGTATTTATAAAATTGGACGGGATCCCAGTTGGCTCCAACTTATCCTTTGCCGAATCCCATTGATAAATTATGGAAAGCTTTGGCTGTTCGTTTTCATCCGTTGAAACTTCTGCAATTTCCGTAACCCGCCTTATCACTCCTTTTCGCCTATCGTGCAAACGGTTTTGCATCAGGATAAAATTCAATGCCCCAATCATGATTGAAGGGACATTGATTGGAGGGCTCATGATCCTGATTAACGTTTCATGCGCGGAATTTGCGTGCACCGTGCCGTAGCAATTCGAAACAATCATTTCGTTTGCAATATATGTGTGGTTATCCTCAACCGTCAAATCATAGACGTAGCCTTCAAACACCTCTATTGCTACGCTGTCAACTTCCTCCCACCGTATATTTGCATCCGCAAGAATTTTCAATTGCTTTGTGATTTTATTTTCAATTGCCATGCAAACCCTCCCAATCATTTTCCGTGTGCTTTTCCTAGCTCCGGTTTCGTACGCCTCAACTATGCTCCTTGTGTTGTTCCCAAGCCTTTTCGCCAATTCCACTTGTGAGATTTGCGCTTCCATCCTTGCATTTTTCAATGTTCTTGAAAGATTTGGCAAAACATCATACGAATAGCCCGATTTTTCAATTGCAAAGCCAAGGTTTGCTTTCTTCAATTCGTGATTGAATCCAACATTATCCCGGAACCTAACCAAGTTTTCCCTGCCATAAACATTGATTACATAGTATGGCCCCAAATTCCCCTTCCCATCGGTTTGCGCCGTATAAGTTGATGAATTAATCCCATACCTCAATAATAGCAGCGGAACAATTTTGGCAAATTTTGGGTTTGAAGTTGAAAGGCATACCGAATTGCTGTGCAAATTCGCCCAGCCATCGCAATCGTACATCCCCTTTAGGAATTTTCCAAGTTCTGCGTTGCTGGATGCCAAGAGCTTCGCATTCAATTCGAATATTTTTGTCTTGTTGCCAAACGGAACATCATATTCCGCCTTGATTTTTTTGCAAAGAGTTGGATCCCAAACCTGCGCCCTCTCAAAATTTTCCTTCCTAATCTGCGTGATCTTATGTGCTGAAACTTTGCTTATTTCAGATTCAAAACCCCTAACCAGTGATGGAAAAGCATTGACAAAACCAATTGTTTTTCCTGTTATGTTGCCATCCCCATAAATCATTCCCGTCAAATAAGGCGAAAATAATTTTTCATTATTCACTCCCAAATCCAGTTGCCTTGGGAACGCCAAATAATCCCCGATTTTTACATCTCCAGCTGCAACTTCCTGCACCCCTTCAAAAATCCGATAAACCGGGTGATCCAATGTCATTGCGATGGATTTTCCGGATTTGAATGAAATTTTTGCAATCCTTTCCTTGGTTTTCTTTCTCCAAACCCTTGTGATTTGCTTTGGCTCAAGTTCAAGTGTTTTCTTATTGAAGCTTATCGCCTCAAGTTTTTGCTTGATTTGCGCAAATTCAAACCCATCCTCGTTTTCACTCCCGCTTTTGATGTATCTATTTGCAATAGCTGAAATTTTTTCAATATTCCCATCCGAAAGCGGGATTTGGGATTCGCCAGTTATTGCTCCCCTATGCCCCGTGTTCATCGCAGTAAACAATGTGAACCCTTCGGCTCCCCGGATTTCCCCAACAATTATCCTATCCGGCCTCATCCTAAGGGAATTTTTCACAAGCGTATCCATTGAAATTTCACCGGTCCCTTCAACGGATGCCGGCCTTGTTTCCATCCTAATCCAATGCTCTAAAGGCAGGGCAAGTTCTGCCGTATCTTCAATTGATATTACTCTTTCATCCGTAGGTATGAATGATGAAAGCACATTCAGGGTTGATGTTTTCCCACTTGCTGTTCCGCCTGAAATCAATATGTTTGCAGGATACGCGCCGTACCCATCAGCTACAACCCATAAGAATGCCGCAACATCAAAATCAAATGTTCCATACTTGATCAAATCAATTACTGTGAATGGATCTTTCCGGAATTTCCTAAGCGTAACTGTTGATCCATCAATTGATGCGGGCAAAATTGTCGCATTTACCCTTGACCCATCAGGCAGCCTTGCATCCAATAAGGGTGATTGGATATCAATTCTTCTCCCAACCGTTCGCGCCATCTTATCTATCAAATTGAAAATATCCCTATCCTCGTAGAATACGATGTTGGTTTTCATCATCTCGTATTTCCGATGGAAAACATAAATCGGCCTGCCGGGCCCAATGATCATGATTTCTTCCAAAAAATCATCATCAATTAGAGGATCGATTATGCCGTACCCCGCCATTTCCTTGACTACCGCTTCAGCATAAAACTGCTTTGCATGGATTGGAATTTTAAGCTCCGGAGTGTTTGCAATAATTTCCAAAATTTTCTGCAAAAACCTTGCCTTCTTTTCCTCCTTTGTGATGTTTTTTGTTTCCGAATCCGAAATTACTCCCGTTGCAATTTCCAATAAAGTATTGATTAACCCCCTCTCTTCGCCCTTAAGCCTTGGCGTAGGTATCTCGTAAACATAAAGCGGCTCGTTTGGCTCCTTGTAAATCCTAACATCGCCATAGCTTTCAATCAAAAGCCTCTCAGTTTGCTCCTCTTCTTTTGGAGGCGCAACTGGCGCATCTGATTTTGTGCCGCTTGATTTTTTTTCGGATTTGGCGCGCTCCAACGCATCTTGAAGGTTCATGGGTATTTTCCTAAAAAAAGAACGGATGGGAAATTGAAAAAGCTTTGCTACGCGGGTTTTCTAAATTTTAATCCCAAAGCCTCAATTTTTTTACTTTGCAATGGTTGCAATCCCTAAAAGGAATCGAAAAGTTAAATAAGCACCAATGATTTTATTTGAGAATATGGGGTTGGAAAATAATTTATTGCTAGTGTCCGGTGCGCTTACCATTTCGGTATTCCTATTTGGCTATTGGGTATTCCGTTCATGGAAGGCATTCTTGCAAAAATTCACAAGGCTTGATCGCAAGCTTAATGATGTTGCGGTTTATCTTTCGCATGTCAATGAGGACAGGGCGCACCTCGAAAAGCTTGCGAACAACAAAGTCGATGAGAACTGGGCGGAAAAGAACCTCTCGGTGGCATTCGCGGATTTCAAGCGGGTAAAATCCGAAAGCAGGGGCAGGGCCCGCATATCAATAACAGCAAAGTGATCTATATGGCAATATTGGACGGAGCAAATGATGCATCGGTTGTTTTATTCATATTCGTGCTTGGCGCCCTATTTTGGATGATCAAGCTCGCATACGATTTGAAAAATGCGATCCTATCAAAAAGCAAATCGCTAGATTCCAAGGTTTCCAATTTGGAAAGCAAGGCAATTTCAATTCGAAAAGAGGTCCAGGACCTCCATAAAAACATCCACCAAAAACTCGACAAGGAAGAATTTGAAAAGCGAATTGATGGGCTAATTGATTTGGTTGGCAAGAAAAATCCGCCTGAAAAACGCAAGGATATGCGCTAATTTAGCCGATCAACCCAAGTGGCGTTTGCAGGCAATTAATTTTTCCAGCTAGGCGGCAATTTGCCCATTTGCAATTTGAAGCGCAGTTCCCCTCAACTATTTAAACCAAGGCGCATTTTATATC
>ERZ1292633.6062-Hain-H41-02um-R1-6062-length-10701-cov-4_pt1 | contig 10701 bp, 8 predicted proteins | sample MGYA00564406_ERZ1292633 | MGnify/ENA primary metagenome ERZ1292633 (study PRJEB36523, sample SAMEA6512639) | groundwater metagenome | collected 2019-01-08 | study: AquaDiva: Metagenomics assemblies of 32 groundwater samples
AGGATCATTAACAGCTTTACCTATTATTGAAACACAAGCAGGTGATTTAACTGCATATATTCCAACAAATGTAATTTCAATTACAGATGGACAAATTTTTTTAGAAAAAGAATTATTTTATAAAGGTGTTAGACCCGCTATTAATATTGGTTTATCTGTTAGTCGTGTAGGTTCTGCCGCGCAAAACCCTTTAATGAAAGAATTTATTGGATCTTTAAAATTGGAATTAGCACAATATCGTGAAATGGAAATTTTTACTTCATTTGGATCAGAACTAGATGCTACAACTCAACAAATTTTAATTCGTGGTGAACGATTAGTTGAATTATTAAAACAATCTCCATATAAACCAATGTCTATTGATCAACAATTAATTTTATTATTTGCTGGACGTAATGGCTATTTAGATAAATTAAATATAGAGCAAGTTGATGATTTTAAACAATTTATTTCTGATTGATTCCAAGATAGTGAAGCTACAGTAGCTTTACAAAATTTATTAGATTTAGAAGACGAAATTACTCGTGACTCAACTTTAGATCTTTTACTTTGTAAAGTTGTTAATATTATTGAAGCTTAGTATTTTTTAAATGGAATATTACAATGACGACAGAATTTATAATATCTCGAAACACCAGCAACATCCATTTTATTTATTAAGTTTAAGTAGATTACCGATTTTTATGGCTACTTTTTCAGGATGTTTGGCAATATTAATTATTATAAAATTACAAAATATTTCTAATTTATCAAAATTTTTAGATATTAGTTCAAGTATTATGGAGCCATTTTTCACAGTATCTGGTATTTTACCAAGTACTGATTTGCCTAGCGATGCTGTTGATACTAGAATTTTACAAGTATTAGTATTAATACTTATTACTTTATGAGCTTGAGGTTATATGATTGTACTAGAAGCTACTTATGAAGGTAAGCATACTTTTGATGTTCAAGTAAGTTTAGCTTACGGAATGGTATTATTTTTAATGTCAGAAGCTATGTTATTTTTTCCATTTTTTTGAGCTTTTTTTCATGCTAGTTTAATTCCTTCTGTGACAGTTGGTGGTATTTGACCTCCAATAGGTATACAGTCAGAAACTTTAGACGCATTTATGTTACCACTAGCTAATACGATTATTTTATTAACTTCTGGTGTTACATTAGTTTTAGCACACAGGGCTATGATCGAAGGTATTAAATCAATTATTTTAAATGGATTATATATTTCAATAACGTTAGGTATTTTATTTAGCTGATTGCAATATTTAGAATATGGATTAACAAAATATACAATAACTGATGGATTGTTTGGGTCAACATTTTTTATGTTAACAGGTCTTCATGGTTTTCATGTTATAGTTGGTACATGCTTATTACTAGCTTCATACTGAAGAGCTTTACAAAATCATTTTTCTAAACAATATCATATTTTATTTGAGTATTCAGCATGATATTGACATTTCGTAGATGTAGTTTGACTTCTTGTATTTGTTTTTTTATATTGATGGGGAGCTAATACAACAGCTGATCTTATGAGATTTTCTCGTTATTTAGCTGAACAATATCCATAATACATATATATATATTAATAAGTATCGTATATTATAAATTAAAATGAAATTCTTGCTAAATTATTTTTGAAAGAAAATCTTTAATATTAGTAAAGAGAAATTTTTGAACTAATAAATTTCATAAGGAAACAGTAAAGAAAAAATACGTAAGTTAAGTGAAAAATCTTATTATCTACAGGAATAAAAATCAAAAGAGATTTCATTAGTAGTGAGGAGCGAATATGAATAAAAGGGCTTATTTAATTATTGTTTTATTAAAGAATAGTATGTATTAAATCGCTAGTTTTAATGGTGAGAACCCATAAGAATAAAAATAATTTTTAATTTAAAGAGTAAAATATTGTATGGAGTATTATATTTGAATAATGGGGAACCACCCTCATACCCTAAATATGTTAATTTAAGCGATAGAGAATTAAGTAGCGCGAGCGAAAGATGAAATAGAAACCACTAATGGAGTGAAATAGAATAGGAAATTTTAATTTAGTTAAGCAAATAAATGAGTAAAGTTGTATTGTACCTTTTGTATAATGGACACGCAACTTAATTAGTATTAACCGTATCATTAAAGTATTTAATAAAAGATTTGTTAAATTAAAGATAACAAACTGGAGTTAAGCTAATTATAACCCGAAACCTTGTGATCTAGTTTAGTACAAGTTGAAGGATGAAGATCTGAAAGACTGAATTGGTGCCTGTTGAATAAGGCTCAAATGATATTTAACTAGGGGTGAAAGGCTTTTCAAACTGGGAGATAGCTGGTTTTCTGCGAAATATATTTAGGTATAGCTGTTAAAATATAAATAAATACAGTAGAGCTCTCTTCAACAGAATGCAATTTGCACTAATTTAGAGAAACTACAAACGTATTTATAAACTTATTTAGTTTAATATTTTTAGTCAGACTATAAGTGGGGAGGTTTATAGTCAAAAGGGAAACAGCCCAGAAATTTTATTAAGGTCTTAAATAATTTTTAAGTTTTGAATCATTAAAAGTTAATTAATTTTAAATATTATCAAAGGTAGGCTTGGAAGCTGCCATCCAATTAAAGAATGCGTTAAAGCTCAAAATACTAAATTTAAATAATTATAACTTAAAGATGTACACTGTAAAAAGAATAATAAATAACCGAAATAAATTTTATTAACAATAAGGTAGCAGAACGATGTATTTTATAAATATTAAAATGATAATTTTAAATTACATTTGACTATGCGTATATGAGTAACGATAAATATTATAATAATTAATATCGCTGAAAGCTTAAGGTTTCCTATGTAATGTATATCAGCATAGGTTTAGTCTGGTCTCTAACAAATAATGAAAATTATAAATTAGACGAAAAAATATTATTACTTATTAAAAGATAAACAACTGTTTATATTAGTATTTATTAAAAATTAATACTAGTAACGAATACAAGAAATAAAATCTTTAATAAACCGTACTTAAACCGACACAGGTAAGCTAGTTTTTAAAAACTAAAGCGCGTAAGATAACGATATTGAAGGAACTCTGCAAATTGAAGCTGTAACTTCGGGATAAGGCTTAATATATAATAATTATATATTATCATAAAATTGGGGATAGCGACTGTTTAACAAAAACACAAGACTTTGCTAAATCGAAAGATGAGGTATAAGGTTTGACGCCTGTCCAATGCCATTGAAGGGCAGGAGATGTTAATAGCATTAAATGTAGCTAAATGGTCAATGACGGCTGTAGGTAAACAACGGTCCAAAGGTAGCGTGATCACTTGATGGGTAAGTTCCATCTTGCTTGAAAGGCGTAACGACTTTCCCACTGTCTCCAGTATCGACTTAGTGAATTTGAATTGTCCGTGAAGATGCGGACTATGTTGTGGCTAGACGGAAAGACCCTATGCACCTTTACTATGAATTTTCATTATTTTAATACTTAGTTGTGTAGCATAAGTGGAAGTTAAGAAATAAAATCGTTAGATTTTACTTTAACATTAGTGAAATACCACTCTACTAAAGTATAATAAAATTTAGAGTTTCTTATTATTAAAAACTTAAAAGTGTTTATGAGTTAGTTTGACTGGGGCGGTCGCCTTCTAGAAAATAACGAAGGTTCTGCAAAGGTTAATTTAATATAATACAGATATTATATTGTAAGCGCAATAGTATATATTAGCCTAACTGTGAGACATACAAGTCAAGCAGAGACGAAAGTCGGCTATAGTGAACCGATGAAACTATGTGGAAAGTTCATCGATTAAAGAATAATTTAGGTACGCTAGGGATAACAGGCTAATTAAACTCCGAAGAGACCTTATCGCTGGAGTTGCTTGGCACCTCGATGTCGGCTTTTCATTGCTTAGAGCTGGAACAGGTTCTAAAAGTAGGGCTGTTCGCCCGTTAAGATGGAACATGAGCTGGGTTCAGAACGTTGCAAAACAGTTCGGTCCCTATCTACCATAACAAAAATATATTAAAAAGGCTTATTGTTAGTACGAAAGGACCGCGTAAAAAGAACCTCTGGTATTACAATTGTTTAAAAAAGCATTGTTGTTTAGCTATGTTCTGAAGGGGTAATTGCTGAGTAAAGTATTAAGTAAGAAACCTGCTTTTATAATATATATTTAGTATGTAAAAGATGATTACTTTATTAGATATTAAAAGTGTAAGCTTTGTAAAAAGTTTAAGCTAATTATTTCTAATTTTATTAATTAACGATTTTTTAAGATTAATAGTTTAATATGAAAAAACGAATATTTAAAATATTTAAATTGGTTCAAATCCTGTTTAATCTTATTGCATTTATGTATACTTATACACAATTTATAAATTAAAATGATTGCTATAATATCTATTATTTCTACTATTATTATTTCTATGCTTATAATTAATCTTTTATGGGTTTATTTCTATACTTATTGTCTATTTGATAGACAAGAGGAAGAACAACCTTATGATGGCATTATCAGGGTTTCTGTATATTCAAAAGCTACAACTTTATTAACTTTATTTGGAATATTATTTTATGAAGTATATTTATGAAAAAATTTTTTATTATTATCTCCTAATGAGCTAGTTTATCAATATAGTTTAGAATTTGGTGATATTACTTTTTTTGAATTTAATAGTAATCTTAATTTATTATTTATTATATTAAGTACTTTTATTTTAATTATTTCTTTACTTACTATGTGAAAGTCAAGTATTAATATGGTAGTATTTTGTAATATGTTATTATTATTAAAACTTTTTTTATTAGGAGCTTTTAGTTGTGTTAATTTATTTATTTTTTTATTATGTTTTGAAGCTTCCGCATTACCTATATTTATATTAATTATTTACTGTGGAAGTCAGAGAAGAGAAAGAATCAAAGCTAGTTACTATTTTATTTTTTTTACATTTTATGGATCTCTATCATTACTACTTTTATTATTAATTTTTTATAGTTTAAATCAATTAACTATTATTTCTGACATAACTTTAAATCAATCAACAAATGGAACTCTTTGATTATTAATGTTTACTGCATTTGCTGTAAAAATACCTTTATTTCCTTTTCATATATGATTACCTTATGCACATGTTGAAGCGTCAACTTCAACGTCAATATTATTAGCAGCACTAATGTTAAAATTAGGAGGTTACGGTTTAATAAAATTTATGCTACCTCTTTTTACTGTACAAACGCATTTTAAGTATCAGTGAGTAGGTTTAAGTTTATGTATTATTGGGTGTGTATATAGTAGTTTTGCAGCTTTAAGACAAATTGATTTAAAACGTAATATTGCTTTTAGTTCTATAGCTCATATGAGTTTTGCAACAGCTGGTATTTTCTCATTTACAGAAATAGGTATAAAGGGTTCTGTTTATTTAATGGTTAGTCATGGGTTAACGTCTGCTGCATTATTTTTTTTAATCGGAACTTTATCAGATAGATATCACACAAGATCTATAATGGCTTTTTCAGGTCTGTTAGCTGCAATGCCTATATTTTCATTTTTTTTAATATTAATTTCATTAGCAAATGTGGGATTTCCTGGTACTAGTGGATTTTTACCAGAGGTTATGATTTTAATTGGTATAGTTTCGAGTTTAAATTATTTTACTCAAGTAGGTTTATTTTTTATCATATTTGGTATGTTGATAACAACTATAAGTACTTTAGTAGTACTTTTAAGATTATTATTTGGTCATTTAAAAATATTATATACAAATTCAAGTTGAGTAGATTTGACAAGAATAGAATATTTTATTTTATTAATTTTAACAATTTTTATAATCGTATTAGGATTTGTTGATGTTTTAATTTAATATGAAATTAAGTAATTTAAATAAAAATAAACAAGCATTTTTAAAATATTATTCATTAAATTTTGGACCTCAACATCCATCTGCTCATGGTGTACTACGACTAGTACTAGATTTACATGGTGAAGTGGTTATGAAAGCTGATCCTCATATTGGTTTATTGCATAGAGGAACAGAAAAATTAATGGAATTTAAAACGATATCTCAAAATTTACCTTATTTGGATAGATTAGATTACGTATCGATGATGGCACAGGAGCATTGTTATTCTTTAGCAATTGAAAAATTGCTAAATATTAGTATTCCACTACGTGCTAGATATATTCGAGTTTTATTTTTAGAAATAACAAGAATATTAAATCATTTAATGTCATTAACGACGCATGCTATGGATGTAGGTGCTTTAACACCATTTTTATGAGCATTTGAAGAACGAGAAAAACTAATGGAATTATATGAGCGTGTATCTGGAGCACGAATGCATGCAAACTATATAAGACCTGGTGGGGTTTCACAAGATTTACCATTAGGTACTTTGGAATCAATTTTTCAATTTGCAAATCAATTTGCATCAAGAATTGATGAAATTGAAGACATGCTATCTAATAACAGAATTTGAAAAGAGCGATTACAAGGTATTGGTATTGTTACACCGCAAAAAGCAACAACATGAGGTTTTAGTGGTGTAATGTGTCGTGGCTCTGGATTATTATGAGATTTACGTAAAACTCAACCCTACGAAATATATAATAAATTAGATTTTAAAGTTCCATTTGGTAGAAGTGGAGACTGTTTTGATAGGTATTTAGTAAGAATAGAAGAAATGCGTGAAAGTTTAAATATTATAAATCAATGTATAAACTTTATAGTACCTGGAGAAATAAAAGTTATAGATGACAAATTAGTATTATCAAATAGAAGTAATATGAAAAAAAATATGGAAAGTTTAATACATCATTTTAAAAATATATCTGAAAATCAAATTATTCCAAGTAAAGAAATTTATATGCCTGTAGAAGCTCCAAAAGGAGAGTTTGGTCTTTATATTAGTGGAAATAATACTAATTATCCAGAACGTATAAAAATAAGAGCTCCTGGTTTTTATCATTTACAAGGATTACGCTTTATGGTTCCATTACACTTACTAGCTGATGTTGTTACGATTATTGGTACACAGGATATCGTTTTTGGAGAAGTAGATCGCTAACTAAATTTTAAATTATGTCTCATTTAGTAAGTCCAACAGGTTTTAGAGGAGGTAAAACATTTTTGTGAAATAGTAATATTACTACATTACCTAATAATCTTAAAATTTTAAATAACTTTAATAATAGTAATAAAGGTTTAGAGTTTGCTATTGACAAATTATTATATAAAAATCGTTTATTAGCAATAAAATCAGTATCAAAACAAAATAGTTATAATAATAAAATAAGTATTAAATTATTATACTACCCTATTATTAATCATTATGAAAGAAGACGAATATTTCCACTTTATAATGATTATAGAAAATTATTAAGTAAAACAAAAAAATATACATCATCATTTAGAAAGTTAATTTTGTACTCATGACTAACAAAAATGCGTAGCTTTGTTAATAGATTTGTTAAAACAAAAAAAAGAAAAAATTTAAATATTTTTTTAATTAAAAGAATGTTTGCAGGAACTAACAGCATAAAGCTTTTATCTTTTAATTTAAAAAGCAATATTTTATTAACAAGAAAAATTAGTTTTATAAAAAAATATAAGTACAATATTGTATATAAAAGAAAATTCTTTAAATTTTTTAAATTTAAAAAAAGATTAAATAAATTTTTAATAAATTGAAATAACTCAGTTAAGCAGATGAGTGGAAAATTTTTTTCTAAGCAAATAGAAAAAAAAGTAGGTATAAAAACTAATGTAAAAATAAATAATATTTTTAGTTATTTAGCAGCTAAAAATAAAGGATTTTTTAAAAGATCTCATCAAGATATATTTTGAAATAAAAAATATAAATTTTTTAGAAAAAAATATAATTTAGCGTTTTTTAATGTAATAAATGCGTTTTTTATTGTTTCTAAAATACCAGAAACAGAGCAATTTTTATTAAAAATAATTCAGTATAGCTTATTTAAAATGCATAAACGTAAGATTAGACCAAAATTATTTTTTTATTTCTTGGATTCTGTTTTAAAAAATTCAAAAAATTTAAAAAAAGAATTTGAAGCTTTTAAAATAGTGATTACAGGAAAACTTATGGGTGGTACAGCACGCACTAGATCATTTTCTGTAGGTTTTGGAAATTTTCCAATTCAATCTTTTGACTGTAATATACGGTATGAAATGGGTCAATTAAAATCTAAATATGGGTCTTTTGGTATTAAAATTTTTACATGACGTAAATCTCGAAAACAAAATAATAAAATTTTTAGTAGAAAAAAATATTAAAAAATGATTGAATTAATAATAACTTTTTTATGTATAATATTAAGTATTGCTTTTTATACAGTTGCAGAACGTAAAGTATTAGCTTCTCTTCAACGTCGGAAGGGTCCGAACGTTACAGGTTTTTGAGGTACACTACAAGCGATAGCCGATGGTTTAAAACTTATTTTTAAAGAAGTAATTATTCCTATGAAGGCTAATTGGGTTTTATTTATTGCTGCTCCAAGTATTACGTTTTTAGTAAGTTATTTAGTTTGAGTATTAATTCCATTTTCAGACTTAAACTATTTAACAAATTTTGATTTTAGCTTACTATTTATATATGCTATATCTTCTATGGGAGTTTACGGTATAATTGTAGCTGGTTGATCTAGTAATTCTAAGTATGCATTTTTAGGTTCTTTACGGTCAGCTGCTCAATTAATTTCATATGAAGTATCTATGGGTTTAATTTTATTACCTATTTCTATTTGTGCAAATTCTTTTAATTTAATCGAAATTGTTGATCAACAAAGTATTAGTACTTGATTTTGTTTACCTTTACTTCCACTGTGTGTAGTTTTTTTTATTTCTATTTTAGCAGAAACTAATAGAGCTCCATTTGATTTACCAGAAGCAGAAGCTGAATTAGTAGCTGGATTTAATGTTGAATATTCATCAATGGCATTTGCTTTATTTTTTTTAGCTGAGTATAGTAACATGTTATGACTTTCATTTTTAATGGCAATTTGTTTTTTTGGTGGTTGATTATCTCCTTTATTATTTTTATCAAATTCTTCATTTTGATTATTTTTAAAAGCATTATTTGTTGCTTTTCTAATTATTAAAGTTCGTGCAAACTATCCACGTTATAGATATGATCAACTTATGAATTTAGGATGAAAAGTATTTTTACCGTTTAGTATTGGATATTTTCTTTTAACGGTAGGTCTTCTAATAAACATTTAATTTATGTTACTACAATCGAATAATATTGAAATTATAAATAAATTATCAGAAGAATCAAAATATTTATATTCTAATTTTAGCAATACTTATGACTTATTACCGTTAACTATATGTATTTTTTTAATAGGATTTGTAGGATTTTTAGAAAGTAAAGATTTTTTAGCACTATTAGTTAATATTGAATTAATGATGATGGGTATAAATTTTTATCTTATTACTTGTTCTATAATTAGTGGTACGCATTTAGGACAATTATACGCTTTATGTTTTTTAGCCATTACTGCTGCTGAAACAGCTGTTGGTTTAGGGCTTTTAATATTACTTTATCGTAGTAAAGGTCAAATCTCATTTACAGAGTTATCATCATTAAAAGGTTAATTAATTAAATGCTTTTACTTGAAAGTAAAATAAAATCAGCTGATAATGCTGGAGCAATAAATTTCAAATGTATTCAAATTTTTGGAGGATTTAAACGTCGTTATGCTAGATTAGGAGAAATGATAGGATCAGTTGCGCAGCTTAGAAGAGTTTATAGTATGCAACTAAATAAAAAAATTTTATCAAAAAAAGTAAAAAAAAAACGTAAACAAAAATCAAAAAAAATTAAACCTTATATAAGACCTTATTTAACTTTAATTATAGCTTTAAAAAAACAAACGAATCGAAGAGATGGATCTTATATTAAATTTGATGAAAATAAAGTTTTAACATTTTCTGAGCCAACAAAATACGGTCCTGCTGGAAAATCAACTATGATTCCTAATTTTTTAGGGACACGTATTTTTGGTCCAGTTTGTCGTGAACTTAGGGCTTCAAAATGATTTAATGAAAAATATCGATCAGTTATTCAAAAATCAAAAGGTATTATTTAAATCAAGTTATGCTAAGATATCAAAAGTATAATTATTTATTAAAATATTTACAGATTTCAAAATTTAATTTATATAATACAAATTTCATATCATTACAATCAATAAATGTTCATGCTGGCCATTTTAAATTAAATCAATTTTTTAGTGAGTATGGTTTACTATTATATAGTTTAACAAATCAATTTCCTAAAATTAAAATTTTTAAACATGGAAAAAAATTAAAAAATACAATTTTAATAACAAGTAATATTAGTTCTTATAATAAATGATTAGTTTTAGACAAAATTATATATGAACTTTTACCGGCAGTGAATGATTTAAGTTTAATATCTCAAAAACAAAATTATAATTTTAAAAATACTTATAATTTTAGGCTTAGAAATTATTTTGAGCTTGAAGAAATAGATTCTTTTATAACTGATAGAATTTTAAAACGTGATATTTTTTTACCTCTATTTTTTGAAATAGCATTATGTAATAATAATAATAAGATAAATAATGAAAATTATTTACGAATGCTAAGATTACCGTTTTACTTTAATAAAAATAAAAAATTTAACAGAATATAGCTCAATAGGCAGAGTGTTAGA